>Ga0315273_10001671_pt1 | contig 25449 bp, 15 predicted proteins | sample YL17G02_0_MG_FD_205753 | JGI IMG/M metagenome (GOLD analysis project Ga0315273, IMG submission 205753) | Sediment microbial communities from Yellowstone Lake, YNP, Wyoming, USA - YL17G02_0 | ecosystem: Environmental > Aquatic > Freshwater > Lake > Sediment | place: USA: Wyoming | collected... | reverse complement strand
CGGAAAACGCGGCGCGGCGCGGCGCTGCACGTTGGGATGCTCCCGCGGGTCTGAAGACCCGCGCCACTGCATGTTGGCCCGCACCCGGCACTATGCACCCTGCACCTCAGGTTCGGCCACCCCCTGTCGACCCGCGTGGCGGTTTCGGAGTACAACTCGCCTGATGCCCTTGCGCCTTGCCGATTTCCTGCCCGAAGACGGCGACGTCTCCAGCGACGCGCTGCTCGGGCGTTTTCTCGACTACGCCGCGGCCCGGAACCTGTCGCTCTACCCGGCCCAGGAAGACGCCATCCTCGAGCTGCTCGAGGGAAAGAACGTCATCCTCAACACGCCCACCGGATCGGGGAAGACACTCGTGGCCTCGGCCCTGCTGTTCGCGGCGCTCGCGCGCGAGCAGCGGTCGGTCTACACCTGCCCCATCAAGGCGCTCGTCAACGAGAAGTGGATGGCGCTCTGCCGCGAGTTCGGTCCTGACCGTGTCGGGCTCTCGACCGGTGACGCCACCGTCAATCGCGACGCGCCCATCCTCTGCTGCACCGCCGAGGTGCTGGCCAACATCGCCCTGCGCGAAGGATCCGGCGCCCTCATCAGCAACGTCGTGATGGACGAGTTCCACTGGTACGCCGACCGCGATCGCGGCGTCGCGTGGCAGACGCCCCTGCTGACGCTGTCCTACACGCGCTTCCTGCTGATGTCGGCCACCCTGGGCGACACCTCCTTCTTCGAGGAGGCCCTCACGACGCGGAACGGCCGGCCCACCGCCGCCGTGACATCCGGCGATCGCCCCGTACCCCTCGACTACGCCTACTCCGAGATTCCGCTGGCGCACATGCTCGAGAAACTCGCCGAGGAGCAGAAGGCGCCAGTCTACGTCGTGCACTTCACGCAGGCCGACGCGGCCGGCAGCGCGCAGGATTTCACGAGCCTGAAGATCTGCACGCGCGAGGAGAAGGCCGCCCTCGCGGAGGCCATCGCCGACTTCGCGTTCACGAGCCCGTACGGCTCGGAGATCCGGAAGTGGCTGAAGCACGGCATCGGCCTGCACCACGCCGGCCTGCTGCCCAAGTACCGCGTACTGATTGAACAGCTCGCGCAGCGCGGCCTGCTCAAGATCATCTGCGGCACCGACACGCTCGGCGTGGGCATCAACGTCCCCATCCGCACCGTGCTGTTCACGCGGCTCTGCAAGTTCGACGGGCACACGACGGCGCACCTGAGCGCGCGCGATTTCCACCAGATCGCGGGACGCGCCGGCCGCCGGGGCTTCGACACCCGCGGCTTTGTCGTCGTGCAGGCGCCCGAGCACGTGATCGAGAACCTCAGGCTGAGCGAAAAGGCCGCCCGCGAGGGCAGGAGGGTCGTCAAGCGCAAGCCGCCCGAGCGCAACTTCGTGAACTGGGACCTCGCGACGTTCAAGCGCCTGATCGGGTCGCCGCCCGAACGCCTCAGCTCGCGCTTCCAGGTGTCGCACGGCATGCTGCTCAACGTTCTGAGCCGGCACGGCGACGGCTGCGGCGCGATGCGGCAGCTGATTCGCGACTGCCACGAGTCCGAGACCGACAGGAAGGCGCACCGCCGCCGCGCGTGGCAGCTGTTCCGGGCGCTCGTGGAGCGTCACATCGTGGAGTTCGTCCCGGATTCGGGAGACGGCTCGACGCTGCGGGTCAACGTCGATCTCCAGGACGACTTCTCGATGGACCAGACGCTGTCGCTCTACCTCCTCGAGACGATCCCGCTGCTCGAATCGGAGTCGCCGACCTTCGCGCTGGACCTGCTCACACTCGTCGAGTCGATCCTGGAGAACCCGGAGATCGTCCTGCGCCGCCAGCTCGACAAGCTGAAGGGGCGGGCCGTCGCCGAGATGAAGGCCAACGGTCTCGACTACGACCAGCGCATGGAGGAACTGGAGAAGCTGGAGTATCCGAAGCCGCTCCGCGACTTCATCTACGCGACGTTCAACGCCTTCGCGGACCGGCACCCGTGGGTGGGCGAGGAGCACATCCGGCCGAAGTCGATCGCGCGCGAGATGTTCGAGAACTTCCGCTCGTTTGCCGAGTACGTGCTCGACTACGACCTCGAACGCGTTGAGGGGTTGCTGCTGCGGCACCTGAACAGCGTCTACAAGGTGCTGAGCCAGACGGTGCCGGATGGCGTGAAGACCGACGAGGTGCGCGAGATGGAGGTCTACCTGCGGACGCTGGTCCGCCAGGTGGACTCGAGCCTGGCCGACGAGTGGGAGCGGATGCGGGATCCCGATTACCAGCCCTTCGGCGCTGCGCAGGCGCGTGCGCTGGACGCGCGGCCGCCAGGGGCGGGAGCGGCCGAACAGGACGTCACGTCGGACACGAAGGCGTTCACCGCCCTCATCCGCACGCGCATCTTCACGTTCCTGCGCGCGTGGTCGATCCGCGACGACGGCGCCGCGCTCGCCTCGCTCGACGCGGCGCTCGACGCCAACGACGAGCCGTGGACGGCCGAACGCCTGCGCGAGGCACGTGACGCGTACCTTGTCGAGCACGAGCGCCTGCGCCTGGATCCGGAGGCACGCAACGCGCGCCACACGCACGTGCAGCGGCTCGACGATCTGCCGGTGTGGCGGGTGCAGCAGATGCTGGTGGACCCGCAGATGGCCAACGACTGGGTGGCGGAGTTCGAGGTGGATCTCGACGCGTCGCGCGCATCGCAGGAGCCGGTCGTTCGCCTGCGGCGACTCGGCGCCCTGTAGGAGGGGGAGCCCTGTCGGGCCTGCGTCGTCGCGCACCGCCGCCCTGAACGCGTCGTGCAGAGCTTCCTCGGCGGGATCGACGTCGCCCGGCAGGCACCCACTTACCGTCAGGTTGTCGACATGGCGGCCTTGACCCGTTGCCGTGTCAGCGGGAGCCGGACGAGCCTCACCCCGGTCGCGTCGAACAGGGCGTTGGCGATCATCGGCGCGACGCACGTGATCGTCGGCTCTCCGCACCCTTGCGGCGCCAGCGCCGGGTTGTCCACCAGCACCGTCTCGATCTCGGGGACCCATGAGAACCGGGTGATCTCGTAGCTGTCGAAGTTCCGGTCCCTGACGTCGCCGCCCGCAAAGTGGATCTCCTCGGTGAGCACCGACGACAGCCCCATGACGATGCTGCCTTCCATCTGCATGCGGGCTCCATCGGGATTGACCACCTGCCCAAGGTCCTGTGCCACCGTGACGCGCTTCACGCGAATCTGTCCCGTCGCCTTGTCAACGGCGACTTCCGCCATGGCCGCGAGATAGGTGTTCAAGTAGTCCAGGAGCGCCACGCCGTACCCGCGCCCGCTCGGCGCCTTGGCGGGCGTCCACGTGAAGTGGTCGGCCGCGGCCTTCAGCACTCGCACCATGCGCGGATCCGCCAGGTTCTTCAGCCGGAACTCCACCGGGTCCGTGCCCACCCTCGCCGCCATGACGTCGATGTGCGACTCGCGCGCGAAGATGTTGGTGTTGCTGCCCGGGCCCCGCCACGCGCCCGTGCCAAACGGATGCGGCCCGCCGCCGCCGAAACTGCCGGTGGAGGCCGTTCTCAGGTGGGCGACGTCGTAGATCATCTGCGAGCTGCGATCGCCGGCGAAGAAGACCTGGAAATCCCAGAACGTGAGCTTGTGGTCGGCATCGAGCCCCGAGGCGATCCTGACGTAGGCGGCAGGCCGAAACGTGTCGTGGAAGAACTCCTCCTCGCGGCTCCAGACCACCTGCACGGGTGCTCCCGCGAGTTTCGACAATCGCGCGGCTTCGACCGCCTGCGGACCGGCGCTCTTTCCGCCAAACCCGCTCCCGACCAGCGGCGTGATCACCCGGACCTTGTCCTGCGGCACGCCGATCGCTCTCGCCACTTCCTGCTGGACGCCGAAGGGCCGCTGGGTCGAGACCCACACGGTGGTATCGTCCTTGCCGACCTCGGCGAGCGCCGAATGGGTTTCGATCGGCGCGTGAGCGATGTAGGGGGTGAAGTAGGTTTCCTGGAACGTGACGGCGGCCCTCTCTCGCCCCTTCGCGAGGTCACCCTTCTGTTCAACCGCCCGACTCTGTCCCGGCTGCGCTTTGAGATGTTCGAGGACGTTGCCGTCGTTCACCGTGGCTTCCGGGACGGCGAAGTCGGCCTTGACCCGTCCGAGAGCCGATGCCGCGCCGTCGGACGTGGGGTGGACGACCGCGACGAAGTCGCCGTCCTGGAACACCCGCGCATCCTTGAATGCCCGGGCCCCCTCGACATCGACGCTCTTCAATCGGGCTCCGTGGACCGGGGGGCGGAGCACCTTGCCATACAGCATGCCCGGCCGCCGGATGTCCCCTGCGAACTTCGCCGTGCCGGCCACCTTGTCCAGATCGTCGCGCCGCGCAAGCGGCTTGCCGATGACCGTGTACTCGGCCGGCACCTTCAACGCGGGCTTCTTCTCGAGGTGCTTTTCGATTGTCCTGCCCCTGGCCAGCGTGGCGTAGGCCAGACGAGTCCCCGCGTTGTCGCGATCGACGACAAATCCGTCTTGCGCCCTGAGGCGCGCGGGCGCAAGCCGCAGTTGCTCGGCGGCCAGCTGGATCAGCACTTCGCGCGCTTCGGCGCCGGCGGCCCTCAAGGCGGGTCCGAAGTACTTGATGCTGCGCGAGCCGTTCGTGCCACCGTCCCACGGGCAGAGCCGGGTATCGCCCATGACCATGTCGATGCGGTCGAACGGGACTTCCAGTTCCTCGGCCAGCATCTGCGCGAGCGCGGTCGTGTTGGCCTGTCCCATCTCGACCTTCCCCGAGTAACAGGCCACGCGGCCGTCTTCTCCGATTCGCAGATAGGCGTTGAAGTCGTCCGGATAGGACCGCTGGCCTCCGCCTTCCTGCCCGGAGGCGCTGGCGAGGTCGTCGATTGAAAAGAGGATGAACACGCCGCAACCGGTCGCCTTCAGGAACTGGCGCCGATCCAGCGGGAGCGCGGCCGGCTGGTCGTCGAGGGTGGAGTCGTCTGCATCGCGTTCGTCCATGTGGGGCCTCCTCCCGCGCTTCTCCACGCAGTGCATCGTGGAGCCGGCTGTGTGCGTGCGTGCTCGGCCGCCTTGAAGGGTAGCTCACCTCTGCGCGGCCGGCACAGATCCGCCGCTTCGAGTGAAGCGGAACAGGATCTCGAGGCCGTCCGGCGAGAGATAGTCGATGGCCAGCGTCCAGCCGGTCGCCCGCGCCCGATCGACCCAGATTGTCTCGAAGATCTCGCGGTAGTCGGCAAAGGCGATCTTCGGCCGGATATGAGTGGCATCCTTGTAGAGGCGGAAGAACGGATGGTCTCGCAGCCGGACGGCGGCGGCGCGATCGTCCAGCGATTCCAGCACGACGCACCGGCCTCTTGTGTTCATCCCGTGCAGGCGGGCCAGGTCCCAGCAGAGGTAGAGGACGAAGGCCCTGGCAGGCGGGACGAAGGGGACCCAGGTCTGCGCCCCGACGGCGTAGCCGGAACCGTCACGCAGGAGATCCAGGAAGGCCGGCTTCCCGATCTTCGGCACCAGCGCGGTGTGCCAGAAGACGACCTGCGACCAGTAGACTTCGTCCCGCGCCCACGCCTTCCGTTCCTCGCTCGTGTCGGGGAACTCCGAGGTCGGCGGCGCCGGCGTCTTGTCCAGCCGGATCATCACCTGTTCCAGGTGGCGGAAGAACCACCGTCCGCCGTCTTCGACGAGGATGAAGTTGAATGGCCGGCTCTCGTCGCCGAAGGGGATGATGAAGTTGATGGCCGGGCCGTTGCGCACGACCTCGGGAACCCGTTCCCAGGACGCGGCGTCGGCCTCGCGAAAGATCGCGAGGAACGTCAGCAGGTCGTTCTCCATGCCCGGCACGAGCGGCTTCAGCCTGTCCGGCGGGAAGTTCCCCTTCCGCACGAGGGTCGAGAATTCGCGCCACACCGCCAGGTCGTTGGACTCGGAGGGGCGGGCCGGGGCCTGCGAGAATGCCAGGACAGAGGTGAGAAGCGCCGCAAGCAGTCTCATGATGACCCTCGGGCGGAACAGGAGAATGGTCGCCGGACCGGCCGGTCGTCCGCATCCCGCCTTGATCGGCTCGACCGCGATGTGGTACGTCCGGGCGTCGCTCCCCGGCATGACGGCAATCCGCAGCCGGTTCGCCTCGTCGACGAACGCCTCGTTGGCCACGAAGGCCGCGCCCTTCAGCTTCTCCTCCTTCGGGTGCGCCTCCATGAGGATGACCGGCGACTTTGCACACCGGCATTCATCCACCCCGTCGTCGCAGTACATGATGAGGACACCGTGCCCCGGCAGCACCTCGTCGTGGCCGATCTTCTGTCGGGACTCGACCAGGTAGAACCGCGAATGCCGGGGGCGAGACCCGGGAACTCGAGCGGCACCACGATGCCCCTCTCGCTTCGGGGTAGCTTCCGGACTGACGGCGAGACGACGGGGTGATCGCCCACGCGTTCCTCTCTCCTACGCGCCTCCTTCTCGATCTTCCGGCGCCCCTCCCCCTGCGGGCGCAGACACGTCCGGGAACCGGCAGGCCTGGGGGTGCGTAGTGGCCCGCCCGGCCACACGCGGCAGGTCGAGGCGGGCCAGCAGACGGACGGGCAGTGGGACCGAGGCATGCGGCGCCCGGGTGCCACGCGCGCCGACGCTGCCAGTATCGGCTTTCCCTGGAGAGAGTCAAGCCGCTATCCGACAGCCCCCATCCTGCACTGCCGGAAGCTCGCCCAAGGTGGCCGCGCGCCAGGGACCGCCTTCATGTGACGAAGCAGAACTGGTATCCTCTGTTCGATGTCGCCAACCGTTCTGAGGGTCGAGCGGTATCGGTTGTTCTTCTTCAGCAACGAAGGGCACGAGCCGCCGCATATCCATGTCCAGGACGGAGAAAAACTGGCCAAGCTCTGGCTGGAACAGATTCTTCTGGCTGGCTCAACCGGGTTCGCGCCCCATGAGCTGACGCGCGTCCAGGCACTGGTAGCAGAGCACCGCGACATCCTGTTGGAGGCATGGCATGAGTTCTTCCGGCCCTGAACTGCGCCCACTGGCTCGGCGGGTCGAGGTCACCGATGCTGAGCTGTGCGTCGACCTGGCGGATGGCCGGCGGATCATCGTTCCGCTGGTGTGGTTTCCCCGACTGATGGCCGCAGACGCGGCAACCAGGGCGAACTGGCAGCTGCTTGGCGACGGCGAGGGCATCCACTGGCCAACTGCCGACGAGGACATCAGTGTCGCCGGGTTGCTTGCCGGTTCCCGGAGCGCCGGCACGAGAGCGGCCTGAGAGGACCGGCGACTCCTCCCCTGGATTGGTCCACGCGACGAAACCGTCCGGCGAGCACCACCAACGGGGGAACGCCCGACTCGCAGGGCGCCGGGGATCGTGCGAAAGGTCCGCTGGATAGCACAACGCGTCTCGGTCAACGCGCGTCAAGTCACCGGAGCGGCGGTCGCAAGCTGCCGGGGCTGCCGGAGCGCTCCACGCGAATCTGGTGACGCCTGGCCGAGAAGCTGTTCGCCCGGCCTCGCCTACTTCTGTTTCGGTTGATGCATCAGCACGCCCTGGAGCGGCTCCTGCCAGTGCTGATCGCCCACGTCAGAACATCGACCGGACGATGATCTGCACCGTGCGCATCGGGCGGACGCCCACGACGCGGCCGAAGGTGGGTGAGTTGACGACGGTGTCGATGGTGGACCACTGCGGGGTGTTCAGGATGTTGGTGCCCTGGAGGCGAATGGAGAACCCCCGCAGGCCGGCCAGCGAGAAGCTCTTGCTGAGGCTCGCGTTCAGCACGGCGTTGCCCGGGCCGCTGATCGTGTTCCGGCTGGCGTCGCCGAACGTGCCAGGGGCGGGGACCGTGAACGCCGTGGTGTTGAAGTACTGCGCGATGGACGGCGTGGCGATCGCGATCGGCTGCCCGTTGTAGTCGGCGCGCAGGGTGCCGTTGGTGCCGCGCGCGACGTCGGCCGCGTCGCCGACGATGCGCGCCGTGAAGGGGATGCCGGACGCGGCGGTGAACGTGCCGTTCAGGATCCACCCGCCCAGCAGCGCGTTGGCGACGCCACCCTTGCCCAGCCACCGGCGGCCCGGACCGAAGGGCAGTTCCCACGAGAACGTGGCCGAGAAGCGATGCCGCTGGTCGAAGCTCGATCGGCCCCACTCGGCGTCGAGGTTCTCGTCGTTCTGGGCCACCACCACCGCACCGCCACCAATAGACGAGGCGTTGTCCATCGACTTCGAGATCGTGTAGGTGGCGCCGCCCTGGATGCCCTGCGCCAGCCGGCGGCTCACGCGCAGCGACAGCGAGTGCATGGTCGAGCGCCCGCCCGACGACTCCCAGATGAATGGCTGCACGCCCGCGATGCGCAGGCCGCCCGGCCCGCGGTTGGGCGCGCGCTGCAGGTCGAGCTGCGAGCCTTTCGTGCCGATGTACGCGGCCCCGATCGACATGGTGCGGCCGAAGTCCCGCTGGAGGTCCGCGTTCCAGATGTGCACGTAGCCGACCGCGTAATCCGGATCGACGCCATAGTTGTTCGTCGTCGTGTTCGCCGGCACGGGCGTCGTGAGGGCCGTGGAGAGCAGGAGTGGGCTGGCCGGCGTGCCGATGAACGTGCCGGTGGAGGCGAACGGCGGCTGGGCAGCCATGCGCTGGACGAGCGAGGCGTACGGCACCGAGGCGTAGTTGATCCCGTAGCCCGCGCGCACCATCCAGTTCGGCTTCGGCCGCCAGGCCAGGCCCGTGCGCGGCGCGACGTTGTTGCGATCGGGGTTCACCAGCGTGTCGGGGTAGGCGCCGTAGTACGGGCCGACAGCGCCGGCCAGCACCGGGACGGCGGAGGTGAAGCCGGGCGCGACGTCGAGGTTCACCAGCCGGTTGCCCGCCTCGGCGTACGGTGCCTGGTACTCGTAGCGCACGCCGACGTTCAGCGTGAAGTTGGACCTGACGCGCCAGTCGTCCTGGAGATAGGCCGCCCACGAGCGCGTCCGGAACCGCTCGAGGCCGGGGCCGTACTGCATCGACGCCTGCTGCGGCAGGCCCAGCAGGAAGTCCGCGAAGTCGAGTCCGGCCGCCCGCGAGCCGGCGCCGGCGTACAGCCCGGTGAACACGAACGTCCCGCGCGGGTTGGCATCGGTCCGGCTGTCGATGCGCACGTCGCGGAACTCGCCGCCGAACCGGATGGCATGACGGCCGCGCGTCTTCGTGACCGAGTGGTTCAGGGTCACCGTCTGGTCGTCGCGAAGCGAGGGCGTGATGTCGTGCAGGGTGGTGAGGCTCGAGAAGGAGAGCGTCGGCACCCCCCAGTCGAACGGATCGGTCGAGGCGCCGAGCACGCCCGCGTTTGCGGCGACGTTTGACACCGACGCGAACGCGTTCGACGTGGACGAATGACTGCGGTTGAACTGCACATGGAACGTGTTCTGCAACCCGCGGAACGGAAAGCTGAGATTCACGGGCACATCCACGCCTGACTGCGTCGTGCGGCCGGCCAGCGCGGGGAACGGGTTGGACTGCGCGCTCTCCCCGCGGTGATAGTGCACGCCGACGTTCAGGTTCACGCCGCCGCCGCGGCCGCCCAGCCCCGGCATCATGTTGCCCAGCATCCCGGCCAGGCCGCCACCTCCCCCCGCTCCGGCCTGGCCCCGACCGCCCGCCTGCCCGCGCCCGCCGCCCTGCGCGCCCGCTGCGCCGGGCCGGCGCGGCGTCGTGCCGCCGAAGGTCCGCACGAAGCGGAAGTTGATGTCATCCCCGCTCGTGCGGTTCGTGGTCGAATGGTAGAAGTTCTGGCGATCGCCGGGCTGGTTCGGCTTCGGGATGTAGGTGAGCAGGGCCACCGACGCGGGACTCATGCTGGTCTTCGGAATCTGGTTGCCGGCAAACGCCTGCCCCGTGGCGGGGTCGATGATCGCCGCCGTCAGCGCCGAGAAATCGCCCGCGCGCCCGGCCAGCGTCGGCACCGTGGAGTACTGGCTGTAGGCGTTCGACGAGCGGTTCGCCGAGTAGTTCAGGAAGAACGACACTTTCGGGCCGGCGTCGAACAGCTTCGGAATCCTGAGGCGGCCGCCCATTGTCGCGTTCAGCCGCTGCTGGAGATAGTCGGGCTTCGTCACGGGCTGTCCCGTCAGCGAGTACGGACCGGCGTTGAGCGCGGAGCCCCCGAACTCGTACGCCGCCATGCCGCGCGGGCGGCTGGTGAGCGACTGGATCGCGGTGTTCAGGCGGCCGAGCGCCGACAACACGCCTGCCGGCGTGTTCAGGTTCGACAGGTTGATCCCGGCCATGTCCGCGAGTTCGCGGATGGAGCCGAGATCGCCGCCGAGACCGGCCATTCCTCCCCCGGCGGCGCCGCCGCCAGATCCCGCGCCTCCCTGGCGTCCTGCGGCCGCGCCCTGTGCGCCGCCGGGCGCCTGTCCGCCCAGCAACCCTTCGAAGCGTCCGCCGAAGAGCATCGCCTCGTTGGTCTGGCCGCCCGATCCGATCGCCGGGACGGTCTGCGACAGCGCGTCGGCCGAGAAGCCGGGCGGGAGACTGAGGTGCTGGGCGACCGCCTGGGTGTCCTCGGTGCCGGCGTTCGCCGCTCCCTGCCGCGCGGCAACCGCATCGGCGATCGGTGTCACGCGCTGGAACAGGCCCGACAGCATGGCTCCGGGGTTGGCGGGATTCGCGGCGTTCGCGCCGGGCCGCGCAGCGGGTCTGGGCGCCGCGGCCTGCGCGGGTGCCGTCGCGGTCGCGGGCCTGGCCCCGGCGGGGGACGGCGCGGACGTCGTCGGCGCCCGTGAGGCGAGCGTCAAGGACAGATCGACACGCGCGGCGCAATCCGCGCCCACAACTACCTCGCGCGAGATCGGGGCGAAGACCGCGACGTCCGCCTTCAGTTGGTACCGGCCGGGCGCAGGCACGTCCAGCGAGTAGCGGCCGTCGAGGAGCGACGAGGTGGCGCGAGGCGCGCCGCCGTCCGCGGCGGTGACGACGACGGCGACGCCGGGCACGGGCGCGGCACCGGCCGTCACGGTGCCGGTGATCGTGCAGGGTTTAGGCGTCTGCGCCCCGAGCGTGGACGCGGTGGCCTGGAGGGTGACCAGCAGCACGATGGCGATGCGCATACGTCTCCGGAGCGGCGGGTGGAGAGGGGAGTGGGCATTGTACGCCGAAACGGCGAGGGGGCGAGGGCAGGTCTGCCCGCCTTCGTTCCCGGACCTGGCGGGAACTTCGGCGCGGCCTCGCCGAAGCGCGGCGCCGTGCGCGCGCCGCGGCAGGGCCTTCCCCTTCTTGCAGTAGGGCGGGTCTTCAGACCCGCCGCCTTCCTTCTCCGCCACTCAGCACCGCACGACAGCACGTCGCACCGTGCACGCCGCACTCTGCACGCAGCACCTGAGGCGCGGCTCGCACCTCTGACGGGGGGTCTGAAGACCCGCCCTATCTGCGTCACACGGAGGACACTGTAGCGGGGACCGGAAACGGGACGCGACGGCGTCAGGCGAGCAGCGATTGGAGCGGGCGAGCGGCGGCGGAGTCGGGTACGAGGAGAACGAACACCGCGGAGCGGTTTCGGTCTATTCGGCCTCTCCTTCAGCCCGGGCAACTCGCCGTGCACAATCTCCATACGAGTTCGAGATCCACATCGAAGTACTCGTGCACGATCCGATGGCGCAGTCCGACGATCTGGCGCCACGGGATCTCGGCATGCCGCTGCGTGAACTCGCGCGGAAGCCGACACGCGGCCTCTCCGACGACTTCAAGGTTGCGGACAACGGCGTCGGTTGTGGCCTCGCGCTCCAGGAAGCCCTCGTGATCGAAACCGGCGACGAAGCGCTCGATTCACTGGATGCGCTCGATCATGTCGGCCAACAGCAAAGGCACCGACCTACTGGACATCGAGGATCTCCTTCTCGATCAGGGCCCAGTGGCGCGGCGAAATCGCCCGGTGAGAGATCACGTCGGACCGAACGCCGAGCAGCGCTTCGATCCGCTCCGCCAGGTCGACAAACCTCAGCCCGATCGAAGGTGCCACCTCGACCAGCACGTCGACGTCGCTGTCTTCGCATTGGTCGCCACGGGCGTACGACCCGAACAGGGCGAGCCTCGTCACGCCGTACTCGCGGGAGAGATCGACCTTTGCCTGCCGAAGGGTCTCCAACACCAACTCCGTGCTCTTCATACGCATCCTCGACGGCCTTGCCATTCTGGCTCATCACCGGGGGCTGCCCGGTCTTGGCCATGCGTTCCAATTCGTCGATGGCCTACCGGACCGCCGGACGCCTGACCTTCCGCGCCCGGCCCGCCTTGTACCCCAGACGCAGGTTCATCGCCTCGACGTCGAAGGCGTCGGGATCGAACTCGCCCACCCACTCCAGCATGTCCTGGTGCTCGGGATGCTCCGGATCGGCGATGGCCTCGAGAAAGCGGTAGTACCCGTCAACCCCGCCGACGTCCTCGGGAGGACAGGCGCGCTTGCCGGCCACGACCCGCGCCTGCCGGTTCTCCGGCCCGGCCGGCGCGATGGTCTCGAGCACCACGTCGTGCAACCAGCCATCCCCGAAGTCGTACTCATACACCAGGCGAGCCTTCGGTCGCCGCAGGACGTCACGCAGCCGGACCCGCCTCTCATCCTGCTGCTCAACCTCGATCTCAGGATGAAGCCGACCGTAGGATGCTCCTCCGCACTGGAACTGGTGGAGGTGGCTGTCGGTCCACCCCATCACCACCTGGAGAATCTCGTGGAAGCGGTCCAGGGTCACGCCGCTCGGGACCTCCAGCCTTCTCCAGATCGGCGGGCGTGCACCACGAAGCGTGACCTTGAGCCTGTACACGTCGTGTTCCATCAGGCCCCTCCCATATCGGTTTCCGTGTCGAGCGCCGGCCCCGTGCCAGTCCGGTCGAGACAGCGACGTCCGGTCTCGTGGCCCGGAAACCTGGATCGCCGGCAAGTATAGCGCCATCATCGCGTCAGGCCATCGGCGCTCGCTCATGGGGGGGCCCTCGAAGGGCTCGGGACCGAGGAGTTCGGAGACGCCTTCCGGGGAAGGATTCGCGAGGTCCATGGAGGGTCCACTGTGCGAGGAGCATCGGGCACCTCATCGAGCAGGCGCCGGCGAAGGGCGATCAAGGGCACCGATTCCACGCAGGGCAGGGGAAGTCGAAATGAGGAGGAGCCGACAGCGGGGCCGCGCCGAGGCAGGAAGCCCCGCCCTACAGCGAGAACAACGCCGGGTCTGAAGGCCCGGCGGCTAGGGCGGGGCTGTCCGCCTTCGTCCCCAGGCTCTCGCGGGACTTCGGCGCGACCTCGCCGAAGCGCGGCGAAGTCCCGGCGCCGCTCGGAGGCGGGAAGCCCCGCCCTACTTGGGCGGTGGCGTCACGTACAACGCCAGCCTCGGAAACGCGAAGCTCCCGCCGACATCGTCCACGACGTTCACCTGGCACGTGTAGAGGCCCGGGGTCAGCCCGGACGCGGGGACGTCGAGTTGGAAGATGGTGGCCTTGCGGTCGGGCGCGCTCAGCACGGTCGCCTCCACCAGCGGCGTCTCGTAGACGCGCGTCTTGCCCCGGAAGAAGACCACGTTCGAGAGCACACGCACGGCGTCGCTGCCACCCGCCGTGGCAGGCGCGGCGCTGCCGGCTGGGGCGGTGCCCATGGTTGGCGCCTGTGCAGGCGCCCCGGCTGTCACCTTCGCCGGGTCGTACATCTCGTAGTAGAAGTAGAGGTGCTGCGACGGCGACACCACGTGCGCGACGTTGGCGACCAGTTCCTGCCCGTTGCGCAGCAGCGGATTGCGATCGTCACGCTTGGCGCCGGTCCGGATCTGCGAGCCGATCACCACGGAGCTGATCCTCACCGGCGACTTGTCGAGATCCGGCACGTTCACCCTGGTCTCGAACGCGCCGAGCGTGCCCGTCTGGTTCTCGCGCACCACCATCTTCAGGATGTAGGAGCCCGGCGGCAGCTCGAAGCTCGTCTGGTACTGGACGCTCTTCTGCTGCACGCCTTCGGCGGCGCCGACCGAGAGGTTGATGGTGTCCCTCACGCGGCCGATCGGCCGGTTCATCCCGTCGCGCAGGACGCCGAAGACGTCGATGGTGGCCTTCTCCTTGTCGCCCGCCTTGGCGAACTGCACGCGCGAGGCCGGCACCACGAGCCAGATCGGCACGTAGTAGCGGCCGCCCTTCTGGCGGAAGTACGCCGAGGCGGCGTAGACCGGCAGGTCGGTGACCGACAAGTCCGACATCATCTGCTCGATGAGCTGCTGCTCGCGATCCTCCTTGCCCGAGTGCGCGAAATCGCGCGGCGCGTAGTAGCCGACGCGGTATTCGAGCTTCACGTCCGGCCGGTTCACCCGCACGCGCACGCGGCGGAAGCGGCCGTCCTGCGCCGGGTTCGTGCTGCTGAACGCGATGGTGTAGTAGGCCGACGTGTCGGCCAGGATCTTCTCGAACACGCTGCCGAAATCGTTCTGCCCGAAGAACGCCTTGCCGCCGGTATCTTCGGCCAGTGTCGAAAGCGCATCCTGCGAGGCGGCCATCTGGTCGAAGCGGTTCGACATCGACCGGCCGGAGAACGCCGACTGGCCGCGCGTGCTGGCCTCGCTGGCCGCCCCGCCGGCCGGCAGCGCCTGCAGGCCGCGCATGTCGGCGGCGTAGATCGACACGTTGGCGCGCACCGCGCGGTCAATGACCCCGCGGATCGCCACGCGGTTGTCGAGGCCGGTCTGCGTCATGCCGCTGCTGAAGTAGATGAGCGACTTCTTCTGCTCGATGCTCGCCATCGCGTTGGTCAGCGACTTGAGCGCCTCGAGCCGGCGGTCGGTATTGAAGATCGTGAACTCACTGTCGTCGGCGGTGAACCCGGTCTCGCTTACCGCGTCGGGATCGAGCGCCGCGGCCTCCTCGAAGCCCATGCCTTCGGTGCCGCTCAGCGTGTTGAGGGCCGAGACCAGCGCCTCGCGGTCGGAGGTGAAGTCCTGGATGACGTGCAGCGAGGTGGACAGCGTCACCAGCGCGATGGTGTCGGCCGCGGTCATCTTCTTTTCGACGTAGTCCCGTGCCGAGTCGAACGCGCGGGTCATCTCCTCGGGCTGCATCGAGCTGAGGTCGAAGAACATCACGATGAGCCGGCGCCCGTGCAGGTCCACCGCCGTGGGCGAGGCCGGGAGCGCGGCCCCCGCCGCCGGCGCCGCGCGGCCGATGCTGCCGAGCACCGTGGGCATCGGTTCCATCGCGGCGATGGCGTTCGGGCTCGTCTCGATCTCCTCGAAGTCGAAGTTCGAGATCACCTGCGGCCGGCCGTCCTCGAGGACGGTGAAATCGGCGCGCGTCAGGCCCTTGACGACCTTGCCGGTCTTGTCGCGCACGACGATGTTGATGACGGCGATGTCCACGCCGGAGCGGAACACGGGCCGGCGCTGGTTGGCCGGCGCCTGGCCGGGGGCCGCGGCCAGCACGACGGCCATCGAGCCGAGGGCGGCCGTGAGGGCGACGGCAACGGACAGGCGGCGTTTGAACGTGTGAAGTTTCGCCATGGCTCAGTAGTTCACCCGGAAGATGATCTGCAACGACCGCATGCCGCGGACGCCGGTGACCCGGCCGAAGGTGGGCGAGTTCACCAGCGTGTCGATGGTCGAGAACTGCACCTGGTTCAGGACGTTGTTGCCCTGGATGCGCAGCGACAGGCTGCGCGACCCCGGCAGCGTGAAGTTCTTCATCAACGAGGCGTTCAGCGCGCCGCTGCCCGGCCCGACGATCAGGTTGCGCGCCGAGTTGCCGAACGTGCCCGAGGCCGGGGTGCTGAAGGCGGCCGTGTTGAAGTACTGCGCTACCGTCGGGTTGGCGATCGCGATCGGCTGGCCGCTGTAGTCCGCACGCAGCGTGCCGTTGGTGCCGCGCGCCACGTCGGTCACGTCACCGGTCACCCGCGCGGTGAACGGCGAGCCGGTGGCCGCCGTGAACGTGCCGTTCATCATCCAGCCGCCCAACAGGCCGTTGACCAGGCCGGTCCGGTTCAGCCACTTGCGCCCGTTCCCCAGCGGCACCTCCCACGTGAAGTTCGCCGAGAAGCGGTGCCGCTGGTCGAAGCTCGACCGCCCCCATTCCGCGTCGAGATCCTGATCGTTCTGCGCCACCGCGCCGCCGCCGCCGCCGCCGACCGACGAGGCGTTGTCCATCGACTTCGACAGCGTGTAGGTGGCGCCGCCCTGGAGGCCCTGCGCCAGCCGCCGGTTCACCCTCACCGACAGCGAGTGCATGATCGAGTGGGCACCCGAGGACTCCCAGGTGAACGGTTGCACGCCGGCGATGCGTAGCCCGGTCGGGCCGCGGTTGGGTGCGCGCAACAGGTCGAGCTGCGATCCCCTGGTCCCGATATACGCCGCGCCCACCGACATGGTCCGGCCGAAGTCCTTTTGCACGTCCAGGTTCCAGATGTGCACGTAGCCGATCGAGTAGTTCGGATCGACGCCGAAGGTGGTGGTGGTCGTCGTCGAGGGCACGGGCGTCGCCAGCACGGACGAGAGGTACAACGGGCTCGCGGATGTCCCGATCAGCGTGTTGGTCGAGGCGAACGGCGCCTGGCTGGCCATCTTCTGGACCATCGACAAGTACGGGACCGACGAGTAGTTGATCCCGTAGCCGCCGCGGACCATCCAGCTGGCCTTCGGGCGCCACGCAAACCCGGTGCGCGGCGCGAAGTTGTTCCGATCCGGGTTGACGAGCGTGTCGGAGAACGTGCCGTAGTACGGGCCGGTGGCGCCGGCGAGCACCGGCACCGCGGCGGTGAAGCCGGGCGCGACGTCGAGGTTGACCAGTCGGTTGCTGGCTTCCCAGTACGGGGCCTGGTACTCGTAGCGCACGCCGACGTTCAGCGTGAAGTTCGATCGGACGCGCCAGTCGTCCTGCACGAACGCGGCCCACGACTGCGTGCGGAACTGCTCGATGCCCGGGCCGTACTGGAGCGATGCCTGCTGCGGCAGGCCGAGCAGGAAGTCGGCGAAGTCCGCGCCGCCGACGCGCCCGCTGCCCGCCGTGTACAGGCCGGTGAACACGAACGATCCGTTCGGGCTCGAATCGGTGCGGCTGTCGGCGTGCAGGTCGCGGAACTCGACGCCCCAGCGGAACGAGTGCCGCCCCTTCATCTTCATCATCGAGTCGCTGACGGTCGTCGTCTGGTCGTTGCGCAGGCTCGGGTTGATGTCTCTCAGTCCGCTGATGCTCGAGAACGAGAGGCCGGGCACGCCCCAGTCGAACGGATCGGTGGAAATGCCGGCGATGCCGGCGTCGCCCGACACGTTCGCCGCCGACGCGAACAGGTTGCTTCCGTGCGACGTGCTGCGATTGAACTGGAAGCGGATCGAGTGCGTGATGCCCCACGTCGGGAAGCTGAAGTTCACCGGGATGTCCCACCCGGATCCCTTCCTCGAGCCGGCAATGGTCGGGAACGGGTTCGACTGCGTGCTCTCCGACCGCTGGTAGTGGAAGGCGACGTTCAGGTTGATGCCGCCGCCCGGACCGCCGCCGCGGCCACCGCCACCCCCGCCGCGGCCGCCCGCTCCGCCAGCCCCGCCGCGCCGCCCCACGGTGGTGCCGAAGCTGCGGGTGAAGCGGAAGTTGATGTCGTCGGAGCTCGTGTTGTTGGTGGTCGAGTAGTAGAAGTTCTGCGCGGTGCTTGGCTGGTTCGGCCTCGGGATGTAGTTGAGCAGCGCGAGCGACGCCGCGCTCATGCGTTCGAGGGGTATCTGGTTTCCCGGGAACGGCTGCTTGGTGACGGGGTCGATGAGCGGCGTCGAGAGTGCCGAGAAATCGCCCGAGCGCTGCGCGAGCGTCGGCACCGTGGAGTACTGGTTGTAGGCGTTCGACGAGTGGTTGCCCGAGTAGTTCAGGAAGAACGAGGTGCGCGTGCCGAGATCGATCACGCCAGGGATCTTGATGGGGCCGCCGATGGAGCCGCTGAAGCGCTGCTGCACGTAGTCGGGCTTGTTTTGCGCGACGCCGTTCAGCGAGTAGGGCGCGGCGTCGAGCGGCGATCCACCGAGGTTGTAGGAGGCGTTGCCTCGCGGCCGGTTGTTCTGCTGACCGGCCATCGCGAGCCGGCCCGCAAGCGGGCCTTCGCCCGGCGCGCCGCGGCCGCCGCCCATGCCCCCGCGGCCGCCGCCGCCACCCATGCCGCCGCCGCGGCCACCCATGTCGCCACCCGGTCCGCCGCGGCCACCCATGTCGCCGCCCGGTCCGCCACGGCCGCCGGGTCCGCCCAGCGTCGCGCCCGGCAGGCCCATCTGGCCGAACGAGGAGGCGCCTTCCTGGCCTTCCATCACCGGCGCGCCCGGGACGCCCGGCGCGCCCATGCCCTCGCCGCGTCCTCCGCCCATCATCCCTTCGCGGCCCGGACCGAACAGCATCATCTCGTTGGTCTGGCCGGACGACCCGAAGGTGGCCACCGACTGGGACAGCGTCTCGGGCGCGAAGCCAGGCGGAAGGCTCAGGTGGGCGATGATGGCTTCCGGATTTTCGGTGGTCGCGGCGGTCGCCGCGTTGGCCGGCTGCTGGCCTCTCCCGCCTGCCGCGGCCGCCACGGGGGCCACGCGCTGGAACTGCGGGGTAGCCGCGCCACCAGCCGCTGCTGCACGCTGCGGCGGAGCGGGCACCGCCTGGGGCGTCGCCTGCACGGGCGCAGCCGCTGGCGCGCGCGAGGCCAGCGTCATCGAGATGTCGCACTTGGCCCGGCCATCGGCTCCGACGACGACTTCGCGCGTCACGGGCGCGAAGACAGCCAACTCGGCCTTGACGAGATACCTCCCGAGACCGGACACCTCGATCGTGTAGGTGCCGTCAAGGTTCGACGAAGTCGAGTGCGGCTCGCCGCCCTCGGCGGGCGTGACGGTGATCGCAACACCGGGCAGGCGTGCGGGTCCGGCGGAGACGACGCCGGCAATGGCGGCGCGCGGCGCCTGTGAGGCGGTCAGGGCCTGGGCGCCCAGCAGGGCGCCCCCGGCGCTGCCGACGATGGCCAGCACTGCCCCCGCCCGAGAGAGCGTGTTGAAGTGCATGGCGCACCACCAAACCCTGTGAACGCAAGCGGTTGCGGCTGCTTCAAGAGGGCCAAACCACGGATGTCTTTCGCTCACCGCCCACTCCTTGTGCTGGTCAACTGGTGCCCGGATGCCAGTACACTACGACAAACAGGCCGAATCGTGACGGGGGCCAAACTGTGAAGAGTAGCGTGTCGCGAGACATCTTCCAGGGCCGAGAGCGTGACAATTGAAGCACGTTTCACGCGACCGCCCTGGAATCTGTCTTGGGCCCCTTCGGGGCTTGACGCCCGAACCGACGGTGGGCCATGGAAGATGTCGGCCAAGCGTTTCGCGGGGCCAGCGATTTTCTAAGGACTCTGCCGTCCCTGCCGGCAGCGGCTCACCGAAGCGTGAACGCCAGTTCGATGGTCACGTACACGGACACGGGCTGACCACGCAGCATTCCCGGGACGAACCGCCATTGCCGCGCCGCCTTGATCGCCTCTCCGTCGAGGCCAGACGCCTGGTCGAGCGACTTCGCGACACGGGCGTTGCCCACGCTGCCATCGGGCAGCACCACGCACTCCACAATGACGGTGCCCTGGATCTTCGCACGCATCGCTTCGGCCGTATAGACCGGTTTCACCTGGCGAATCGGCCTCGGCATCGACACGCCGTTTCCCGGCTCGTACGCGCCTCCGCCGGTTCCGCCTCCCCAGCCGTCGCCAATCCCGTCGCCGTGGCCGTCGCCGATGCCGCCGCCGCTGCCGGTCCCTCCACCTCCACCGCTGCCGGTCCCCCCGCCGGTGCCGTTGGGGACGCCATCGAAGGTGCCCGTGAACGGCTGGGCGCTGTCGGCGAGATCCCGGGCAGCCACGGTGATCTCAGGGGGTAGCTCGACGGTGTGTGGCGGCTCGACGACGACAGGTCGGGGTGCCGAGAGACGAACGTCCGCGAGTTCCACTTTCCTCGGCGGCTCCTTCGACCGGTTTCCACCCCCGCCGCCCCCGCCGCCCGGGCCCTCCAGGGCGACCCAGACGATTGCCTTCGGCGCCGCCGAATGGGTCCTCGGGTCGAGGGCGTCGGTCGCGGCTGCATGGTGAATGCCGGCCACAACGAAGGCCCCCGCGAGCAGGTGGGCCAGAGTCGAGGCCACGGCGGCTCCGGGCGCGCGCTTCCGGCTCTGTTCGAAGAGGAACGGGACGCCTTCCGGGTGCTCGCCGTCAATGTGCACCGAGAGGTGACCGACGGGTGTCGGCGTCCGGCCGGCGCTCGTCACACGTTGGGGGGAGGGTGTCATGGGCACGGTCGCTCGCCTTTCTATTCGGATGATACGAGCCCGCCGTGTCCGGCCCGCGGCAGACCTGTGAAATAAGTGTGTGAGCGCAGGTTCGGCATCACCGGCCGGTCGGCGCGGCACTACAATCAAGACGTGGCTGGCGAGCAGGAACGGGGCGCCGTCCCCGGCGAGAAGCGCCGGGTGCTGGTCGTTGAAGACGACGCGCGCATCAGCGAACTGGTGACGCTGCACCTGCAGCTCGAAGGCCTCGCGCCCACCGCGGTGGCCGATGGCAACGAGGCGCTGGCGCGGGCGCGCGCGGAGAAGTTCGATCTGATCGTGCTGGACCTGATGCTGCCGGGGCTGGATGGCCTGACGGTGTGCAGCGCGCTGCGTCGCGACTCGGCCAACGTGGACGTGCCCGTCCTCATGCTCACGGCACGCGACGAGGAATCCGACAAGGTCCTCGGCCTCGAAAGCGGGGCTGATGACTACCTGACGAAGCCGTTCGGCGTGCGTGAGTTCATCGCGAGAGTGCGCGCGCTGCTGCGGCGTCCGCCGCTGTCGCGGACGACGCCGGGCGCTGACGCGCGGCCGGCCACGCCGCGGCCCGTGATGGTTGCAGGGCTCAGCATCGACCCGGCGCGCCGCCAGGCGCGGCTCAACGGCGCCGAGATCGAGCTGACGGCCCTCGAGTTCGATCTCCTGTACCTGCTGGCGTCCAACCGCGGCATCGTCTTCAGCCGCGAGGCGCTCGTCGCGCGGGTGTGGGGCGGCAACACGTACGTGACCGAACGCAACGTGGACACGATCATCAAGCGGCTTCGGCGCAAGCTCGACGACGACGCCGCGCACCCGCGGTTGCTCCTGACCATCTGGAGCGCCGGCTACAAGTTCGCGGATGCCTGACCGTGTGGTACCGCAGCCTCTACTGGAGGATCGGCGTCGGCTTCGTCGCGCTGCTCGCGACCCTGCTGCTCGTCCAGGCGCTCCTGTTCATGTACATGACGGGCCCCATCGACGGGCTGCTGCCGATCCGCTCTCCCTCGCGGTTTGCCACCGTCATCGCTTCCGACCTGTCCGAAGCGCTCACGCGCGACCCGAAGCTCCAGATCGACACCTACGTGCGCGAGCAGTTCGCCCACGTGTACATGCCGTTTGTCGTCTTCATGGATGACGGGCGCGTGGCGTCGAACCGCGAAGGACCGCCTGGCGGACGGGGAGGGCGAGGCCGTGGCCGTCTGCCCGGGGGCCGCTTCGGAGAGGGTCGGGCTGGACAGGCGACCGGCCAGAGTCCGGGGCCTGGCTCGGAGCCCGGACCGGCTGCCTCACCGTCGTTCCAGGGATCGAGACCCGCCGGCGACCCAGGCGCCACGAATTCGTTGCGAGGCCAGCCGCCGCGCCCCGCGGGGGCGCGTGGTGATGCGCCTCCACCAGAAGGTCTTCGCCCGCCGCCCAACGACCCGACCATCGGCGGTACGGCCTTGATCGTCGTCGGGGGAAAGCGCGTGGGCCGGGTCGCCGTCTCGAACCGCAGCCCCGAGTTGGCCAGGCTGGTCCGCCAGCTCGGTCCCACGCTGGGTCTGGTTGGCATCATCCTGCTGGTGGCCGGCACCACCGTCGCGTCGCTGGTGATTTTCCGGCCGGCCAGGCAGCGCATGCGGAACCTGGAAGAGGCTGCGACCGCGTTGGGCGCCGGTCGCACGTCGGTCCGGGCGCCCGAAACCGGCAGTGACGAGGTCACAGCCCTCGCGCGTGCGTTCAACCGCATGGCGGCGGCCCTTGAAGCCTCCGATGCTGCGCGGAGGCGGCTGCTGGCCGACGTTTCGCACGAGCTCAAGACGCCGCTCACCGCCATGCGCGGATTCCTCGAAACGTTGTGCATGGACGAGGTGCCGCTGGACGACGAGACGCGGCGGCGCTACCTGCGCATCGTGGCCGAGGAGGCGCAGAAGTTCGAGACGATGATCGGCGACCTGCTGGACCTGGCGCGGCTCGAGGCTGGCGGCGGGACGCTCGAGTTGCGTCCGGTGGCCGTCGAACGGCTGTTTGCGAGGGTGGCGGATCGGCACGAGCGCGCGTTCCGCGAGAAGCGCGTGACGCTCGAGACGCACGTCGAGCCCGGCGCGGCCGAAATCCAGGGCGATGCCGGACGCCTCGAGCAGGTGCTCCAGAACCTGGCCACCAACGCGCTGCGTCACACCCCCGAAGGCGGACGGATCGCGTTCCGGTCGGAGGCGATGGACGGACGCGTCCGGATTGCCGTCGCGGACAGTGGCCCAGGCATTCCCGTGGAGCACCTGCCCCGGGTGTTCGACCGGTTCTACAAGGTGGAGGCGTCGCGTGCGAGCGGGCCAGCCGAGACAGGCAGCGGGCTGGGCCTGTCGATTGTGAAGACCATTGTCGAGCGCCATGGGGGCACGGCTACGGCGAGGAACGGGGAGAGCGGGGGCGCAGTGTTCGAGCTGGTGCTGCCGAGGGGGGAGGGTACGTAGGGCGGACCTTCAGGCCCGGTGCCGCCTAGTCCATGCCGGTCGCCGTCGCCGTCCGCCGCTGCTCCATGGCCTGCATCGTCCTCAGGATCGAGCACCAGTCCTTGTGTTCGGCCACCGGCATCCCGCATTCCACGCAGATCCGCACCCGCTTCACCGGCCCGGTCTTCATACCGAAGAGCTTCTTGAGGAAGGTCATCGCCGCGTCTCCTGCAGCATAAGACGTGAAAGACCCGCCGGAGGTTCGCTCGACAAAAGGCAAAAGGGGTCGGGAGTAATTACGGGGTCTTACGTTTTTGTATTACAGGAATGTAAGTACCCGTAATTACTCCCGACCCCATTATCGGTGGAGCAGGTGGACGGGGTCGGTCTTGCCTCTGGCTCTCAGGTTGATCATCTCGACGAAGACCGAGAACCCCATGGCGAAGTAGATGTAGCCCTTGGGGACGTGCTGGCCGAAGGCCTCGGCGACCAGCGAGAAGCCGATGAGCAGGAGGAAGCTGAGCGCCAGAATCTTGACGGTCGGGTGCCGGTCCACGAACTCAGCTATCGACTTCGAGGCGAACATCATGACGCCAACGGCCAGCATGACGGCCGCCACCATGACGCCGATGGCGCGGGCCATGCCCACTGCGGTGATGACCGAGTCGAGCGAGAAGACGATGTCGAGCAGCATGATCTGGACGATCACGCCGCCAAACGACACGGCCGCTTTCCCGGCCCCGTGCGCCTTGCCGCCCTCGAGGTTCTCGTGAATCTCCCACGTGCTCTTGGCGAGGAGGAACAGGCCGCCGCCGAACAGGATGACGTCGCGGCCGGCCAGCTCGTGGCCGATGATCGTGGCAAACGGCCTGGTGAGGCCGATGACCCACGACAGCGAGCAGAGCAGGGCGATGCGCGAGAACATCGCGGCGAGCAGGCCGAGCTGGCGGGCGCGGGCCTGCCGGGCGCGGGGCAGCTTTCCCGCGAGGATGGAGATGAAGATGATGTTGTCCACGCCGAGCACGATCTCGAGCGCGGTCAACGTGGCGAGCGCGATCCAGGTTTCGGGGCTGGTCAGCCAGGTCATCGGTGTCTCCCCCCAGGGTCTGAAGACCCCGGGGCTACAGATCTTGACGAAGACCCCGGGGCGACAGGTGACGGTAGGCTATTCGTACCTCAACGCGAGCATCGGATCAATGCGCGAGGCACGATGGGCGGGGATGAAGCCGGCGCCGAGCGCGACCAGGGTGAGCGCCATGGCCGAGAGCACGAGCACCACCGGGTCGTAGCCCTTCAACTCGTACAGCATCGACCTGGCGAGCCAGCCGATCGCGATCGCGAGGCCGAGGCCCACGGAGCCGCCGGCCAGCGTCATCCAGGCGACCTGCTTGAGAACCATCCGCCGGACGTTGCCGGGCGCGGCGCCGAGCGCCATGCGGAGGCCGATCTCGCGCGTGCGCTGGGCCACCGTGTAGGCCAGGACGCCGTAGAGGCCGACGGCCGCAAGGAGCGTGGCGAGGATCGCGAACCCGGCGGACAGCGTCGAGATGATGCGATCGACGAACACGTTCTCTCGCATCTGCTCGGTCATCGTCCGGAGGTTCTCGATGGGCAGGTTCGAATCGACGGCCGCCACCACCTTCCGGATCTGGCCGACCAGTTGCTCGGTGCCCATGGACGTACGGACGTAGAACGTCAGGAAGCCCAGACTCTTGTCCTGGCGGTACGGCAGGTAGAACTGCGGCGGGATCTTCCTCTTCACGTGGCTGTATTTCATGTCGGGCACGAAGCCGACGATCTCGACGTCGAGCTTCGCACCGGGACCGCCGTCCTGCGACATGCGCTTGCCCACCACCTGTCGCCCCAGGTTGAATTTCTTCGCGAACGCCTGGTTGACAATCGCCACCTGCGGCGCGGCGACGGCGTCGGCCAACGTGAACTCGCGGCCGGCGACGAGCGACACGCCGAGCGTCCGGAAGTAGGTGGGAGCGATCTCGTTCACCGAAGCTGTCGTGTCCGTGTCTGGCCCCGCCTGAAAGCCTTCCACCGACACGCTGTTGTTCCAGTTGCTGTTGCCGAGCAGCGGCACCATGCTGCCGGTGGCGCCGGTGACACCAGGCAACGCCGCCAGGTCGTCCTGGAGGCGCTCGAACAGCGCGCGGGACCGCTCCGGCGTGTAGCCGTTCAGTTCGGGTGAGACGCCGAAGGTCACGAGGTTGTCGATCTTGAGGCCGAGATCCACGCGGCTCACGTTGAACAGGCTCTTGACGAACAACCCGGCGGCCGCCAGCAGCGCCATCGACAGCATGATCTGCGAGGTGGCGAGCCCGATGCGGAACCACGCGGCCAACTTCGCGCCGGAGGGCTGACCGGCCTGGTTCTTGAGCGTCGACGCGAGATTGGGCCGGGTGCTGTGCAGTGCGGGGAACAGGCCGAAGAGCAGCCCGGTGCCGAGCGTCAGGATCGTGGCAAAGACCAGGACGGGCGCGCTGAGACCCGCCTGGACGGTCCTCGCGGCTTCGGCGGGCATGAGCGAGAAGACCAGATCGAGCGTCCACCGTGCCACCAGGAGGCCAACGACTCCGCCGAACATGGCGAGCAGGCACGACTCGACGAGGAGCTGTGCGACCAGTTGCCAGCGGCTCGCGCCGATCGACAGGCGGATGGCCATTTCGCCCGCGCGCGTCGCCGCGCGCGCCAGCAGCAGATTGGCGATGTTCGCGCACGCGATGAGCAGCACGAGGCCG
>Ga0315273_10001668_pt1 | contig 25454 bp, 13 predicted proteins | sample YL17G02_0_MG_FD_205753 | JGI IMG/M metagenome (GOLD analysis project Ga0315273, IMG submission 205753) | Sediment microbial communities from Yellowstone Lake, YNP, Wyoming, USA - YL17G02_0 | ecosystem: Environmental > Aquatic > Freshwater > Lake > Sediment | place: USA: Wyoming | collected... | reverse complement strand
CGTGGTCCTCAAGGCCCGTGCGGGATATCACGCCTATCGGGAGATGCTGCACTACTATGCGGTCAAGAACCTCTTGGCCTACATGAAGGAAAACCCCTCGTCCGACCCGGCGGGTATGTGTCAGGCCCTGGCGGGCCAGCGACGACATGACTGGGTGAACCTGGGCGGGCAGCTCGTCTGGGCCGAGGACCTCGAGCAAATCAAGGCCGACGTCAAGAGTGGCAGGATTGACACATGGACGGCCATGCACGAGGCCTACGATCGCTTGTGGGCCAGGTATCCGCTGGACAAGCAGCGCCACGCCTTTGCCACGTTGCTGGACCTGCTGGGCGTGCGGGAACTGACCACGGCGGCCTGGACGGCGGCGATGGAGGAAGCGGGGCGAATCCAGCAGACCGTCGCCGAGCGGACCTACACCAGCCGCAAGAAAGACTATGATAACCCCTTCCGCCGGATCACCTACCAGACGGAGGCGGAGATGAAGGCGGTCCTGGGCACGGCCGAAGACAATAGTTTCGTCAAACAGGTGCGAAGAGAAACCGACGGGTTTCTCGCGCTGATCGACTCGGTTGGAAAACGAGGCTGACCGTTTCGCCCGCGATGGTTGTGCACCGCGTCGAAAATCGCTTGACGTGTCGCCGCCAGGGGGATAGTATTTCGTTGGCATCAAGAGTGCGCGAGGGTTCTGGCCCGATGACCGCACGGCAACCTGTCCCGACGAGCCGCAGTGAGCCGCGATAAGGTGCCGAAGCCAGCCCGCAAGGGACCGATGTGGCCGGAGTGGCGAGAGCTTCCGGCAATTCGGGGCCTCTCAGGCTGAGAGGTTTCTGTTTACGTGCACATCGGGGTCGGCGGGGTGGTTTCTTGAGCCAGTGAAAAGCTGTCGCTGCGCAAGGAGTCACCATGGACGAGAAGAAACCACAACGACTTGGCACGCTGGCACTGCACGCCGGGCAGGAGATCGACCCGCAGACCCTTTCCCGCGCCGTGCCCATTTACGCCACCAGCAGCTACCTCTTTCGCGATACGGAGCACGCGGCGGACCTTTTTGCGCTGAAGGAGGCCGGTAACATCTACTCGCGGCTGGGCAACCCCACCTGCGACGTGCTGGAGAAGCGCCTGGCCGCCCTGGACGGCGGAGCGGCGGGGCTGGCCTTTGCCAGCGGAATGGCCGCCATCACCGCCTCGGTGCTGACCCTCACGCACGCCGGACAGAATTTTCTATCCTCCACCAGCCTCTACGGCGGAACCTGGACCCTGTTCACCCAGACCCTCGCCAAGCTGGGCGTGGAGGTGCGGTTCTTTGATCCGCTGCATCCCGAGAAGATCGCGGAGCTGGTGGACAAGAACACGCGATGCGTGTACCTGGAGACCATCGGCAACCCCAAGAACGACGTGGCCGATTTTCAGCGGGTCGCAGAGGTTTCCCACAAGCAGGGCCTGCCGGTCATCTGCGACAACACGGTGGCCACGCCCGTGCTGTTCCGGCCGCTGGAGTGGGGCGTCGACGTGGCGGTCTACTCCGCCACCAAGTTCATCGGCGGACACGGTCTACATGTCGGCGGGGCGCTGGTGGACAGCGGGAAGTTCGACTGGTCGGCGGATGGCGACCGCTGGTCGGAGTTTTGTCGTCCGGACGGGGCCTACCACGGTGTGGTGTTTGCCGAGGCGGCCAAGTCCGTGGGCGGCGCGGCCTTGGCCCTTCACGTCCGGACCCATTGGCTGCGCGACACGGGCGGGTGCATGAGTCCGTTTGCGGCGTTTTTGTTCCTGTTGGGGCTGGAGACGCTGCACCTTCGTATGCCGCGCCACGTCGCCAACGCCAGGGAAGTGGCCGGTTGGCTGAAAAATCACTCTGCCGTCGCCTGGGTGAACTATCCGGGCCTGGCGGACCACCCCTGCCACGCCAACGCGCGGAAGTACCTGCCCGACGGCGAGGGGGCGATCATCGGTTTCGGCATACGCGGCGGGGCCAAGGCGGGCGTGAAGTTCATCAACAATGTCCGTCTGGCCAGCCACCTGGCCAACATCGGCGACGCCAAGACGCTGGTGATTCATCCGGCCTCCACGACGCACCAGCAATTGACCGCCGAGGAGCGGGCTGCCACCGGCGTCAGCGACGAATACATCCGTCTGTCCGTGGGCATCGAGGACGTGGAGGATATCAAGGCGGACCTGGAAGCGGCCCTGAAGGCTTCGCAGAGGTGACAGACCCAAGATGAGCGACGAGTTTCTTTTCAGCAGCGACACCGGCCGATGCGCCGCGCCCCTGAAACACGCCCAGACGATCGTGTTGGAGGAACCCCTGGCGCTGGAGCTGGGCGGGACGCTTTCTCAGGTGACGGTCGTCTATGAGACCTACGGCCGCCTGAACTCCGCGCGGGACAACGCGGTGTTGATATGCCACGCCCTCAGCGGCGACTCGCACGTGGCCCGTCACGACGAACAGGACGAACCGGGCTGGTGGGACATCGTTGTGGGGCCTGGTGCTGCCATCGATACCGAGAGGTACTTCGTCATCTGCCCCAACATCCTGGGCGGTTGTCGCGGCACGACGGGGCCAAACAGCATCAACCCCGCCACGGGGCGGCCTTACGGGCAGGGCTTCCCGACCATCACCATCGGCGACATGGTGGAGGTACAGCGACGGCTGGTGGACTATCTGGGCGTTGACAAGCTCCTGGCCGTGGTGGGCGGCTCGATGGGGGGCCACCAGGTGCTTTGTTGGGCCAGCCGACACCCCCAACGCCTGCGCGGGGCCATCCCCATTGCCACCTCGCCGCGCCTGTCCAGCCAGGCGCTGGCATTTGACGTGGTGGGGCGCAACGCCATCTTGCGCGACCCCAATTTCCGCGGCGGCCAGTATTACGACGAAGGTCCCCGTCCGACCGTCGGGCTGGCCATTGCCCGTATGATCGGCCACATCACCTATCTTTCACGCGAGGCGATGGGCCAGAAATTCGGCGCCGACCGCTTTCGGCCGCGCGACGTTCCGGTGGACTTCGAGAAGAAGTTCTCCGTAGGCTCCTATCTGGGCTACAAGGGCGCCGAGTTTGTCGAGCGGTTCGACGCCAACAGCTACATCGCCATTTCGATGGCCATGGACCTCTTCGACTTAGGCGACAGCCCGGAGAAGTTGGCGGCCGCCCTGGAGCCGAGCCGCTGCCACTGGTTGCTGCTGAGTTTCACCAGCGACTGGCTGTTCTCTCCGGAGGAGTCCCGCCAGATCGTCAACGCCCTGGTCGCCGCCAACAAGGAAGTCAGTTACTGCAACGTGGAGAGTTCCTGCGGCCACGACGCGTTCCTGCTGCCCAACGACCTGGAGCGTTACGGGGAGCTGATCCGCGCCTTCCTAGCGCGGCTGAATGGATGGACCGATGCCCCGCACATCCGACGCCATCCAGGTCTGGAAAGCCCCACCAGCATCTTTCAGCCACAGCGGCTGGACTATGACATGATCGTGGATCTCATTCCGCCCAACACCAGCGTCCTGGACTTAGGTTGCGGCAACGGCGAGCTGCTTAGCCGGCTCAGCCATCGCGGGCACGACGTCCTGATGGGCGTGGAGCTGGACGAGCGGGCCATCATCGCCTGCGTGGGGCGAGGGCTGGATGTGGTGCAGGCCGACCTCAACAAGGGCTTGCGGGCGTTCGCCGACCGCCAGTTCGACTACGTGATCCTCTCCCAGACGCTCCAGGCGGTGCGCGACGTGGAAGGCGTCGTCAGCGACATGCTGCGGGTGGGGCGGCGCTGCATCGTCAGCTTCCCAAACTTCGCCTACCACAAGCTGCGCAAGGTCCTCGCCGAGCAGGGTCGCGCCCCCGAGACGGCCGGGCTGCTGCGGTACAAGTGGCACAATTCCCCCAACATCCGCTTCTTCTCACTGGCGGATTTCGAGGAATTCTGCGCGGAACGGGGCATCACCGTGCATCGGCGCATCGCCCTGGACACCGAGGGCGGCAAAGAGATCAGCGCCGATCCCAACCTCAACGCGGACCTGGCGATCTTCGTCATCAGCCGGTAACGACGGGCGATGCATCACGGCGGGTGCCAGATCGCCCGCCGACGGCGGCGCGGGGGGATCTACTTGGCGGCGGACACCGCCCCTGTCGCGCGGGCGCGGAGCTGCTCCATCTTGGAGCGGACCTCGGTGGCCATGCGTGAATTGGGGTACTCCAGTATGATCTGTTCGCCGGTGGCGACGGCCTCGGCCCAGCGCTGGTCGGTTACGCAGATGGCGAACTGCACCCCGAGGTTGTGGAGCCTGGCCCGGAAAACCCCGCGGGCCGATTCCTGCAAGGCGGCGGCCTCCTGCGAGGTCAGATAAATGTCCAACTGCTTCAGCAGGTCGATGCTTCGGTCCACGTCGTTGCGGCGGACGGCCTCGCCGTAGGCCTGGAGCAGTTCTCGCTTGTGCTGTGCCTTGGCCGTGTCGATGCGCTGCGGCAGGGCGGCGATCCTTTCGCTTTGCGGCATGATCTTGATCAACCGCTGGGCCTCGCGAGAGGCGCGCGCCCAGTCACGGCGGTCGATGATTCCCTGAATCCTCTTTACCGATACGTCCACCTTTTCCTCCATCGTCGTTCGGCGCACCGCGACGGCCTCGTCGCGCATCCTTGCGGCTTCCTCGGTGTAACCGAGCTCCTTCTCGATGGCGTCGATCATCGCGTCGGCCGCCTCGTAATCCTGCAAGGTCAGTTCGCGGCGGACCGTCTCGCGCAGGGCCTCGATTTCCTGCTCCTGGCAGACCAGCCGCTTGGCGCGGTCGCTGAGGCGGGCCAGCTCGTTGAGGGTCTTGGTGGAAGCGGACAGTTCCTCAAGCATCCCCTCGATGCGCCCCAGCCGCCCGGTGGTCTGGCCGAGGTAATACTGTCCGCTCAGGAGCACCTGGATGATCCCGTAGATCACGGCCACCCACACCGCGGCTGCCAACTCCCCGGCCAGGGCCACTGCCAGCGGCACCGCCGCCGTCCAGCTTGGCGAGGCGCGAAGGTTCGCCACCGCCATCGCAACCGTAACGGCGACGGCCAGTGCCAGGAACACCCAGGCGGCGACGACCCAGACGCGGGCGACTCGGAGCAGCCGGGAGGGTCTGCTGTTGTCATCGGACATAGACGTGCTCCTTCCTTGGATGCCGGCGACGGGGTTCGACTGACGCTTACCCGAAGCCCCGGATGTGCCTGCTTTGTTCAACAGCCGGCTATATTTCACTGTATCGACCGGCAGGCCTGGTGTCAAATTCTTGCCCAGGCCCTTTCATCGGCAGGCCGGCCCTCTTGAGGGAGTCTTCCGGCGGCGGTAGCATCTGGATGCGGCGGTTGAGTCGAGAGCGTGGAATCCGCATATGCATCGGGAACGAATGGACCAACAGCAGGTAGCCGCCTACCTGCACATGGACATCCGTGAGGTGGCCAAGCTGGCCTCGCGCGGGCGGATTCCCTGCCGCAAGGTCCAAGGGAAGTTTGAGTTCTCCAAGTCCGACGTGGATCACTGGGTGGAGGCCCAGATGCACACGCTGGGCAAGGACCGCCTGGCCAAGATCGAAAAGGGCGTCAGCGCCCATCACGGTTTCGATCTCGCCGCGATGCTGGTCTGCCCGGTGATCCCTCCCGGCGGGCTGGCTGTCCCCCTGAAAGCCAAGACGCGCGACGCGGCGATCCGCGGGCTGGTGGAATTGGCCGCCGCGGCGGACCTGGTGTACGACAAGGACCTGCTGGTGCGGGAAATCCGCCAGCGAGAGGAACTGTGCTCCACGGCCCTGGCGCCGGGCGTGGCGCTGCCGCACCCGCGCCACCCGTTACCGTATGACATCACCGCCAGTTTCGTCACCGTGGGGCTGACCTCGCACGGCATCCCCTACGGCGCCGCCGACGGGTCGTTGACAAGGCTGTTTTTCCTGATCTGCTGCAAGGACGACCGCACGCACCTTCACGTCCTGGCGCGGCTGGGACAGATGCTGCACGAACCGTCGGTCATAGAGGAATTGCTGGCCGCCGCCGACGCCGAGGAGCTGGGCAGGATGCTCCTGAACCGTGAGAGAATTGCGCTGGGCACATGACCCAGTCGCCCCTGGAACAGGGCGGCGCCGCGCCACGTTGGGGAGGTCTGCGTGAGGACTGTTGGCCGAATCGTTCCGCTGGTGCTGATCCTGATCGCCCCGCCCGTCATGCTTTACACCATCTGGATCAACCCCGTCTCGGCCGCCGAGGACGACGTCGTCTATGTCTATCCCATGCGAAAGATGGTGGGGGAGGCGCTGCGGCAAGGCCGCTGGCCCATCGACAATCCTCTGGAGGCCACCGGCTCGCCCCTGATGGCCGACCCGCAATCGTCGGTGATGTTCCCGCCGACGTGGCTCTTTGCCATCCTGGATGCCAAGTTGGCCTATACTCTCTCGGTATTCCTGGCGTTTTCCGTTGCCGGCGGCGGGGCGTATCTCTATCTGCGGAAGCTGGGGTTGGTCCCCCCGGCGGCGGTGTTCGGTGCCGTGGCGTTCATGTTCTGCGGGTTCATGGTCGGTCATCGGGTGCACCTGCCCATGATCCAGACTGCGGCGATGTTTCCGTGGGGACTGTGGTGCGTGGAGATGCTTCGCCAGCGCCCCGTGGCGGCGTTTGCGTGGCTGGTTGGGGTCCTGTTTCTTTCCATTGTCGCGGGACACTGGGCGATCCTGACATACATGACGGTGGCGTGGGCGGCGTATCTGGCGGTGCGGGGCCGGCCCGTCGCGCGATCGACGGCGTTGGTCTCGGCGGCAGCGCTCCTGGCGGCGGCGCTGGCGGCGCCGCAGCTTGAGGCGACCTTCCGGCTGCTGGCAGCCAGCACGCGCCGGGACATCGGTTACGCCACAGCCGGGGAGAACAGCTTCCTTCCAGTCTCGGCCGTCCTGGGGCTGTTTCCCATGCTGATGGGTTCCCAGACGCCCAACTTCTTCCCCCAGCGGTGGTGGGGCGCATGGCACCTCAGCGAGACCCTGAGCTACGTGGGTCTTTCGACTCTGGTGCTGTCAGGCGTTGCGGTCCTGCGGTTGGGCAAGAAACATGCAGCGCAAGGCGCGCCAACTGATCAACCGCGGCCGGAAGGGAGCGGTCAATGCCCCTCCGGCGAAAGCCCGCTGGTTTGGGGACTTCGGCAAGCTGGGCCGATCCCTCCCGGCTGCCGGGGAGGCGATCTCCGTCCCGCCGCGAGGGACGCCCCAGTTAGGCTGTGGACGTGGCTCGGCGCGGGGGCGTTCCTGTGGATGCTGGGTTACTACCTGCCCACCTATCGCCTGATCTACATGCTGCCGGTGCTGGGGGTGGTGCGATGCCCGGGACGGATGCTGCTGGTGCTGGAGATGGCCCTGGCGGCCCTGGCGGCCATCGGCGTGGACGCAGTGATACGAGAGGCATGCGACAACCGCCGGGCCGGGCTGGCGCAAAGCATTCGCCGCGGCGTGACGTTTGTGCTGCCGGCGGTCATGGTTGCCGCGCTGCTGCTGGTGGCCCTGGGGGCGTGGCTGGTTTCCCTTTGGCCGGGGCGGATTCCGCTGCCCTTTGCCGGCGGGCCGGCGGAGGTGTTGGCGTCGCTTCGTCCAGGCAACCCAGCCGTGTGGGTCCCGCTGGCTGTGGCGGTGGCGACGATGGTGGTGGTTCGCCTATGGCTGGCCCGGCCCCTTTGTGCGGCGCCAGTGTTGATCGTCCTGTTGCTGGCGGACCTTTTCTTCACAACACGATTCGTAGATGTTCCAGGTAGCATGCCATCGTCGGCAGTTGTGCCCGTGGCTCGAATTGGAAGCAGGCCCACGGAGACTCTCCCGACCCAAACTGCATTGAAGATGTCCGCCCCGGACCCGGAGATCTCCCCCGCGGCGGCCTGGCTGCACGCCAACGCCCCACCGGGCCAACCGATTCGCGTATACGGCATCACCAAAGACTACCGCGACAGACCGGCGGAATTGCTTTCGCCCAGGACCGGCCAGGGGCTTGGAATTGGTACGCTGGGCAGCTACGGCGCGTGGCATTATCCGCCCCGGGCGCAGGCGTTTGGGTTTGACACCTATAGCCGCACGAGGGAGTGGCCTTGGTTGATTCGCCGCAACGGCCTTCTCAGCGCCTACGGTGTGCGATACGTCCTGGCGGCCGAGCCTGAGGCCCGGCGGCTGATCGAGTCCGTGCGAATCGCCGACTCGCCCGCGCGGGCGGAGTCGAGCAATCTCCTGACGGACCGATGGGAGCTGAGTAACGCCCGGTTCAAGGGGGGATTGTTGCGACTTCGGACGCCCTTTCTGTGGTGGTGGTCGCAGGCCCGGCAAGGCCTGGTCGTCAAGCCCGGGTGGGTCTATCGGATCGCGCTGGATGCCCGAGGCCCCCAGGGCGGCGCGGCCAACTATCTGCGGGCCGAAGTCCTGCTGAATTTTCCACCGGAAGCGCAGGCCGATAGTCCGGCGTGGCCCCGGCTTTCTGATATGGCCAAAGGTCCAACGGCGAAAGAAAACCCCGGCGAGCAGGAACCGCTGCGGGACACCGGGATGCGGATCGAGGGCGAGCGAATCGCCGCCAACTGGCGGCACTTTGAGTGGACCTTCGCCGTCCCGCCCGATGCCTTGCCGGAGGCCGTATTCCACGTGTTCACCATGAGCGAACGGGCGATCGAAGTTCGCAACGTCTCGCTTGTCGAGAGCGATTGGGAGCGGCCGATCAACACCGACGGCCGTCTGACGCCAGGCCAGGCGGTCTATCGTAAGGCCGCCGAGGTGGCAGCGGTCCGCCCCGGCGACCCGCCCGTGGCTATCTACGAGAACCTGCTCTGCCTGCCGCCGCGAGGGGTGCGGCTGGACCCGCGGACCACGGAAGACCGGATCGAACGGCTCCGCTGGCCGGCGGACGATGCGGATTTCTCCGACGCCCTCCGCTGTGGTGTGCCCGACTTGTCCCTGTCGGTGGGGGCGGACCCCGCACGGCTGTTGCGGGTAGTCTCCTTGCCCGCCGCCGGGGCGTGTGCAATGCTGGTGCTGTTGCTTTGGCGCCTGTCAGGGACAAGGCGAGGGCGTTTAGAACCTCACGCCGGTCTTGGGCGTATGCAAACATGAGGCTAGGTTCTGTCTGACAAATCGCTTCGTCAGCCGAGAGCGAGCGGTTTCGCGGCTGGCAAGGACGGCGAAGCAGGCAAATCCCTGTGATTGTCGATGCAGCCGGACGCCGCCAGACGCGAAACAAGCCGCTCGCGGGGCGAATTGGATTTGTCAGACAGGACCTCGTGCGAAAGTCCGGGAATGGCAACGGTGACTGCCACAGGCGAGGCGGCTAGGATTTCACGATCCAAAAGAGAAAGGGTTTCCCAGATGAACACACAACGTGGTCGTCGTTTGACGTGGGTGGTTGCGGTGATTTCGGCGGGGACGGCGCTTGGATTGGCGCCTGCGGGCTTGCGCGCGGAGGATGACCAGGCGAAGGCGCGGGCTGAACTGGCGGAACTGAAGAAACACGACGACCTCTCCGCGCTGTTCCGGACCGTCGCCAAGACGGTCAAGCCCGCGGTGGTGGAGGTCCGGGTGACCAAGTGGGTCAAGGAACCCGACATGGACGAACTCATGCGGCGGTTCTTTGGCGACGAAGGGCCGTTTCGCTTCCAGCTTCCCGGCGAGCAGGACCGCCCGATGCCCAACCTGCCGCGGCGGCAGGGGCAGCAGCGACCCAAGCAGCGGCAGTTCGGGCTGGGCAGCGGTGTCATCGTGGACGCCAAGAACGGCTATGTCCTGACCAACTACCACGTCGTGGGAGAGGCCGACGACGTCGAGGTTGTCCTGGCCGACGGGCGCAAGTTCGACGCCGAATGGGTTCGCAGCGACATGCAGACCGACTTGGCGATCGTAAAGATCGCCTCGGAGAAGCTGACGGAGGCGGCTCTGGGCGACAGCGACAAGATGGAGGTCGGCGACTGGGTGCTGGCCATCGGCGCCCCGCGCGGACTGGCGCAGACCGTAACCGGCGGGATCATCTCGGCCAAGGGAAGAAGCCACATCGGCTCCAGGGAAATGTACCAGAGTTTCATCCAGACCGACGCGGCCATCAACCGGGGTAATTCCGGTGGGCCCCTGGTCAACATGAGCGGCGAGGTCATCGGCATCAACAATTCCATCGCCAGTTACAGCGGCGGCAACGAGGGCATCGGTTTCGCGATACCCTCCAACATGGCCAAGAAAGTGATGTCCCAGCTCATCGAGAAGGGCAAGGTAGTCCGCGGATTCCTGGGCGTGGAGATCCGCGACATCGACGACCAGGCCCTGGCCGAAAACATGGGCTTGCCCAACATGGAAGGCGCCCTGGTGCGCCGCATCCGGCCTGACAGTCCCGCCGCCGAGGCGGGTCTGAAGGCGGGCGACTTCATCGTCTCGATCAACGGTACCCACGTGACCAGTTCCAACGAGCTGAAGAATGTCGTGGCGGACGTGGAAGTGGGCAAGACCGTGCCGGCGGAACTGTATCGTGACGGCAAGAAGGAGACGGTCCAGATCAAGATCGGAACGCAACCCAAGGACATGGCCTGGGGAGGCGGTGACGAAGGCCCCGGCGGGGAGGTGACCGTCGAGAATTTCGGCCTGAAGGTGGCCACGCTGACCAAGGAACTTGCCAAGGACAATGGGTACAAGGAGACGATCAAGGGCGTGCTGATCGTCGAAGTGGCGGAGGGCAGCGAGGCCGAGGAAAAGGGGCTTCAGCCCGGCATGGTGATCACGCATGTGCGGAACAAGGAAGTGGCCACAGCGGAGGAATTCAAGGAAATGATTTCCTCGGAGGCGGCCGCCAAGGGCATCCGCCTCACCTTCCAGGACGCCAGCGGCGCCAAGGATTTCGTCTTCCTCCGTCCGGCCAAAGCGGCAAAGTAATTGGCCTTCCAAGACGCGGGTGCTAGAATGGGACCGGCGGGGCCTTTCGGGGCTTCGCCGGTCCTCTTATGCGCCCAAGACGTTTCAAGGCTTGACACGAGGTCATTGAAAGGGGTAACAGGCATGTCGGTGACGGTTTCGACGATGGGAGAGGCGGATTTCACGTCCATAGCCCGCAACATGAGCAGGTGGGTCAACCACGTGCTCAGCGGGCCTGTTCAGAGGTTTCGGGACCACGGGGCTTGGGCGCCGTCGGTCAATCTCTACGAAGATGCCGAACACTACTGCATCATCGTGGACCTGGCGGGGATGGACCCCAACGATATCGAACTGCGGATCGAGGAAGGGATGCTGGTCCTGTCAGGCCAAAGACCGATACCGGAGATGCCCGACTGCTGCGGCTCCATGCGGGTCCACCTCATGGAGATCGATCACGGTGCCTTCAGCCGCAAAGTGGATCTGCCCAAGGACGTGGACACCAACGCGGCGGCAAGTCTCGACGCCATCTACGGTAACAACGGGTATCTGCGCGTACGCCTGCCGAAAAGGTAAACACCAATGGCGCCCCAGCCACCCAAGGTCGAGCCTCCCCGCCCCAGGATCGTCGGGGAGAAGGGCAGCGAGGTCAGCATTTCCCCTGGTGGGCAGAAGGGGGCGTCGGCGGGTTCCACCGAGCGGATCGCCATACCCTCCGAAGCGGCCGTCCTTCCGGTGCGGAACATGGTGCTTTTTCCGGGCACGGTGTTTCCGCTTAACATCGGGCGTGAGAAGTCCCGGCGGCTGATCGACTCGGTCCTGCCCAATGAGAAGGTCATCGTCTCCGTTTGCCAGCGGCGGCCGGAGGTCAACGACCCGACGCCGGAGGACCTTTATTCCGTCGGAACGGCCACCGTCATCCTTAAGCTACTGCGGATGGAGGAAGGCAGCCAGGTGGTGGTGCACGGGCTGACGCGCGTGCGGATCGAGGAGTACCTGACCCAGGAACCGTATTTCCGCGCCAGGATCACCGTGCTGGGCGAGGGGGCCAAGGCCTCGATGGAGACCGAGGCCCTGATGGTGAACGCCCGCAACCTCGCCCGGCGTATAGTCCAGCTTTCCCCCAACATTCCCGAAGAGGCCGCGATCGTGCTGGACAGTATCGACGAACCGGGGACGCTGGCGGACTTCCTGGCGGCCAATCTGCAACTGGATGTTGCCGCCAAGCAGAAGCTGCTGGAGGAAACGGACGTCGATGGGAGGCTCCGCCAAGTAATCGCCAGCTTGCAGCACCAGGCGGAGGTGCTGGAGCTTTCCAACAAGATTCAATCTCAGGTCAAGGCCAACATCGACAAGAGCCAGCGGGAATACCTCCTTCAGGAGCAGCTCAAGGCCATCCAGAAAGAACTCGGGCAGATGGACGAGAAGTCGGCCGAAGTGGCCCAGATACGGCAGAATATCGACGCTGCCGGCATGCCCGAGGCGGTTCGGAAGGAGGCATTGCGCGAACTGGAGAGGATGGAGGGCATTCCTACCGTCTCCCCGGAACACAACGTTATCCGGACATATCTGGACTGGATGTGCGAGCTGCCTTGGAGCGTCTCCACCGAGGACAAGATTGACGTCAACCGCGCCCGGGGGATACTCGACGAAGACCACTATGACCTGGAGAAGGTCAAGCGGCGAATCCTGGAATACCTGGCCGTGCGGAAACTGGCGCCGGGGAGTCACGGTCCGATCCTTTGCTTCGTAGGCCCGCCGGGGGTGGGCAAGACCTCCCTGGGCCAGTCGATCGCCCGGGCGCTGGGGAGGAAGTTCATCCACATGTCCCTGGGGGGCATGCACGACGAGGCGGAGTTGCGAGGTCATCGGCGGACCTATATCGGCGCCATGCCCGGGCGGGTCATACAGGAAATCCGCAAGGCGGGGACCAACAACCCCGTCTTCATCCTCGACGAGATGGACAAGGTGGGCGCCGACTTCCGCGGAGACCCCACCGCCGCCTTGTTGGAGGTGCTGGACCCGGCGCAGAACTTCAGCTTCCAGGATCATTACCTTAACGTGCCTTTTGACCTCTCCAAGGTCCTTTTCATCGGTACGGCCAACGTCATGGCCACTGTTTCCCCCGCCTTGCGGGACCGCATGGAAGTCATCGAGCTTCCCGGCTACACGCAACGGGAAAAGCTCCTGATCGCCCAGAAATACCTCGTCCCGCGCCAGCAGGCCGAGAACGGGCTGAAACCCTCTCAGGCCAAGTGGTCCCAGCAGGCCATCCACTCGATCATCGAGAGCTACACCCGCGAGGCGGGCGTGCGGGAACTGGAGCGTCAGATCGCCACCGTCTGCCGCAGCGTGGCGGCGATGGTTGCCTCCGGCAAGGTCCGTTGGCGGACGATCACGCCCGCGGTGGTCGCCGAGACGCTCGGTCCGCGGAAGTACGAAAGCGAGCTGGCCCTGCGGACCTCCACGGCCGGGGTGGCCACGGGGTTGGCCTACACGGCCGCGGGCGGCGAAATCATGTTCGTCGAGGCGGCTGCGTATCCCGGAAAGGGAGGCATGATCCTCACCGGGCAGATCGGCGACGTGATGAGGGAATCGGCCCAGGCGGCGATGAGCCTCTTGAGAAGCCGCGCCGAGGAACTGGGGGTGCGAGCGGAGAGTTTCAGCAAGTTCGACATCCACGTCCACGTGCCCGCCGGGGCGGTTCCCAAGGACGGGCCTTCGGCCGGGCTGGCGGTGTTTACGGCCCTGGCGAGCCTGGTGACCCGCCGACCCGTGCGCGCGGACGTGGCCATGACCGGCGAGATTACCCTTCGCGGACTGGTGCTGCCGGTAGGAGGGGTCAAGGAGAAGGTGCTGGCCGCCAAACGGGCGGGCATCAAGACGGTGGTACTGCCGGAACGAAACCGCAAGGACGTCCTCGATATTCCCCAAGAGACTCTCAAGGGCCTGAAGTTCACCTTCGTCCGGAATGTGGAAGATGGCCTGTCGGCCGCCATGGACGGTCGGTTCAGGACCCAGGCGGGGCAAAAGAAGGCCGCCACCAGGCCCCCCGGCACCCGACGCGCCCGGAAGGGCTGACATCTTTTTGGATTGACCTTCCGCTGGCGGGACAGTAGCCTTGATTTTATGATTCCATGGCCGTCGACATGATCTGAGACGTAGCGGCCCGCGAGAGCTAATTTCCAAGAGGAGCCATGTCATGTCCAATCATCTCTGGCGCAAAGGCGAAGTGAAGAGATTCGAGTTTTTCCGCGGCGGCGACAAGACGGAATACCTCTTTGCCGTCGCCCTGGCGTTGATCGTCGTCGGCGCCCTGGCGATGACGCTCCGCACGACGTTCTTTCCGCCCGCCAAGAGCTACAAACCGGTGTGGGTGAAGTGCGAGAAGTGCGGCAATGAATTCGAGGTGGACGCCAACAAGCACCGGGAGGTTAGAGAGGCGGAGACCCCTGCCGGCAAGAAACAGGATTGCCCCAAGTGCGGTGCCAAGAGAAGCTCCTGGGTGATGAACCAGTGCCCCAATCCCCAATGCGGCAAGTACTTCATCCGACCCAGCCTGTTGACCAGAGGGGCCAAGGATGTCTGCCCGTACTGCAAGGCCGATTATCTCAAGGCCCTGGACGAGAAGATCAGAAGCATGCCCGGCAAGTAGGGCTTCACCTCGATAAAACAACTGCGCGGGCCTTGGCCGTCTTCAGGGCGGCCGAGGCCCGTCTCGTTGAGTCTTGGCCTGGCCTGCTTTGGTGGAATGCCCCTTTGGGGAGGTGTGGGGTCGACCCCCGGGGGGTCACCTGGCCAGGGGCGCACGCGTAAACAACGGGAACTATAAGAACCGCTGGAACCAGTGGAATTGTCGGTCAACTGGTCAACTTGCCGCATATACCCGAATTCTCCCGAACGCGTAAGGTGTTCTATTGAAGTTGATGTCGGGCTGATGGTATAATAATAGCTTAGTCGGGATGTTGATGTGTCGTTTTCGAGGCATGGGCGGTTCCGCATGATCCTCGGCGCGTCCCCCCCGCGCGCCACGTGCGAGCCGCCCGTCTTATTTGGTTGCCGCCCGCTGGCGGGTGGACATTTCGCTTCTCTCCGGCAGATTGTCCAGGCATGATGTTGGCGATGGTCCATGTATGGCGGTCGGTTTTTCGGCACGTCTTGATCTGAACTTTTCGGCGGTCCAGGCGTCCAACCCATCGGACGCCCACGGGTCAGACGGCCCGGCGTCAATAAGGGAGCGCTGCGATGAACAGGATTGCACGTCTCGGGGTCTTGTTGGTCTGGCTGGCGGTCTTGGCGGGGACTGCGGCGACGGCGTTGCCGCCGGCCAGCAAGCCCGGCGAGCCGCTTGCCCTGGCGAGGCAGTCCTACCAGCGGCACGACTACAAGCAGGCGGTGGAGGTTCTGGATCGGTTCCTGGCCGGTTCTCCGGGGCAGGAGGACCGGCGCTTGGCCCAGCGGCTTCGGGCCTTGTGCCTGTGCAGGCTTCCCAATGCCGGTGGCTGGGAGTACGCCGAGAAGCTGATGGCCGAGTACCCGCCGTTCGCCAAGGATCCGGAGTTGTGGCTGGCGATGGGCGAGGAGAAGTTCGCGCGGTGGGACCGCCTCAAGGCACACAGGGCCTACGAGACGGCGGCGAGGCTCTACGAGCAACAAGACCAGCCGGTCCCCACAGCCGATGCGTACCTGAAGGTGATCGAGTGCATCGCCTCCGGCCCGGAGGCAGTGACCCCGCCGACGCAGACCGCGCCCGCCAGTCGGCCTTGGCGCGTCGCGATGGATCGAATCTTTGAAATCGCCGATCGCGTCGCGGCGATGGAGGTGGATTCACCCCGCAAGGCCGCCGCGCTTCTGGAAGCCGGAAGGGCAGCGCGGCGCGAAGGCTCCTGGGAGTATGCAGCCAAGGGCATCGAACGTCTCCGTCGAGCGGCAGAGGAATTCGCCTCCACCCCGGCCGCGCCGCAGGCACAATGGGAGATCGGCCAGACCTACGAGCAATTCTCGCAATTCCGCCAGGCCATAGCGGCTTACCAGAAGGTCGCCGCGGACTTCTCCAACAGCCAGCCGGCCAAGGACGCCAAGAGGCAAATCGCCGACATCAAAGCCCCCCAGGTGCACGTAGCGGTGACCAAGCCCTACCTGCCCGGTGAAAAGGTGGAGATCTTCTGGAACATCCGCAACGTCAAGACGCTGAAACTGACCGCCAGGCCGGTGGACCTCAAGGCGGCGGTGGAGTCCATCTCGACGGCCTGGACCCCGGTCAGCGCCATCCTGTCCACCGCAGGCCCGGAAGTGGCGAGCTGGACCTTTGCCACCCCGGATGCCGGCGACTACCAGCCGTACCAGTGCCTGCCGGAGGCGCAGGAGAAGCAGGCCACGGTTCCGGTTTCCTTCCCGCTGACTGAGCCTGGGGCATACCTCATTAACGCCGTTGGCGAAAACCCCGACGGCGACACGGAAACGAGCTCTTGCCTGGTGGTAGTGTCCAACATCTCGGCCGTCGCCAAGACCGACAGCGACCAGGCGCTTGTCTTTGTCTGTGAGGCAAAGGGGGGCGCTCCGGCGGCCCAAGCGGAAGTGGCCGTGGCCAGGGACTGGAACGGGAAGCCCGACGCCGATCACGCTACCGGGGTGACTAACGATGCGGGACTCACTGAGTTCAAACTGCCCCGGCGCCGCGAAGGCGTACGGTGGATCGCCGCCGCCCGGCGGGGCGACGACCAGGCGATCTGCGCGCCGGGGCACTTCTACTGGCGATGGTGGGGAGGCCAGGAGCCCTACAAGGTCTACGGTTTCACGGAGCGGCCGGTGTATCGCCCGGGGCAAGTCGCGCACTTCAAGGAAATCCTGCGACGCAACCAGGACGGTCAATATGCCAACATGCCCGCCACGAAGGTCCGCCTGGAAGTCCATGACCCCAGGAACCAGACGGTTTTCTCCGCCGATTATGTCACCGACGACTTCGGCGCTTTCGAGGGAGACTTCCCCATCGTCGAGGCCGCGCCGCTGGGCGTCTATCAGATCATCCTGAAGGTTGGCGGCCAAGAGCTTCATCCCTGGGCCACGCCCGGCAACCAGTTTCGCGTGGAGGAATACAAGAAACCGGAGTTCAAGGTGACGGTCGAGGCCGCCAGAGGGGATTACCGTGTGGGCGAGGAGATGAAGATCAAGATCGCCGCGCGCTACTACTTCGGTCAGCCGGTGGCGGGGGCGGCTGTGAAGTTCCGCATCCGCAAACAGAGCTACGAGCACCGATTCGCTTGGCCCCGGCCGTGGGGGTGGTACTACGATGAACTCTTCGAAGACTACGGGAGGTACAGGTGGCGCCCGCCGATCGACGAGCCGGTCGCCGACGGCAGCACCACCACCGACCCCAACGGCGAGGCCTTCGTCACCCTCAAGGCCGAGGCGATCAAGGGTCATGAGGAAATGGACTTGAGATTCCTCGTTTCGGCCGAGGCGACCGACGCCTCCCGCCGCGTGATAACCGCCACGGGCGAGGTCAAGGTCACGCACGCCCCGTTCTTCGTCTACCCCAAGCCTGCCCAGGCGGTCTACGGGCCGGGCGACAGCGTGGAAATCCAGATCAAGACGGAAAACGCCGACGGAAAACCCGTCGCGGGCGCCTTCGACGTGGAGGCCTGGCGGATCGAACGCATTCGCAAGGCAACAGCCGCTGCGGGGGACGACGTAGCTGAGTTCGAGGAAAAACTCCTCCAGAAGGTCCACTCCTCCAGCATCGACATCCCCGCCACCGGGCGCGGGTCGCTGCGATTCACCCCCGACATGACGGGCGTCTTCAAGGTCATCGTCCACCAGTCCGGCCCCAAGGACGCTCAGCCGCCTGTCAAGGGCGAGTGCGAATTCTGGATCGCCTCCAAGACCGGCGCCGAGGTGAACTACGCCTACAACGACCTCCAGATCGTCCCGGCCTCCGATCAGTACGAAATCGGCCAGACGATGAAACTGCTGGTCAACGCCGCGCAGAGCGGCGCCTGCGTCCTGCTGACCGGTGAGGCGGATGAAATACTCTTTACCCGCGTGGTCCGCCTCTCCGGAAACAGCCAGCTTGTGGAGATACCCGTTGAGGCGAAGCTCTGCCCCAACTTCACCCTCCAGGCCGTGGTGCTGCGGGACAACAAGCTTTATCGCGACGAAAAGAAGATCGTCGTCCCACCGACGCACCGGTTCATCAAGGTGGAGACCCGCCTGCAAAAGGGCGACCTGGGCGGCGGGGAGGGCAACAAGTTTCAGCCGCGGGAAAAGACCGCAGTCTCGGTCAGGCTCACCGACGTACAGACGGGCAAACCCTTGGTCGGCCAGGTCACGCTGTTTGTGGTCGATTCAAGCGTCTACTACATTCAGCCGGAATTCCGCGAGGCTATCGAGAAGGCCTTCTACGGTCAGACCAGGCCGGTACTCGTTTCTACCGCCGACAGCTTCGCAGGCCCTTCGGAGCTGATGGGTATCCTTGAAAGATTCCGGGGCGGGGTTGTTGAGGGGCAAACATCACATCTGTTACAGGCAGCTCCGTCCATGGGCAGGGTGGCGATGGCGGCGCCGATGGCGGACAAGGCCGAGGCCAGGGGGATCGCGGCCAAGGAGGAAGGCCTGCCGGCAGCCGAGGCGGTGGTGCGGGAGTTCTTCAAGGACACGGTGCTCTGGGCCGGTTCGGTTGTCACGGATGCCGACGGTCAAGCGCAAGTGCCGCTGACGATGCCCGACCAGTTGACCACCTTCGCCCTGCACGCCGTCGCCGCCGACGCCGACACGCGCGTCGGTGAGGACAGCGTGGATGTCATCACCACCAAGAACATCATCGTGCGGCTGGAAAGCGGGCGGTTCTTCACCGAGGGCGACCGAAGCTACGTCACCGTGATCGCCCACAACTACTTCGACTCGCCGCAGAAGCTCCAGGTGGACCTCTCCGCCGATGACGCGCTGATACTGGAGAAGGTCAACGTCGGCGGAAAGTGGGGGCCTTACAAGCCCGGCCAAGCGCTGGAGGTAACCGCTGTCGCCGGGGGCGAGGTTCGGATGGACTTTCTCACACACGCCCGCCGGGCCGGCGAGGTCAAGCTCACCGCCCGCGCACGGGGCCAGCGGGAAAGCGACGCCCTGCAACTGACGTTGCCCATCGTGCCCTGGGGCGCATCAAAGATCGCAAGTCGAGGCGGAACACTAGGCGGGGGCCTGGCCTCCGTTCCGCCGTCGACGCAAACAGCCGGCGCGGATGAGGAGAGGTTCGATATCGACGTGCCTGCCGAAATCAAGCCAGGCAGCCAATCACTGACGATCGTCCTCAGTCCCTCGGTCCTTAGCGTGGCCCTGGACTCACTGCCTTATCTCGCCCAGTACCCCTACGGCTGCGTGGAACAGACCATGAGCCGGTTCCTGCCCACCGTCCTGATGCGCAGGACGCTCCAGCAGGCCGGGATCAGCCCCGACGACCTCCGCAAGCACATCGAACAGCAGTCGGCCGGCGATCCCAAGCTGGCCGGCAGGCAGAAACTCCTGCGGGAACGCATGGACCGCAATCCGGTCTATTCCTCGCGGGCAATCGACATGATGGTGGCCGCCGGACTGAAGCGGCTGGCGGAATTCCAGCACGCCGACGGGAGCTGGGGCTGGTGGAAGGACGATTCCGGCGACCTTTACATGACCGCCTATGTGGTCACGGGGCTGGCCCTTGCGCAGGAATGCGACGTGAAGCTGCCCAAGGGGATGGTGCAGCGCGGGCGGGACTGGCTGGTCGGGCAGGTTTCGCAGGGCAAGGCGGCCCGCGGCGACTGGTGGTACAGGCACCAGGACAATGACAACACCCGCGCCTTTGCCCTCTACGCCGTCGGCCGCACCGGAAAGGAGGCGCTGAAGCAGCCCAAGCTCGCTGCTGAGATGGACCGCCTGTTTGCAGCGCGCGACGGGCTGACGGACTACGGCCGGGCGTATCTGGCCCTGACGCTTCATGCCGCCGGGCGGATGGAGCAGGCCGGGATCGTCGTGGGCAACTTCGACAATACAGCCAACGTCGATGCCAAGACGAACTCTGCCTGCTGGGGCAGCCGGGAGGGATGGTGGTACTGGTACGACGGACCGGTAGAGACCACCGCCTGGGTGCTCCAGGCCATGCTGACGGTAAGCCCCGACAACAAGTACGTACCCCTGGCCGCCAACTGGCTGGCAGCCAACCGCCGCGAGCTGGCCTGGGGCAACACCAAGGCCACCGCCATGACCGTCTACGCCCTGGCCCGGTATGCCAAGGCCGCGGGCGAACTGGATTGCGACCAGACCATCGAGGTGAACATCGACGGCGCCGTCACACGTTCGGTGGCGGTCAATCGGGACAACTTCCTGACCTTCGACGACCGCATCTCCGTGCCCGCCGAGCAGCTTACCCCCGGCAGGCACAGCGTTTCCATTCGGCGCGTCGGTGTGGGGCGGTGCTACTGGTCGAGTTATCTGCGCTACTATACCACCGCTGAGACAATCACCGCCGCCGGAAACCAGCTTGCCGTCAGCCGGGGGTATTTCCGGCTCGTACCCGAGGCGTTCACCAACACCAGGACCGTCTGGAAGGACGGCAAGACGGCCGAGGAGAAGTTCCAGGACATGCGATATGTCCCCCAGCCGCTGGAGCCGGGCGCGGAGATCGCCAGCGGCGAACTGATCGAGGTGCGGCTGACCGTCCGGTCCGACAATGACTTGGAGTATCTGCTCTTTGAAGACCCCAAGCCCGCCGGCTGCGAGCCGCAGCAACTTGTCAGCGGTTACGTCGCGGGAGGCACGGCCTACGCCAACATGGAGCTGCGAGACACGAAGGTAGTGTTCTTCACCAGTTCCCTTGCACGCGGCGAGCACCAGTTGTCCTACCGCCTGCGGTGTGAGCAGCCGGGCACGTTCCGCATCCTGCCTGCCGGCGGGGAGGCGATGTACAGCCCGTTCGTCGAGGCCATCTCCGACAGCGGAAAACTAACGATCACCACCGGGCTGGAAAAGTGACCACAAGGCACCAGGGACAAGAACCGCCGGCTGGGCTGGAGGCTCAGGGGCGGGAATTGTTTCCTTGTGCTACGCCAGCGCTGGGAGTTTGGCCTTGATGGCCTCGGCGGCTGACTTGGGGTCGGCCGCGGTGCAGATGGCCGAACTGACTGCCACGCGCCTGGCCCCAGCGGCCACCAGTTGGGCTACATTGTCGGCGGTGATCCCGCCGATGGGCACGATGGGCAAGGCAATCTCCGCGGAGACCTTGGCCAGCAGTCGCGGTCCGGCGATGGGGCCGGCGTCCTTGGTGGCGGTGGCGAACATCGGTCCCACCGACACATAGTCGGCGCCCTCGTTGACGGCCGAGTGGGCCTGCTCGATGGTGTGCGTGCTGCGCCCCACGATGGCGCCGGGTCGCAGCAGGCGCCGCGCCTCGGCGATGGGCAGGTCGCCCTGGCCCAGGTGCAGCCCGTCGGCCCCGACGATGGCGGCAATGTCAGGCCGGTCGTTGACGATGAGGATTCGCCCGGTCTCGTCGGTGAGTTCGCGGAGTTCCGCCGCCTTGGCGAGGAATTCCGCGTCGCAGATGCCCTTCTCGCGTATCTGGATGGCCTCGGCCCCGCCGGCAATCGCCGCCCGCGCCGTCTCGCGGATGCTGCCGCGACAGAGGCTGCTGCTGATGAGCACGTAGAGCCTCACGTCGGCGAACCGCCGCCCCACCAGCAGCCTGCCCAGCAGCCGCTGCTCCAGCGTGTAGGCGTTGTAGCGCATCCGCTCGATGGGCAGCACCGCCTTGGGGGCGACGAACTTGGCGTACTCCTCGATGGTCCGCAGGGCCTCGGTGAGCCTCTTGCAGGCCGCCGATGCCACCTCCGAAAGGTCCGCCCGCGCCATCTCCATGGGGGTGGTGATCTCGGTGCCGATGTCGCCGGGCGTGTCGCGGCTGACGATAAACTCCGCCGTGGGCATGACCGAGAGGATCTCCCTCAGATCGCTGCGTAGGTTCTTGGCCATCGCCGTCACGGCAGGGTCGTTCAGCGCGAATCGCCCGCAATCCTCGGCCACGCGGAGCGCCTCCCTGGCCCGGTTGAAGTTCGCGTCGAGAATGCGATAGGTTTCTCGCATGGGCCTCACCTCTGGCGCCTCGGCGGCGCGCCTGTCAGGTCCCTTTACCGTCGGGAATAGGGAATTGCCGGCACAGTTCCGTCACCGCTCGGCGGGTGGCGGCGATGACCTGCTCGTCGCCGTCGGACATCCAGACCGCGTCGATCCAGGCGGCGACCTGCTTCATTTGCGCCCCCGTCAGACCGCGGGTGGTCAGCGCGGGGGTCCCCAGCCGGACGCCGGAAGCCTCCGCCGGCGGGCGGGGGTCGAATGGAATGGTGTTCTTGTTGGCGATAATGCCCGCCGCCGCCAACCAGGTCGCCGCGACGTGCCCGGTCAGCCCGGGCCGGCGGCTTCGCAGGTCCACCAGTATCAGGTGATTGTCCGTTCCGCCCGACACCAGCCGCCAGCCTCTGGCCTTAAGCTCCTCGGCCAGCGACTTGGCGTTGGCGACGATGGCCGCGGCGTAACCGTGGAAGCCGGGGTGCATCGCCTCCAGGAACGATACGGCCTTGGCGGCGATGACGTGCACCAGCGGTCCGCCCTGGATGCCCGGAAAGATCGCCCGGTCGATGGCCTTGGCGTGGGCCGCGCGGCAGAGGATCGCCGCCCCTCGCGGACCGCGAAGCGTCTTGTGCGTGGTGGTCGTCACGAACGCGCTATGGGGTACCGGGTCGGGGTGCACCCGTCCCACGACCAGCCCGGCGATGTGGGCGATGTCGGACAGCAGCGGACAGCCGACTTCGTCGGCGATCTTGCCGAAGGCCTCGAAGTCGATGGTGCGCGGATACGCCGACGCCCCGGCCACGATGATATCGGGGCGCTCCGCCCTGGCCAGCTTGCGGATCTGATCCATGTCCAGCATTTCGGTGTCCTGGCGGACGCCGTAGTGGACGGCCTTGTAGCAGATCCCCGAAAGGTTGATCTCCAGACCGTGGGAGAGGTGTCCGCCCTGGTCGAGCCTCATGCCCAGTATCTTCATTCCGGGCTTCAGGGCGGCCAGGTAGACGGCCAGGTTGGCGGTGGTTCCGCTGTGCGGCTGGACGTTGGCGTGCTCGGCGCCGAAGAGCTGCTTGGCGCGGTCGATGGCGAGCTGTTCGACGGCGTCGGCGTTCTCGCAGCCGCAGTACCATCGCTTGGCGGGGTAGCCCTCGGCGTACTTGTCGGTCAGGACCGTGCCCATGGCCTCCAGCACGGCCGAGGAGACGTGATTCTCGCTGGCGATCATTTCCAGCGTTTCGGCCTGCCGGCGCCGCTCGGCGGCGATGATCGCGGCGACCTGCGGGTCCACTTTCTCCAAGAAGCCCATAGCCCGTCCTGTTTCTGGATATCGGTTCGCTGAAACCGGTACTGTACCGGTCCGCCCGCCGCTAGGCAAGGGGCAGTCCCAAGGCCGTCGTTTCGGCAACGGGAAGGGCGCCTTGGCGGACTATTGCCGCAGAACGCATGGTATCCGCCGGAGGGCTGGAAAGTGGGTACAATATCGCAGCGGACCGGCGGTCCGTAGTTTCGGAAAAAGGGCAAGACCCATGAACGGAATTCGCCTGGCGGTGGCGTCGGCGATATTGTCGACGGGGCTGGTTGCCTCTGATGCGGCGGATCCTTTTGGCGGGCCTGCGAGCCTGCCCTCACGGTTTACCGAGGCGGCCTCGCGCATATCCCTGCTCGCGGTGGCGTCGCACCGTCAGGTTGTCGCCGCCCAGACGTTCCACGTCGCCCTGGAATTCACGATCGCGGAAGGTTGGACGTACTATGCTCCCGTTCCCGGTGGCAGCGGGGACTTTGTTCCCCTGGGCGCGACCATAGCTGTGGAGTCCGCCGGACTGAAGACGGCAGCGCCCCTTTGGCCGGCATGGAGTCCGCATCCAAGCGATCTGGGTGGAAGGACCGTCACCACCAACGTCTACTCCGGCAAGATGGTGGCCTATGTGCCCGTTACGGTCCCGGTCGGGGCCGCGCCAGGCGCGCGAAAACTGGCATTCTCCGCCGGTGGACAGATATGTTCCGACGACGGGACCAAGTGCCTCAGCGTCCGCGCGGAGGACTCGGTGGAGGTGACCGTCGGGCCTGTGGCGATTGCCAATCCCGCCTGGGACGCGGCGTTTTCCTCCGGCATGGGCGTGGCAAGGCCCGCGGCGGCGCCGGGTGCCACGGCGTGGCAAGGCCCGACGACGGGCGGTAGCCCACAATTCACCATCGCAGCGGGCTTGGGGCTGGCGATCCTCGCGGGGCTGATCCTCAACGTCATGCCCTGCGTGTTGCCCGTGATTCCCCTGCGGATCGTCAGCCTGGCGGAACTGGCCAGGCAGTCCCGCCGGCGGCTGGTGTTGCTTGGGCTTGCCTTTGCCGGGGGCATCGTGCTGTTCTTCGTGGTCCTGGCGGGCGTCAACGTCGTCCTGCGCGTGGCGACGGCGCGGGCCTTCGACTGGGGCAGGCACTTCCAGTCACCTTCCTTCCGCATCGCCATGGCGATGGTGATCGTGGCCATGGCGGCCAACCTCCTGGGGGCCTTCACGGTGCTTGTGCCACGCCGGTTGGCGGGCCTGGAGGCGGGGGACCGGCGGGGCGGGTATGCCTCCTCCCTGGGCATGGGGCTGATGATGGCGATCCTGGCGACGCCGTGCAGCTTCGCCATCCTGGTGGTGGCGCTGGCCTGGGCAGCGGTCCAGCCGCTGTGGCTGGGCAGCCTGGCGATCGTCCTGATCGGGGCGGGCATGGCCGCCCCTCACGCCCTGCTGGTGGCGGTTCCCGGGCTGTTGAGCCGCCTTCCCCGGCCGGGACGGTGGATGGAAATCCTCAAGCAGTCGATGGGCTTTGCCCTCCTGCTGGTGGCCGTCTGGCTGATAAGCACCCTCTCGAGCGATACCCGCGTCTCATCGGTGGTCGGCTATGCCGTCGTGCTGGCGTTTTGCCTCTGGGCCTGGGGCGGTTGGGTCGGATACGACGCTTCCCTGGCTGCCAAGATCGTTGTCCGCACTCTGGCGGTCCTGCTGGCGTTGTCCGCGGGGCTGTGGCTGCTTGGAGCGCCCAAGGCGACGGCGACGAAGTTTGAACCGTTCGACGAAGGCGCCATCGTCTCGGCGCGTGTGGCGGGGCGGACGGTCTTGGTGGACTTTACTGCCGCTTGGTGTCTGAGCTGCAAGATCGTGGACTTCGAGGTCTACGACAGCCCGGCCGTGGCGGAGGAGCTGAAGGCCCGCAACGTCCTGGCCATGCGGGGCGACGTCACCACCGCCGACCTGCCGGCCAACCGCCTGCTTTACGAGGAACTGCGGGGCGCTCCGCCGCTTACAATGATCTACCCGCCGGCCGGTCCGCCTATCCGCCTGGAGGGCAAGTTCTCCAAGGCTCGACTCTTTGAAGCCCTGGACGCCGCCGCCGGCGCGATGTCCGCGGGGGCGCAAAGCCCACACTAAGAGTCCCTATCAGGATGACCCGTGGCCGCGACGCCGCGGATTGCGGCGCAGGCCATGGCGCGAGGGCGACGACGGCCCAAGAGACGGGCCGTCGAGCCCGAGCAATGCCG
>Ga0315273_10001667_pt1 | contig 25466 bp, 26 predicted proteins | sample YL17G02_0_MG_FD_205753 | JGI IMG/M metagenome (GOLD analysis project Ga0315273, IMG submission 205753) | Sediment microbial communities from Yellowstone Lake, YNP, Wyoming, USA - YL17G02_0 | ecosystem: Environmental > Aquatic > Freshwater > Lake > Sediment | place: USA: Wyoming | collected... | reverse complement strand
CTACTTCCCGAGCCAGGCGTTGACCTTGGCCTGGTTGGCCGCGATCCACTTCTTGGCCGCCTTGTCCGGGTTCAGGTGATCCCCGGCGATGTACTTGGCGACGGTGTTCTGGTCGTCGTTCGACCAGCTGAACCGCTTCAGCACCGCGTAGGCGGGCGAGCCGCTCTTTGCGAACTTGGCGCTGAAGACCTTGTTGAGCGGATAGGTGTCGTAGGCGCACGCGTACTGCTTCGGATCGCCGCCGGCCTTGGCGTCGTCCTTGCAGCCCTTGAAGCGGGGTGGGAGCGTGACCTCGACCAGGTGGTAGGCCACGTTCAGGTACTGCGGCGTGTACCAGTAGAGGAGCACCGGCTTCTTCTGCTTGACGAGCTGAGTCCAGCGCGCCACCTGCGCAGGCTCGGCGCCGACGCTGACGAACTTGAGGTTCATCCCGAGCGCCTCGATCAGCTGCTGGTCCTTCTGCACGTAGGAGGGGTCGCCGCCGAGGAACATCCCCTGCGAGCCCGACTCCGGGCTCTTGAAGATCGACTCCTTGCCCTTGAGCCCCTTCCATGTCTTGAACTGCGGGTACTGCTTCATCAGGTAGTCGGGGATGTACCAGCCGATGTGCCCGTTGACGCCGTTCGAGCCGCCCAGCACGGCCGTGTGCTGCTTGGCGATGTACTGCTTGTACTGCTCGACGTGCTGCCAGTCCTCGAGCACCGCGTCGACCTTCCCGTCCGCCATCGCCTGGTAGACGGGGATCTCTGCGATCTTGGTGATGTTCACCTTGCAGCCCATGCTCTCGAGCACGTTCTTGGCCACGTACGTGTTGGCCGTCGAGCCCGCCCACGCCTGCTCGTTGACCGAGACCGTGCCGCACGACGCGGCCCTGTGGGCGCCGGCGACTCCGACGACCGCTAGCGCCGCGACCGCGGCGAGTGCGAGCACGGCCGCGGCCCACAGGCCCCGTCGCGCTCCGTGACGTTTCGTCATTCGAGCCTCCTCTGCCTGCCTTCGATGTGAGTTCATACGTCGATCTCCTGCCGCGCCCGGCGGTTCCCCTGTGTGACCCTGTCGAGCGCGATGCCGAGCGCGAGGATCGCGAGCGACGCCACGACCCCGAGCCCGAACTCGTTCCGCTGCAGGCCCTGCGCGACCTCGTAGCCGAGCCCGCCGGAGCCGACGAGCCCGCCGATCACGACGACCGCGAGCACCATGATGATCCCCTGGTTCACGCCGAGCATGATCGAGTCGCGCGCGAGCGGGATCTTCACCTTTGCGAGCACCTGCAGGCGCGTGGCGCCGAACGAGCGCGCCGCCTCGACGGTGTTCGGCTCCACGTCACGTACCCCCGCCGAGACGAGCCGGATCACGACGGGGGTCGCGTACAGCACCGCCGCGATGATCCCCGGCACGATCGAGACCGGCATCAGGTAGATGAACGGGATGATGTAGACCAGCTGCGGCAGCGTCTGCAGGACGTCGTTGATGGGTCGGAGGATCCGCTCCACCGTGCGGCTCTCGGCCGCCCACACGCCGAGGATGAACCCGAGCGCGACCGCCAGGCCCGTTGCCACCAGCACCTGCGAGGCGGTGGACATCGCGGGCTCCCATTGTCCCATCACTCCGATTGAGACGAGCATCAGGAACGTCGTGATAGCCGGGCGTCGGCCGCTGACGACGTAGGCGATCGCCGTGAGCCCGAGCAGCATCACAAACCACGGCGTCGAGGCGAAGTAGCTGTTCAGCGGCTCGAGGCCGTACTGCACCATGAAGTTGCCGATCGGCGACGAGATCGAGAAGGCCGCGGCGGCGGGATCCTGGATGTAGTCGAGCACCGACTGGATGTGCGCGAGCAGCCAGTCCTGCGCCGTCTTCCCGGAGTAGACCGCACCGGCGCCGAAGGCGTAGGCGAGCCCGACCGAGAGGCCGACGGCGGCCACAGCGGCAAGCGTCTCGAGGTGCAGGCGCCGCCTGACCGCCTCGGTGACGTGGCGATGCGAGGGGTCGGTGTGCTCGGCCATGGACTCGGTCGCACGGTCCAGCGCGATCGCCATGATCACGATCGCGAACCCGGCGAGGATCGCGAGGGCAGCGTTCGAGTAGATGCCGCTCGTGACGACCTCGCCGAGACCGGGGCCGCCGATCAGGCCGGCGATCACGACCATCGAGAGCGCGAACAGGATCGTCTGGTTGACGGCGAGGAGCAGCATGCGGCGCGCGAGCGGAAGCTGCACCTTGAGGAGCACCTGGGACCGGGTCGAGCCCATCGCCTCGGCGGCCTCGACCGTGTTCGCCGCGACGCCGCGGATCCCGAGCGCCGTGATCCGGATCGCGGGCGGGATCGCGTAGATCATGGTGGTGACGACGGCCGCGCCCGGGCCGACCGAGAACAGGATCACGATCGGCATCAGGTAGGCGAAGGCGGGCACGATCTGCATCGCGTCGAGCACGGGCGTGATCGAGCGCAGGAAGCGGTCCGAGCGACCGGCGAGCACGCCGAGCGGCATCCCGATCGCGAGCGACAGCGCGACGGCGGAGACCATCAGCGCGAAGGTCTGCACGCTCTCGAGCCACAGCCCCATGAGGGCGAACGACAGGAAGGCCGCGAGCACGCCGAGCGCGGCACGCCGACTGCCGAAGCGCAGGGCGACGACGGTGCCGAGGACCGTCGTCCCGACCCAGGTCAGCTTGAAGAAGAAGCTCGTCAACCACGAGACGAGGTTGTCGAGGAACGTTGCGAGGCCGTTGAAGATCGTGAAGAAGAAGCTCGGATTGGCCACGTTGCGCTTGCTGCTCAGCCAGCTCTGGAAGGAGTCGAGGTAGCCGCTCAGCGCGCCCCAGGTGAGCTCGGACGGCCACGGAAACTCGCCTTTCCAGCCCAGGTAGGAGACGACGATCACGAGCACGATCGCCACCACGAGCCCGATCTTGCCGCGCCACCATGGCCGCGGCGCCGCGAAGGCGGCCGCGGCCGGTGCGTAGTCGGTCGTCGCGGCCACGCTCAGTCGCCCTCGCCCGCGATCGCCTTCAGGACCGCGACACGGTCGACGACGCCCACGACACGCCCCTCCTCGACCGCGCACACCGGGCGCTCGCTCGCGGCGATCAACGGCACCGCGTCGCGGACGGTCGTGCCGACCGGAAGCGTCGGCGCGCCCTCCGTCTCGCCCGCTTCGGGCGGCCGCATGATCCAGCGCAGGGTGAGGACGTGGCTGCGCGGGATGTCGCGGACGAAGTTCGTCACGTACTCGTCGGCGGGCGAGCCGACCAGGTCCTCCGGGGTGCCGAGCTGCACGATCGCGCCGTCGCGCATGATCGCGATCCGGTCGCCGAGGCGCAGCGCCTCAGGCAGGTCGTGGGTGATGAACACCATCGTCTTGCCCGTCTCGTGCTGGAGGCGGATCACCTCGTCCTGCATGTCCCGGCGGATCAGCGGGTCGAGCGCGCTGAACGGCTCGTCGTAGAGCATCACCGTCGGGTCGACGGCGAACGCGCGCGCCAGGCCGACGCGCTGCTGCATCCCGCCGGAGAGCTGGTCGGGGAACTGATTCGCCGAGTCCTCGAGCCCGACGAGCGTGAGCACCTCGGCCGCCCGCGCGAGCCGCTTGGCCTTCGGCACGCCCTGCACCTCGAGCCCGAAGGCGACGTTGTCGATCACGCGCCGGTGCGCGAGCAGGCCGAAGTGCTGGAACACCATCGAAGAGGTGTGGCGCCGCAGCTGCCGGAGCTCCGCCTGGCTTGCCCCCGAGACGTCCTTGCCGTCGATCTCGATCGTCCCCGCGCTCGGCTCGATCAGCCGGATCAGCGTGCGGACGAGCGTCGACTTGCCCGAGCCCGAGAGGCCCATCACCACGAACACCTCGCTCGGCCAGACGTCGAACGACACGTCGCGAACCGCGGCCACGCAGCCGGTCTTCGCGCGCAGCTCGGCGCGGGGGAGGTTCGCGTCCGGCGTGCCGAGGACGCTCTCGGCGTTGCGGCCGAAGATCTTCCACACTCCCTCGGCGTGGATCAGCGGCGGACCGCTGCGATCCACCGGATGGCCGGTGCTCTCGGGCGTGCCGGCGGTCGTCGTCACCGGGTCAGACTACTCCGGTGATCAGAACAGGCCAACCGTCCGGCCCTCCTCGTCGATGTCGACATTGAACGCGGCGGGGCTCGCACTGAGGCCCGGCATCGTCTGCATGTCGCCGCAGAGCGCGACGAGCCAGCCCGCGCCGGTGTAGGCGCGGATGTCGCGGATCGTGACGGTGAACCCGGTCGGTGCGTTCGTCAGGGCCAGGTCGTGGGAGAGCGAGAGATGCGTCTTGGCCATGCAGATCGGGAGCTTGTCGAAGCCGGCCTTGTTGAACTGCCGGATCTTCTCCTGCGCCGTCTTCAGGACGAAGATCCCGTCGGCTCCGTAGACGCGCTTCGCGATCGCCTCGATCTTCTGCTCGATCGGCGACTCGAGCGCGTAGAGGAAGTCGAACTGATTCGGCTCCTCGGCCGCCGCGACGACCGCCTCGGCGAGCGCCGCCGAGCCCTCGCCGCCCTTCGTCACGCCCTCGTTCACCTCGGCGGCGTAGGCGCCGTTGGCGAGGGCGAGCTCCCGCACGAGCTCGATCTCCTCGTCGGTGTCGTCGGGGAAGCGGTTGAGCGCGACAACGGCGTTGAGCCCGAACTCGCGGATGATCCCGAGGTGGCGGATCATGTTCGCGGCGCCGCGCTCGATCGCCTCCAGGCCGCCGTCCGGGTCGTCGCCGTGGTGCTTGAGCGCCTTGACGGTCGCCACGAGCACCGTGGCGGCCGGCCTGATCCCGCCGACCCGGCACACGATGTCGAAGAACTTCTCCATCCCCATGTCCGAGCCGAACCCGCTCTCGGTCAGCACGTAGTCGCCGAGCTTGAGGGCGACCCGGTCCGAGACGAGCGAGTTGTTGCCGTGGGCGATGTTCGCGAACGGGCCGCAGTGGACGAAAGCGGGCTGCCCCTCGAGCGTCTGGACGAGGTTCGGCTTGATCGTGTCCTTCAGCAGCACGGTCATCGCGCCGGCGGCGCGAAGCTGCTCGGCGGTCACGGGCTCACCTTCGAACGTCGAGCCGACCGTGATCGCGCCGAGGCGCGCGCGCAGGTCGTGCAGGTCGCGGGCGACGGCGACGATCGCCATCACCTCGGAGGCCGCGGTGATGTCGAAGCCGGTCTGGCGCACGTAGCCGTTCGCGCGGCCGCCGAGCCCGACCGCGATGTCGCGCAGCGCACGGTCGTTGATGTCGACGCAGCGCCGCCAGGAGATGGAGAGCGGGTCGATGTACGGCTTTCCGTTGTGGAGGATGTGCGCCTCCAGCATCGCCGCGAGCAGGTTGTTGGCGGCGCCGATCGCGTGGATGTCGCCGGTGAAGTGGAGGTTCAGGTCCTCCATCGGCACGACCTGCGCGTAGCCGGCGCCGGCCGCGCCGCCCTTGATCCCGAAGACCGGGCCGAGCGACGCCTCCCGCAGGCACAGCACCGGGCTCTTGCCGATGAAGCCGAGCCCCTGCGTCAGCGAGACCGCCGTCGTCGTCTTGCCCTCGCCCGCCTTCGTCGGCGTGATCGCGGTGACGTTGACGAGCTTGGCGTCCGGCCGTCCGGCGAGGCGGTCGAGCACGGAGAGGTCGACCTTCGCCTTGTGGCGCCCGTAGAGCTCGATCTCGTCCGGCAGGAGCCCGGCGTCCGCCGCGAGCTCGTTGATCGGGCGGAGGGTCGCGCTCTGCGCGATCTCGAGGGACGAGGGGAGCTTCGCCAATGCCTGTTCCTTTCGTCGGGGTGGAGTAGCCTCGCAGCATCGCGCCCTTCAGGTCAAAGTAGCTCGGTGCTCGTCGGTCTCGGCCACGTCGATCTCGTCTGCGGCGACCTCGCACGCTCGCTCGCGTTCTACCGCGCGGTGCTCGGCCCGCTCGGGCTCGACGAGCCCGAGCTCTTCCCCGGCGAGCGGGGCGAGCAGATCCATTACCTGCGCTTCCCCGTCGCGGGCTCGGGCTCGCTGGGCCTGCGCCAGGCGCTCGAGGAGCAGCCGTTCGAGCTGTATGCGCCGGGGCTCCATCACGTCGCGCTTGCGGTCGAGACGAGAGCGGACGTCGACGCGGCGCATGCCGCGGCGCTCGCGGCAGGCGCCGAGGTGCTCCACGCGCCGCGCGTGTTCCCGCAGTACCGCCCGGACTTCTACGCCACGTTCTTTCTCGACCCTGACGGCTTCAGGATCGAGGTCGCCTCGGCCCGGGACGTCCGCCTCTGATGCTGCTCGACGACTGGCTGCCGCTCTACCGGATCTCCGAGCGCCACGCGAGGACGGTCGACGCGTCGCCGGACGAGGCGTTCGCCGCCTTCCTCGCGATGCCGGTCGGCTGTGACCCGCTCGTGCGGGCTCTCTTCCGGCTTCGCGGGCTCGACGACGGCGCGCAGACGTCGGTGGAGGAGTTCTCCGGGCGGCCGCCCTTCGTCCGGCTCGCGGCAGGCGAGCGCGAGCTCGTGTTCGGCTCAGGGCGTGGGAGCGACGGGTTCGCGCGCACGCCGGAGCAGTGGCGCTCCGTCGCGGAGCCGGGGCTCAAGATCGCCGCCAACATCCGCGTCGTGGCGCTCCCGGACGGGCGTGCAAGGCTGGCGACGGAGACGCGCGTGCTGCCGCTCGGGCGACGCACCGCGCTCGGGTTCCGCCTCTACTGGATCGTCGTGCGCCCCTTCTCGGGCCTCATCCGCAGGCGCTGGCTGCGCGCGGCCGCGCAGGCGGCTCGAGAAAAGGGTTGACGCCCGCCCCCCGGGGCGCTTCAATTCGTTGTGGAACAGGAGTTCCACATGGTGGAAACGATCCCGACCCACACCGGAACGCAGTCGATCGACCGGGCGGCGCAGCTGCTCGTCCGCGTCGTCGAGTCTGCAGGGCCCCTGTCTGTCGGGGAGCTCGCGGAGCGCTCCGGGCTGCCGAAGAGCACGACGTCCAGGCTCGTGGCGGCGCTCGAGCGGCAGGGGCTCGTCCAGCGGATCGAGGATCGCGGGCGGCTGCGGCCCGGGCCCGTGCTGCTCCGCTACGCGAACCGCGACACGGCAGCCACGCTCGTCGAGCTGGCCGCGCCCTCGCTTCAGCGGCTCGCAGACGCATCCGGCGAGACGATCAACCTCGCGGTTCCCGGCCCCGACGGCGTCGAGCATCTGGCCCAGGAGGACACCGCTCATTTCGTCGGCGTCACCGACTGGGTCGGCCGCCGCGTCGCCTTCGAGCTCGCCGCGAACGGCAAGTGCTTCCTCGCCTTCGGCGGCGTGACCAAGCTGACCCCTGAGCTGCGGCGCGTCCGCGCGCGCGGCTACGCGACCTCGATCGACGAGCTCGAGCTTGGCCTCTCCGCGCTCGCCGCGCCGGTCTTCGGGCCCGGCGGCGACGCGATCGCCGCACTCTCCATCTCCGGGCCCAGCGCCCGCCTGACCTCCGACCGCATCGCCCAGCTCGCGCCGCTGCTCGTCGAAGAAGCGGCGACGCTCGCCGAGCGGCTCGGCCACCGCGACCACGCACGAGGAGCGGCATGACACACGACGAGATCCTCCAGGGCCTCTACGACGACACCCTGGTCGGCAACGCGCCCGAGGTGCGAGACCTGGTCAACCAGGGCCTCGCGGACGACCTGTCGCCCGAGCGGATGCTCTACGAAGGGCTGATCCCGTCGCTCGAGGAGGTCGGCGCCCGCTTCGAGCGTGGCGACTACTTCGTCCCGGAGATGCTGATCGCCGCGCGTGCGATGCAGGGCGCGCTCGACATCCTGCGGCCGCTGCTCGCCGAGACGGGCGCCCAGCAGGTCGGCACCTTCGTGATGGGCACCGTCAAGGGCGACGTCCACGACATCGGCAAGAACCTCGTCAACATCATGCTCGAGGGCGCCGGCTTCACCGTCCACGACCTCGGCGTCAACGTCGCGCCCGAGGTGTTCGTGGAGAAGATCATCGAGCACAAGCCCGAGATCGTCGGCTTCTCGGCCTTCCTCACCACGACGATGCCGATGTTCAAGGCGAACATCAACGCGCTCGTGAAGGCGGGGATCCGCGACGACGTGATCGTGATGGTCGGCGGCGCGCCCGTGACGCAGGAGTACGCCGACGCGGTCGGCGCCGACGGCTACGCGGCCGACGCGTCCACCGCGGTGCGGATGGCGAAGGACCTGATCCAGCGCAAGCGTGCCGCAGTCCCCGCCTGAGTTCCAACACCGACCCGCGTCGAAAGGGAAACGAGTGGATACCGTCATCCAGTCCCGGTCCAGGACCATCGTGATCGGCTCCGAGCAGCCGTTCTGCATCATCGGCGAGCGCATCAACCCGACGGGCCGCAAGGCCTTCCAGGCCCAGCTGCAGGCCGGCGACCTCTCCCAGGTCGAGGTCGACGTCGCCGAGCAGGTGGCCGGCGGCGCGGATGTCCTCGACGTGAACGTGGGCGACCCGATGGCCGACGAGGTCGGCCTGATGGGGCAGGTGGTGCCGATCGTGCAGGGCCTCGCCGAGCTGCCGCTGTGCATCGACTCGTCGATCATCGAGGCGCTCGAGGCCGGTCTCTCCGCCTACGAGGGGAAGGCGCTCGTGAACTCCGTCACGGGGGAGGACGAGCGGCTCGAGGCGATCCTGCCGATCGTCGCCCGCCACGGCGCCGCGGTGATCGGGCTCGCGAACGACGACGAGATCCGGATGGAGCCCTCGGACCGGCTCGCGATCGCAAGGAAGATCGTGTCGGCGGCCGGCGACCACGGCATCCCGCCCGAGGACGTGATCATCGACCCGCTCGCGATGCCGATCGGAGCGGAGCCGCGTGCGGTCACCGCGTTCATCGAGACGCTGCGGCTGCTGCGCGAGGAGCTCGGCGTCAACACGACGTGCGGCGCGTCGAACACCTCGTTCGCGATGCCTGCACGCCACGCGCTCGGAGCCACGTTCCTCGCGATCGCCCAGAGCCACGGCCTCACGAGCGCGATCATGGACGCGCGCTCGCCGCAGTGCGTCGACGCGGTGCGGGCGGGCGACCTCCTGCTCGGCCGCGACGAATGGGGGGCGCGCTGGATCAAGCGCTACCGCGACGGGCAGGCGGCTCAAGCGGCGTCGTGAGCGCTGCCGAGCCGATCCCCGTGCACGCCGGCCACCCGGAGCGCGTCCGTCTGCGCTTCGAGCAGGCCGACGGGGCGACGAAGGAGGCGCGCGTCCCGGCCGGGACCACGCTCTTCGACGCGGCGAGCTGGAACGCCGTCGCGATCGACTCGACCTGCGGCGGCCACGGCACCTGCAAGAAGTGCAAGGTGCGGGTCGCCTCCGGCTCTGTGCCCATCTCGGCGGTCGATCCGCGCGCGTTCGGGCCGGACGAGCTGCGCGCCGGCTGGAGGCTCGCATGCCGGGCGGAGGCCCACGACGACGTCGTCGTCGAGGTGCCGCCGCTCCAGACGCGCCCCAAGGCGGCGCTCGTCGGCGTCGGCCGCCACGTGATCCTGCGCCCCGCCGTGCAGAAGCGCTACCTCGAGCTCACAGGTCCGACGCTCGAGGACCAGACCTCCGACCTGGAGCGCGTGCTCGAGGCGATGGACGACCTCGAGCTGCGCGTCCCGCTCGAGCTCGTGCGCGGCCTGGGCCGGACGCTCCGCGAGTCGGACTGGCAGGTCACCGCCGTGCTCGTCGACGACGTGCTGATCGACGTCGAGGCCGGTGATACGACCGCGCGGCGCTTCGCGCTCGCCTTCGACCTCGGCACGACGACGGTGGTCGCGAACCTGCTCGACCTGGAGACGGGCCAGCCGGCGGCGGTGCGCTCGATGCTGAACAAGCAGCAGCCGTTCGGGGCCGACGTGATCTCGCGGATCTCCGCGGTGATGATGGATCCCGACGCGCTCGGCATCCTGCGCGAGCGAGCGCACGAGACGCTTTCCGAGCTGACCGCGGAGGTGCTCGCAGAAGGCGGCGTCGAGCCCGCCGAGGTCTACGAGATCGTCGTCGCCGGCAACGTGACGATGATCCAGCTCGCGCTCGGGATCGACCCCGAGCCGCTGTCGATGGCGCCGTTCACGATCGCGGCGCGCACGCTGCCCCAGGCGGCCGCGGCCGACTTCGGCGTGGTCGTGCACCCGCGCGCGCCCGCGGTGCTCTTCCCGGCGCTCGGCGCCTACGTCGGGCCCGACATCGTCGCGGGCGTGCTCGCGACGGGACTGACGCTCGACCGGCGCGTGCGCCTCTTCATCGACGTCGGCACGAACTCGGAGATCGTGCTCGGCTCATCGGCGCAGGCGCTCTCGTGCGCGGCGCCCGCCGGGCCCGCCTTCGAGGCGGCGCAGATCCGCTGCGGGATGCGCGCCGCGGACGGCGCGATCGAGGGCGTGAAGATCCGGGACGGCGAGGTCGAGCTGACCGTGATCGGCGACGTCGAGCCGGCCGGGATCTGCGGCTCCGGCCTCGTCGACGCGGTCGCCGAGCTCGTCGGCGCGGGCCTGCTCGACCACTCGGGCAAGTTCGTCAAGACAGACGGGCCGCTCGCCGGGCGGATGGGGAAGCTCGGCGAGGAGAACATCTTCACCCTCCACGGCGAGATCTTCCTGTCCCAGCGGGACGTGCGCGAGCTGCAGTTCGCGAAGGCGTCGATCGCGACCGGCTGGGCGCTCCTCTGCCGCGACCTCGGGATCGAGCCCGAGGAGATCGCCCAGGTGCTGCTCGCCGGCTCGTTCGGCTCCTACCTCTCGCCCGCGAGCGCGGTCAAGATCGGGCTCGTGCCGCGGCTGCCGCTGACGCGGATCGTCTCCGCCGGGAACGTGGCGGGGGAGGGGGCGAAGATCGCCGCGCTCTCGGTGCAGGAGCGCCACGCCGCGAGCGCAGTGCTCGACGAGGTCGAGTACGTCGAGCTCTCCGGGCGCGCCGACTTCAACGACCTGTTCATCGACCAGCTGGCGTTCCCCGCATGACCAGGGTCGTCGTCGCCTGCGGGGCGCTGGCGCTTCACGTGAACGCGATCGCGGCTCGGCGCGGCTGGGAGCTCGACGTGCGGCCGCTGCCGCCCGAGCTGCACAACCGGCCGGAGCAGATCGCGCCGGCGATCGCCGAGGCGGCGAACGGCGACGACGTCCTCGTCGCCTACGCCGACTGTGGCACGCGCGGGGCGCTCGACGGGATGCGCCGCCTCGAGGGCGCCCACTGCTACGAGCTCTTCGGCGGCGACCTGGCCGACGAGCCCGGCACCTACTACCTGACCGACTTCCTGGTCAGATCGTTCGACCGGGTCGTCGTGCGCGGGCTCGGCCTCGACGAGCATCCCGAGCTGCGCGACGACTACTTCCGCCACTACACGCGCTGTGTCTGGCTCGCCCAGAGCCCGACTCCGGAGCTGCGCGCGCAGGCCGAGCGTGCCGCTGCCATCCTGGGGCTGCCGCTCGAGGTGCGCGAGACCGGCGAGCGCGGCCTGGAAATCGCCCTGGAACGACTGATCGAAGAGGAGAGCCCGTGCTGATCAACAAGATGCCGCGCTACGAGATCCTGTCCGAGGAGGCGATCGAGACGCTCGACGGGGGCTGGCGGCGGATCGTCTCCGAGCTCGGGGTCGAGTTCCTGAGCGACGAGGCGCTCGACCTCTTCCGTGCGGCAGGCCAGCAGGTCGACGAGCAAAACGTGAAGCTCGACCCGGAGTTCGTGCTCGAGCAGGTCGCGAAGGCGCCGCGCGAGTTCGACCTCCAGGCCCGCAACCCGGCGCACACCGTCCACATCGGCGGCGAGCACATGGTCTTCGCGCCGGTCTACGGCTGCCCGTTCGTGCGGGAGGGGATCGAGCGGCGCAACGCGTCGATGAACGACTTCGAGAACCTCGTCCGCCTCTCGCAGGCCTTCCCGCAGCTCGACTCGCCGGGCGGCACGATCTGCGAGCCGGATGACCGGCCGCTCGACTCGCGCCACCTCGACATGGTCTACGCGCTGATGACGCTCTCGGACAAGCCGTACATGGGCTCGGTCACCTCGGGCCCGAACGCCGTGGACACGATCGCGATGGCCGAGATCGTGTTCGGCCGCGAGTCGATCGAGCAGACGCCCTGCATGATCTCGCTGATCAACGTCAACTCGCCGCTCCGCTACGACGACCGGATGCTGGCGGCGCTGTTCGAGTACGTGCGCGCGAACCAGCCCGTGATCGTGACGCCGTTCCTGCTGATGGGGGCGATGTCGCCGGTCTCGGTCGCTGCGAGCCTCGCGCAGCAGATGGCCGAGGCGATGGCGGGGATCGCGCTCACGCAGCTGATCCGGCCCGGCTGCCCGGTCGTGTTCGGCTCGTTCCTCTCGAACACCGACATGCAGTCGGGCTCGCCGAGCTTCGGCACGCCCGAGTCGGCAGTCGGCCTCTTGTGTACGGGCCAGATCGCGCGGCACTTCGGGCTGCCGTGGCGCTCGGGCGGCGGGCTCACGTCGAGCCAGACCGTGGACGCCCAGGCGAGCTACGAGGCGATGATGACGATGCTGCCGACGATGCTCGCCGGCGCGAACTACGTGATGCACGCGGCGGGCTGGCTCGAGTCGGGGCTCGTCTCCTGCTACGAGAAGTTCATCGTCGACATCGAGATCCTGCGGATGCTGTACGAGGAGTTCACGCCGCTCGAGGTGAGCGAGGAGTCGCTCGCGTTCTCGGCCCACGAGGAGGTCGGCGCGGGCGGGCACTTCCTCGGCGCGGTGCACACGCTGGAGCGGTTCCGCGAGTGCTTCTACCGGCCGCTGCTCTCCTCGACCGCGAACTACGAGCGGTGGACGCGCGACGGCGGCAAGGACGCGGCCGCGCGCGCCACCGACATCTGGCACAAGACGCTCGAGGAGTACGAGGAGCCGGCGCTGGACCCCGACCTGAAGGCCGAGCTGAAAGCCTACGTCGACCGCCGCCGCACGGAACTGGGCGACTGAGAGGAGAGGGAGATGACGACCGTCGGAGAGATCATGTCGCGCGAGCTGCTCGACGTGGAGCCGGGGCTGCCGCTCGCGGAGGCCGCCGGGCGGATGGACGAGCGCCGGGTCGGCGCCGCGCTCGTCCTCTCAGAGGGACGGCTCGCCGGGATCCTGACCGAGCGGGACGTCCTGCGGGCCGTCGCCGCGGGCCGCGTCGAGGGGACGACCGTGGGGGAGTGGCTGACCGCCCATCCCGAGACGATCGAGTCGTCCGACACGACGGGCCTCGCCGCCTCGCTGATGATCCACGGCGGCTTCCGCCACCTGCCGGTCGTCGAGGCCGGCACGCCGGTCGGGATCGTCTCGATCCGCGACCTGATGCGCCACGTGCTCGACGACGAGGCACCGCGCGGTGTCTAGCGGTCTGACAACCAGCGCGATGTTCGTGGACGGCGCCTGGGTCGGCGCCGCCTCGGGCGAGACGTTCGTCGCCGAGAGCCCCGCCACCGGCGAGGCGATCGGCGAGGTCCCGCGCGGAGACCGTGAGGATGCCCGGCGCGCGATCGCGGCGGCGAACCGCGCCGCCGACGGCTGGGCGTCCCTGACCGCGTTCGAGCGCGCCGCGAAGCTGCACGCGGTCGCCGACGCGATCGAGTCCCGTCGCGACGCCCTCGCCCGCACGCTGACGCTCGACCAGGGCAAGCCGCTGCGCGCGGAGGCCTACGGCGAGGTCGAGGAGCTCGTCGTCTACTGGCGCATGGCCGCCGAGGACGCGAAGCGGCTCGGCGGGCTGCTCCCGAACTCGATGTCGCCCGGCAAGCGCGTGCTGCTCGTGCGCCGCCCGGTGGGCGTCGTCGGCGTGATCACCCCGTGGAACTGGCCCTACACGATGCCTGCCGAGCTGATCGCGCCCGCGCTCGCGAGCGGGAACGCAGTCGTGTGGACGCCGGCGTCGACCACCGCTCTCTGCGCCGTCGCGCTCGCGGAGTGCGTCGTCGAGGCCGACCTGCCGCCCGGCGTGTTCAACCTCGTCACGGGGCCGGGCTCGACCGTCGGCGACGAGATCGCGGCGAACCCGGGCACGCACGCGGTCGCCTTCATCGGCTCGACCGAGACCGGCCGCAAGGTGGCGGCCGCGGGCGCGGGCAAGTCGCTGCTGCTCGAGATGGGCGGCAACGGCCCGGTCGTGGTGCTCGAGGACGCGGATCTCGACGCGGCGGCCGGGGCGGCCGTCACCGCCTGCTTCCTGTGCGCGGGCCAGAGCTGCACCGCCGGCGAGCGGCTGCTCGTGCACCGCGACGTGAGCGAGGCGTTCGTCGAGAAGCTCGCGCGACTCGTCGCGGAGATCCGGCTCGGCGACCCGTTCGCCGACGACACGACGATGGGCCCGCTGAACAACGAGAGCGGGGCGCTGAAGATGGACGAGCACGTCGCCGACGCGCTCGAGCGCGGCGCAGCGCTCGTCGCGGGAGGTGCGCGGGCAGACGGTTTCCCGACCGGCCTCTACTGGCAGCCGACGATCCTCGACCGCGTGCCGGCCGACGCGCTCGTCGCCACCGAGGAGACGTTCGGGCCCGTGGCGCCGGTGGTTTCGATCGACTCCCTCGACCATGCGATCGAGCTGGCGAACGCCTCGCCGTACGGCCTGCTCGCGGCGGTGTTCACGAAGGATCTCGCGAAGGGCCTCCGGTTCGCCGACCGCGTCAAGACCGGCTGGGTGAACGTGAACGAGTCCTCGAACTACTGGGAGCCCCACCTGCCGTTCGGCGGCCGCTCGGGCACCGCGAGCGGCCTGGGGCGGGTCGGCGGCGTCTTCTCGATGGAGTCGTTCACCGAGCTGCAGACCGTCGTCATCTCGTGACGGAACGGCCCTACGACTTCGTGATCGTCGGCGGCGGGTCGGCGGGCTGCGCCCTGGCGAACCGGCTCAGCGCCGACCCGTCGACCCGCGTGCTGGTACTCGAGGCGGGGCGCCCCGACTACCGCTGGGACGTCTTCATCCACATGCCCGCGGCGCTTGCGTTCCCGATCGGGAGCCGGTTCTACGACTGGAAATACGAGTCCGAGCCCGAGCCGCACATGCACGGGCGGCGCGTCTACCACGCGCGGGGGAAGGTGCTCGGCGGGTCGAGCAGCATCAACGGGATGATCTTCCAGCGCGGCAACCCGCTCGACTACGAGCGCTGGGCGGCCGATCCGGGCCTGGAGGCCTGGGACTACGCCCACTGCCTGCCGTACTTCAAGCGGATGGAGACCTGCCTCGCGGGCGCCGACGACTACCGGGGCGGCGACGGGCCGCTCGTGCTGGAGCGCGGGCCCGCCGAGAGCCCGCTCTTCCGGGCGTTCTTCCAGGCGGTCGAGCAGGCCGGGCACCCGCTCACCGACGACGTCAACGGCTACCGGCAGGAGGGGTTCGCCGCCTTCGACCGCACGATCCACCGCGGGCGCCGGCTCAGCGCGGCCCGCGCCTACCTCCACCCGGTGCTGGGCCGCCCGAACCTCGAGGTCAGATGCCGGACGTTCGTGACGAGAGTCCTGTTCGACGGCGAGCGGGCGGTCGGCGTCGAGCTCGCGGGCGGCGAGACGGTGCGCGCCGCCGAGGTGATCCTCTGCGGCGGCGCGATCAACTCGCCCCAGCTCCTCCAGCTCTCCGGGGTCGGCAACGCGGAGGAGCTCGGCGCGCTTCGGATCGACGTCGTCCACGACCTGCCCGGGGTCGGCGAGCACCTCCAGGACCACCTCGAGGTCTACGTCCAGTACGCCTCGACCCAGCCGGTGTCGGTCGCGCCCGCGATGAAGTGGCGCAACAGGCCGGTGGTGGGCGCCCGGTGGCTGTTCCTTCGCTCGGGACCGGGCGCCACGAACCACTTCGAGGCGGGCGGGTTCCTTCGCTCGAACGACGAGGTTGCCTATCCGAATCTGATGTTCCACTTCCTGCCGCTTGCGATCCGCTACGACGGCACGCAGCCGGCGGGCGGCCACGGCTACCAGGTGCACGTGGGCCCGATGTACTCCGATGCTCGCGGCTCCGTGAAGATCACCTCGACCGACCCGACCGTGCATCCGGCACTCCGGTTCAACTACCTCTCCACGGCCCAGGACCGGAGGGAGTGGGTGGAGGCGGTCCGTTGCGCGCGGGAGATCCTCACGCAGCCGGCGTTCGACGAGTTCTCGGGCGGCGAGACCTCGCCGGGCCCCGCGGTGGCGACAGACGAGGAGATCCTCGACTGGGTCGCGCGGGACGCGGAGACCGCCCTGCACCCGTCCTGCACGTGCCGGATGGGCTTGGACGACATGTCCGTGGTCGACCCGTCCACGATGCGGGTGCGCGGCCTCGAGGGCCTGCGCGTGGTGGACGCCTCGGTGATGCCCTACGTCACGAACGGGAACATCTACGCCCCGGTGATGATGGTCGCCGAGAAGGCGGCCGACCTGATCCTCGGCGCGACGCTGCTGCCGGCCGCGGCGGTCGACTTCTACCGGCACCGGCCGTGACGCTCGCAGCGCTGCCCTTCTCCGAGGTGCTCGAGCGGCTCGGCGAACGAACTCCGGCACCGGCGAGCGGGTCGGCGGCGGCGCTCACGGGCGCGCTGGCGGCGGCTCTCGTCGAGCTCTCGGCGCGGTTCTCCGAGGACGAGGAGGCGCTGGCGCGGGCGCGGGAGCTCGGCGCGCGCCTGGTCGCGCTCGCAGACGAGGACGCGGAGGCCTACGCCGCCTACATGCGCACGCGCAGCGACGCTGACCGGAACCGCACGATCGACGTCCCGCTCGCCGTGGCGGAGGCCGCGGCCGAGACTGCGGCGCTCGCGGAGCGCCTCGCCGAGCACGGCAACCGGAGCGTCGCCGGCGACGCGCTCGTGGCCGCCGAGCTCGCCCATGCGGCCGCGCGGAGCGCCGTCGCGCTCGTCGAGCTCAACCGCGCCGACGGTTCCCGGTTGTAGCGGGCGCCGAAGGTACGAGATGCTGTCCCCATGAGCGATGTGCCCAGCTCCGCCCGTGCCGTCGTCGTCGGCGCAGGCATCGTCGGGAACAGCCTCGTGTACCACCTGGCGAAGCTCGGCTGGACCGACCTCGTCCTGCTCGACAAGGGCCCGCTCCCGAACCCGGGCGGCTCGACCGGCCACGCGTCGAACTTCATCTTCACGGTCGATCACTCGAAGGAGATGACCGTGCTCACGCGCGAGAGCGCGCGCGAGTACGAGGAGCTCGGCGTGCTCACGACGAGCGGCGGGATCGAGGTCGCACGCACCGAGGCGCGCATGCAGGAGCTGAACCGGCGCATGAGCTCGGCGAAGTCCTGGGGTGTGGAGTCGGAGCTGATCGACCCCGACCGCGTGCTCGAGCTCGTCCCCTACATCAACAAGGACGTGATCCTCGGCGGCTTCTACACCCCGGAGGTCAGCGTCGTCGACTCGCTGCGCGCGGGCACGCTGATGCGCGAGTACGCGCAGGAGCGGGACGCACTCGCGATCTCCGCAGGCACAGAGGTCACCGGCGTCGACGTCGAGAACGGCCGTGTCCGCCGGGTCCACACCGACAAGGGCACGATCGAGACCGAGTACCTGTTCATCGCCTGCGGGATCTGGAGCCCGCTGATCGCGGAGATGGCGGGCGCCACGATCCCGCTCACGCCGGCCGTCCATCAGATGATCAGCGTGGGGCCGATCCCGCTGTTCGAGGACAAGCCGGGCGAGATCTTCTACCCGATCGTCCGCGACGTGGACACGAACATGTACGAGCGCCAGAACGGTAGCGACATGGAGGTCGGCTCCTACGCGCACCGGGCGATCCTGATGGAGCCCGACGAGATCCCGTCGATCGAGGAGTCGGCGCTCTCGCCGACCGAGCTCCCGTTCACCTCCGACGACTTCGACGTCCAGATGGAGCAGGCGCTCGAGCTGATGCCCGAGATCCTGAGCGTCGAGGGGGCCGGGATCCGCCACGCGATCAACGGCCTGCTCTCGCTCACGCCCGACGGGATGCCGCTGCTCGGCGAGACCGAGGTGAAGAACGTCTGGTCGGTCGCGGCGATCTGGATCAAGGAGGCCCCCGGGATCGCGCGCGCGGTCGCCGAGTGGGTCACCGACGGCGCCTCCGAGGTCGACGTCCACACCGCCGATGTCTCCCGCTTCTGGAGCTACGCCCGCACGAAGCGCCACGTCGAGGCCCGCTCGGCGGAGGGCTTCAACAAGACCTACGGGATCGTCCACCCGATGGAGCAGTGGGAGTCGAACCGGCAGGTGCGGCTGAGCCCGTTCTACGGCCGCGAGCAGGAGCTCGACGCCGTCTTCTTCGAGACGGTGGGCTGGGAGCGTCCGTGGTGGTACGAGTCGAACAGGGGCCTGCTCGAGGAGTACGGCGACCGCGTGATGCCGCGCGAGGCCGAGTGGGAGTCGCGCTGGTGGTCGCCGATCATCAACGCCGAGCACCTGGCGATGCGCGACCGCGCCGCGATGGTCGACCTCTCTGCCTTCTCGATCTTCGACGTCGTCGGCGGCGGCTCGCTCGACTACCTGCAGCGGGTCGCGCTCGCGGAGCTGGACGTGCCCGTCGGCCGCGTCGTCTACACGCCGATCCTCAACCGCGTGGGCGGCTTCAAGACCGACCTGACGATCATGCGCCTCGGCGACTCGCACTTCCGGATCGTCACGGGCGGGATGGACGGGCCGCGCGACTGGAAGTGGTTCTCCGACCTCCTGCCCGAGGACGGCTCCGCCGCGCTCGTCGACGTCACCTCCGCCTGGTGCACGGTCGGCGTCTGGGGGCCGCGCGCGCGCGACATCCTGTCGGCGATCACCTCCGAGGACATCTCGCACGAGGGCTTCCCGTTCGGCCGCAGCCGCTGGATCGACCTCGGCAGCGTGCACACGCTGATGTCGCGGATCTCGTACGTCGGCGAGCTCGGCTGGGAGATCTACGCGCCCTTCGAGCAGGGCCGCGCGCTCTGGGACACCCTCTGGGAGGCCGGGCAGCCGTTCGGGATCGTCCCCGCCGGGATCGGCGTCTACGGCACAACGGGCCGGATCGAGAAGGGCTACCGCCTCTTCGGGGCCGAGCTCGAGTCCGAGTACAACGTGGTCGAGGCCGGGATGGCCCGCCCGACGGTGAAGGACGCCGAGTTCGTCGGCAAGGAGGCCCACCTGCGCCACCGCGAGGAGGAGCCCGCCGCGACCCTCTGCACGCTGACCGTCGACGACAACACCTCGTCGTCGGGCGTGAAGCGCTACATGCTCGGCCGCGAGCCGATCCTGACGCTCGACGGCGAGCGGATCGTCGACGCGAAGGGCCGCCCGTCGTACGTCACGAGCGCCGGCTCGGGCCCCTCGGTCGGCAGGCACGTCCTGATGGCCTACCTGCCGCCTGCGCAGGCGCGCGAGGGCAACAGCTTGTTGGTGCAGTACATGGGCGAGCGCTACCCCGTCACGGTCGCCGTGGCCGGCAGCCGCTCGCTCTTCGATCCGGAGAACGAGCGGATCCGCAGGTAATGGACGTCCTGGTCTGCGTGAAGCGCGTGCCCGAGACGGGGGCGCGGATCACGCTCACCGCCGACGAGCAGGAGATCGACACCGCCTACCTGGGCTTCACGATCAGCCCGCACGAGGAGTGCGCGGTCGAGGAGGCGCTGCGGCTCGTGGAGGCGCACGGCGGCTCCTCGTCGGTGCTCACGCTCGGGCCCGCGGCCGCGGCGGAGCAGCTGCGGAACGCGCTTGCGATGGGGATCGGCTCGGCGATCCTGCTCGAGACCGACGGCGGCGAGTTCGATCCCGCGGCGACGGCGGCCGCGATCGTGGAGGCGGTCGGCGACCGGGGCTTCGACCTGCTCCTGTTCGGGAACGAATCGGCCGACTCGGGCGGCTATCAGGTGGCGGTGCGCGTCGCCGCCGCGCTCGGCCTCCCATGCGTCACCGGGGTGAAGGGGATCGAGATCCAGGACGGGCGCGTGGTTGCGCGCCGTGAGGCCTCGGGCGGCTGGGAGGTCTTCGAGGTGCCGCTGCCCGCCGTGATCTCGGTCAAGGAAGGGATCAACCTGCCGCGCTTCCCGTCGCTGCCCGGGCGGCTGCGTGCCAAGAAGCAGGAGCTCGAGACGCACCGGCCGGAGCGGCGCGAGCCGGGCCTCGAGAAGGTGCGCCTGATCGTCCCGCAGGAGGCGCAGAGCACCGTCGAGCTCCTCGGTAACGGCCCCGAGGCGGCGCCCCGCGTCGTCGAGGTGCTCCGCGAGCTGGGGGTGGTGTAGTGCCCCGCCCGGCAATGTCCTCCGGCTTCTGGAACGCGATCACACGGCGCGCTGCGGCGTCCTCGGTCGCGCCCATAGCTTCGGCTATGGGCGCTCCCTGCGTCCTTGCAGTGCTTGGTGCTCGCGCCCCAGAAGCTCGCCAACATCACCGGACGGGGCACCTGTCGTGATCCTGGTGCTGGTCGAGCCGGGCGACCTCTCGCTCGAGGCGCTGACGCTCGCGCGCGGTCTCGGCGGTCCCATCGAGGCGGTCGCATTCGGCGAGGCGCCCGATGGGCTCGGCGCCTACGGCGTCGCGCGCGTTCACGTTGTCGGGCTGGACGAGTACGCGCCCGGGGCCTGGGCCCAGAGCATCGTCGGGCTTGTCGAGGCGCTGGCGCCTGACGCCGTGCTCGCTGCGGGAAGCGACCGCGGCCAGGAGGTGCTGGCCCACCTCGCCGTGCGGCTCGACGCGCCGCTGGCCGCCAACTGCGTCGCGGCGCAGCCGGGCGACCCCTGGCTCGTCACGCGCCAGCGCTGGGGCGGCAGCCTGCTCGAGGAGGCGCGGCTCCACGGCGCGGTCAGGCTGCTGAGCGTCGCCCCGCATGCGCTCCCCGCGGAGCCCGCGCCGCAGCCGCTGGAGGCCACAGTCACCGAGGTGACGCCCGAGCTCGCCGAGCGGGACTTCCTCGTGCGGTTGAGCCGCCGCGAGGCGCCGCCGGCCGGGACGGTGCAGCTCGGCGATGCCCGCGTCGTCGTCGGCGGCGGGCGCGGCGTCGGCAGCGCAGAGGGCTTCGCGGCGCTCGAGGAGCTGGCCGGCCTGCTCGGCGGCGCGGTCGGCGGCTCGCGCGTCGTCACGAATCTCGGCTGGCGGCCGCACGCGGACCAGATCGGCCAGACCGGCGCGAGGATCGCGCCCGACCTCTACATCGCCTGCGGCGTCAGCGGCGCGATCCAGCACATGGTCGGCTGCAAGAGCGCGAAGAAGATCCTGGCGATCAACAAGGACCCGAACGCGCCGATCGTGGCCCGGGCCGACTACGCGGTGATCGGCGACCTGGCCGAGATCGTCCCCGCCGTGGTCGCCGAGCTGAAGCGCGTGTAGCGTCTACGGGATTCTTATCCGGCTCTCACGCAGGCCTGCTTCCATGTCGCCCGGCATGAAGCGCCTGATCCCGATCGTCCTCGCGTCCCTTGCGATCCTCGTCGCGGCCGCGGCCCCTGCGACCGCTTCGGTCACGCGCACGCAGGCGGTCTTCAACGCCGCCTTCGTCAGCAGCAACTGGGCCGGCTATGCGGTCACGGCTCCGGGCACGACCTACACCGACGTGAAGGGGAGCTGGGTGCAGCCGGCGGCCACCTGCGGCGCGCGCACCGCGGCCTACTCGAGCTTCTGGGTCGGGCTCGGCGGCTTCTTCGGCGGCTCGCAGGGCCTCGAGCAGATCGGCACCTCGGCGGACTGTCAGTCCAACGGCCGTCTCATCACCTACGCCTGGTATGAGCTCATTCCGGCGCCGCCGGTGACGGTGCCGCTCGTCGTCTCGGCCGGCGACACGATTGCCGCCGAGGTGAGCGTGACCGGGACGACCGTCTCGTTCTCGCTCACCGACACGACGACCGGTGCGACCTACTCGACCCAGGCGATCGTCGCGTCGCCCGACCTCACCTCGGCCGAGTGGATCGCCGAGGCTCCGTCGCACTGCTACGGCTCGATCCTCATCGGCTGCTCTGTGCTGCCGCTGTCGAACTTCGGCACCGCGCTCTTCTCGGCCGCCTCGGCGACCGGGAACGGGCAGGCCGGCACGATCTCCAACCCGGCCTGGACGTCCACCACCATCGTCCTGGGCGGCGGAGGCGCAGCGGGCGCCGTTCCGTCCGCTCTCTCGGCCGACGGCGCCGCGTTCTCGGTGGCATGGCGCTCGACGGCGAGCCCGCCGCCTTCGCCGCGCCGGCGGCAACACCCTCGGCGGGGGCTCTAGTCCAGGAGCAGGAACGCTTAGACGCGTCCGCCGTGACGGCGGCGCGCCCGCTGGGGCGCGGTGTACTCGACCAGAGAGACGTCTTGCGCGCGCCGGCCATCGCCGTCCTCGGCGACCTCGAAGGTCACCGGGAGCCCCTTGCAGCGGCCCGTGATCCCGTTCCCTCCCGGGAAGGCGCTTCCGTGGGCGTAGAGGCGCTCACCGTCGTCGGTGGCGATGTAGCCGTAGTTCTCGGACTCGTTGAACCAGATCAGGGTTCCCTCGGCCATCCCTAGCGGTGCCTGAAGACGATGCGGCCGCGGTTGAGGTCGTACGGGGAGAGCTCGAGGGTGACGCGGTCGCCCGGCATCACGCGGATGCGGTAGCGCCGCATCTTCCCGGCGATGTAGCCGAGCGTCTCGTGACCGTTGTCGAGCGCGATGCGGTGCATGCCGTTGCGAAACGACTCGAGCACCTCGCCCTCGACGTCGATCTTCTCTTCCTTCTTGCTCATCCGCGCTCCTTCCCGGAGAAAAAGGGCGCGCGCCGCCGCGTCTCCGCAGGCGGCGCGCGCCAGGGCACTAGACGCTTACGAGCGTGACGTTCTTCGCCTCGGGGCCCTTTGCACCCTCGGCGGGCTCGAACTCGACCTTCGCACCCTCGGCGAGCGACTTGAAGCCGTCGCCGACGATGGCGCTGTGGTGGACGAACACGTCCTTGCTGCCGTCCTCGGGCGCGATGAAGCCGTAGCCCTTCGCGTCGTTGAACCACTTTACGGTTCCGGTTGCCATAGAAAAAACACCTCCTCTTACCACTTGCGAACGGGTAAGGAAGGCGTGCGTACGCCACCGGTACTCGCTCTCGATTGACCTCAGTCTAGCAGGGGGCAGGGTTCGGGGCGCTCAGGGCTTCGGTTTGAGCGCCGCTTCGATCCGGTCGAGGCGCGCAAGGATGTCCTGGGCCTGCTGCTCGGTCGCCGGCGCGGCGTCGCCCCGGCGGAGGTCGGAGCGCGCACGCGCCACGAACGAGCTCGTGATCGCAGCCGTGATCACCGTGAGGAAGCCGATTCCGAACAGCATCACGGCGGCCGCCAACAGCCGGCCCGCCGCATTGGACGGGACGTGGTCGCCGTAGCCGACCGTCGTGACCGTCTGAACGGACCACCAGAGGCCCTGGCCGAGGGTGGTGAAGTTCTTGTGGTCGAGCACCGTCATCAGCAGGCCCGCCGCCACCGTCATCACGGTCGTCGCGGTGGCGATCACCACCGCGGCGCCGCGCGGGCTCTGCGCGCGGGCGATCTCACGGTCGAGCCAGCGCTCGAGCCTCGATTCTCTGCTCGCCATCCCGGAGGAGTTCGCGCCGGTCGCCCTGCGTCCTGCCGCTAGTTGAGCGAGGGGTCGGGCGGCATCGTCGCGAGGATCGCGAACCGGCCGCCCTTGCGGCGCAGCACCGCGCTCCAGAGCTCCTCGGCGTCCTCGCCGAACACGTCCTCGCGCTCGGCCGGGGTCAGGATCCACGCCGACTCCTCGAGCTCTGCCTCGAGCTGCCCCGCACCCCAACCGGCGTAGCCGGCGAAGACGCGCGTCCGCCGCGTCGAGCCGGGGGCCGGGTCGTCGGGCGGGAAGCCGATGTCGGCGAAGACGACGGCCGTGGCCTCGCCGGGGTCCTCGAGCTCCGCGAGCAGGAGCGCCGCGCCGGGCTCGACCGGGCCGCCGACGTAGATCCACTCGTCGCCCTCGACGACGTCATCCAGCTCGGGCACTGCGTCTGCGACCGCCGTCGTGGACGGGCGGTTGAGCACGAGCCCCATCGCCCCGTCCTCGTCGTGGTGCGTGACGAGGACGACCGAGCGGTGGAAGTTCGGGTCGACCAGGGTGGGTGTGGCGACGAGCAGCTGTCCGCGCAATGAGTCCATTCGCCGGAACGCTACCGGGGAGGCCCTGCCGACGGTTCAGGCTGCGGAGGCGACCGCCGGCTGCGCGAGCGCCGCTGTGAGGTCGGCCCAGAGGTCGTCGGCGTGCTCGAGCCCGACCGAGAGCCGGAGCAGGCCCGGGGTGATCCCGTTCTGCTCGCGTGCGGCGGGATCGACCAGGCGATGGGTGAGGGCGGCCGGATGCTGGATCAGCGAGTCGGTCGAGCCGAGGCTCACGGCCGGCGTGATCAGCCGCAGGGAGCGGAGGAGGCGCGCGGCGGCGTCGTGCCCGCCGGCCAGCTCGAACGAGACGATCGCGCCCGGGCCGCGCATCTGGGTGCCGAGCAGGCCGCACGGGTCGCCGTCTGGCAACCCGGGGTACATCACGCGCGCCACGGACGGGTGGGCCGCCAGCCGCTCGGCGAGCACCTGCGCGCGCGTCTGCGCTTCCCGCACGCGGAAGGGCAGCGTCGGCAGGCCCCGCAGGAGCAGGTATCCGGCAAGCGGATGGAGGATCGCGCCGGTGACGATGCGGACCTGCCGCAGCCGCCGCGCCCACTCCTCGGAGGTCGCGACGACGCCGCCGACGACGTCGCCGTGGCCGCCGATGTACTTCGTCGCGCTGTGGAGGACGAGCGCCGCTCCGTGCGCTGCCGGGTTCTGCAGGATCGGGGTGGCGAAGGTGTTGTCCACGAGCACGGGTACGGGGCCTGCGGCGCGGACGACCGCTGCGATGTCGACGAGGCCGAGTGTCGGGTTCTGGGGCGACTCGAGGATCACCAGCCCGGTCGTCGGCCGCATCGCCCGGGCGACGGTCTCGGCGGTCGCCCAGGTCACCTCGAGGCCGAGCAGGCCCGAGGCGAGTAGGTGGTCGGAGCCGCCGTAGAGCGGGCGCAGCGCGACCACGTGGTCGGCCTTCGCGCGCACCGCGAGCAGGCACGCGGTCAGGGAGGCCATTCCCGACGCGAACGCGACCGCCGCCTCCGTGCCCTCGAGCTCGGCGAGGGCGTGCTCGAAGCGGGTGACGGTGGGATTGTGGAGCCGCCCGTAGATCGGCTCCCCCGCCGGCTCCTCGCCGCGCGCGAACGCGTCGAAGGCCGCCTCGGCCGCGTGGAGGTCGTGGAGGGGGTAGGTGCTCGAGAGGTCGAGCGGCGGCGCATGGACGCCCAGGTCGGCCAGATCGCCGCGACCGGCGTGGACTGCGCGCGTATCGAGGTGTTCGTTCATCGTTTCGCTCCAAACGCTACTGATTCTTCGTGCAGATGCAAGAGAATCCGAATATAGTCCGGAATATGAACACAAGACCGGGCCTCGACCGAATCGACAGGGCGCTCGTGACGGCGCTGCAGAAGAACGCACGAGTCTCGAACAAGGCGCTCGCCGAGGCCGTGGGGCTCGCGCCGTCCACCTGCCTCGAGCGTGTGCGCAGCCTGCGGGCGCGCGGCGTGATCCGCGGGTTCCACGCGGAGGTGGACGCGGCCGCGCTCGGGCGGGACGTGCAGGCGCTGATCGCGGCCCG
>Ga0315273_10001666_pt1 | contig 25470 bp, 53 predicted proteins | sample YL17G02_0_MG_FD_205753 | JGI IMG/M metagenome (GOLD analysis project Ga0315273, IMG submission 205753) | Sediment microbial communities from Yellowstone Lake, YNP, Wyoming, USA - YL17G02_0 | ecosystem: Environmental > Aquatic > Freshwater > Lake > Sediment | place: USA: Wyoming | collected... | reverse complement strand
CCCTGCGGCGTCCCCTGCGGCGGCCCCTGCGGCATTCCGCTCGTCTTTGTCTGCTCCGCGCCGGGCGCAGTCAATCGCCCACGCGCACGCGAGTCGTGATTCGGGCCTGACTAGATGCCAAACGCGCTCTGCTATATCGGCTGCTACCCTGCGCGAATCAAGGTCCAAGCGTTGCGTTAACCACGCCATCCAATCCCCGCGTTCGCATTTGGCCCACGCTTGTTCTGCCGTGCGGCTGCCAACCCACGCGACAGCGTCGGCGCAGGCGCCCATGGCTCGGAGTTGGTCAGCAAAGGTCATGGTGTCTCCAAATCTTCTCCAGTGGCATCGTTTCCTCTGTCCGAGGGGAACGGTGGCCTCCCTGTAAACGCTCGGCGCGGAGAGCGTCATTCTCACGCTCCAATTCCTCGCAGCGAATCTTACGTTCCCGACGCAACTCGGCCTCGGCTTTCCACTTTTCACGCTCGGCAACATGATACTCGTCTGAAGCGATGCACTCTTTTAGCAGCACATCGAGCCTGTCACGCTCGGACTTGTATTTCTCGGAGCGCTTGTCGGCAACGATTAGTTGCTCGCTTAATATATGCGCGATCCGCGCCACGTTGTTGCAGTCTGCCACAGCCTCGGCGTACGGGGATTGTGCTAAGCCGTCACCTATCAGACTGTCAGCCGCACCCATGTTCGCTCCCAGGTGTTCCGGCCTCAAACATATCAAGGCTGTGTGTGTCTTTTTTTGCGTGCCGGCCAAAGCATACCGACCCCATGCCTCGCTTGATGCTGTCGGGGGAGTGTAGAGTCCGCCCACAGACGCCGCACAACGCCTTCTCCGGGGCCATAAATGACCGGACCTTAGTTATCATTCGTTGCGCTAACCAGTTCATCATGATTCCTGTCGCTTAAAAGGGTATGTCGTCGTCTATGTCGGCCTGCCGTGCAGGCTGACGTTGCGCCGGCTGAGCTTTAGCCGTCTGGGTTTCGTGTTGATCGTCGCTCGTTGCGCTATCGTCGTTCTGGCGCGCGCCGCGAGCCTCACCGCACAACTGGAGGCGGTCCACAACAATCTCGGTCGAGTAGCGTTTCACACCATCCTTTTCCCATTCTCGGGTCTGTAGGCGTCCGGTGACGTGGATTAACGATCCTTTCCTGACGTACTTCTCGACTACCTCCGCCGTGCGACCGAAGACCACGAGCCGGTGCCACTCCGTCTTTTCTTGCTTCTCGCCTTGCTTGTCTTTCCACTTTTCAGTGGTGGCGATGGAGAAGTTCGCAACAGCGTCTCCGCCTTGGGTGTACCGAATCTCGGGGTCTTTGCCGACGTGACCGAGAACAATTGCAAGATTGACACTGGACATTATGCTTCCTTAGTTTTGAGGTATGTATACCCGCCGAAACACTCGGCAAGCGCTCTGGCATCAACGCCCAACTGAGCGTCGTACAACGGAGCAATGGAGCCCTCCGGGAGTTTGCGCCATAGACACTGGTGCCCACCGCGTGGAGGCGACACTATGCACCGCTCGATTTTGCCGGTGTCGAGCAGAAAAGCAAGCTTTGCTGTAGTATGACCGTACGACCTGCCAGCCAACTCTGAAATGTGTACTGTTGACTGAAATGCATCGGTTAAAACGTCAAACACCTTGTTTGGGTGAGAGCTGATGTTTGTCATGATTTCCTCTGCCTGAGTCTGCGTGCTTTTTCGCGAGTGCTGGCGTGCGGTTTGTTGGCTGGCGCTAGATACATAGAGCTATCATCCACTTCCAGTGGGCGATACCCCACAAGGTGTCCGGCACCGTCTATCGCCGGCATCGTAACCATCATACGCATCGTGCAATACATCTTGAGCACGTGGATTGCGCGGTCGTATTCCTCGCGCGTCTTGCACTCGGTCCTGTTCGGAGACAGCTTCGTGATGGAGTTCTTGCGTTTCATGTGCCGATCCTGGTGGACTTGTACTTACCTTCTATGCCGGAGTCGAACGCATACCTCTGTTCATCTCCAGCCAGTAAACATATCGCCGCGCCTTTAGAGCCCGGCACAGATTCGTATTGATAGGTGCCACACAGAAACCGGACAACCAGAGCGCGAGTCTCCGCATCGTATTCTATGGCGCGAATTGAGTGCGGCCGCACATCTGCGGAAGAGCCGTTCATTTACGTAGCGTGATACTCACGTCCTGATAGTTCTCGACTCCGTCAAACTTGAGGCCACCCTTCGAGGCGTTAATCATGCGATCTAGGTCTCCTTGTTTTATTTCGAGCAGGGCCGAGTATGCCGGGTTTGCCGCCACAAAGGCAATGAACCTCTGAGCGTCGGTGACGCGACCCTTCCATTTTTTAGGGGCCGAGTTACCGCTGCTCTGCGCAACGGTCGGGGCCACAATCGTAGCGGCCATCAACTGCGCCGCCTCACGCACCGCTTCTGCGGCCTCTGGGTTCTTCTTTTCCAGTTTTTTTGCAGCCGCTTCTGCGGCAACCTGCGCATCGCGATATGCCTTGTCGGCGGCAGCTTGCGCATCCAGACGCTTCTGTTCTTCGGCCTTAAGGAACGTCACCCCTTTAGCCTTAGCCATCGCAATTGCCGTATCGTAACCACGAATGATGGGCATGAAGTCTGCCTGAATCATATCCTTTAGAAAATTCACTGGGTCGGCGTAGGACTTGCGTTTCGCTTCCCACGCTTCCCTCTCCGCCTTCCACTCTGCGGCAGTGCTCATTGCCACATCGTATGTCTCTTGATCCTCTACAACGAGGATGGCGGCCATTCTTTCGGCCGACCCAACCGGCGGCATGGCCGGCTTTTCGTACTTGACTATTTCGTTGCTCATATTTGAAGTCTCCTGGGTTATCGTAGTCACACTACGACAAGCACGAATCATACACTACCATTTTGGATAAGTCAAGCCTTTCACTGTTCTCCACTTGTAGATGTTCAGCAAAGACAAAAAAGTGGCATGACATTTCCTGTGGACGTGGCGCTCATACGTTGCGTTTTTTGTGACGCGCACGCTCCATAGTTCGTCAGCCGGACCCAGCGTATCAAGCAGGTCATACCCGGCCAACTGCACTTCGACCGAGTCGTTCAGTTTGTAGGTTGCCTTCAAGTCCACCAGGATACGCTTCTTCTTCCAGTGCCCTCGTCTGTCTGGGGTGCCGCCATAGTGGTGTACTGGGTGGTATTCTGGAATCTCGCACGCATCCCACTGGCACCCGAAGTCGCGCCTAAATGCCTTCCATCCCGCTAGGTATGGGACCAGTACCGGGTCTAGCGCATCTTCGTCTAGGTCGCCGGCATCCCACAACTCACAAGCTTTGTGAACGTGTTTTCCGCGCACGGCGGCGGCCCGTACCTTATCCATTGGAGCGTCCCCAAAGTCCACTATAGGGGTTAGAATGGTAGACACCCCAGGAAGGACGACCCCGGCTAGACGATACTGGTGCTTATCATCATCATACTCGAAGTCGCCGTCCGTGTAGATGCAGCCCGTCCAGGTGCCAACCATAAGTTACTCTTGCCCGCTGACTTCATCGGTAGCATCGGGCTGCTCTTGTAGCCACTTCCACAGAGTTTTGGCGGCGCTCGTGGTCATAGTTTCCCACGCCTGTTCTTTTTTCTCCAGGTTGCGCTCGACTCGGTCGAACAAGCCTTTGGCTTTGGCGGCGCTACAGATTTGGTTGACCAACCCCTTCGAGGCGAGCTTCGTGTCTTCTGGGCTAGACTCGGCCTGTGTGCTGGACGACTTCGAGGCCGGCGGCTTAATCTGGCTGGTCGTTGTGTCGGTGGTTGTAGCGTCACCAGAATCTCCGCCTTCGCCCGGATTACGCGACTCGTCTTTAATGCCTGTTTCCAGCAACAGCCCTTGCACTAGGTTAAGCTTCTCAGCGTAGGTAGACGCCTTGCCCGGAGCCTTGTCTCCAAAGTCGTTACCTTGCGCCTCATGATGCAACTCGAAGTAGTCGTTCTTCGGGTCGTCGATGTTCGTGAAGCGCGTGGTGTACGTCCCCAGATAGATCACGAGATTGTGGTTTTTCTCCAGTGCTTTCGCGCTGGGCTCGATGAAGCGACCAGACCCAGGAATCTGAGTGGTAGTCACTAGCACGCCATTAGCCAGCAAGTGCTGCCTGATTTCGCTGACCACAACGTCCCGATACACGCCGGTACCGGACATCGGCACATTCTGTCGCTTGACATATTCGACAAGCAAGGCGACGGCATGGACCCGTTGATACACATTCAGTTTTGGATTGACTATAGCGTTCATTACTGCCCTCCGTTACAATCACCCGCGAAGCGCAGGTGCATGAAAGAAAAAGCGGGACAAACGCATAGCGTCTGCTCGATGGCTGGGCGCGCGTCCGCCGGCATGGCGGCAATGTATGCCGATTCCAGTTTTCCTAGTATCTCCTGGTGCAACGTCTGCTGCATTGTGATCTCCTGGGTCCGATACACGCATCATAGCATGATACAATTCATCTTGTCAACTTCTGTGTTGCCCGAGGGATTCTATCATGTCTTCAGTACGCCGCGATCAAAAGAGAGACGCCAACGAACCCGAAATTGTGGATGCCCTAGAGGCCGTTGGCTGTACCGTAGATCGTTTACCGGGGGGGTCGGGTAGACCTGATTTACTCGTTGGGCACGACGGTATGGACACGAAAATGGAAGTCAAGATGCCAGGAGAAAAAATGAACTCCTTACAAAAGACGTATCACGAAACATGGAAAGGGGCCCCTATCCACCTTGTCTTCAACGTGGGCGAGGCCCTGGAAATAGTGGCCTGGAAACGCAAAAACAGGAGGGTCAAATGAATGCCAACAAAGTGGTATGTACTAGATGCCGGGTCGCCAAAGAACGCAGTGACTTCTATGGCGACCAGTGGAGCGCCAATGGCCTGAAGTCTAAATGTAAGCCATGCCTCAAGGACGTCTCTAGGTCGCGCTATGCTGCCGTCAGCCGGGAGCCATTTATCAACCCGGAACTACTGGGGCCTCGCCCCAGGTGCTTCACGGCCCAGCAATGGGCCAACTGGGTGGCAGCTGAGCGCAACTCTGTGATCCCTTACCCCAGCAACGGGTATTGTACATCATGCACTCGCGTATACCAGACGATCATGAAGGCTAGAAATTCGTGTGCGCACCCAGACACAACCTTTGTGCTGGTCGACAGCGAGGTCGAGGGCGTGCGATCATAAGCAAGAACAGTGCCAGACATCGAAAGCAAGAATCATGCCAAACAGCGTTTGTATGGGTTCTGATAGGCATTGTCCAACCCTATAATCAATCACTTACAGACTTTGTCTAGGACAAAAATATGCATGGTGCATAATTGTCCAAAATTCGCACAACTACCAGCAAGAACCGTGCCACCCTTTTGTCCAACCAGTTCGTCGCACTAAGTTGTTGATTATTTTGTGATTGGCACGCTCCATGCTCATTCATTCTTTCTAAGGTGTTTGGTAGACGGGTTTGGACCTGCTTTAGACCTTAGTTCTTTAGGGCTAGGTCTAAGCACTTCGAACTACCAACACCCTTTAACGAAGTAGAGTAGCAATGCGTGCGTGGGCGCGAGGGGTGGACAGGACGCCCCCAGCGGCGTACAATGCGGCATCCAGCCAACACACCGGAGGGCACATGGAGTTGAGGCCATATCAGATTGAGGGCTTGAATGGTATACGGGCGGCGATGTCGGCTAGTGGCGGTCGCCTGGAGAGGATCATCCTGTATTCGCCCACCGGCAGCGGCAAGACGGAAATGGGTATGTCGATTGTACGCGCTGCGGTGGACAAGGGTAAGCGGGTCATGTTCGCCTGCAATCGCATCAACCTCGTGTCGCAAACTAGCAGACGCTTTCAGCGAGCCGGCATATCGCATGGCATCATTCAGGGACAGAACACGACACGAGCCTGGGAGCCGGTGGTAGTGGCATCAATCCAGACACTCGCGTCACGCGGCTTCCCCGACAACATCGACCTCTTGATAATTGACGAGGCACATGGCGCTGTTGCTCCCGCCTACAGACGTCTTATCGAATCAGCAAAGGTGCCCGTTGTTGGGCTGTCGGCCACCCCGTTTTCGAAGGGATTAGGAAAACACTATCCAGAGATTGGAGGCGCTCTGTTTCAGACCATAGTGCCGGCCGCCACGATTCGTGAGTTGATACGCATGAAGTTCCTGGTTGATGTTGACATTTACGCACCGAGCGAACCCGACCTCAAGGGAGTGAAGATCACGGCCGGAGACTACAACGAGGCCATGCTGGGTGATCGCGTTGACCGAAAGGAATTGGTAGGCGATATTGTCGAGCAATGGCTCAAGCTGGCGAACAGAGTACGCACCGTTTGCTTTGCCACCAACATCGCGCACAGCAAGCACATCGTATCGCAGTTTGTGGCGGCCGGAGTTCGTGCCGAACACATAGACTGCTTTACCCCAGAAGAAGAAAGACAGAGAATCCTGTGGGCACTAGATGCGCACGATATAGATGTCGTGTCGAATGTGTCAGTGCTGGCAGAGGGGTGGGACTGTCCTGCGGTTGAGTGCATGATACTAGCACGACCGACTCGTAGCTTGATTCGCTACATCCAGATGGCGGGCAGGGTGCTGCGTCCAGCCACAGGGAAGACGAAGGCGCTGATGCTGGATCATTCTGGATCGTGTGCCCGCCTAGGGTTCCCAACAGATGATTTACCGTTGGAATTGGATGACGGTAATCGTCCTAAGCCATCGGCAGAAGAGGAAAAAACGCAGGCAGAGCGCTTGCCTAAACCATGCCCACAATGCAAATTCATGATTCCTGTAGGGGTCTACAAGTGCCCCGCCTGTGGGCACGAGCACAAACGCAAGAGCGATGTTGTGCATATCAAGGGGGAGTTGGTAAAACTAAAGCGCGCTACGCAAGAGGAAAAGCAGTCGTGGTATTCTCAGCTTGTTGGGTACGCTCGCAAGAAAGGATACAAAGATGGATGGATTGCGAACAAGTACAAAGAGCAGTTCGGAGTGTGGCCGAAAAACTTGCACAACACAGTAGCCCCCATGAGCAATGAACTGCACAACAAGTTGCTGTCGTCGGCTATTGCGTATCGCAAGGTACAGGAACGTGAAGCGAAGAAACGAAAAGACTTTGCTGCGTTAGCGCGCCAGGAGCCTCTTAATGTTTGATACAAAACAAACAATCGGACGTTGGCCGTCGATATTGCTGTCTCTAGGGGTGGACAAAAAAACCCTGAGCAAAAGCAACTGTCCTTGCCCCTGGTGCGGAGGAAAGGATCGCTTTCGCTTCACCGATCAAGATGAAGCCGGCGTATGGATATGCAATCAATGCGGCAGCGGTAACGGCTTTCACTTCGTAGAGAAGTGGGAGAACACCGACTTCAAGGGAGCGTGCAAGATCATAGAAGAGATGCTGCCGAAGGCACACAGAACACCGGAGGTACACAGAGTGACCAGTAGCGATAAAATGAACGCCATTTGGACGCAGTCTGTGGCGACCGAAGAGGGTGATCCGGTCGTGACGTACTTGCGAGGCAGAGGGTTGTTGCCATACTTAGAATCGGAGATTCGATATCATCGTGCGTTACCATATTATCACAATGGCAAGATCACTGACTCATATCCAGCAATGGTTGCTCGCGTGCGTGACGCCAACAACAAACCAATTACGCTGCACGTCACGTACTTGTCGCTGGTTCCCAGCAATATATCTAAGGCGTACGTGAAGGCATCTGTTCCGGCACCAAAAAAGGTACTCTCCAAATCCGGGAACAGCCCCATCATTCGTTTGTATCCACTAGACGACACCGGAATTTTGTGTATTGCCGAGGGAATAGAAACGGCTCTAGCAGTGCGTAAACGCACAGGGCTTCCAGTGTGGTCTGTTGTGTCCGCCGGGGGAATGCAGAACTTTCGTCTACCACAGGGCGTTACCAATTTGGAGATATGGGCAGACAACGACCTGAGCTTTACCGGACAGCTTGCCGCCTACCGCCTAGCCCAACGATTGAGGAGAGACAGCAAACTATGGGTTTCTGTTTTAATTCCTGAGGAGACAGGAAAAGACTGGGCTGACTTGTAGTATAATGTACCATTCACGGGAGGCAGTATGCTCACAAAAGACAACACAGAATTCATGTATTACCAGTGGGATCGGCCGCATGGTTCGCCCGACCAGAAAATCGATGCTCGCAGGGAAAGTTTCAGCAGAATTGCCTTGCAGTTTATTCGCGTGCGCGGGAAAGACTTAAGGCTCTTCACGGCCGAAGACGTAGCCATTCAGCTGGAGATTTTTGGGGTGCGTTGTCTCGACAAGCGTTGGTGGGGAGCGGTTATGCAAAGCGCAAAGAGAGAAGGGTTGATTAAGAAGCAACATGCGTGCGCCAGTCGCTTGACACGAGCAGGACACCGTACTACGATGTGGATGTATGTGCCGCCCAGGAGCGGGAAATGATACTGCAATGGTGCGCAGGCAAACCCAGCAATGGTCAAATTTACTATCAAGAGGCACATCATTGCGGAGAGAAAATAACCATTTGCAGGGTCACGGTATGCGATGAAAACATTTACGCTCTGTGGCGCGGAAAGACATTCATCAAACTATTTGGTCCGGCAGATGGGGGTAAGTTGGCGGCGATGGCGGATGCAGAACTGATTGCATACGAAATGTCAAATAAGGATTTGCTATGAGCGTCATACCGGCAAAGGAACTGGAACTGTGGCTTCTGGGCTGGAGTGAGTCACACAACGGGGGGTGCAAGGTCACGTTTCAAGTTACCGAAGACGATTTAGTGTATTTTCGTAGTGCCACTATACGCAAAGGGAAGCACGCCGGACAGCGCTATGCTGGTTTCCTGGTGCAGCTTACCGATCAAGAAACGCCAGACATGGAGAGCCTACCCCCGCCTGTCGCTGACGCTAGCCCCACCGTTATAGAGAAACTTGAGAAACTTGACGCGTTGCTTGCGCAAGATTTCCGGCAACCTCTACCCGCTGTTAGGGGAAGGGTGCAATCTGCCGCCTCCGGGCTGGTTGCCAACATCAATGCCGTGTCTGCCGCAGGGGTAGAGCCTATTGTCCGGCCGCCCACTAAGGCACACCTCCCGAACGGATTTTGTGGGCTGGCAGTGAGGTGGTGTTCCGACCTCCATTTTCAGGAGTGGTGTGCATTCACATATCCAGAGGAGTGGGGGCTTCCGCCAGAGGGAACAAAACCTGATGAAATTGCGAAGTTTGTGATCTGTAAGGTATGTCATTGCCCGTCACGCAAAGCGCTCGACCAGTTACCGTCGTCCGGGGAACTGTTCCGGCACAATATACTCCAACCGTACGGAAATTGTAGGAGAGTAGACGGTGTCGACGAAAACAAACAGCCGGCCTGAGCCGTTCCGTGTGTTCCCAAATCAAGAGGCCATGACAACGGCGCATCTTTTGGATATCGCGCATAACACTGACGGGTCTACTTCGGACGTGATGCGAGCGGCAACTTTTACTTTGATGCTGGCGTGTTACTTTTCAAACGAGGGGGATATAGAGAAAGCCATCAGCGACCTGCAAATGTCTTGCAGGTATGCCGTAAGGACAATGGATGCGCCGGGATTTGGGCGACGTCTGCACTAGGGTATATCATGGCCGGAAACTATAGCGGTGTCGCAGGCAAGAGATGGATGGGGCTCGTGGCCCGCGTTGGGTGCGTATTGTGTTCTCGCCACATGGGGATCAATGACACTCCTGCGCAAGTGCATCACATGAAGCTGGGAACCGGAGCGTCAGATCGCGCTAGCGACTTTCTGACAATAGCCCTGTGCCCAGAACATCACGTCGGAGCGCTAGGCGTTCACAAGCTCAAAGAGCATGGCATCTACCTGCGGTATAAATGCTCAGAGATCGACCTGCTAGCAGACACAGTATCCGGGGTCAATGATCTTCTGTACAACACTGGAGTGCGAGCCAGCACATCCACCGAAGGCGTCTCATGAGTTTGCGCGAGGCAGTGGCGCACGCCATTGCTACCGGCAACATGACGCACGACGCAGACACGGAAACGGGAGTGGATTTGATTGGGGCTTTAGCGCGCGCCGATAAACTAGGTGCGTCTTTGTGGAGGGTCACTGGCAACATGGATGCCGGCTCATTTATTTCGGCGCGAGAGTACCTAACGGAGGCCCTTTGGAAACAGCACCCAACATGGTGGGAATCTGTGCTGTGCCAGATCGCACAACTTGCACTTGAGGAGTGGCTAGCCTGTCAGTGCAGGGTGTGCGGAGGCCGCAAGTTCACAGTGAACGAAGAGACTGGCACCCGATCTACTTGTGGCGCTTGTGCTGGCACTGGACGCGGACGACACAGTGATGATGAGCGCATTGCTCGCCTAGGGATTCCGTATTCGTGGTACTCGAAGACGTCCCCGGTTTTTGACGTTGCCCGCAAGATACTTAATGCTGCCGATACTCGCGTAGAGAGGCAAATGAAGTATCAGCTTGAGCATCGTAAGCCCTTGAAGCACAAGAAATAGTTTAATTGATTCGAATCCGGCCTCATGCTATGGTAGAATAGAAGATTCGAATCCACAATTTCAGACTGCACATCATGGCCCGTCCCCCCACACAAATCCCCAACCAGACCAGCAACGAAACCCTGGGCGTTATTCTAGGAGCCGTCAAGGATGATGTGACGGAACTGGGAGTCAAGGTCGACAAACTCTCCGAGGCCGTAGGCACACTGTCGCGCATCGAACAACGGCAAATAGGGATTGTTGACGAAATGGCTAGGGGGGCTATCATCCACAAGGAATTCGACACTCGTCTCGGGTTAATTGAGGTTGTGATGCCGGGCTTGATAGAGGTTAGGCGATGGGTCATGGCCGGCATGGTTGCGGGAGTCGGCATGATGTTCGTTGCGGTAGCAAGTTTGGTGCTGTATCCCCGCCCACCCGCGTACGTGGTGATGTCACCACAGAACGTGGCGTCTCCCGCCACATCAACGCAACATTTGGATGTTCCTCTGCCCTTGACTGGTGCGGGTAACTAAGGTGTCATTCCCCGTTACGGCAGAACATTTGTTGGCGGTCGGGGTGCCGGTATCTTGCGCATACAGATTTCTGTCTCCGCTCAATCTGGCTATGATCGAGTTCTCTATCACTACAGGAGAGCGCCCGGCGATGTTTTTGGCTCAGGTCGCTTATGAGTCTGGGTGCTTTCGGTATATGGAAGAACTGTGGGGCCCTACCTCGGCGCAACTGAGCTACGAAGGGCGCGTAGACCTGGGAAACACAGAGCCCGGAGACGGCTTCAGGTTTCGCGGGCACGGCTTAATCCAGATCACTGGACGTCACAACCACATGCTTGAGGCGGCCTATTTCGACGAAAATCCAGACACGATCACGCAATGGCTAATGAGCCCAATAGGGGCCAGCCGCAGCGCCGCCCACTACTGGGCATCGCATGGCTGCAACGAGGCGGCAGACCGCTTTGATTTTGTGGTTGTTACGAAGGCCATCAACGGCGGGCTCAATGGACTGGCGACCCGCACGGACCTGTACGAATCCATTGCTCGCGCCATGCAAATTCAAATGTTGTAGTCCTGTGCTTGCTGTTGTTGGAGTACAATGCTACATGGTAGCGACTTACGCAAGCCATGGTTTGCTTTTTCGGAGGGAACATGCAACCCACAGTTTACCTAGCCGGCCCCATCAGCGGCCTCAACTTCAAAAATTGCACCGACTGGCGCGTGCATGCTGAAGACGTACTCAGGGCGCACGGAATTCGAGGATGGAATCCGATGCGAGCGAAAGAGGCGTTAGCCAAACTGGAAGCGATCAGCGGGCACGGAAATGAATACGCCTTCATGGGGCCGTTCGCCACATCGAAGGGCGTGATGACGCGAGACTTCTTCGACTGCACGCGTTGCGACGTAGTGCTCGTTAATTTCATTGGAGCGAAGAAAGTGTCCATTGGTACCGTAATGGAAATAGCGTGGGCTTTTCAATTGCACACCCCGGTCATTATGGCAACGGACAACGATCTGCACAACCACATGATGATGAATGAGGCCACCGGATTTAAGGTGTCCACCTTAGAAGAGGCGCTGCGCGTTGCTGTCTCAATTCTGTCATGAGCGGGATCGCGGTGAGTGATGGCCCGAAGACTGGCAACGCCATCATCGACCAATGGCCGGCGCGGTTCGGTGACGTAGACGGGACGTACGCGGAGTCGCGCGCGTTCCCGAATGCCGATGGGTTTGCCGCTGTTCGTGCGGCCTTCGACCCGGACACGGGCGAGTACGGCACGACCATTCCCGTCACGCCCACTGCGCTGCCGACGGACGCTGCGGCGCGCAAGGCTGTGCCAATCGCCAGCGGGGTGATCGACTACTTCCCGGCGGCGCTCGCGGAGATCGCACGCGTCTCGAAGGCGGGCAACGCTCAACACAACCCCGGCGCGCCTCTGCACTGGGCGCGCGGGAAGTCGACGGATCAATCTGACTGCCTCATGCGTCACTTCATGGAGCGAGGCACAATAGACGGCGATGGGTGTCGGCACTCCGCCAAAATGGCGTGGCGCGCGCTGGCCCTGTTGCAGCTAGAGTTGGAAGCTGCCGGCTACCCAGTGGCGCGTGGCGCGAAATAGTCGTGACCACTATTGCCGCCACCCGAGAAGTCATGGCCTGCGATAGCAGGGTCACGGTTGGTGACGTGACGCACCCAGGACAAAAAGTGTGGGTGATGCCTGGAATGATTATTGGGGTGTGTGGAGAGGGTCGCTCTATGACCACGGTGTTGCGATGGCTGCTAGAGGGTCAACCGAAGACATTGCCCGAGGCTACGAAGGGTTCGTTCGGGGCGTTGATTTTGACACGAGACGGATTGTTTACGTGTGACGAATCATGTTTTGTGGAGCCTGTCAAACGAGCGTTTCACGCCGTTGGGCAAGGTGCGGGACCGGCCATTGCTGCCATGTTGTGTGGCAAAGGCGCGGCCGAAGCAGTGGAAATTGCGTGTCAGGTAGACAGCGCCACTGGGGGGCCAGTGCGAGTATATAGACTTTCTGATGCTCCCAGGGCAACCCCGAAACGACAACGAAAGGTTTGATATGTCTGCTGTGCCCACCAATTTGCTGCGAGAGGCCGTTGACGCGCATAAAAGGTACGGTGGCGTGCTGCGCGCCGCTGCCGCCTTACATCTATCGCGCGGGTGCCTAGAGGGTAGGTTGCGCGCTGCCGCCCTGGCTGGCATAAAAAGCGCTCCCGGGGCGGTCAGAGAGTCGATGCCCGTTGACGAGAACGACGCACTGCGCGACGAGCTAACAGAGTTGCGCGCCCAAATGAAGGCCATCAAAGGTAACACTCTTAACTCCGATTACGTCAAGAGAAAAATCATCGGCCTTGCAGAATCCGCAGGGCAGGTAGTGCCTCCGCATTGGTTGGTGGAGCCGGTGCGCGGAAAAGCCCTGCCCGGGGTGCCTGTAGCGATGTGGTCGGACTGGCATTGGGGCGAAGTCGTGTTTCCAGATCAAGTGAACGGTGTGAACGAATACAATCTGGAGGTTGCGCACAGGCGCGCACGCAGGCTTGTCGAGCGCACGGTTAGATTGCTCAAGAATCACGTCGTCAACCCGGACTATCCTGGAGTGGTTATCAATCTCGGCGGCGACATGCTCTCGGGAGACATCCACGAAGAACTGAAAGAATCCAATGATGTACCTTTGCTCCCGGCCCTCCTAGACTTGTTCGGAATCCTAAAGTGGGCTTTACACACAATGGTAGAAGAATTTGGGAGCGTGTTTGTGCCGGCGGTCACTGGCAATCACGGACGCATGTCGCGCAAGCCGCAGGCGAAGAACCGAAACTTTACGAACTACGATTGGCTGCTATACCAGCTGCTCGCTAAACACTTCGAAGACGACTCGCGCATCCAGTTTTTCATCCCAGATGGCCCAGACGCACTGTACTCGGTGTGTGGGCACAAGATTCTACTGACTCACGGAGATCAATTCCGTGGTGGCGACGGCATGATAGGAGCCATTGGCCCCATTACGCGCGGCAACCAAAAGAAGCTGGCGCGCAATTCCTCGGTGAACAGAGAGTACGACACGATGATACTCGGGCACTGGCACCAATACATGCCGCTACACCGCACCCTGGTGAATGGCTCACTCAAGGGGTACGACGAGTACGCGAACAGCAACAACTTTGGGTTCGAGCCGCCGATTCAGGCGTTGTTTTTGACGCACCCAGAGCACGGCATCATTATGCACCTTCCTGTGTTCCTAGAACCACATCCCGGCAAGAGCTCTAGCGCTCCGTGGGTCCAGTTTCAGGACAAAACCTAGAGATCGGTTGAGTGTGGTATAATACTCGCAAGCCGAAAGCAGATTCGAACCTTAGTGACGCTTTGCCTGAACGGGCGGGCACTAATGCTAGCGACAGGACCGCGCTGGCTATGTTCGTGCAGCGAGTAGGCTTCCATAACAGTGGGCACGCAATGAGCAAGCAGCGAGGATTCGGGTTAATCGAGTTGGCGATATGGGCCGCGTTGGCCGCTGCCATCACGTTCGGGGTACATCAGGCGTGGGAAGGATTCAAAGAGAGAATTTCCGCGCCATACGTTGCCGAGCAAAAAGCTGCCGACAAAGTGTTCATCGACATCGCTGAAACGATGGCACAAAACGCTCAGGCTGACACTAAGGTGTTGAGGGATGCCGCAGCTTTACAAAACAAAGCGCTGGCAGACTCAGAAGCGCTGACGCAAGCCGCACAGGATGCCGCTAGAGCCGCCAACATCAAATACGCTGCCCTGGTAGCAAAGGGGTCGCAACGCGCCTCTAAGCTGACCGAGGCAGCTACGACCCCGGTTCCTGTGGGGCGATCCTGTGATGTCGTTTTGGGCGCTACGGATTCTGTGCTGCGCGAGTCATGGCGTAGCTTTGTGGAGACGTCCCCATGAGTATAAGCGACCGCCAGAAATGGCCTACGCCGCAGGATATGTGGCCTGTAGCTCTCTGTAAGCTGTCTCTCTGGGCGCTCCTCCTGGGGGTGGTGTTTTTGCTAATCTCTTGCGCCGGGACTCCGGTCGTGGAAACAAGAACGAACACGGCAACCATTACGATCCCAAAAACAGTACCTTGTTTTAAGGATTCCGATATTCCGGTTCCTCCGGCCTCGGTGCGGCGTCGACTGAAAGCTAGCGCATCCACCGATCAAATAGCATCTGCTACGGTAGCTGATGTAGAGGCTTATGGCCTCTATATCTCTGCCACGCAAGGGTTGTGGGAACAGTGCAAAGGGGCGGTGAAATGACGAGCAAAGAAAGACTGATAGTCCTGTACTCAATGCTGGCGTTCATGCTGATTGTGTCGATTGGCGCGGCCCTCGGACAAAATACGCCGCTTGTCCTACCGGATGTCCCCAAAGACGGCATGGGCGGCATTGTGGTCGTGGTGGCTCTAGCTGCTGGCGCTGGCCTGTTCTTCCTTAAAAAGAAACGACCAGACCTCTTTGCTAAACTGATGATGCAAGCGAAGAAAACAGAAGCGCAGATTGCGGACGAGATAGCGGCGCGCATCAAGGCCCTGCCGAAACAGATCGCTACCCCCGTGAAGTATGTGCCGGCCAGCGCTCCGGTGACTACCGAGCAATTTATGGCCGATGCACCTTTGCCCCCGCCGACCACGTTCCCGACTACGGGCCCGGCCTCCGCCGAGGCGCGCATCGCCTATCTCACGGAGCAGCTGATGGCTCTCAAGACGAAGCCACCGACCGCGTTCCTGCCGGTTCCTGCGTTACCGGCCACCCCAGCCGGACCCAGCTTCATCAACGGCCGCATGGTCGGCTAACAGGAGATCATCAGATGTTCACGCAAGCACAGATCGAAGCCATTACCACGGCCTTCCGTGAGGCGCTATACAACATCGCCGGGCAGTTCCCGACAGCCACCCAGCCAACACCCACCCCGGAGTCCGCAGCGACCCATGTGGCGCAGTCCCCGGTGCCCGTGCCGGTCCCCGTTCCCGTACCGGCAACGGCCGTCACGTGGTCGAGCGAGCGCGGCTATCGGGTGGACGACATCGTACCAGTCAATACTCCGGGCACTAGGCGCCTATTAAAAACGGGTCACGTCCTGTCAACCCCATTATCAAATGCTGCGTCACCTATAGACGGGGAAATGTTCCCTGGCTACTGTTTTCGCGTCTACAAACAAGCGGGCGGCACAGTCGAGGCCGCGAGCGAGGTGATGGTCAAGCTCATGGGAGGGATGACTGAGTCCCTGTTTGAGAAGTTTGGCGGATATGCCGTCGATGGCTCTAACTGGCATTTGGCTGCCGACAAGTATTTCAATGCAGCGGCCTACATGACACCCGAGCAACTGGCGGCCGAAGACGCGAAGCTAGCGGCCTGGGACAAGTGGGGCGTTGACGTGAAACAGCATCAGGGCGAGATGCGGGCCCTTGCTGCGCGAACCCCGAGACCGCCTGAAGGCGAGCGCCCACGTCACCGCAACCAATCAACCGACGTCCCGAATCAATCGACCGGCAACGCATCACAGGATGTCCCGGTTGGGTCATGATGACAGTGTTCCGCGCCCCGGTTCTGTCCTGCGGGCTGGCGCTATGCGCTTTGCTGACGCAGACTGCGGCCGGGGCGGCGGAACCTCTCACATTTACAATCTGCACTGGGGCCGGAGACGGGGTGTCGTTCCGTCAGCCGAAGGGGTCCGACGAGCTAATCATCTCTTGCACGAACCCGCAACGCATCGTAATCACGGTGAAGGGATGCGTGGGTCCGCACGTCAAGAGACAGGGCACAGGATCGCAGGCCGCGTATAGCTTCACGTGCGACAGGATGAATCACTACGACCTTGTTCCGCACCCATGACACATGAAACGGCGGCCTGCGTGGCCGCCGTTCTTTTCTTATGAGCGTCCCCTATTCTGGAATGTAGAACGGACCCTCAAGTCTAGCGTCTAAATGGCCGAGGCGGTCGAAGAAGGCGCGGTCGAAGCCGAAGCGGTCGAGGCCGAAGCAGTCGAAGCCGGGGCGGTCGAAGCCGTCGCGGTTGTATCCGTCGCGGTCGTAGCCGTCGCGGTTGTATCCGTCGCGGGCGTAGCCGTCGCGGTCGTAGCCGTAGCGGTTGTATCCGTCGCGGTCGTAGCCGTCGCGGGTGTATCCGTCGCGGGCGTAGCCGTCGCGGGCGTAGCCGTAGCGGTTGTATCCGTCGCGGTCGTAGCCGTCGCGGTCGTAGCCGTACTTGTTAAACATTCTGGGTGTGCTCACTTGTGCCTCCGTTTGGTGTGGATGTTCTTCCCAGAGAGTACGCGCTGGCTCCGGGCCCGTTCGATCTCGTCGATAATCAGGACGCGCTCCCATGTCCGGGTACCAAGTTGGCGGAACATCAGGTACTCGCCAGCTATTTTCACCACGATGCGTCGGGCCTTAGAGCCGAGGATCCGGCTGGCGTAGGCATCGTCGGTGACGCGCTTTACGTGTTTTGAGGTGGAGGTCGTCATTGGACGTTGAAGTCAAGGTCAACGATATCGGCCCAGATCACGCTGAAATAGCGAGGTTCGATGGCGTAGGCGGTGCCGTGACGAGCGCAATCTTCCGGCAGGTGTTCTTCCGCCCACGCCTTCGCGGCGTCTGTTCTGGCGAATAGCAGGACGATGGAACCGTGGTTCACAAACTGGAAGTCGCGGATGACGGGTAGCGAGTCTTCGACCGAACCCGGGTACTGGCCTGCTGGTGCGGAAACATTTTTGTGTGCTGGAATATGGAACATGGTGTAGGGCTCCGGTTTGGTTGAGGTACAATGTCGTTTGCCGACAAACCAATCGTCTCACGTATCTATTTGGTGTGTCAACTACCGTTCGTCGGATAGTTGTAAGCGCATGAAACAAAAGGGGAAAACGATGGATTTGCTAGACAAGATTATGATTCTGTTCTGTGCTTTTATGATGTCTGTGTGGGTCGGTGCCTGGATGGTGCCACGATACCCGCTCCACGTAGACCCGGCGCTGGTGGCGTTGCATTGCGAGGCCCTGGGCGGGGAAAGCAAATAATCCCAGAACAAGTCCGCGTTCGTGGTACAATAGAAGCTTAGGTCAAGAAAAATGCCCGTCGGTATTCTCCGCGCGCATCGGGCTTAGACCCGCGACCTTGTTGCGCCAGCCAATGCCCACAAGGTACGCTGGCGTTTTTTTCGGGGGGTCGACGGCGGGGTGCGGCTCCCCTCCTGCCTTTGCTCTGCCGATCCCATAAGGGCGGCCCCCCACCCAATGTAGGAGACAAAACGTGCCTCAAGTCCTTGATCCAAATGGATATTTGATTGAAGGGTCGTGGTTTGGATTCGGTGTCGGCCAGTCTGTGGCCTATACCGGAACCGCTGGCACGATTCTGCAACCAGTGAACTCCGCATACGCGACCGGGATTGTCACAAGTGACAACACAATCCCCACGGACGGGGATACGATCACGATTGGCAACAAAATATACACCTTCAAAACGGCGCTAACCCCCACCGAAGGGCAGGTGTTGATTAACGCCTCGGCCGTGGCCGCAGTGACGAACCTTATCCGGGCCATCAACCATACCGGAACCCCAAACACCGATTACAGCTGCGCTGCCGCCCACACCCAGGTGCAGGCCACTGTAAACACGACGCTGATTACCAACATCATCGCATTGGTTAGCGGTGTCGCCGGCAATGCAATAGCGATGTCCGATACGGCTAGCACTCGGTTCACCGAAGACGCCACGCTGACGAATGGTGCCGAGGATAGAGGAAGCCGCTATGTTCGGGTCATGCTGTCGACGGCAGGCTTCATCAAAATCGCCAACGCTCCGACGGCCGTGATTACCGATTATGCGATGGCGGCCGGAATACCAGGAATTTTCTTTTGCCGCAAGGATGACAAAGTTAGCGCCATCCAGTCGACAGCTAACGGCACCCTGTCTGCGCTGGAACTGTTTTGATTTGCAACATCATTCGCCACGCACTCACCTGAATTGGACACATCATGCGTCAAGCAGAAATCGACGATCAAGGCAATTTTCACGTGGGTCCGTACTCGCGCCGCAGCACCGGGCGCTTGACGGTAGACTTCGACAGCGGCGACCTGAACGGGGTAGCGTTTGATGTGGCCGCGAGCCCGGCCGCAGGCAGTGAGCGCGCCGGCCTACAGCTAGGTGACTTCTTTATCGGGCAGGATACGGCAAAGTCCGGCACCAAAAACTTCGGCGTCCTGGACGCCAACGGCGTTTTGTTGCTGTCTCTGGTTGCGGGTGCCCCTTCGTCGGCCGGCATGACGACAGCTAAGTTCAGCACCCTGGTTGGCGGCACCCCATTGACATTGGTTGGCGCAGACATGGCGGGCGGGGAAACAACGGTAATTAACCTTACCAATGCTTTGGCTGGGGCCGGCACGCTTAACTCTGCGACTGCCGGGCAAATTGTCGCCGCCACTCCTGGGGCTGCCGTCGGGCTGACGTATCTGTTGCGTATTATCAATGCGTCTAGCGGAGCGTTTGCGTGGACCTTGACGACTGCCGGCGGCATCACGCTCGCCGGCACAATGAGTATCGCCCAAAATACGTGGCGCGATTTCATCGTCACCCTAACATCGCTGACGGCCGTTAGCATCCAAAGCATCGGCACTGGCACGAACAGTTAATCGTGAGCATCGCATCCGTCTTTTATTCCGCCGTGACCGGGAGAGACGGGACTGTTGATCCGGGATACCTTGCGATGTACTGGGGGATGGCGGTAACGGTGGCGATGATACCTCTAGTGGCGATTGGGGCATTCTTTCTCGCCTACTGGACCCCTGAGCACAGGTCGGAAATTCTCGGTAGCACGGCCATGTTGGTGGCCGCCCTGGGCGGGCAGGGCGCGGCCATCATAGGGGCGGTGGGATTGTTTCGCATGGGCGACAAAGATCGGGCGAATGTTGTTAATGGCTCACCAACGGTTCCAATGGCACAAACAGTGGCCGCAGTAGCCAAAGTAGCGGAACCGTTTGAGGTATAATGATGTCGATAGTCAGGAAGATCAAAAAGTGGTGGACGAAACCCGCAAGGGACGTGCATGATATACACGACACACTCGACTTTATTGGGTGGATCGTTTCGCAAACGTGGGTCAAAACGGGAATAATCATGAATGACTTTTCTGCATTGCAAGCCCAACTCGAAGTAGCCGATCAGCGCGCCGACGCCCTGGACGCAAAGGTAGTCGAGGCCAACATCACGTTACTCGGTCTTGCCGAGGCAGTGGCCGGCCTGCGTGGCGATCTGGCGCGCACTGACGTGCAAGCGCAAATCGACGTATTGAAAGAGCGCGCCTCTGCCGTTGTCGAGAAGTTGACGAAGTCCACCGCGTCCCTCGCTGCCGCCGAAGATCAAGCCGACGACCAACTTCCCGCCGTCGCTCAGCCTGCTCTCGGGCCCGCGCCCGCTGTTCCGGCCGAGGGTGCCGGCGATGTGGTGGCCGTGGACGGGGTGGTGCCGGTCCCGGCTCCTGTTGCAGACGCGGTCCCGGCTCCTGTTGCAGACGCTACCATTCAAGGATAGAACCGTGGAAATTGTCGCCTGGGTGGCTGTGGGGGTATTTGTGTTGAATACGGGCGTTGCCATCGAACGAGACGGCCCGTACGGCACGAAGTCAGAGTGCGAAACGGCCAACTCGAAGGTGGTCCAGAATATCGCCAAAGCGGAGCCGGGTAAGATATTGGCGTTCGGGCTCACCTGCACCGAAATCAAGGTCAGCGACGGGGGTAAGCCCGTGCCCGGCAAGCCGTCTACTCCGCAATCTCGTGGACCTAAGCTCGATGTCGACGACTCCGGTGGACGTGGCATTGATGGTAGGCTCTATCTGTAGATGGCAACCTGCATCCTGGTCGTGCTATGGGTGATCGCTGAGTCTATCAGCGTGTTGCAGCTTGATCGGGACGGATTTATTGATCTGGGGGCTTTGGGGTGGCGGTAACGCTACGCGACGGAACACGATTCAGCATAACGCGCGAGCCACTAGGGTTCACGATGGATGCGGTGCGCGCACACGATGATGACGTGCGCTCAATGCGCGCCTACATTGATCTCGCAGAACTGGAACATGCACGCGATACCCCGCTAGTTGTTTGGCGATGGTATCGCGTTCTTGTTTTGGAGCACATGCGCACTTTTGGCGGCCAGAGTGTATTACGCAAAGCCGGAAAGTGGTCGCACGTACCATGATGATTTTCGGGGTGCGCACCAACACAGGCACGGAGCGCAAAGTGTCGGGCACCAACATTATCCCCGGATTTCCTACCGGCACGATAGTGGAAAGCTGGATGGTGAACGGCACGTGGTTTAGGTGCGCGCGGCCGGTGATGCTGGACGACGACGGGGAGCTCATTATTTTATTCGAGCGGATACGCTTTGCCAGAGAGAATGGGGCCCCACGGACCTACAAGGGCAGCGTACCTAATACGCCACCGCCCATAAACGCCGCCTAGAGATCGCTATGGCTGGTGTATAATTGCACTGTTCAATTTCACTGTTCAATTTCACTCTATAGCCCAGGAGGGCAGGATGAATCAGCACATCACTGACAGTACCTTTGCTGCCGAAGTTTCCGCCGACGAGACGAAGGAAATTGTTGCCGATATTCAAGCGGACGAAGAACTGGAAGATCAGAGCTCCGTTAATGACGAACTGAATTCCCTAGCTTCGTTGCGAGTAGAGCATGACGCGCCTCGCCTCACGAATGCTGCACCGGGTTCCGATTCACTGCAATTCGTAGCCGGCAACAACGGCTTTATTTTGCGGGTTCCGGCTAGCGCACTTATAGGGCCAGTGGAAACTGGATACGGGGTGACAGTCACCGATGTAGGTAATTTCATGCAACGCGTTTGCGATGCCATTGTGGTATATGGGCCAGATGGCGGGAGCCTGCTGACGAATCTAATGGATGAGGCCATTCATCGCGTTGTACTGTCCCAGACAAAACATGGTTTTCAGCTGGGGCCCGAAGACGGGGGGAAACCAGATCGTGGGTGACAGATACGAACCGTCGCGCCTGTCCCAGTTTTCCCTGCCACCGTACGAGACTGGTGTTTTGTGGTTGCCATTATTCGCCGCACCTCCGCCCGGTTTTTCGCGTAACGGCGGCAAAGGCGAGCGCTGGATTAACGACGGTCAACCTCCATCTAGGCACCTGGGGAACGCATTTTATACGGCCAGCAAAGCCGCTACCGATGACGACGAGGGTCAGGTAGAGGCCACCTGTGTGGCGGTAGTAGAGGCCAAAAGCAAGATTGTTACCTTTCACCTAGAGCCGCCCAGTGCCTAAAATGCCGTCAAGTAACTTGCCCGCCAACGTTCGCGACTGGTTGCAATTGGCTGACGGACGACGGGTTCCTGTCGGATTCAATTGCGAACAGTGCAACGATGTAGAGGCTAGATACTGGCATGACACATGGTACTGCGCACCTTGCTGGATGAAGTCTGGCGTATACGCATGGCTGGATGCTATCGACACGGATGATGTATGATACGCGAGACTGAGCACAACAGAGCCATGCAGCGCGAGATTAAGAGGATCATCGTGACCTTCGACTACCCTATGCCCCCCGGACAACGCAAACCCAAAGAACCAAAACTCCCGCCCTGGAAAAAGAAAGGGCCGCCGAAGCGGCCCTAGTCAATCAAGTGTTGGTTGAAGGCTTAGAACGATTCGGTCCCTTGCCCTGGATTACCTCTCCGCTGGCACGTGATCGCAGGGGTAAGTGATGCGCACAAATAATGTTTGACAACTCCCGCGCGTCGTTGACTTTTAGGGCCTCGTTTCTGGCCCATCGCGCATCCTCAAGGCGGGTGAACCATTGCCGCAGAATGCGCTGCTTTAGCAAGATGTTGCCATCAAGCCGCTTTGGGTCGTGATCCTGGGTGGTGATTTCGAAGTAGTAGGGCATCACATCCCCCTGTAGCAAAACGGCTCGAACGGGCCGCGCGTCCATTCGCTGGACGCCATACTTCCCTGCGGTATCCTCTCCGGCGCGTCCAAACAGTACGCGACCGCCAGGACCATTTCGTCCCAAAAATTCTCGCGCGCCATACTGTATGAAGAGACTATCGCCCGATTGTTATAGACGTGCGGCAAGCGGTACGGCACGTCGAGCTCCAATGGGGCACACACATAACCGTCGTCGTACTGGTAACTGCCGTTGCCTGTGACGGTTATGGGGGTGTCGCGCTTCGTGTTGTGGCGTGTTTTATGCACTGGCGTATGGAACATGACTTGCTCCTGATGTTTAAGGGTTATCGTATGGGCCGGCGAATATCGAACCTTTGCGGGCGTAGCCGTCGCGGTCGTATCCGTCGCGGTTGTAGCCGTAGCGGTCGTAGCCGTCGCGGGCGTAGCCGTCGCGGGCGTAGCCGTAGCGGTCGTAGCCGTCGCGGTCGTAGCCGTCGCGGGCGTAGCCGTCGCGGTTGTATCCGTCGCAGGCGTAGCCGTAGCGGTTGTATCCGTCGCGGTTGTATCCGTCGCGGGCGTAGCCGGCGCGGTCGTAGCCGTCGCGGGCGTAGCCGTAGCGGTTGTATCCGTCGCGGGCGTAGCCGTCGCGGTCGTAGCCGTAGCGGTTGTAGCCGTCGAGGTTGTATCCGTCGCGGGCGTAGCCGTAGCGGTCGTAGCCGTATTTATTGAACATGGTTTTGCCTCTCTTGTGGTCGCTGCCGGACTTGTTTAAGGGTTATCGTACGGGCCGGAGTTTAGGGGGTTTCCGTCGCGGTCGTAGCCGTCGCGGTTGTATCCGTCGCGGTTGTATCCGTTGCGGGCGTAGCCGGCGCGGTCGTAGCCGTCGCGGTTGTATCCGTCGCGGGTGTAGCCGTAGCGGTCGAAGCCGAAGCGGTCGAGGCCGAAGCGGTCGAAGCCGTCGCGGTTGTATCCGTCGCGGGTGTGTCCGTCGCGGGCGTAGCCGTAGCGGTTGTAGCCGTCGCGGGCGTAGCCGTCGCGGTCGTAGCCGTATTTATTGAACATGGTTTTGCCTCTCTTGTGGTTGCTGCCGGACTTCGGCCCGCTGCCCCCTGTCACGGGGCAATCGGCCGAGGTCAGAATCCCGTCAGATTGTGCAATCCGGCATCGTAACTGGATTTGACTGTGATCCGATGTTGATAAACGCGGTTTTGGGGAACTCGCTTTCGAAGTTTTCCGCGTTGTATTTCGCAAGCGCGGTAACGATGATGGCGTGTTCGTTCAAGGCGAACAAGGCGCGAAAAAAGTCCCGGTGAGCTTCCCAGGATGCGTATAGGCCATGCCGTCCGCTTTTGGAAGTGCGCGCGCCATAGCATTTACTGCGATGGACGGAAAGCCTTGCTGTTGCGTTGTTGCCGCGTTGTTCTACGTCCACGAGTGTAAGGTTGCCGTCGTAGCTCGTTTTGAGTAAAGCGTGTGCGGGGGCCAGCGTTCTATCGTTGGCAATCGCAAGCGCGTCGCGCAGTTGGTCGATAGTGGTTTTGCGAAATAACATGGTGTGCTCCTGGTGTTGGTGGGTGGTACGGAACCGAGCGTAGCACGCCGGTTTTTGGGGTGTCAAGTACCGTTCGTCGGTTGGTGTTTAGTGCGCTTGATTAGAAACTGTGTTGGACGTAGTGCCATCCACCGATGGGGCTGAACTCGGCGCAATAGTGGAATCCGTAGCCGAAGCCTGCATCCCGGTAGGCTCTAGCCGTGAACCCAACGGCGACCATTCTGCTGATGGCGCAATCAATCGTTGGCACGCGCTCATCTGCTCTGTCTACGGCCGTCCATTGGATTAAGTACGGACGCTGCGAATTGTGTTCGGCTAGGTGCGTGTTTTTCATCGTTGGCTCCGGTTGGTGGTGGTCGGTTGGGTGGTACATCCCGAGCGTACCATAGGAGAAAAACCGTTGTCAAGCATTATTTTCAAAATTAGTGCATCGCTTGTGGTATAATGGTGTTCGAGTCGCGTATTTCATTGAAACCACAACGATTTTCGGTAGTACACGGGCGTTAGCTCGCCCGTCCACAAAAAGGCACGGATGCCCTAAGCGCCGCGACAGGCCGGAGAGACGGCCCCCAATGCAGCGGGCTAGATCAATGAGAGATCGCCGGGCCCATAACCCGGTCATGACGTGGTTTGATTCCACGGCCCGCTACCAACTTTTGCCCGATATAGGCGCGACAAAAGCCTGCGACTGGAGTTTTCGCAGGTGACAAATCGTGCGCCGTGCCAGCGGAAACCGAATTTAAGTATTCGGCGGGCATTGCTAATCAAAAGGTTAGACGGTTTAAAGCGTCATTAAGTCGGTTTAGGACTACAGGAGGCGTTATGGAGCTCGCGATCTGGTACCTGATGCTGGCGGTGTGCATTATCCCCGTTGCCCTGTGCGCCTACGCCTACGGCAAAGCTACAGGGCGCTCAGAGAGCCACGAGACAGGCTAGGGCAGCCGCCAGCGCGCGCACCCCCTCTCCCTGGTGGGGCTCGACAGCCATTC
>Ga0315273_10001665_pt1 | contig 25472 bp, 32 predicted proteins | sample YL17G02_0_MG_FD_205753 | JGI IMG/M metagenome (GOLD analysis project Ga0315273, IMG submission 205753) | Sediment microbial communities from Yellowstone Lake, YNP, Wyoming, USA - YL17G02_0 | ecosystem: Environmental > Aquatic > Freshwater > Lake > Sediment | place: USA: Wyoming | collected... | reverse complement strand
AGTATCGAGGTGATGGCAAACTTGGTTATGGCAAGGGTGCTGCCCTTATCACCAACGAATTGAAGCGATATCTCACCAAGCTATCTGCCCAAGGTCTTGGCGTGTGGATGTTAGCGCATAGCACAACCAAAACTGAAACCAAACGCACTGGCAACATCGAAAAGGTTATGCCTTTTCTGCCTGGAGACAACAAGGCTGGTGAATTGTACAACGCAATCATTGGCATGGTTGATAATGTTTGGTTCCTCGAAGTGCCTGCAGGTGGAACAACTCCTGTCTTGCACACTAAACCAGGAGGCACTTTTGACGCTGGCGACAGATCAGGCAAATTACCAACTGGCATTGCAACTGATGCTGACACTTTTGCCACTCTAACCAAAGCGTACACTTCTGCCACCACCACCACCACCACTGCAAAGAAAGCATAACCCGTGGCACTTAAAGACTTGGATAATATTTACGACCAAACCGCACAAGCAGAACGGAAAAGCGGTCCGTTGCCAGATGGTAATTATGAAGCAAGAATCGATCGCGTGGAATTGACCACCACCAGCAGCGGTAATGATATGCTCGTTGTTGAAACGATCGTGGCTACTGGTCAATTTGCTGGTCATAAGCACACTTTCAATCGAGTTTTGACAGAAAACACTTTGGCACACGCCAAAGCTGATCTGAACATTCTTGGTTGGAAGGGTAAACTGTCTGATCTTGAAGACCACAACAAACTGGCAATCTTGCTGGATTTGGTCATCAAGATTGCGGTTCGTACCAAAGGCCAGAGCACCGTCAATGGTAAGACCTACGACAACAAGAATACCTATATCAACGGTTTGATAAAAGGTAATGGATCAGTAGCTGTTGCTGCACCTGCCCCTGCCTCAGTTGCTGCACCTGCCCCTGCCCCAATGGCAGCTGTCGCCAATAGTCGGACAAGCCATGTCCAATCTGGCATCACACGGACCACGATCAAAGCTCCTAAGAACGGTTCAGACGAACCGCCCTTCTGATTCACGGAAGACATGTAGGGGTTACTGGCATCTGTCAGTAACCCCCTATGTGGTTTGTGCCCACGGAAGTACCACCCGACAAAGCGATGATACCATGACAACCAACCCCACGCCAGCACCCACTGTTACTATTGAGCAAATCCTATCTGAGAGAGGTAGTCGGTATGGAGACTTTGAGGATTATGCCAGGATCACCCAAATTTTAAAATCAGAAATGCAACAGTTTGATGCTGCTAAGTGGCGTACTTTAGATCATTACCAAAAGGAAGCTCTAGAAATGATCGCCAACAAAATAGGGCGAATTTTGAATGGCGACCCAAATTACGTTGATTCGTGGCAGGATATTGCTGGTTATGCCACTTTGGTGGTAAACCGCCTGCTATGAACCGCCACCCCAACATGGGTTTGTTTTTGACTCTTTTGATGATTGCAATTTTCTTTGTTGGTGTGATTGTGGGTCTTACAATCAATAGTAATCGTGTAATCAAGAGTACAACCATCACTGACCCTACACCACAAATCATTTTAATTAATGAACAACAAATACCAATCGAGTACATCGAACCAAAACCAAAAGTGAATAAATGATGACTAACATGATACATCATGATTGGAAAGCAATTGGCAAAAAATCAGCCAAAGATGGTGAAGTTACTGAAGCAGAAGTTGCTGTTGCTCTTGCAATCAGTGGGTTAAAAATGATTGAAAGAGTCGAGACAGGTTGGAAAGTTTTGCGTGGTGCTGGTGGTAGGATTACTCATGCTTTCCCAATGAAGAAGGTTGCTGGTGATTTTCGTGCTGTTGCCAGTGGTGGGCGATCAGTTTTAGTTGAGAGCAAATTACGCAAAGGTAATCGACTCACCTGGACAGATTTTCAAAAGCATCAACACGCAGCATTACTTGAACATCAAGAAGTTGGTGGTTTATCACTCGTTGCATGGACTTCTGATAAAGGTCTTTTAATTGTTCAATATTATGACTTGATGGTGTTAGGATTTAAGCCAAAAAAAGGTGTATCATGGGAGCAGGTGTCTTCTTTAGGGCCTGCCACCTTGTAACACGCCACCATGTGCGATTGGCACTGCGATTGCAACGGGTGAGGCTTCTGGATACAAAACAAAATTGATTGGCAAATGTTGGGGCGGAATCAATGGGGGAAATCCGCCTGTAAAAGTAAACCCCGATTGCCCCGAAATGAGGATTTCGTCACCGATCGCGGGGAGCGTCGCGCCTGGAACCCCGGTCGCCTGGACGTTGCCCACAGCCGGGAATGCAAACGTCGCAAGCGTATTCCACCCCCCACTAACCGCGACCGAATCACGAGCACGAAGCCCACGAAAAAGTTGAAGTGGACAACCAACGCCAGGAGGAAAACCACCAGCAGGATCAGGACTGACAAAATCCAACGGGTGTAAAAAACCGTTTAACATTCCTGCACCAACACCAAATGTCCAATCATTAAGCGGTGGAAAACCAAAAAGCCACCCACGCCTTCGCAGATGCATGACGGTGCGCCATGGTTGTGCAAGCCTCCAACGAAGAATCCCAGCTGCAATTGGTCCGCCACCAATCACGGCGAACGGCGCGGCGAGATCCGGTCGGGCAAGGATTTGCCGCATGCCGCCCCACACCATGGCATGGGCGCGAGGTTCGCCGCCACGCGAATTAACAAATTCATCAAGCACTGACGAAGTAATAACTGAAGGTTCAGTTACAGGAACAATCGTCAAAATCGCACCTGTCGTTGGGTCCACAGTGGCACTGTAAGTCCATCCACCGTTGCAGTGTGCCGTCATTCGGTAGTCACCCGCACCGCTTAATGGACCAAGCGAGTCGTTTGCATCGTCAGCCGTCCACGCAATGCCGTTCCATGCCATTGGGTATTGGCTATGATTTTTGTTTGCTGGTGGTCCAGCCGCACCAGGACCAGCGTTGCCGCCAATTCCTACCGTGTAACCAAGACCAGCAATTCGGAAGATGTAACGAACCTGTGCACCTAAAGTTTCAACATTAAGCACTGTGATTCCAGCACGAACCAATCCTAACTCTGTCGCAATACCGAGTGTAGCTTCACCTGTGGGTCCATGATTTTGAATCGTGACACCGAGCACTGGCTTGCCTGGATGCGCGAACATCGTTGCCAAAAGCGTGCCGTTCGGTGAGGCTGGTGCCGCCATGAAATTGACAGCGGTGGCATTCGGCTGAAAGGTCAAATCGTTGCCGCCAGTCACGTTGACTGCGCCCACCAATCCACTGCCAATCGCCCCGGCTGCGATGGTCGATGACTCTGCTGCGGTCCCAATTTTTTCGGTCAGATAGTGAGCGTCTGCCGCCACTGGAGCGGGAATCGCACCAGTCAAATATTCAAACGTGCCAGGAAATCCGCCGTTGACGAGCGTTCCTGTCGTGCGCGGCCCCTCGAAAGTCTTGGCCCATGGCACACCACCACCATGCCGATACGGGGTGCGCTGCGTCCCACCCGACCATGGTGCCCCTGCTCCGACCCCGATATTCCACTGTGGCCATTGAGTTGCGTAACCAAGAGCGTCATTGCCACCACCTGTGTATCCAGGATTTGGCATAGGCAAGGCGACCCGCATTAAACACCACCCGCTTGCGGCACCCATGCTGGCAATACGCCATCAGCATTAGCATCAGCACCAACGATACGAACCAAAGTTAAAAACCATGACAAAACCGAATCAGGTGGCCTAGAAAATGGAATCGTAGCACCAAGTCCCATCAACCCATATGGCACCAAGCTGCGATCATCATGAACAATTATAACAGCTTGTCCAGTTGCCAAACCACCAGTGAGCGAACCTCCACCAATGATGCCCCAACCAAGACCATCTGGCCAAGATACACCACCAGGGAAAGAAGGTGTTGGTGGCAAAGGGAAAGGTTGGTTCAATGCTGGAGCAGCAATTGTGATTGTTGGTGCCGCAACATAACCCGTGCCTGCCACAGTAATAGCCAATGCTATGCCAGCTTGCCCCAAAATCGAAATACATACAGCACCTGCACCATCACCAACAATTGTTGGAGTTGGAGCAACTAAATACCCTCGCCCCTTGTTCGTGATTGTGATTCCAACTACGAGTCCATTTCTAAGATTCACCGTACCAGTTGCAGTCACGCCACCACCTGGAGCAGGAGTAAAGGTAACAGTTGCTGTGGTATACAACGTGCCACATGCTGTTGGGTACGCTGTTTCAACTGTTCCACCAGCAACAATCGTTGGGGTTAAAACTGCAGTTATTCCAACTGGAGGTGGGCTGACAGTAACAACTGGAAGTGTCAGATAATTAAGACCAGGATCATTCACTGTTACCGTGTTGACAGAACCAGCAAGCACTGTACATGTTGCGGTGGCTCGTCGTGGTAAATACTTCCAAGTATCGGCAACCACAAGTCCAGCAACCCGCTTGATACCATAAACAAACCCAGGAGCAATGATCAGGCTGTTGCCACTCTGAGCCAAGATACTCACCCACGGTAGTGGCACAACAGCAGCTGCAGCACCACCACCAGCAAACCTAGAAGGAATGCCAGTTATTTCGCGTTGTAATTCACGGATACTGGCTTGTACGTCCATATCAAAGACCCCTACCAGGATTCGGATAGTTTACAAACCCAGCAATTCCAGGTGATGCTGTCACTCTTGGAATATTTCCATTTTGAGCCACCACTGCACCTCTACCACCAATGCCGATTGCAGGCATGATTCGGCTTGCAGTCCATGAAACACTAGGATCAAAAAGATCCCACGAAATACGACGTTGTGCAACTGGAATATCACCCAATGCAATAATGCCAGTTGTTGGAGGTGGACCAGCAGATACAGGCACTTTTACTTGTGAAACCATAAAACCAGGAAGTGGTGTTAATACATCAACACTTGGAGCGTTCCACTGCAGAGTATTGCTATTGGTTAAGAACCAACGCTTGAAACCATCAGCAAGGTCTGCAATATCTGGTCCATCATCTTTTCTGCCACCAGCTGCAAGAACTGGAGTGGTTGCATCAAGAAGACCAACAAAAGTGTTGTTGACAATATCAGTTCTGCGTATTTCTGGTCGGAGTCTCGTGATTCCTACTCGTGGTGCATCAGTTCTAGGTACTGCTATTACACCAAATCTTGAACAACGCCAAGTGAAATAATGCACAAAAGACAGCGTTGCTCGAATATCAAAACCGTCAGTTATTTTTGCTTTAATAGTTGTTGAATCAGCACCACCACGACCTAAAGTAATGCCAGCCATTTCTTGTTCAACTTGTATTTGGAAATCCTCGTGCGCAAGTTCATGTGAACCAGCTTTGACCCACCACACAAGCGGACCCATCACAGGTGATTTAGGGGTCACAACTTTTGCACTTGGAGCCGAAAAGTCATTACCTGGACCAAAAGGCAAAGTGCGACTAATTCGCCAACCATACACACCATCTGGCGGTGTTTGATTTCCAAGGAGTTCACCAGTTTCTTCAGAAAAGCCATTAAGAGCACGTATGTTTGGAATTTGTGCACCAACGGTCAACTGATTCCAAGTACGTGCCATCACAAAACGTCGCCACACTGCCATGATTTGACTATCAACAAGCCCTAAACCAGTTCTAGCGTCCCAAATCAAAGCATCACCAGCAGTCCAACCTCTGGTGCCTTCTACACCACCCGTAGCATTTAAACCAACGGTTGCAATAAACTCACGTGGTCCAAGGTCAAGATACCAAGTGTCGTTGGTTTGTGTTCCATCGATGCTGGCTTCCCAATCTGTGCTACTGTTGACTGTGATATCAACTTCAGTGCCAGCTGCTTCAATATCGATTGGTACAATTGACACAAAACCACTACCAGCAACTCCTAATTCACCAGTGGTGGTATCAAGGCGAAAGGTTCGTTTAACAGATGGTGAAAGGACTTGAGCAATAAAGTCAAGAACTGATTGACCACTGGTAGCCCAAGTCTCTTTGTAATCAAGAAGAGGATCAAAAGCAACATCTAGCTTAATTGGGAAGTTGCCTAGGTTGTTTCTTGTGATGTTTAAAAATGTGCGCAAAGCTTGGCCAGCGTTCCATTTATCACCAAGTGGACCTAAACCAGTACCATGCAAGAAAATACCTACAATTTCTGGTGCAACAATAACAAGGTTATTACCACGATCCTTGCCGCCACCAGCATTGAAATCAGCAAATCCGCAAACAGCTTGAACAGCAGCACCACCTGCAGCACCACCAATATCTTCACCACCTTGTAATGTTCCACGCCATTCTGTTGGGAAAAGTTTTGCAAGAACAGCACCAATACCAGCAAATTGATAAGTGGTTTTGCTGCCCCATTTTGTACCAGTTGATGGATCACGTCGCCCATGCGCACCAACTGTTTGAATCACACCAACCCATTTTACATCTTTAACACCAGGATAACCGTCCTTAAGTACAAGTCTAACATACTTTCCCACCAGTGTTGTATCTGGAAGTTCATTTACAACAGTTGCTTCAGAATCACCAACGTAAGTGCCTAAACCTTCTTGTTGTCCAAGACAAGCCCAAGTTGGTTTCTGCGTCCATGGACCAGCAAGAGCAGAAGCAACTTCACACCACACCAATGAACGTTCAACATCACCACTGTCTTTATTGTTTTCGTAATCAAAAGTGATACGAATTACAAGAATGCCTCCGTTAGTCGTGGCAGCTTTGGCTTGCCACTCACCATTAACGCTAGCAACAAGCAAATTTGAAATTGTGCCGTGTGTATAAATAACAGAAATGATATAACCAATTTGACCACCAGCTTCTGCAAGCCTGCGCTGTGCATTGATCTGTGTGCAATCAAGCCATGCGGTAATGAAACCACCATCTTTTCTAGGTGAACCACGAAAACGATACGTTTCAGCAACGGTGGCCCATGATTTAAGATTTGCAACTGGCACCACTGGATAAGGAGTGCCCATTGCGCCACCATAAGACAAACCACCGATTGAAACGCTCATTACGGTACCCAGGTATACGGAGTGACGAGGTGCCATTCACCAACTGCAACGCCTTCACCAGCATTTCCAGTTCGTGCTGAACGATGATCAGGAATGATATCGGCCACAAAACATGCCACACCGCGAAATATGACTATTTGACCAAAAGCAGTTCGGTAGTCTTCAGCTTCTATCAAAGCCAAAGCGACAGTTGCAAAACTGCGAGCGGTCTGAATTATTGAGATTTGACCAGTTGCAAGTGATGTATCGTATACTGGAGGTGCTGGATCAATGCTAATCTTAATCACGCCAAGTGCTGGCTTGAGTATTCCTTCAGCTGTATCAACTGTCCAAATTCCGATTACTTCAGTCATGGGCTTGTCGGTGGTTCATCGCCGTTGAAGAAAGAACGCCATCCACTATAAGCTTTAGTTGATGCCTCATTCCGTTTAGCGGTGGTTTCTTTGATTGTTTTATCAAGATTATCAATTGTTTTAACAAGCGTGTCTGTGCTTGATACAGCGTTCATTGTTGCTTTGGTCAGTGCTTCTTGTGTAACAGATTCCAAGCCTCGCGTTGCATCAGTTATCGTACGCCGACTTTCAGCAATTCCAGGTTGTTCTGCCGCTCGCAAAGCTGCTTGTTCAGCCATAGCAGACTGAGACATTGAACGATTTAAACGATCAAGTGTTTTTGATCTGTCAGCAGACGAAGGATTAATCAAGTCAACTATCTGATCAGTTCTTGTGTTTCCTTCACGCAAGCCATTTTCATTATAACCACCACCAACAAAAGAACCACCACCCCGTCTAGTGGCTTGTGCCCTTGCATCAGCAGTTATACCTTCTATGCCTGTCGCATCAATTGTTCTATTTGCAGCCGCATCCTTTGATGCACTGATTGCTTTTGCTGCCAACTCTTGGGTGATTTCTCTGCCTGTGTTATATACAGCTTCAAGAACTTTTACAACCTCTTCTTTAGCATCATTTGACAAACCACTTTCACCAAGTTGGCCAGCTATTCCAAGTTGTTTGTTAGAATCACCACCCGAAATTTCACCTACACGGTTGATATCTGCCTGTGTTGCACCTGCAGCAGTTGAACTACGAATCGACATACCAACTTTTGCCGCTGCACCACTAATACGATCAGATATTGCTTCTAATCCAGCTGTTCGTGTAGAGGCTAATTTTTCGAGTGCTGCTTTAAGATTTTCAACTTCAGTGACTGATTCTCTTGCATTATCTCTAAAACTTTTGAAAATTATGAGATTTGCAGTCATTGCAGCTGCAATCAAACCAACTGGACCAGGAATAGAAGCTAAACTTGCAGCAAGACCAGTTAATTTGTCTGTAGCATCACCTGAACCAGAAGTCAAGAGTGCAATGCTAGCTGTGGCGTTGCGAATAACTGCACCATTTTGCAGTTTATTATTCAACACCTCCATGCTTTTACTCATTTTTTCAGCACCAGCACTGGCACCGATCATAGCACGTGCACCCTTGCTTGCGCTAGCATCAAGCCTATCAAACTCTGATGAAGTTTGACTAAGACCAGGAGCGTTAACAGGTACTGTTAAACCCGCCATGGTTAATTCCCCTCAGGTGCACGACCAGTGTTAATCACAAAATCACATGCCATTGCTGTTTCAATTGCTGATAAAGGCAATTCACCACACCCAGCAAGGGCAATACACAATGCACGTCTGCGAACGTCAACCATTCCAAGATTTGAATGATTTGAACCCATAGCAGCAGTGCAAATTTTGATTAATGATTCACCATCATCATCAGTAAACCAGCCATTAATCACTTCATCATTGATAATATAGGAATTAGCGACAGCTTCTCTTGCAATTTGAGCCACAACCAAACTAGGAATTACCGGACTCAAGCTTCTGCGTGATGATCCTGCCCACTGATTGCGAAGCTCTAACATGTCATAATGCCATGACAGGCATTTACCTGTTAACACATCAACTGGGCGAATCAAAATTGGAAGAATGTATAACAGTGCACCTGCTTTGGTGGTCACTGCTTCACCACGCCTAATATCAACCCCAGGTTTTAAACGAGAGGCTGGATCAATCATGGCTTAGAGAGGTGCTGCGTAACAGCGGAAGGTTAGAGTATAAGAAGGTGAGCCTTCAATTGAAGGACCACTGCCCTTACCAACAAGAACTGCTTTAGGAAAAATGATGCTAACTGGCGAAGCCACCACACCACGACCTTCAGCACGTGGCTTCAATACAAGTGTCAAACCTGGAGCAGCAGCAACATCACCAATATTGGGTGCAGCTGCGTATCCAAGTTTGGTAATAGTGACAGTCGCAGCAATGCGATCAACTGCAACCAACTGAACATCAGGATCATCAGCAGTGATATATTCTTGTGCACTCCCACCTTCATCAATTGATGCGGATTGCACATCAAGAATAGGAGTCACACCCTCAGTTGCAGACGACAAAAGATGTACAACGACAGCCATGGCTAATCTCCTATCAGAAGTTTATCAACCGAGTTTAACAAAGGAATCTGTTTGTTTACGCTCTTGCCCTAGGTCCAGGTGCACCACCCGCAACCACCACACCAGCCTTACCCAGAAATAATGACAAATAACGGTTAGCAGCATCAATCACCTGCTTCTGATCACTCGCATTTGGTTCAATTGGACTACGCTTTGGCATCTTTGGGGTGCCAGTATGATGGAAGATTGCATAGTGTGGGCTGTTTGCCCAAGTAATCAAAAAAGATTCCGGACCAGTACGACTGATCTTTGCACCCCTGCCAGCAATAGAATCACGTAATTTGCCAGATAAAACGAGCATAGGCAAGCCTCTACCTTTAGGCACGACTCTACCAGCCTTCTTAATTCCTTGCTTTAACTGCTTAACATTGCCAGCTTTCCAATCTGCATATTTGGTCGAAAGTGCTGGCCAAGAATAACGACCTTGGTTGCCATCAGTAAAATGCTGCCTAACAATAGGTTCAGCACGAAACCCGCCATTAGCATACTCTTGACAGGCAAAAAATACAGCACGAGCTAAGTCTTCTTTGACTTGCTTGATAAGCTTTAATCCCGATAGGTCGAAGCCCATGTCAGGAGTATATCAGTTGGGGTGTTGTGTAGAAATACTTGACACCCTTACCCTGGTTGCTAAGATACCTTCACAACTCCACAAGGAAACAGATCATGGAACTCTCAATCAAAGCAACCACCATCCCAGGAACCTACGACTGCGACTACAAAGGAATCAAAGTTATGTACATGTACGCAGACAAGTCACTTTTCAAGCGTGTAGTGGTTCCTACCCTTGCGGGTGTCAAAATGGGAATATTTGAAGAGGCTGATGCTTTGGTAATGGTTGATAATTTATTTTGCACTGCTAAAGAATTTGCGAAAAACGTGATCAAAAAGCATATCACTCGCGAAAAGAATAAAGCCAAAATGGTGAAATTGGAACGCCGCGCTAGCAGCCTTCGCGATCTGTGCTTGGATTTTCCGACAGCTGCAAACCTTGCCAAATCCGCAAAAGCGGAGCGCAACTTGGTAAATGGTGGACAAACTCTTGGTTTTTCTAGCAACCGTGGCATTTGAAACCAACTAAAAGGAATATATCAGTTGGGGTGTTGTGTAGAAATACTTGACACCCTTGCCCCAGTTGCTAAGATATCTTCACAACAACCAAGGAACACACCATGACCGAGAACCAAAACATCACCGCTCGCATACATAAAGGTACGGATCAAGGCGTCTACGTCGAAGTCGTACGAGACTTCGAGCTAATCGACGAATTTGACGCGCTGAGCGTCAAGGAAGCTATCCTCAGGGCCGCCCAACTGGGTGCCAACTTTTTCGGCTTCTTTGAACAGGGAGGTGAAGAAGGTGATTACCTTGATTCAACAATGGACCTGGAAGAAGCCAACGCCTTTATCACCACCAAGGAGATCGCGTCATGAATAAGCTCACCTCGTCTGATTTCGCTTCTGTCCTTCAATGCCGCGAGTCAATGGTCCCAGTTCGCCTTTGGGCTATTGATTTGGGCGAATTTTGCAGCCGTTGCAATGGTTCTGGTCATCATAGCCGAAATTCAATGGGAAGCACGACGTGTTATAAGTGCAATGGACAAAAATATGCTCTGCCCAAACTGACCAACAAACTGCTCGAACAGACCAAAGCTGCAGTTGCAGAAGGTAAACTTAAGCCATATTTAGAAATGGTTGCTCGTCGTAGAGCAGCTAAAGTTATTATCAATGGTGCAAATGAGCGTTGCTACAACGAGTTGTATGCCAACCCTCTAGCCTTGTGCATTGTTTCAGCTTGCTCGCGTAAGGGTAAAGATCATTGGTCAGCATGCTATGAAATCCGTTGCGCATACTTGGGTATACCTTTAAACTTTGAAGTTGAAAGTGGGTCAATCAAGTGTTCACGTAGTATAAACACTTTGGCAGCTAATATGCTCCAAAAAGTTGCCAAACTTGAAACCAGTGACCCAATAAAAGTTGAAGCTTGGGTCATCGAATTTGAAGCTACCAAGATTGAAATTCTACGCATCGCAGAGGAAGGACTGGCGCAATTTGCTCAAGAGCCGTGGTGGGTGTGAACCAGATCAATTACCCGACAGGCTTGATGAATTAAAAGTATGGAGACACAAATGAAACACATACGTGGGGTGGCTGGCAGATTACCAGCTTCTCTGTATAATAAAGCCATGGACCTTACACCACCCGAAAACACCACACTAATTGCAATTCAAAAGAGTGATGATGGTGAAGTTTTTGCTGCACTTTTCCACAACAATGGAACAGAACCACCAATCGGATTACTTCGAACTGAAACTAATATTGAACGTGGTGGGGGTGATGTGCAAGTTGAAAATTTGCATACAGTAATCAAACAAGGTTATTGGTCGGCTCCTTAAAACAAATCTTTGTTGTAGCCTCCACTATTCACTGTGTACGGGATGCCTGCAGCTTCCATCATTTTGATTTGTTCTTCTGTTGGCTTCTTATTAATCCAGTCAATGCGAAGAATGTCGTCTTTGGTGATTTTACCAAAAAACTGCGCTTCGATATAACTAACACTTTTAAGACCACTGGTATTAAAAGACTGTAACCCAGGTTCGAGAGCAGGACTAGCTGGAGCTAAAGGAGATTGCACCTGATTTTTGTCATTAACCAGATGGTAATTTCTATCAAGACTGTCACCATGTGTGAACGTGGTTCGTTCCAAAACACGAGGCTTCAAACGAACTGCAATATCACCATAATTCGAAACACCTGACCCTTTGCCACTAACTCGCAAATAACCATAAGTTGGGTGATCATCAGCTTCATTAGAAGAAACACCAAACATTGACTTTTCAAGACCATCACGCTTTTGAGGGTCAAGCATGCCACCAGACGTACCAGTATGATGCTGATTCAACAACCCTTTAGTGAATAACCCTTTAAGGTTTGCCGCTCTAAAAGCAAATGAAGGTACAACATCATCACGTTTTAAAGCTTCCAGGTAATCATTAGCAGCTTCAGCCCGTTGAGCATTTCCCTCACCGTCACTTCCTCTCTGTGTTACTGTCCGTGCATAGGCTTTATCCATTCCTGGACCAGCGGGAGAGCTTAACCATGGCTTACGTTTAAGACCATCAGATGGCTCAAATTTGGGTATGGCATTAATTGCTGCCCACCGATCTTGAGACAGTTGATCATTAGGATTAACAGGTATTGCTGCTCTTGCTGCTCTTGCTGCCGCTGTTGCTATTATTGCATCTGCTTCTATTGCTGCCGCTGCTTTCCTTGCTGCTATTCTAGCTTCAGCAGCAGCAACAGCAGCTTCAAGAACTCGCTTCTTGGTGGCTTCCTCGTCATCAGGAGCAGGAGTGGGTGTCGAAATGGGGGGTGGTATCGGAGGTGCCACCGCTGCCAACGGTGGTACTGCCGTGGGCGAAGGAACAGGTAATGTCGGAGCGTCTGATATTGGAGGTTTCACGACCTTCAAACTAGCAGGTGATTTGGCCCCCTGTTGCTCAGTTGCTAATGCCATCCTAGCTAAGTCTCTGGACTCAACCATAGGCTTGTTGGTTGCTTTTTGAATAGCCAGGGTCAAAGTTGGCAACCGATCTTCAATCGGAGTGTTCATAGCCGTTTTAAGCAGCGTTTCCCAGGTTGGAGCTTCCTTGTCTAACCAGTCACCCCATGCTTTAGATTGTGTGGTTGGTTTAGACTCTGCAGGAGGTAAAAACTTTGCAGCTTCACTATCTGGTTTGGCTACGTACTTGATAAAGCATCTGCAACCGTAGTCGAGGGGTGGCACAGGTGCCGATACATCGCCTACCCGCCACACTGTCCCATGCAAAGCCTGATGACTGGGACGCACTCTGTCATCATCTTGGGTCAAAAATTCGTACCACACACTGCTGCTATCAAGATGACCAGCTTCGAGACCCTGTGCATTCTCGAGAGTCAATGCTGCCTGTAAATCAGCTGAAGTGACAGTTACGTTAGGCATTCTGCACCAATCTTGTCAAAGCAATACCAACAGCTTTTCGTGCTGCACCCTGACCAGAAACCCATGCTTCAGTTACTGCATTAGCCACTTGGTTTGATGTTTTTCGATTTGTGTCCATTAAAGCAGGTGGCAGAATTGAAGCATCACCAACTGCAGCAGCTTTGCCAACATCACCTTCAACGGTGAATCGCCAAGTTGAAGCAATGTGGGTGGCTGTTTCTTGGCGTGTGTTGCCCAAAATCGGAAGATCAACTAAAAGCAGTGACTCCTTCTTGTCTGGCTTGATTACAGTCCCATCAGGTAGTGCTTCGTTTTGTGCCTCAACTTCAGCCATGAACCCAGATATCAAAGCTATACCCATTTGTACTGACACCAAATCAGACAACGCTGCTTCTGTATCAGAAAATAACGAGGATAATTCAGCACGGATAACTATCAAATCCTGGCGTTGTTCATCAATTCCAGCACCAGAATCAACTGACACAGAACGAATAACCGAAACCATTGCACCAGTTGACATTACAGACAACACACTTAATACCCGTGCTGCTGCCGCTGCACCAGCTTCATCAGCTTGATTAACCAGTTTTTTGGCTTCTTCCCTATTCACATCAAGCCCTATAACGACGAACTGACCCCACTAGACCTTCAGCTGCGTTTGGCTCAGGAGATTTCCACCACTGCAAAACACGGAGTTCAGCTGGAACCCAGGTTCCTTTAGCAAGACCTTCAACACCTTCTGCCCAAGCCTCTGTCATTGACTGAACATAAGGCCACTGGCTTGTTGCTTGTGGGTAAACCTTTGCACCCAACACTGATGTTGCACCCAAAACCGCAAGATCAGATAATGATGGGAGGGTGAAAGTTGCATCTTCAATATCAACTTCATACGAAATGAAAACCTGATCATTTCGGTTGAGCGGTTCAATCAATGTAATTTGACCAGTGACCAGACTGTTAACTGTGAACTTATCTTCAGCAAGTTCAACTGACGATCCTGGAGGAGTTGGTAGGAACAAACCACCCTGTGTATTTGCACCTATGTAAAACCCACTACGTGCCCAAGGATAATTCAACAAAACTGGCTTCGATACGAATTGCTGTGGATTGCCTGTCCACACGTGAGTTTTGCCAACAATCAAGGGTAATAAAGATTTAGCAAAAAATACGGTTTGGTTGGCAGTTGCACGTGATTCAACCAACATGAATTCTGGACGCTGGATCATGTCACGAATAACTGCAGGCATCGCCTGTACTACTGCAAGCACAGCATCATTGAGAGCATCAGTTATTGCCGATGCTCCACCAAAATCATCCTCAGTTGGAGCGTACCCAGAAAGGGCAAACTTCAAAAGAACATCAGCATTAACGGCACCAAAGTTATTAAACATGGTTTAACTCAGTTTTTTCCTGATGTGATCTATCGTATCACGTGATTGTTTACGTTCAAGATCATTCGTGAGTGAATCCCAAGCAGTATGATCTTCAGTAATCTTTACAGCTTTGAGGTTATTTTTTGCTTCTTCAATACCATCGATCACTTCGTCACGCTGGCGTTTTACTCGCTCTAAGTCTTCATCCAACATTTCCTTTTCAGATTGATTTTTTGATTGCATGCGCTTCATAAAAAATGCAGAAACCAAGCCAACCATACCACCACCAGCAAGCGGACCACCCAAACCACCAAGAATTGCACCACCAATTTCACGACCTTCTGGGAAGGAAAATTCTTTGCTTTCGGTAGTGGTGCTGTATTTGGTCATCTTCCTGACAACGCCAGTCTTATTAATGCGTACTGTGCCTGCCCAAGTTTCCACATCAACAGGACCCAACTCCCACACCTCTTGTTCAACAGTGTTTTCGACTTCTTTTCTGACAATTTCACAGGAAGTTAACAACAGCAAAATCAAAATTAAAAGAACGTGCCTCATGTTTGCTTTGGTAGGCGTTCAGTTATTGGGTCTCGTGGTACTTCGTTGGTTGACGGAAAAGACACACCAGGAATACGTTGCGCCATAGTCGCAATAAAGTCACATATTTTTCTCTGCACAGAGAGACTACTTTTGACAACTTCGTTTGTTTCTTTTGTGGCACTTGCCCATGATAAGGCCATACTTCTGATTGTTGTACCGTATTCATCAGCCCGTCGTATCCGATCACGTTCAAGATCATCAACCTTCATTGATAAATCATGAACAAGCAATTCAAGCGTTCCAATTCGATCAGTATATGCCTTAACTAATTGCGTGTTTTGTGAACGAATCGCCCACAAAAGGACAAGACACAACGCAACTGGGAAGCCAAATTCACGTAGAAAAGGCAGCAGATCGTTCATTTGGTTTTACCAAACAACAATAGCTTGAGCAACAATCGCACCACCTGGAGCACGAATATAAGACTGTTTTGCATCCTGATCACTGGGTTCGGTATAATCAATACCTGCAGCAACTGGTTGTCCATGTGTGGTAAAATCTGCTGCAGCGATAGCTGCAGTCGGAATGCGAGCAGTTGCAATGGTCAAAAGTGCACGATCAGTGCCAGCAATTACCTTGCCAGCAATTTTTACCACGCATTCATCAGGACCAATGTAACCTGCAGTTCGCAAAGCTGCAAGGAGATTTGTCCCAGTGGCAGCGTTGCCAATTGCAATTTGTCCACGCCAGATTACGCCAACTATGGTGTCTCGAATGCTCATTGTGTGTATCCTTCGTTGTTGATTTTATCGTTGAGGGTCAGTTGGTCTATGTACGAGCAGGAATAGGTTGAATGTAACCAAGTGCCACCAAATCTACATCATCAACACGAACAATCGAAGTGTCAATCAATGAACCAATAATAGAAGCCCGACCAATGTTAGCAATCAACATGTTCACTTCATTGAAATTAACCCACCACAAAGGAAGCGTAAGATGTTTCTTCCAAATTGATTTTACGATCAATTGAGTTGCATATTTTGGATCAACTGCCTTCCATGCAACGAATCCACCCCAAAGATTCCACTGTGCAACTGTGCTCTCAATGAGTGCTGCATCATCAACAGGAGTTGTGGCAGGGAATTGAAGTATGTCAGTCATGGTGTACCAAATCGTGATTGAGCGTAAGGACGGAAAACGTTGGAGTAATCCGTAATCGGCGGGAGGTTCGCATATACGGCGTTCGTCCAAAATAGGAGCGTCGGGAAGTACCCGTCTAGTCCGGTGCCTGCCCCCTGTTTGCCACACCCGCAGGAAATATAAATCGGGTTTGCCAACCCGCTGAAATCACGTCCCTGCCCGACTTGAGTGTTTCCATTTACGTTTTGGTTCATGCCGTTGACTGCCTTCTCAACGCGAAACGCAAACGGGTTATTGTCCATGTTCACCGTCGGATTAACCGCGACGTTTGAACCGTCGTAATACGATCCTGTCTTGCGGGTGCTTGGGTACGATTCACCGTAGAAAACCATACGGAGCGGAGAGTTGTAATCGTCTTGCATGTCATCGTCAGTCAATGACATGATACGACTTGCACCTGTGGGGAAGTTGACGCATACACCCATCGTTTGGAAGTTCGTTGCGTCGATCGGATTTTCAAGGTCAAGCCGCGATTCAAACCCGCTCCAATTGTAGATTGCGGCGGGTTTGCCGTTGACGACTTGCAAACTGCCCACAGGTAACACGAGAATCGGGCGGATTAGTGCGACGTTTTGCATGAGATCATCGCCGCCAACTTGGGAATACATTCGAATAATGTTGACGTATCCGGTCGACGCCCATGTAAGGATTGCGGCGGTGTCGAGTTCGCCGTTAGGTAATGCTGACCAATCAAGTTCTGCATTATCAGTCGAGCGGATAAGACGAACAAGTGGCCCATTGTACGCAGTGAATAACCGTTCTAGCGCATATGCTCCTTGCGGCATTTGTGACAAACCATCAAGCGGACCAACAAAACCACCACCACCACTAACCATACCACTAACACGGTGTAAACCTAAACCAAGTCCTAGACCCATGCTCATGGTATTGCTCCTCCGTCAGTTATAGTCCAGCTTTTAGTGCCAATCAACCATGCACGAGCAGCAACTGCATCAGCATTTGTTGAATCATACTTCGATGCGCCAAAATCAATCACAACGTTAGGTTGCAATGCAATACCTGCAGCACCAGGAGCACCTGCACTCCACCCCGTCCACGCAATAAGAAGTGTGTTGTAATTGTTTTGATTTGCTGCCGAATTTGGATTGTTAAGATCTGAATTAACCGCGAAGTTTGCCGCACCTGTCATTGCAGTTGGTATTAAAGCAGCAAAAGAAGATTTAAGCAACGGACAACTACCAAAAGACTGAGTAAAGTTATCAGCAGCGGAGGCTGGACCAGTTGGACCATTAACGAGAGCAGAACACCCGTCACAGACATTTTGAAGTTTGGTCACACCACTAAGGTCAATAGCTGGGAAGGTAACAAGGCTTGTACACTGGCGGAATGTCGAGTTCATCTGACACCCAGGAGTGAGCACGAATATTGGTGCGACAGCAAGCAAATATGCTTGGAAGAACATGAAGTTGATATTTGTTGCAGCTGGTAAAGCAAATGATGGAAATGAAGTAATTGCAGTTCGTTCAAATGCTGACCCAAAATGTGTGCATATGGAAAAGTTTGCACTTACATCATCGGTTGCAGTGATGATAAGATTACTGCACCCTTGAAATGCATTTGTGAACCGCTGCCACTGATTAGTGCCCCAACGTTTGAGCTTTGTGACCTTTAATGCATCACTACCACGATCAGCGGTTTGCCGTGGATCAGTAATGCAAATAGGAGCAGGAAGACCACCAGGAATATTTGGTGTCACAACGACGTTATAAACACCTGCCGCTGGGTATGTATGCAACAAATATGGAACCGTTGCAAACAAATTCGTTGGGACGTAAGTGCCAACACTCGTTGACGATCCTGGTACTGGCGATGAATTAACAACTACAGGTGCAACCGCTAGTCCACATGTCACATCGTCGTATGATCCATCACCCCACTTAATACGAAATGAATAACCACCAACAGTTGGTAATAGTGCATATCTAAACTGATCATCAGCTGTAACATTAACTGATCCAAATGGAGCAGTGTTATCAGTTTTGACTTCGATAGTAAAGCCACCAGTATGGCGAAATATACTAGCAAGGACGTTAGGTAACACACCCATGTTATACTGCCCCACCTAAAACATCATAAGCATTTGCAGCTGTTTGCACAAGAACACACCAATCTGAACCAGCACCAGCATCACGAAGGTCGGTTACAACAGCAGCACCCGCAAAACTGCACTTGCCTTTGATTGCCACACCAAAACCAGTTGGCAGACCATTAGGAACAGTGTAGATACGGATACCAGTGCCAATGAGAGTTGCACCGTTATCAGCTGCAACAAGAGCACGATCACCAGCTTCTGGTGATGGTGTACCAAAAGCAAGATTGGTTCTAGCAGTTGATTTTACTGGAACATCTGACAAATTTGAAGCTGTTGCAAGAAAAGTTGCAACAGGTTCAACTGCAGCTGTACCAAGACCAAGAGAGGTGCGAGCAGCAGCATTATTAGCTGCCGCCATAAAGGCATCAACATCAGCAGAAGTGGTTAAGTCAGCCATGGAGGTTACTCAGTTTCATGGTCGTAGGTAAAGAGGGATGCCACCCGGGCGATGATAAAGATCAACACCACCAGGACGACGATACAAAAAGGAAGTTTGGTTAAGTTCATAAGTTGTACGACAGTAGGTGAAGGCCATTGTCACCCGTAATTCAAGAAATGAACCCAACGGACCAGGAGTTAAAGCACTAAAAAGCTCTGACCCTTCATAAAAATAAGGAGCAGCACGAATGAAGGTCAATGCTTTGAGCAGGATCAAGCGAGCTAATGAGTCAGCATTTTGTTTGCTAAGATCAGGAACATGGCAGCGAACCACCCAAGTTGTCATTATTTCGCCACCACCAACAGCTTGCCTTGCCCAATCATCTGATTCTTGGAAAATTTCGACTGCAGGCAAACGACCACGATGCAAACCAGCAATGTAACCATCAGCATTACCAACCAAAACACGTGGTGAAGTAGTTGATGCCCAATCACCTGGACTAACAGCAGCGACATTTGCTACGTTTGCATCACGAATTGCCGCAAGCAGTCCATCACGCTGAACATCATGCGGTGACTGTAAAGGCATCTTCGTCCTTGTTTAACACAAAAACCCTGCCAACCACGTTAATGATTGGCAGGGTTTGATAGGTCACCAACCAGTCAATTAACCGAGCAGCTTGACGGCCAATTCGGGGCGGCGAACCACCGCACCATAAACCAGCGACAATTCCCACTGTCCAGCATGGTAGCCCTTGTAATGAGCAAGGCGCATTGCAATTCCGGTGACAGGATCACGCACAATCGCAATACTGGTTGCAGCATCACCTTCTGGAGCTTCAGCAGGTGGGCGAATGGCAAGAACCATCGCATCAGGATGCACCAGCAAGTTGCTACGGTGAGCAGCACTCAAGGTCACGGTGTCATTGTTCAGAATTGCTTCAAGCAAACCAGCAGCCAGAGTCATGGTCGTGCCAACCAGTGAAACAACCACGTACTTGAAGTTGCCGATTGCCACAACGTCACCAATCAACATGGTGCCAGCACCCGTATCAACCTCGATCACCTTAATGCCCTTGGCATAACCAGGACCGTTGTTGACAAGATAACCAGCAGCCGTACCAACCGGGGTGTGGCTACTGATTTGCTGGTCCCACGTCATCGCGAAATTGGACAGCATGCCGAAAGCAGCAGTCGCAAAGCTGGTACCAGGAGGAGCTTCGAGGGTCTTCTGGAATTGGTCAAGCTTGATGGCAGCAGCCCACTCACGTGGACCAATGCAACCCATACGACCAATGTTTGGAGCTTTGGCTTCACTCAAGGTCTGCCAGCCGTCAGCCAGAATATCAGGATTCGAGGCAAACGGATTTGAACCAGCCGTACCCACTGCATAACCAGATTGCAGGTTGTACTTGCCCCACATATAAGCACAGACTTCATCGACCAAAGTGCTGATGCACTCATCAACTTGAGTCAAACGCATATCGGGACCACGAGCAGCAATTGCCTTCCAATCTTCACCAGTCAGTGAGAACCGACTACCACGATACTTCTCAATGGTCAGGGTTTTCTTGGTAGGCGTGGTGCCGACGAGAGCAGGAGCATTGGCCCCTGGTTCCACATCATAAGCAGCCTGGGTCGCAGAAGCAGGCAGATCAATCGACTGGTTAAGACCAGCCGCATCACTCGAAGGATCACGAATGGCGAGGTTGGCCAAAGCACCTTGATTGCGAAGAACTCGCTGCAAAGCTGCAATGATGGTGGGAATAAGAACCGTCAGGGTATTTGGCGTGACAGCCATGGTTGAATCTCCGTATAGAAGTTGATTGGTGGATCAGGAAGAGCAGCAAGCTTGGATCAATCTACGACCTTAATCTTTCCAGCTACAACACCCGCAATCGTGTCTTTATCGGCTGTTGCTAAGTCAGCAACACGAATTGACCCAATTGGAGCCGTTCCATTGGTTGGCCTTCCGCCATTACCAACAGGAACACGTACAGCTTGGAAATGCGGTCGTTCTTTGAGCCAATCAGTCAGGTAGCTATCCGCACCCACTGGTTGCCCATCCTGATCAACAACTGGCTTGCCAGTTTCGTTCAAGATCACCACTTTGCCGCTGTCCACATTGTAAGTGGCACGGGTAGCAGTTAACGACAGAATATCACCAACTGCTTTGTCGTCAAGGTTTGGAGCCAACCGCCTTAATGTAGACTCCATTTCACCATGTGCAATTCGCTTTGTTAAAGCGTTAAGTTTTCCATTGGCTTCAGCAGTCAAAATTTCTTTTGCCTTGACGATTTCACCATCTTTGACCAACTTCATGGCTTCTTTATCACGCAATTCAACTTGAACGCGTTCTTCAGCTGATTTTCGTTCAGCTTCAGCAGCACCAACCTTTTGTGCCCATGCCGTACGCTCTTCATTTTCTTTTTGACGAGCGGTTAAAATTTTCTCAGCATCAACCTTTGGAAGTTCAATAGTGACACCACCTGGGAGGGTGATTTTTGCCAATTCGGTTGGCGTGCCTCCGCCACCACCACCACCAAGATCAACATTCATAAAAACAGTGTGGAATAATAAAGAACGCAGCATATGATACTCCTGTGCCTTTCCTGCTTACGCAGGCAGCGTCGTGGCGTTGGGATTAACACCAGACTTTGGATTGTTTTTGATTTTGGTTTGTGCCACCACCATTTTCCGTGCTTCAACTTCGTCAATTGAAGGGAAAGCATTGGTGATAGCAAGAACAGCTGCTTCCGGAGCAAGTGTACCAAGACCAACAGCCGATAAAAGTTCAACCAAACTTGCAATCTGTGCACCGTTAAGTGCAGAATCTTGAACCTTTTCAGTTGGAGCCACTGCAGGCACTGTTGCCACCCGCTTACCCTCAACCTCTTGCTCAGAATCGAGATTCGGAAACGGATTACCAGAAAGAAGATCAGCAGATTGCTTGTTTTGTTGACCAAAGGAGATTTTAAGTTCTTCTTTTTCATCTTCATTTAGTGGTAAGTTGCGAGCGGCGAAGCGTTCTGCTACTTTTCTGCGCAACACATTTGGAAGTGCTGTGTTGCTAACAAATTCAAGCATAGACTTGGCTTCAACTGCAAAATCAGGAAGATCAGCATCCTTACCTGAATATACAGAAGTAGCTGGACTTTCAACACCCCACGCTTCAGCAAGCTCAACTACCAGTTGATTTTCAGCCTGTTCACATGACACCGCTAATGCTGAAACGATTGTCACTAAGTCATTGTGACGAAAGGCTAATGCGATTCCCGATTGTGTTGATTCAGCACCGTTATTTGAAATACCAGCTAATGCAAGCAGGTTTTCTTTTTCGTCTGTGATTGATGCTCTAATGCTATCTGCTTGAGCAGGATCAGCACCAATCATTTCCATTTTGGCAGCTGGATTTGGCAAGCAAAGAACTCTGGTATTACCAACTTGTACATCACCAACCTGCTTTTCACTCACCCCAGTGGCGATCATCTGGCTAAACGTCACATTAGTGATTTCTTCGTTTAGTAATGATAAAAGGTTTGTGATTGCTTGTTGTGATTCCGATAATGGTCCAGCCTGTGAATCACCCTCGCTCTTGTTAATTTCTCCCATTGGGTCAAAATTAGGCTTAAGGCGCACTACTGGCATGCGGCTGTATCCATGCAAAACAGGTGCAACAGTTCCAGTGATGTTGATTGTACCTGATACGATTGCATCTTGGTCAATTAAGAAGTCTTGTCGTTCAGTCTCACCCCACCACCTTAGAACCTTCTGACCTTCATAATCCCACAAGGTCAAAATTTCGCTTAATGATTGACCACACGTAGACCAATCAATAACAGACGAAGCATTGATACGAACAAGGATTGGACGCGTACCAGCCTCTTTGACTGCAGCGGCTGTTGATCGCCCCTGATCACTGACAGCACGTAAAACATCAGGGACAATATAGACTTCACGCTCAATTTGTGCCAACAACAAAGCGTCCTTCATGAACTGATCCAAGGAAGTGCCCCTGCCGTCAGCATCACCTACCAACATTTTGAACAAATCTTCAGCTTGTTCATCACGTTGAGGTGATTTACGAAAAACAAGATCGTTGTATCTACGAAGGATTGTTCCTACAAAATTTCGTGGTTTGGTAGTGCGCAAACGTCTGGTATACGATGCTGCTTCTTCACGTTCATGCTGAACCAAAACTGGCAGACCACTAGCATCACAACCACGAATGTAGTCACGACCAGTGCGAAAGCTTAGCCTCCAAAATGATCTTGCAATTTCGTCTGGACCAAACGAAGAATTAGGTTTAACTTGGCCTAATTCTGTTGGCTTAATTAGAGTGTTCATAGCAGGAGTATATCAACCGAGAGTTTTGATGGAATCATAGACGAATGCCGCTTGCTTTTAACTTAACATGTGGTTCACCGTAAAGGTCCCAGAGCAAATATCCTAAACCATCCAAAATGTGACCACGCTTGCCATCTGAACCCGCATCATAACCACTAGATTTTCTACCCGTTCGGCCAAGTTCTTCAATCAGTCGCGTACAACGAGGATGAATCTTAAGTCTGGTTTTGCCTGCACCATCTAACAACAATCGGCTCACGTTGTTAATACGTGCATTAACTGGCGGATTTGAACCAAACACATCACCAGTTATTGCCCAATGACAATCTCGTGCTGTTTGATTCAAAACTTCCCACTGAGGATCACCAACAGCAGTTCGATTCTTACTGCTTCTATCAGCATGAACATCGATCATAGGTCTAGGAAGACGCACGTGCCGATGATCAGTGTAATGACCCCACTGCTTTTCATCTGCAAGCCGCACAGCAGTATCAACCAAAGCAAAATCTTCAACCACGAGTTCATCTAAAACAACAAACATGCCATCTGCTTGCTCTTGTCCAACGATCCAACACAATGGCGAAACGTTGAAATCTGCACCAATATGAACAGTCTGTTGATTTTGCCACTCAAACTCACGGACATGTTTATCAATGTTGAACGTCGGGTGTGCACGGTCTTTTGTATAAGACACTGCCCGACCATCTAAATATTGCTCAGCTAAGTCACTGCCGATTGCCCTTGCAAGATCTCTTGCATAGTCAGGGTCCAATGCTGGGTTATCTCTTGTTCGGCCAACAAATTTGCGGTGATTTTCCTGTGGTTCATCCCACCAATCACGTTGAACCCAGGTTTCAACACCTTCTGGTGTCGTTGTAACCACAGCATGCAAACTTTTGGCTAGTTTATGTCGCAACCGACCACGAATCTGAGTTGGAGCATCACGACGAGGATTGTTTGGTGAAGACTGAATACGTGCTGCTTCATCCACCCACAGATGGCCAACTTCCCAGCCTGCAATTCGATCAGGCTCTTCACATGAAACCAACATGATTGGTCTGTTATCAATCAACAAATGTGGATAGCGAATTTTGCCGCCACCATTTGGGTATGACTTGACTTTAATACCCGCTTCTTCAGCTGCAGCAATAAGTTCAGGAACACACACACGCCATAAATCACCATAAGTCGGAGCAATGACAGCACCTGGACTCTGAGTATTAAACAAGTGCAAAATGATCAGCTTCCTTGCACCTGCCCAAGTCTTGCCACTGCCCATACCACCTTGGTACAAAGTCCATCCTGGCATACAATCAGTTAAAAAATCGTGTTGTACGTTCTGATTTCCTGCCCAAACGTGAGCTTTATCACTCATGCTACTGATTCACCAGCTGGTATGCCAGTATGATTAGTGCCTGGGACTTTAAGGCCAGGAATGATCAGGAGTGGACGACTTGGCACATTATCAGGATCTTCTTCAACACTTTCATGCCAACGACAACGCGTTTTAGTCCAATAAATGCAAGCCACAACATTAGGTGGCAACCGCTTTGTAATTTTGCCGTTTTTGTCTCTCTCACACCATCCAATAGCCAACTGTGCTAATGACGCAATGACCTTTCCGTTAATGTCACTGATACCTTTTGTGTATTCTGATTGGTAATGCCTTTGAGCCGTATCACCATCAACACCTAGTGAAGCTCCTATCTGTGGCCATGTAAGGCCAAACCCTGCAAGCTTGCCTACAAGATTGCGCATAGCTTTGGTGGGTTTATGAGGTATACCGACTGGCATTACCTTTTTTTATCACCGCGCTTAAGGAGAGCAACAATATCATCACCCTACTTTGACCCTGTACACTTTGATACCCTAAGCCAACCTTCTACATCATATCAAATCCAATACTTGACACCTTGACCCCAAGTGATAAGATACCCTCACAACCAGAATGGGCTGATCACCCACAACACGATCAAAGGAACATCCCATGTCGAAAGCTCAAATCAAATCCGCCACCCTGACCTTGTACAGCAGCCTT
>Ga0315273_10001664_pt1 | contig 25473 bp, 32 predicted proteins | sample YL17G02_0_MG_FD_205753 | JGI IMG/M metagenome (GOLD analysis project Ga0315273, IMG submission 205753) | Sediment microbial communities from Yellowstone Lake, YNP, Wyoming, USA - YL17G02_0 | ecosystem: Environmental > Aquatic > Freshwater > Lake > Sediment | place: USA: Wyoming | collected... | reverse complement strand
GCGATTAATACCCAGTCCCTTTAGCTGGTCTTAGCATCTGAAGTTATCTTAAATCATGGTTAAGATTATCTTAAAAGGGCTATCTAATCCTGTGTATTTGTCTTTTGGGAGTATTCAGATGAATTTAGGTGAAGCAACAAAAATTGCTTGTAAAGAAAAAACGCTTATAGATGCCTTAACCTTTATGGCAGTATGGGAAGCCGACCGAGCAATACAACAAGCATTGGAATATAGCAAAACAGGGAAAGCCACAGCTTCTGACGGTAAGTGCTATGATACTTGTTTTAAAGTGTGTTTTGAAGCAGTTATGCGGCAATGGGGATATAGGGAGATGTGGTAATTGACAAGGACTAATAGATATGCCGAGTATTAGAGTACCTAATTTTATTGATTTTTATGGTCTTACAAGTCTAGATCGTTATCATCTTTTTGAGGGTTATTGCGTTAGTGTCCCAGAAAATATGGATATTAGACCTTCTGGGATATATTACCAACGTGTCTGGATGCCATCAAAACGAGATTTATTACAGTTATTAGACTACATGGGTTATTCAATGTGGTGGGAAAAGTATGAGCCGGATACTTCGTTCTTCGGGAGATTATTTGGGAAATGGAAAAAGACCTGCAAAAAAGTGGATAGGCTAAAATCAATAGGAGATGATAAATGTCCTTTATTAAAAGTATAGAAAAAAAGTATTTAATAAAAGCACTACGAAAAATAGTTGCGTCACTAAGCATTGATCAAATTAGAGATAAGGTTGATGGTGAGGTAAAAACAGAGGATGCGGAAGATTCTTATTTGCGAGTAGTGTGGGAAAAGAAGGCCATGAATCCACAAAAATTATCGGATATTTATCACCACACTGATTTTGGAAATTTTTCTGGTGGAGCCTTTTATGTTGGCGATCCTGATTTTTGGTACAAGCAGCTTTGCCATGATTATGGTCGATCTGGTGTGGCATATGTTGCAGAGATAAAAACGGTAAAGGGGGATTTTGTGACTGACGATGTCAGTTACCAGATTCCACCTGAAATGGGGATGCGTGGGTTTTCTAAAATTCTAGTGACTTCTCGTTCTATTTTACATGAGGGAAAAGATTTTACATACATTCGTGAGATAGGAATATCTGAAGACAAAGTGAAAACGATGCTTGAAGAGTGGAAAGATGAAATCATAAAGGATCTCATCTCAGACAAAAATATAGTAAAAAAGGCAAAAGAACACAAATTAACTGAGCGTAATTTAAAAAGATACGCCATAGACCATCTTTACGTTCAAGCACCAGAAACTTTGGATATTGACGATTTAGATTGGGACGAGATCTTGAATGAAGTAGAGAATCAAGTAGAGTGAGAGAACATTTTTTTGGCATACCCATTCCGATATGCAATGTAAAGATAAAGATGCCAATACAACCTTGATGCTTTTTTAGTGGTTACCCAAGACTTCCTTCTCAGTCTTGAAAGATCGTGCCGCAATACAGCACAAAGATGGTTTATTCCAAATAAAAGATCAAATGTTCCATCATGATCTCTTTTGCTATTTGGGATCGTTTTAATATAGGCTTGCGGCATCGCTGCCTTGATGATAATTGGATATGTTGTATGGGCATCACAAGCCACGGTAATCTGATCTTTCGCACACTTAGCTACCGTAGCCATAACTTGCTGCCTAGCATCGCTGCGAGTATCCTCACGCACAATGCCTTTGAGAAAAGCTAGATCGGCTAGTAAGCCCTTGGATTTCATGCTGGCGACAGCCACATCTATTATCTCACCTGTCTTTGGTCTTACCGCTATCGAGATAGATAAGGGTTTAAGTTTACTGCCTTCATAGGTTTCCATCTCATCAAACTGTACATAGGATGTTTTCAATTCACCTTTAGCTATCCGATCATTGTGAATTCGCTTGGCTTTAGCTCCGAGAAACAAGAATTTCCTAACCACTGTTTTACGATTACAACGTAATACTTTAGCCAGCCTGTTTAACGTAGTGCAGGAAGCATATAGTTCAAAGACTTGTTGATTGAGATAAGGCTTTTTTTGGAGAAATGTGTCTCGAAACGTATGGGAGCTAAACTTGGTGCCGCAGGTTTTACACTGATATCTCGGTACTGGCTGATGGTTGTATTTGGTGATGAAGCTGCCTTTCTTAATGTAAAAATCCTCATCGGGATTTGTATGTTGTTTACATTCTTCGTTCGGGCAGTAATAATTATTCACGGCTAGTCTCCTTTTACTTACAAGAGACTATTCGGTATGGGCTGTGACATTTGAGGTCACAGCTATCGGAAATTTACTGAAACATTTACAAATCTTTGGTGGGTTTTGATAGATTTGTTTTTGATATCAAAATGTTAAGTTATATGTAAGACCAGCTAAAGGGATCGGGTACATATGTTTAGTCTCTTGTTGTTGAACATACCTAAAATATAAGCATGTCATTTATAAATTTATGAAAGAAGCTTATCTAAAGCTTTATCGTAATTTCCGCAAAAACCTTGTGGCCACTCTGAGCACCTACCATTAATAACCTCTATGCTTGTTCCCTCAAACCATAGAACAAGTTTACAGGGGTATGTACGTGAATACGCTCTGGCGAAGTAGATAAAGAGTTCTTGTCCTACCGTTATTTCTGGGGTTTCTGATTCGAAAAATTTCTGAACAGCATTTTCGACTAAAGCATCTGGGAAAAATACCCCATTAAAGGGGTCATACTTAATGTGTTTTGTTTTAAATTTTTCATTTTCTTTCTTCGCAGCTTCCGCTTTTTCTTTCTCAATTCTGTTTTGGATACCCCTTCGAAGCCTACCAATTTTTGCTCTTTGGTTTAGTAGTGATTGTAAGTGTTGAGGGGTAATTAGAACACACTCAGCAGCATTAGACAGATTTATGAGATCAAGAATTACCCTACAAGCTTCTGCGGGATCGGGGATTCCACATGCAGAACCTATTCTGCTTAACAACTGATTCCCATTTGATTCCAAAACATCAGACCGCATTTTTTGATATAGTTTAACTTCACGCTTTAAATTAATCTTTCGGCATTTAACACATCGATTACCTGTGACGCATTTAATGTCGTTACTATTACTGTTGTTAGCATCCATCTTATCACCTGCTATGGGGTAGATTATTTAACTTTCTTAACGACTATTTTGAAGCTAATTTAGATAATGGTCAATCTAAAGTTTAACAGGGTATTTAGCATATGTAATGTACTGGACACATTACTTTTTTACGATTTTACTTGACTCTATATGCCATTGTGGTATGCTCATTTTCTAACCAGTTATGCAGACGAACTTTTAGTTTGTCTGCGAAACTGGAAACCGGATTTTACTTGCATGTTATTTTGTAATTTGGTATGCCAGTAAAACTATGTCGTGTTAAGCGACATACCCAAAAATTAAAGCCCTCTACGACCATGGCCAATAAAAAGGTTATGGTGTTTAATATTTTCTATTGCACAATTTAAATTACCTTGATATGAACAGCACGTATGACGTAGCTGCCTTATTGGCATTTGCATTCAGCCACATTGGCTTTAACGGCTGTTTATTTAAAGGGGATCTATGGGTATATAAAAGTAGTGATAAGCGTAGTAGGAGCAAGTGCGTGGCAATCGACAAAAAGCACCACACCTGCCCCAGATCCGAAAATACAGGATTCTCGAACTGTGTGAAAGATAGCATTTCATTTCTATCTTTTCAACCCATTTCGACATGCCTTTATTTTCACCCACAAAAATTAAATCAAATACGAAACTAAAGGAAAAACAACATGTTAACTGGAAATTTAGAAATTACTTGTACTTCTTGTAATCACACATTAACGAATTGTTCTGTTTGCAACGGACATACTTTCATCGTCAACGACATTGAGGTCATTAACGCATTTAAGGCCAGTGCCGAGTTTGAGAACTTCAAAAATGAAATCTATCAAAAAGCACAAGAAACTGCTGAAAAAAATTATGCACCTACGTTGATCGCATTGAATACTAGCATTGGTTCATTGAAAAAAGAATTAGGGAGTAGTAACGCACTAAATACAAAGTACCAAGAAAAATTAGCTGAAATGGATAAGGTAATTGAAGAAGCAAAAGAACGGGCCAATCAAAACGCCTTACAGATGGTCGAAAATGAGAAGCTTAAGTTTCAGCTTGAGCTAAATAAGAACAAAGTTATGAACGATAGCTTGTCAAAAAAAGTAAGTGAACTTGAGCAGAAATTAAAGCAAGGTTCAATCCAATCGCAAGGAGAAGCGGGGGAAGAACTAGTTAAAGAGAACTTAACTAAAAACTTCTCGGATGACATCATCGAAGATATTGCTAAAGGGAAGCGTGGGGCTGATCTTGTTCAAAAGGTTAAAATGCCGGATGGTGCGGATGTCACCAGTATGCTGTTTGAGGTTAAAAACACTACCACCAGCTTCTCATCTTCATGGCCCACAAAAGCTAAAGAGGATCAGCAAGAAATGGGTGCCGGTGTTGTCATTATCGTCACTAGGGCAATGCCTAAAGGCATTACTCATTTCGGTTTTGTTGACGGGGTACTTGTTACCAGCTTTCATTGCTATCTTCCTCTTGTTGCTTTAATTAGGCAGCATCTCATTACTCTGTACCAGATGAAACAAATATCCGATGTGAAAGATGGTACACCGTCCTTGTTATATGAATATATCACAGGCGATAAGTTCACCAAAGAATTTGAAACCCTTTTTGAGATATACAGTGATTCGAAAGATGATCTGGATAAAGAGAAAAAAACGGTTCAAAAATTCTGGAACTCCCGTGAACAACTCATTGGAAAACTACTGACATCGGTAACTACGCTCTACGTTGATTGTAAAGAAATCGTAGGAAACGCATTACCGGTAGTTGATGGTTTGGAATAATTTTTAGAGGTCACCCATTGTTTGGGTGACCTCTTTACTTTGAGGTTTTTATGGATGATATAAGTAAATTACAAATGATGATGGAAGAATATTTAAAATTGGGAATTGATACAAACGAAAAACTACTACTCTACTGGCTTATAGACCCCGTTACCAAAGTAGTCCGATACGTTGGTATGACTACCAAAGGAAAGAAGAAAAGATACGCTGGACACATCTATAACGCAAAACGTGGGTTATCTACAATACATGTTAACCGGTGGATAAAGAAGTTACTTAATAATGGGCATACACCTATTTTGATGATCGTGGAAGCATTTAGTAACATAGAGGAGCTATTAGCTAAAGAAAAATACTGGATAAAACGATTATGGGATGAGGGATTTCCATTAACTAATAGTACCGAAGGTGGTGATTATAATTCACCTACAGAGGACGTTAGAAAGAAGATAGGCATCGCACAAAAGAAAAGATTAGAAGATCCTGCCGTTCGAAATAAAATGAGCATAGATGCTAAATTAAGATGTTCAGACCCCGCAGTAAAAGAAATACTCAGTAAGGGGCAGAAACGTAGATTTGAAGAAGAAGAAGAACTAGAGAAGTTAAGAGCTAGGGGAAAGCTTCAACTTACGGGGGATAGAAAAGAACGTCAGGTACAAGCCATGAATGCCGGTAAAGCTAAACCGGAAGCTAGAAAAAATATGAGTGAGGGGGCCAAAAGAAGATTTAAAAGACCCGAAGAACTACTTAAAAATAGTCAGCTAAGAAAGAAATACTATTCAAATCCATTAAACAGGGAAAAGGTTAGTTTCACTATAAAAAAATTATGGGAAGACCCTACGTTTAAGGAAAAGCAACTCAAAATTTTAAAAGATGGTATGGCGAAGCCTGAGACTAGGAAAAAAATAAGCATAGCCCAAAAGAAAAGATTTGAAAGAGATGAAGAACGGTTAAAGTGTAGTGAGAAAACAACCAAACATTATGCTGTTCCCGCAAATAGATTAAAAGCGAGTGAGTTACAAAAGGGGGTATGGCAAAGAAAAGGGTTCCGGGAAAGAGTTAGTACATCGATGAAAAAAGCCATGGAAAAACGTTTTGAAAACCATGACAATAGAAACGCTTCAGCTATACATAAAGAGGGGCGTGAATTCATAGCTATTGACACCAAAACGGGCAACGTGTCTTTTAAAGGGTATTCAATTTCATTATGTGCTGAGTTGCTGGGGATCGGTCGTTCTTCAATTCGTAGGTATCTACGTAAAGAAAGGAAAGCTGATAGCTTCAAGGGGTATGCTTTTAAGTATATGTAGGAAGCTACCAGTTTACGGATTTACTTACTTATTTAGTTTAGGTTTTTTTATTTTTTTTGGTGTTGGTGCTTGCGGTACAGTATATTTGTACATGATAGTATCTTTATTTATTTTCCCATTAAAAAAATCAGACTCCATTTGGTCGTGAAAATCTCTATGAGCTAGTTTCCATGTTTTTTTATCTGTTGAATAATAGTCACCTGCCGGTCTGTTTTCTAGTTCTTGCGGCTTGTCTTTTTCTTCTATTATTTTAATATTATCTTCAATCCAATTGAAGTTGGGGCCACTAGTAGGGTCTGCGGCTATACGAGCAAACTCCATAGTATAATCTGCACCGCATGTATCGCAACGGAAGTAGTTTGTAATACCACTTGTTTCATAGTGACCATCGACATCACTCCAATTAGTATCATCACAAAAATCACATTCATATTCTTGAAAGGTACCATCTGCTACAATTTTTAACGCATCTTGCTTTTTAACATATTTGCCATTAACTATTTTAATACCAGAGGATTTTAATATATTTAATAGTTTTGCTTTTTGTATGCGTGACATATCTATGCGCCTCTATTTGATTAATAAGAATAACCATAGACTAAAAGTAACCACGCATTAGCTTTTTATTCCGGTGGTTCTGGGTTTACACTTGAGTATTGCCAAGCAAGCATCTCTGGGCCTATTCTTTTCCCATCCCCGTCTTTAATAATACACCCACCATCTCGCATATCGATTCGTAGATCAACGTATTTGCATCTTTGGTTTTTAAACCAACTCCAATCACCCTCTTTCATTTCATTGTACACTTCTATAAACGCATCAACATGATCCCATAAATTCATAGCTGATTTTTCTTTAGTGCTAAAGTTGGGGTTTTTGTTTATGCATTCAGGACAAACAACATCTAGTGGGTGCTTGAATTCAAACTTGGCATGGCATCTCATACATTTAACCACAGTAACCTCACTTAAAGAAAAGTTGCAAATGCGGGTGTTCTTTTTCCAACATAGGCGCATTGGGTATTAAATTCAAAATATTCTTCGGCTTCATTATGACTCATACCATCTTTCATTAGAACCTTAACAGCTTTGTTTCTGTCATACAGAACTACGTCTTGCCGACCGGCAATAGCCACAGTGCCAATAATAGCATCATCTAGACCATCAGCAAATAAAAGCGTGTCATCTAATTCTGAAAGGATGTCTCTTTTTGAAGGTAATTTCATAGCCCCTATCTCCTCTACTCCTTTTGTTTTTCCCATTATTATTTTTTATTAAAATGTTTTCAATTCATTTTTTTAGTATTAATTCATTTGCTGTTGCTGTTCTTTGCGAAATGCTATTAAGATTTCCTCGTCACCCATGCAAGAGAGTTCGACAAAGCATCTTCTAAAATGGAAATAATAAGCTTCTTGCTTTTGTTCCATTTTTCTTAATGCTTCTATGTCTCTTTTCCATAATTGTTTTTTCATGATACGAAGAATCCCTTCCATCGTTGCCCCTTTCTTTTCACATATTAAGTTTATGTATGTATCAGCTTTAAATTTGGGTGCCATAAAATCAAAGATCCGGTTCGCTAAAATTTCTCGTTCTTCCATGTCTAACTCCTTTTTTCTTTTGTTTTTGAAATAGGGGGCTAAGATTGAAGCGGGGAAAATCTTATTGGTACTTCTTCTTGCCCCCCTACAAAACTTATCGGAGTGAATTGAAAAAACTATAGGACGGATTTAAAAAAATTATTAGTTGTAGTTATTATGGCATGTTACTTGGCGGGGGAGATAGGGTGGTGTGCAGCTTACACCTTAACCCTGTAATTTAACGGCTTTAGCTGTAGAGGTTCTATCGTTTTCTTGTCTTGGGTTTTTAACCTCTCTATACACCTTATAAGCGCAGGTACGGCATTTAGACCCGTTGTAGTCATTAGGCACTGCAACGACATCCTTGGGGTTCACAATCACTTCTAGTATCCTTGATTCACCGTTATGGAACTCCTTTAGATACTCCCACGCTGCAATATGTAACCCAGTAGAGCATGTTTCACGGGGATTAGAGTTAACTTTCTCTCTATCCATTTTAACTACCCTACCGATCTTATGCAGATTGGTTCTTGAGTGGTGATCGTACATATCCACCCTAACCGCCTTATATGCGATAAAGCAACCGTCAGACATAATAGGATGCCCATTGTGTTCCAGAAAGGTATATAGCATCTTAATCGATTCGGGGTTGGGGTTCTTTTGCAGCTTGTCCCAGAAGTTTAACAGATACGACCTTGGCTTGTGTCTTCTTTTTAAATCCATAAACCTTTTCTGTAAGCTTTCTGGCATCTCTACTTTGTCGATTAATATTTTATTCTCTTTTGGCTTTATTTCAATTCTATCGTCTTTATCTGAGTCGTCATTAAAATTGATTACATCGCTAAGTTTTTTGTCATCAATCCCACCAGCTAATGCTTTCAAGATTTCAGCATACCTAAAATCACTCGATGGGATTAGGTGGGTGTGGGCACCGTCTAGAACAACTACCATAGAACCAGATGTAACGTGTAAACTGGATTTCATTTTTACCTCTTAAGTTATCAGTCTGTTTAACTCATCAATGATTTCTTTTGTGGTATCTTTTTTAGCTAACGAGTACCACTCAATATGTTCGAACAAGGGGTATGCTTCATAAAACCTTTTTAGTTCCGAATCACATGGCCCATCCTCTTTGAAAAAATTCTTAGTACTATATTCGTAATCCGATGACCACGCTTTAAATTTTAGTACCTCATCATTTATTTTAACTAAATCAAATTTGTTGCTTTTCAGCTTATCATAATTGGCGGTAATGAAGTTACAAAAACTTGATCTACCATCCATATACTTTACGATGGGTACACTGGCTTCTATCTCTTTATCATTTATTAAATAATTAAGAAATTCTTCCATTCGGAGAATTCTAGGATCTGCCATAGCGTCTAATTTTTTCTCGTTCTCCGCACTAGGGCATACAAAGTTAAAATTGCGAATACGAATCGATTTCCCCACTTTAAAATAGGATGAATCACAATCGCTACCATAAAAAACTACTGCCTGTGGGTCTTCTAGTATCTTATACAGATTCGTACTGTATGTTTCTCTGACCATTCCCGATGAACGCCAATGTCTTCTACCATTGTTACTATATGTAAAACAACGGACGGGTAAGTGTTTTTCCTTTTCCTCTGCCGTTTCTTCTGGTTCTAAGTTTTCTTTTTCTTCTTTTTCTTCTTTTTCTTTCTTAGTTTTATTTGAATTAATTACCACTCTCGTACTATAGGCATCCTCAATGTATTCCTTGGCACCAATAACCGAAGCTACCTCTTTATACTCATCATCTGTTAAGCTATCCTGAAATAGAACATATATTCTTGAGGGTATGACTGGCGATAAAATGTCTTTAAAATGAGCCAGTCTTAAATTGGCTAATGTGTTTCTGGCATTCACAAATGCTTTTTTAGTCTTAAGGGATCTGTCGGGAGTTTTGATATGATCTTTAGGGGTTCTTTCTTCGGTTCGTTCCCCCTTAGACCGTGATAAACATATCAAACAATCTTTTTCTTTAAACTCAGAGTAACCATTTCTTATACTTTTATTAAAATTTACAGTATCTACAGTTGATAGGTATGTTCTTGTAAATACTAATCTACCGTAGATATCAAATGCATAAGGTTTATTTTTAAACAAAACCTTTAACGCTTCGTCAGCAAAAAAATTAAGTGCCCCCAATGGGTCAAATATTGATGTGTATTTATCTGGGGTGCTGTTTTTAAACAGATCAGAAACATAGTCCGTTATTTGTTTTGTTGCCTTGTCAAGTATATGAACTGCATATTTCTCATTTGAGAACCCTTCCCTATTGGCTGATATGCCCATCTTAAATGGATCAGCTTCAATAATAACAACTAGGTCTTTTTGGACACAGAAACTGTATAGTTTATTTTTAGCACTATATTCAGACAAAAATTCAGTTATGGATATCTGAAAAGGTATCCCACCAGCATTCAAATAAATACCATAGGGCAACGCTCTGGTACTCTTATATATAGATACGATCCCCACTTTGTTCTGAAGTTTGAACGTTAATAAATCTAAATTCTGTAAGGCGTTGGCATTTGTAAGATTGGGGGATTTCTCCCATAGGCTAGTAGCTCTGAAATAGGCTGTTTTAAAATCGTTAATATCTTTATGGGCCACTGGTATTTTAATCAGTACCCCGTTTGGTTCCGTAGTATCCGATTCTTTTACTAGTAACAGTCTACCTGATTTATTCTCACCTACATCAGCTATATATTCCCTATAGGTTCCTTCGAAAAAGCTACCTACGATAAAGCTATCCGTATACCCCCAACCCGATTTAGCCCCGATACCAAACGTACCTAGTTGGCTTTTTGATTCCCTTTTGGTTGATACGCCATATTTTACAAAAACTTCTCTAACACGCTCATCTGACATACCTGTGCCGTAATCACGCACAAGAAACTCTGGATTTAACTGAGTAGGCAAGGCAACATCGATATGGGAGCTATCCTTACCCGCTTCTAAACAGGCATCCTTAGCATTGGATAGATATTCCTGAACCATTGTTCTGAGGGGGTAGGAATATATCTTCTTACGGATAATATCGATAATAACCGATGCATCGCCTATTGTGAAGGGGATGGATTCACCGGATACGGATGAATAGATTAGACTGTTATCTGACTGTTTTAGGAGCATTAAAAACTCTACTTTAATTGATCTATGTTGCTATATAGGATACCTAGCAAAAGTATGGGGTATTTGCAATAAGGGATTTGGGGGCACTGCGATTCGCACCCTATTAGTACTTACTTAGACAATCTTATGGGTTAAGATTAGCAGTGCTTAAATGCGTTGTTGCGGGGTAAGATTACTTACCCCCCTAATAAAGATCCCCAAGAACCTTTTCCACCATCTTAGAATACAGATGAGCTACTTTAGCGTATATCTCTCTTACTATATGCTTAACAAAATCCCCTACTATCGTAGTCGCTATAGAGAATGGCCAGTAAACAACCCATCGGATGATGTCTTCTTTATGGTCTTCGACCTTTGGTTTACGGATGTCATCATTTTCGTAGCTGTTAAGAGCTAGTCTCCAATCCGCTGTTTCCACAGCTTCATAAGTATTTACTAAATTCCGTAGCTGCATAAACCGTTCTAGTTTATCTTGGTACTTTAATTTAATCCCCCGAAGGAAAACAAACCATTTAGTGAATGACCAGATCACCCCTATTGGTAAATAAACTAACGTCCAAAGAAGTACCTGAACCCAATGCTCACAGAAATACCCCCAGACATTTATTTTGCACAAAAACTGAATAAGTATGAGAGTAACCACAAACCAAAATACAGCACAAAAATCCAGCTTATATACCACGGAGCAAGATACACATATAAACCCAGCCAGAGCAACAACCAACCAAAGCCAATCTAATAGCAAGACCACCATATCCAATCTCCTTTAACACCGCTTGCGGCTCTTAAGTTTTCCATAAATTCTGTATAGTCGGGCAAGAGATAAATTAATTTATTTAGTTGTATAGTAGATATGTAAGGAAGATTTGTCAATGTGTGTTTAGTTGTGTTTAGTTTTTCACAGTTCAAATTTACTTAAGTAGGGATAAAGAGCCTTTAATCCGAAATGCAAAGGAGTGGGGAAATCATCAATGGAAAACCAGCCGTATTTTTCAGCTTCCCAATCAAGACGGGGTTTGAACTCTTTGTCTACAACAATGACATAGTTGTAGTATTTAAAATTGCCCTTTTTATATACAAATGAGGGTACCAGCTTGTATGCGCCTGTGTACCCTGTTTCCTCTCTAACTTCCCTTTTCATTGCTTCTACGGGTGTTTCATTTTCATCGATAGCACCGCCCCAAACACCCCACGTATGGGGTTCGTTGACGTACTTAGATCGGTACGCTAGTAAGAATGTTTTTGTATCTTTAGAGTAGAAGACACCCCCTGCCCCAGCACTCCCCCAAAACCTACCGGATTCATCGGTAGTAGCTGCATGGTCACCAGTTCCGATTTCGTCATCATCAGTTCCCACTATTTTTGTAAGCGCCCTAATTAGCTTTTCCATGCATCCCCCGCCATAATTGTCATATCTTTAAACTAACAAATTAAAGGTATTGATGCACATGGTTATTTTTAAGACATACGTAAAATGGTTACTTGCTAACCATTAATTAAGGATCTACTTGAAATTGGAGCTAAGTATGAAAATAGCAGTATTGAAAAATGTACTCTCCCGAAAAAAACAACATGGCATTTTACTAGTACAGGCAGGTACTAATGAGTGGGAACCTACGCAAGATGAACTGAATCAATTAACTAATACATTTTCAACTGCACTCTCAGATCCAAACCACGCAGCGATACTTACTTTTCGAAAAGGTGTAACCGCTGAATTTATATCTATCCCGGAAGAATGGTTCGGTAAAGGTTGGACAATAACTAACATTTAATACTTCTTATGGGTAAGACTAGCATTATAGGGCAGGTACTAGCATGTACAATAGAAAGAAATTAATAAAAGTATTGAGTAGACTGGTACAAGCCGACTATACTGATGTTAAAAAGATTTTTTTAAAACAAAATTCCCACTCCCAAGAAATTAATGAATACTTCGAACTTTTTAAAGAGCTAAAAAAGAGAGACAAAATAAAAAACAAAGACGAGAAAAATATAGACCTATGGGGTAAAAAGACCTTTCAAGAGTTCAAGGATTTTGTAGACAAGCTAACCGAAACAAGAACTAAATCCCAAGAAAAAAGATTAAAAAAGATGGAAGGTGCGGAACTAGTAGCACAAAATGATGACTATTACGTTTATCGCATAACTACCCATGATGCTGTAATGGCATACGGGTCTGGAACCAAGTGGTGCATTACACAACCAAATGGCAAATACTGGCAACAATATAGCGCAAGAAATGATTTCTATTTTTTCATAGCTAAGAACAAAAGCAAAGATGATCCATTATATAAAGTTGCCATGACTATAGACCGCAAGGGTAAAGAAACGTATTGGGATGCCTTGGATCAGCAAAAAGATACACCACCAACCCAAATAGATTATGAATTTAAAGTTAAGGTACTAGATGTTGGTGTTAAGGGTATTTTTCAACGATTGGCTGATGAGAGACAACACTATGAAGACTACTACAGTACTACGGAAGCATTTGAAGAAGACGCAGAATATTTCGAAATAAAAAGAGGGAATATCGGTAATCGATTAAGCGATCACGCTGAAGAACTCATAAAAGAATTAGAAGATCTTGTACATGATGATGATACCCTTAAACGTATCTTAATAGACTGTTCGGATCTCTCATTAGAGGGAATGTATTACGTAAATAATGAAGTACTTAGTGTTTCGGTAGGGACACAAGAGCCAAGCATATATGATGACATTCAAGAGGATATTGAAACACTAACAGATGCAGAAAAAGAAGAACTAGCTGAATTGTGTGAAAAAGGTGACGTTTACGTAGATAAAGAATTTAGCTACCATCAAGATGTAGGTGATTACTATAATCGCTTAGTTGGCATTTTAGATGAATACAGGCTAGAGCAAACCCTTAAAGAATTAAGGGAAGAAAAAGAAAGGGAAGAAGCTGAAGAAGAAGACTAATAATCTAATCCGGTTTAACTATCCTGACCTTATTTTCAACAGATAAACATTCGTCACCTTTTTGGTGTTCTCGGTGCCATGTTCTACCTTGTTGGCAATAGCACCCTTCCCGACATTTACCTATTCTGTTTTCATCAATTAAACCTTTTTCTTTACCAAACCAGAAATAATGCCAAGCACCCCGCACCCACCAACGTTGTCGCCATTCCGTAACTCTTGGCTCGTTATTATTTTCTTCTGTGGTCAACTTGTATTTTTTAGGTTTTACATATATGATATTTCGAATCGTTACTATTCGTTTTCCTTTGCCAGATCCTACTCTGATCCGATGCCTTGAGTTCTCATTACCGAACATTTCTTTGCTTGAGTTTAACCGTTCAATTAATTTTTGAGGGATACCGCCTAAATCGTCACATGCAATAACAGTCTTAAAAATAGACCCATCTGGTTTAGTAACTTTCATATGGGAAAAATAAAAAGTATGTTTGTCAACAGATGAAAGAGGTTCTACAGCCATAAAGCATAGAATAGAACCCCCGAACCATTCGTTTTCTTTAGGCACTGAAATAGCACGATCACCTAAAATTTCTGCTGACCATATTGTGAACGGGGATGAGTACACCGCAGCATTGTCATTATCATCGTCTGTTTCCGCTTCTTGCGGTGTGTTGTTTCCAGTAGGATAGAAAACAAACGGTTGGCAGAGTTCAATAGATTTAAAGAAAAGATCAAGGTGGTGGTTACCATTACGGATTCCATCTTTTTTTACTTGTTCAATCATCTCTTTGAATTTTTTCATAACGTGGCCCCCTCTAACCAGCATCCTTTGTTGCAAGAAAAGTACCACAATTAACTAATTGTAAATACTGGTAAGTATTAAATATTAGAGTGTCGATATATTTGGCAGGAGAATCAATAAAGTTTAAACACTTTAATAATCCATACGTTGATTCTATTAGCGTAGTTATATGGCATATTTTTTGCTTATTAATTGCAAGCGGTTTGTTTTCGCCTAAGCAGCAGGGGGTGATATGAGATGGCAACGCTGCGGGGCTGGGTTAATGGATATTAAATTAGTTTACGTCAAGGGTCATACTAAAAAAAGAATAGGCACATAGGTAACAATAAAAAAGGAGCAAAAAATGGTAAGGTTAAAGTGTATTTTAATTGATGCAGATCGAAAGAGTATTGAACAAATTGGTTTGAATTGCGCTAATACTGACGATTGCTTGGATGAGTTAGGTAAAGTACTTGGGTGTGGTAGTGTTGAATCTATTGAAATAGACGAAAACAATTTGTTGTATTTGGATAGCCATGGTCTTTTAAAGAAGCATGAATCCTATATCCATATAAAAGACTACCCGTCTTTACTACCACCAAAAATTATTATAATTGGGTTTGATAACAGTGATGATTCAGATGAAGATATGTCTGAAGATACGGGGTATAAAGACACTACTTTCTCTGTAGAGAGTATTAAAGACATGGTGATGTTCTTAACTAAAACTGAAGCCAAGGCATTTGCATCCATGAGAGATCAGCAAATGTCGGTTTTAGACGGGATACCGTTTGTTATTAATACCAAGTTAAGCGACCTTATCAACTAGCTAGCTAGCTAGCTACCCCTTTAAAATATTCCGGCCTATTCTTCATTATACCCGTCAAACCATTCACCCATTTTTTCCGTTCTTGCAACATTCTCAGGTTTCTCGCAAGTGGATGAACTCGTTTCATCATCGTTGCAATGCTCTTGGGCTTCCTCAAAACTCAACCCCGTTTTAATAATTTCTTTGGGGTGGTTTTTTTGATAAAATCTAACAATCTTATATGTCTTATCGGAGTCACCTGCTTCTTCTTTTTCTTCTGCTTCTGCTCGTCCGGAAAATTTACTTTTAAAAGACCGGGGGCGATCTGATTTATTATCATAAACCCCAAAATCTTTTTCCCATCGTGAATCGCTTTTTTTCTGAAAAAATTCATCTATTGCTTTATGTAGTTCTTTTTTTTCATCCGTGGATAACTTGTCACCACCAGACATAGCCCATTTTGAAGCAATGTCCTCGGTTACCTCTTGTATGAGGTTTTCTACGATTTCTTTTTCTTTTTTTTGAGTTTCTAAATACTTTTTATTTCTTACCCCTTTATTGTCGTCCAGCCATTCTTTTTCATTTTCATTTTCCGCTAAGACTACTTTTTCAATATCTGATTTTCTTACATAATTACCTTCTACTTTAATGCCGAGAGAGCGTAGCTTCTTTTTTAGTTCTATCTTACTTATTGGCATATCTAACTCCTAGTGGTTTATTCCCAATTGCGACATACTACTAAGTTAACCATATTTAACAAGGTTAGTTTAAGTATGGGCTAATCGTCTTACAGGGGGGTCTAATGGGGATATCTAGGGCAGAGCTAATAGAGCAGCTACACAAATTGGGAATCAATATCGTTAAAGGTAGGTATGTTCTCAAGAGGGAGATACACGAATGCCTAGCTGGGGATGTTTTAGAGTTTAAACCAAAGACCTTACCAACTGAAAATATTGAAGAAACCGAAGAAATAGATAAAACTGATATTGATAAATACAATAGAACTTTCCAGCGCATAGATGAAACTTTACGTAAAAAACGATTTAGTGAACATGACTGGGATATCATGGATGAATCAATCACAGATTTAGAGGATCTAATCGAGTTATGTGATCCTGATTGGGATGCAGACATACTGGATACGTGTGAACAATATCTCGAAGCGATGGAAAGCAAGATGACGGAAGAAATAGCGAAAGACGAGCAGCTAGAGGGAAAAGAATTAGAATTGGAAAAAGAAATAGAGAAAAAACCCGCCAAAGTAATCAAGTTAAAAAAAGCTAAAAAGAAATAGGTGGGTTGTTATGCGATACGAGAAACTAATAGCCGTATTAAAGAAAGTAATAGCTGCCCCCACTATTCTTAATTGGTCAGATGATTATTCTGACGAAGATGTAGCTGATGCCCATGACCACGTTAACCTGATGAGAAACCGAAATTTCCAAGCTGGTTATGATGAACTCAAGTTCATTGAAACTAAAGAAAACGTAGACCCTAAACGATTACTTCGTGTTGTTTCATTTAAAAACAAAACTCTAGGTTGGTTAAAATCTTTCCCTAAAAAAGAATGGGTCAAAGAGTTTAAAAAAGTATATGAAAGAGATATTTCCACTATTTTAAAAGCATCGAATACAGATGGAATATCTATACCTATTGTTATTGGTGACGAACTAGGTGATGGATACGCTAGGGTTATACTGGCGTACTCACTTGGGGAGAAGCTACCGGTAGCTTTTTTTGAGGGGGTGTCTGATAAATCTAAGGTTCATTCAGATTACAATTTAAATAAACTGTTACCATCTCACCCACTATACCACGCAACCCCCGCTGCGGTTTCGATAGTAGCCCATGGTGAAGGGATCTGTTCTGATAAGGGGTCTAGGTTCGGTAAGGGGAATACTAAATCAATCTCATTGACAAGGGATTTTAACTGGCTACTAGACGGTAGGTTCGGTAACGCTATACTCGTTTTAGATAGGGATCAGCTTAAGACCAAGTTTAAAATAGAACCGGTTGATGCCAAGGGCTATATGAGTAACTACGAGTTTAGGAAACATGAACTAGAGGAAAGAGTATATACTGATTCAATTCCGGTAAAATATATCAAAGCGGTAATTCTTTTAACTAAGCCATTAAAAAATAAAAAAGGTTCTTCTGAATATTCCGATCCCGTTTTTTGGCCACAGTCAATTAAATATATTTATTTAAATCCTAAGAATAAAAAAATAGAGGTTTTGAATTAATTTATTTCATTTTTCACATGATCATGTCTTACCATGAATCTGCTAAGATACCCCACCCCCCCATGTTATATTTAGAGAGATGATCCACCCAAATTAAAACTTTTAAAGGAGAATTATATATGACTGAAATCAGTACAACACGTTCAGGGAACGTATTAGTTCCTTATGTGGACGCAAAAAAGAGGACTAAGCAGGTAGATAATTCGGTATTGGCTACAGCCTCGGCCACAGGTGGGGTAACTTGGACATGTAACGATGCAGTAGGAATGGCAGAGGCGGATAGTTTGGGAAATTGGTGGTTTAATTTTGCCATTAGAGGCGCAGTATCTACCGGAGCGAGAGCTAGTTTTACATTGGGTATTGCTGGCATAGCAAATTCTACTACAAGTCAATATACATTTTCGGCGTACGCATCCCTCAACCCATCATATGCGTTAGTGCCTTGTTCGGGCATAACTGGTGGTGATGGCAACAACCAAATAGTAGCAGCACATAACGCTGGAAGTGTGGACACCAGAGAATATTATTTTTCTGGTTGCATCCCCCTCTTAGCCAAACCCACATGGGCCGATGCTCATATGGAAGATGTGGCAGCAGTAGATGTTTTTATTGCCGAGAATTCATTACCGGGTAGTAAGTTGTTGGACAACTCCATCCCTGTAAGCAAATTAGTTGGTAGTGGAAGCGGCCCTGCGGGTATGGTTGTTGCTTTTCCTGCTGCAACGGCACCAACTGGTTGGGCAATTTGCGATGGTTCGGAAAAATCTAAAACTACTTATGCGTCATTATTTTCTGCAATCGGTACTACGTGGGATACTTGTACAAATCCATTAACAGGGTCTGCATATTCCTCACCCGCTTCTGGTAATTTCAGGTTACCTGATTTAAGAGGTACTTTTTTAAGGGGTGCTGGGAATTTTGGCGATGTTTCTAAGGATACTGTTCTTGGTGGGTTTCAGAGTGATGCTACTGCACCTAATAATTTATCTAATTCATTTAGTTATGTGACCGGTTCAGTAGGTGGGAGTGATGGTACTCACGCACATAGTGGTACAACAATAACAGAAGGTAATGTCGGTGGAAATGGTAACATTACGTATTGGAACCCGACCAATTCAGGCAATTGGGCAGGTGGTGGTTCTGCTGGTGCAGCTACTGGTACCCATACACACGGTTGGTCTACTAGTGGTACTGGCAGTCATGGGCACAGTGTTACAGGAGATCAATTAGTTGCTGCTGGTCAGGGAATATCTGGCGACAGCGAAACCCGTCCACAAAACGTTGGTATGAATTTCATTATTAAACTTTTTGATTAATTACCGTTAATAGATTACAGACATTATTTAGTTTATTTTTACTATAATCAATGAACCGAATACGTGATTTTTTCTGTATTCGGTTTTTTAACCTTACTTAATCACCCCGTCATGTTATATTTAGATAGATGATCCCCCCGAAATTAAAATCTTAAAAGGAGAGTTATATATGTCACAAATTGATACAACACGTTCAGGGAACGTAATAGTTCCTTACGTAGAAGTAAAGAAAAGGACAAAGTATGTTGGTAAAGCAGTACTTGCGGTTACAGGTAATAGTGAATTCGACCTATTGTACATTTCCGGCTACGCTTATGCGGACAGTAATGGCAATTGGAGATTTGCTTTTAACCTAATGGCAGGTCAAGAGTCAGCTACCGGTGCCACTTTAACCTTCCCAGTCACATTTCATCCCAGTATGGAACAGGCAATGTTAGTTACGGGGGATGGCCCAACGACTGGTGCTTGCATAGCTGCAACTGGTGGTTCGTCATCTGCCTCATATAGCTTCCCAACGAATGTTACGGCTATTAGAATGTCGGGTGACGTTGCTTTGGAATCTAAACCCACATGGGCCGATGCCAATATGGAAGATACAACAGAAGTAGATATTTTTATTTCTGAGAACTCCTTACCGGGTAGTAAGTTGTTGGATGCATCTATTCCGATGAGTAAATTGTCAGCATATGAAGAAGGGAGTTTTACTGCTACCGGTGTTGGCTTTTCAGGGTCTGTAACTGGAACAGCCCACTATGTAAAGATTGGTAAAGTAGTTACCTTAGAATTACCCCTGCTATCGGGTACATCGAATGCAACCCTGTTTGAAATTACCGGTCTTCCTTCTGATATTTTCCCTGCGAGATATCTTGAGTTTGCTATTCCTTATTACACGGATGGTGGTGTCTTGGGATCTGGTGGGGCTGTCGCAATATCTGTGGTCGGTGCAATTAGTTTATACAAAGCTGGATACACTACTTGGACAGCTTCGGGGGCTAAGAACGTTCCGGGTGGTGGGGCACCTTGGGTTCTGACGTATCTTAGCACGTAAAAGTAAAAGGGTGGACTACTTTATTGGTCTTTTTTTATAAGGGTATACTATGACAAATATAAAACACTTTTGCCCAGATATAGTAGGGGAAGATAAAGAATGTTATTGCCTATGTGGGTGTGCAGATAAAAAAGCAGAAATAACAACTGATTTGGGAAGGGTAACTTGTACTGATTGTATAAAAGTCGGTACAACTATAGCGAAACGTATTGCTGATTTATTTGCTTATTTTCAATATGGAATTATGTCTGATGGGACGGTCGAAAGAAAAGAAGGTTTTGTTCAAGAAAAAGACCAATAAAGTAAGCCACCCTATAAAAGTAACTTAACTAGCACAATAGCCAAGAATTATTTTCTTGGCTATTTTTTTATCTGTAATTATCCCCCCATCACTGACCATCTTCCAACTTCAATGCTTCAACAACCCTCTTAGCATCTAGTTCTCGCATCCCTTCTTCTACACTAGGTGTCCGACCGTTTCTTAAAGCAAATAGAATGTTATTAAACGGCACACCGGTAGCCAGTACGGCTAAAGCGAACTCTTTTTGGTTTTTAATCTCTTTTGTGTTCTCCCAAACTTCCTTTAGCTTGTCTTTTATTTTAGTAATCAATTCAGAAAGACGGTCGTATTGGGATTTAAATTCAGGGAAGTAGGCTAAAAACTCTGAGCCTTCATTCTTAAGTATTAGCTCTACCAATGCCTTTACTGATGAAGTGGAGCTATCCTTTAAATGAAGAAGTGCTAAATAGGATGGGTTCTTAACTTTAACCCTATTGAAGTTGCTATCGACCACAACATATCCCTCACTCATTTGGGGTAGCTGTGAAGCCATAGTGGCTACTTCTTGTAACGAGTTTACTGCTACAGGATATATTTCAGGTAGTCCAATAATTACCTTAGCATCAAGCAGTATTTTGGTGTTAAGTTCAAGATAAAGACTATTGAATATATTACTACCCCAAGGCACTTCTTTCAATGTAAGCACATCTCTAATACTTAATAAAACAATACGCTCTTTCTCATACCGAGTAACAATTCGGTTATAAGGAGTCGCTAACTCAAACGTATATGTGTAATACGGATTTAATCCCGATGTGATATCTACCCCAAGTGTACGATGGAATAATTCATTAAATGTGGCCGGTGGAAATATATTATTTACACACCCTTCAGCATCAATCATACCCAATGTTTGGGTTCGCCATTTGTTTTGCCAGAAATACATTGTAATACAGGTACCGTCTACTTTCTCTAGTATAACCGCAGTAGATAAATCAATAGGTGCCGCATGACCCTCACCATGGTTAAAGAACTTCCTAAAGGGCCATGAAACCACTTCCCAGTCACAACCCCTATCTAAGATCAAACCCCTAGCTTCTTGGCAAATAGGATTACCTAAAGGGGATTCGATCTGGTTGTATTTAAAAAGTACCCTACACCCATCTTCCGCTTCTTTAATCATTAAGTGAAGTTCATCACGAAAAAATTGAAAAGATGCGTTCTCACCGTTACCTCTTAAGTATTTTTGAATAAGTAGTTCTTCCATTTATAGCCCCCAAGTATTTTCTTTTTCTTTAGATTCTTGAACGTCCATCTTGTAGCTCTCAACCATTGTAGGTATTGTGATGTCATACTCTTTAGCTATATCAAGGAAATGAGGTATTGCAGCAATGTAAGTAATACCAGCTATGCCAGTACGTTTTTCCACACTAGCTTTAAAAAGGGCTGTTCCAAGATATTCATCCAAGATAGTACTAAGGCGAACACCGTAACCAAACTCACCTAGTACTATCGCAGATTGTATCAAATCCTCTCTACTCATATTATCTCCATAGTGTATATTAGTGTTAGCTGTTTACTACAGATACAGGAGATCAAATGAAATACCAAGAGATATTTAAATAGATATTTTGTATTTAGTTTTTTTGAAGGGCAGGTATGGGGATTAATTTCTTACTCAAAGAAATCTGGATCGGGTGTTTTCCCGATAGCCTTAAGCGCAGAAACATAAACATGGTTTATACTATCCCAATTTTCTTCAGTCAGCCCGTTGTCTTTAGCCTGTATTCCGTAATCTTCAGCTTCGGTATCTAGTAGGTATCCAACACATGCAGAAGCAGCTTTGTTATCTACGATAGTATAGGTATAGGTTGCTTTTACTTTGGTTAACGCTTTCTCAATGTCTTTTTTTCGCACATAGTTACCCGCAACTTTGATGCCTATTTGTTGTAGTTGTTTTTTTAATTCAACTTTCTTAATGCTCATTTTTTAACTCCTTCGTATTCTAATTTATCTTACAAATTAAAGATAAGCAGGTAAAAGACCAATACAGCTAATCATGCCAGTAGAGAGGGCCATCTGCGTACTTGTTGCTTATCTGATTCTGATTGTTATTCTGATTCTGATTCTGGTTCTGATTCAACGTATCAGCCTTATGGAGTTTCATTTCTTCATGATGCGGAAGCCATGTAAAATCACAACGGATGCAAGTGTATTCTTTGATTTGTGTACTGCAACCATTCGAATGGATATAATTTTTAGGGTTGGCTGTGACCGTATAACTACAAAATGGGCAATGCATAAAAACTCCTTAACAAGATTTAACCATAGATTGGCATATTAATAAATAAAATCAAAAACCTACCAGAGTTACCGGAGCCACCGAAATTAGGTGGCTAGTAGGTTTTTGGCTCAGATCAAACCCCGCTTGCGTAAATACCTATAGGCGCACTCGTTAGCTTTTCTCTCTGAGCAGCCCTTATCCATGTAGTGCTTCATCAGCTTGGGCCAGTCAATTTCTTTTGTTACCGGTTCATAAAAATCAGGCATACCTTAGTCCATTCCCTTTTATTATTCTTTTTCTATTTCTTCTTTTTCTTCTTCTTCTTTTTCTATTTCTTCTTCCTTTTCTTCCATATCACTATACCCAATAAACCTACTAGCGCATTCGATTATCTTACCCTTAAATAACCCATCCACTACCCCATGGCTGCTGTTGTAGTTACCGCTTAGGTCATATTGCAATGTTTTAAACTCACCGTACTTAGCAACCATTTTTAATTGGTTGTTTTTGTCATAATTAAAGTGGTAAGTGGGGGTTTCCTTGTTATATTCTTTTGAAAGGTATGCGAAGGTATGCGCCCATTTGCCATTGTCTTCTCTAGCCCCACTAGACCCTGTGTTACCCCTATGTATTAGTATCTCGTTATTTTTCTTATCTAGGACAAGAAAAAACTGGTGCCAGAAACTTCTACCATCCCAATGATTAAACGGATCTGGTAAATGGTACACACGCCCATGCTTGGTATGTACTCTTGGTTTTAAATACCTATGCAAAACTAATTGTTTTTGTTTTTCAATATTATCTGGGTCGGTTTCTAACGCATAACCGTCCTCATCAAAAATAGTACCCCTAGCTATTTCAGAAACTAGATCCGCATCATCTAGATCATCTCTATATATCAAATACCCATATACATCCATTTTGTATTTGCTTGCATCTATGTACTCTTTGACGATTATCTCAACCATCTTACAGTTTACTTGGTATTCGAAAATAGCGTCCTCTATTTCAAACTTGAAATCTCTTTCTTCCCTTTTTTCTTTTTCAAGATACCTATTTTCTTCTTTGTCTTCAAAATTAGCCCGCCAAGTGGGTAAGTTCTCATCCTTAATGAACTTAGCTAATTCATCCTGCTTAAAGTAATGATTGTACCCTAGCTCCCTTCTTGCACTTTCAATACCCTCACAAGCAATTAGGTTGTTTGTTTTGTGCATATGAATTGGGTTGTCCCAATGCTCATCAGCCAAATGTTCTGACTCGATAATAACCATACAGGTCTTATAGTCTTCAGTATCTATTAGATTGGATAAAGAAGCTGCCAGTCTCTTATGGACATCACCATCCCTAAAATCTGATGAATCCTTTAGTTTATTATTAGAGTAAACTCTATTATAAGGTATGTTAATGGATACGTTACCGGTTTCCTGATCTATAGTAAACAATTCTCGCATAAGAACTCCCTCTCTATTATGTGTCTGTAACTAAGATACTACTGGAGTGACATAAAAAAGCCCACTCTTAAATAAAGAGTGGGCTAAAAGGGAGTAATTATACATCTATCTACTACGAACATACTTTGTTAAAACCTATTTAGAAAAGCATACGCAACAATTGCGGTCATTGCAATAACAGAAACCAATAAAACAATCTCTAGAATATTGCTTTTCCTTAATTTTTTATACCGATTTAAATCTATCGGTTCGTCAGTCGTCCTCCGATTCAACTGGAGTATCTTCGTCTACAGATCTAACCAATGAAAGACCCGCAAGACAATCTACTTTGTTAATATACGACTCACCTGAATCAGCGACAATCTTGTTATTGTCGGCAAGAAGATGCCAACGCCATTCGTTTTCGGTATCTTTAAATACTTTGAATTTCATACAATTCTCCTGCGAAATTTCTTTTTCTTATTTTCTAGTTTTATTATTAAGAGTTAAATATATCAAAAAATACACTAAATTCAATTTACTAAATATTAACAATATTTTATTGTTTCAGTCTTCTTGATCTTCTATTAGCAGAGAAAAATTGGTTTCAAAATACTCTAGTAGTATTTCAGGTGTGAATTTTTTCATGTTAGTATGGAAATAGAAATTATTACCCAATCCCCTTTTTAAATGGCTTTCTGGGATTGAATTAATTACAACAGCATTTTCTTTATGCAGCTTGTCTAAGTGGCTTTGAATATAACGTGCCGAATTGTCGCCACTCATTACGTTTAGTTTTTTAAGATAGATGTAGTCTTTTAAACATTCTTGCATCTCTTTTTTAAAACTAGTAATAGCTCTGTTTAATCTTTTAATCAAAACAATGTATTCTACATTATCAGGAGTTTCGTCATCAATTGACGCAGATACAGGTATTTTTTGCTTCTCAATTTCATCAAAAACATATGCATACGTGTTTGCCAATTTTTCAATTTGCAATGCAACATGTTCAAAAAACAAACGCTCATTAGCTAACTTAGGCATAAAAAATACTCCCTCTATACGGTATTCAAAAACAATGCCAAAATAGTGCTTTGTAATTACAGGTAATTACACTAAATTGCTGGTAGCAAGTGTGTAAAATAATGTATAAGATGTCAACCTATTATTATTTCAAGGGTATAACAATGTTGAATCTAAAACAGTTCAAAGGGTTTTCAACTATATCTGGTGACCAGTCTAGGGAAGCCAATATTCTATTGCGATGTTCTTACCTAGATAATAGGATACTAAAAATACAGAGTGTATGGGTTTAAGTAGGAGCATCAAGTGAAATGAGAAAAAGAATCGGACTTTAACGTGGACACTGCCGTCAGTAGAAATGACACCTAAACGCTGG
>Ga0315273_10001663_pt1 | contig 25479 bp, 33 predicted proteins | sample YL17G02_0_MG_FD_205753 | JGI IMG/M metagenome (GOLD analysis project Ga0315273, IMG submission 205753) | Sediment microbial communities from Yellowstone Lake, YNP, Wyoming, USA - YL17G02_0 | ecosystem: Environmental > Aquatic > Freshwater > Lake > Sediment | place: USA: Wyoming | collected... | reverse complement strand
AACTGCCGGGCAAGTGCAGAGTTGTGAAGGGTTAGACTGCACAGACCCGTCAGCAGGCAAGCGCTGCCGGTCAAGTGCCGTGTGGTAAAGGATTAGACTGCACTAACCCGCCGGGCGAACAACTATTTATTCTTTTACTGCGCAATAAACCGCATGAAAGCTGTGTTCGTCGGAATGGATTACATGCTGTTTCTGGAAAAAGACAAGGACGAACTGGCCAAATTGAAAAGAGAGCAGCTTGCGGCCGATTTGAAGGAAGGTTGGGGCGGAGGGAGCCTCGGCAAGACCGTAGCCATCAAGCTCGAGGAAAACGACGGCCCTGACGGATTTGAACTGAATTATGAGCCGCCAGACGCCGGAGGCTGGGACGAAGTAAAAGGAGTGAACGTAAAAATCAACAGACGGGCATACAACCATATAGTTGAAAGGGGCGTGTTCGGCACGCGTTACAACGGCTCGGACAAAATAACCGTCCAAAACGACATGCCCGACTTCTGAACCGCAGTCCAAACCTTTATTTAATAGCACCGCAAACAATTCGCATGGCTTTTGTAATATCGGCGGACTCGATAACGCAGGCGAACATCAAGCTTGTCGGCGGGAAGGCCGCGCACCTCGGGGAACTGATAAAAGGGAACTTTCCCGTCCCCGAGGCTTTCTTCGTGACGACCGAGGCGTGGAACAAGTTTTTGGACGACAACAGGCTGCGGGACGAAATCAAAAGGATAATCGGGGAGATAGCGTTCGACGACGTGAACTCGCTCACAAGGGCGTCCGAAAAAACAAGGTCCCTGGTGATGGGCGCAAAGATGCCCGCGGCCGTGCGCGAACCGATAATAAGGGCCTACAGCGCGCTCAGCCACTCAAGAGGGAACGTGATAAGCGTGCTCATGGGCTCGGCAAAAAAAGAGGTGGCCGAATTCGTCGCGCTGCGCTCCTCGGCCGTGTCGGAGGACGTGGCGGCGGCCAGTTCCGCCGGCCAGTACGAATCGTTCCTCAACGTGCGCGGGGACGAGAACGTGATACTTAACGTGCAGAAATGCTGGGCATCGTACTTCCTGCCGCGCGCAATCTACTACAGGAACAGGAACAGCCAGCCGCAGATCGCCGGCATGGGCGTGATAGTGCAGCGGATGATAAACAGCGAGAAATCAGGAGTGACGTTCACGGTCGACCCGGCGGACCCGAGGGAAGGGGCGGACAGGATAGTGACAGAGGCCGTATGGGGGCTGGGCGAAACAATAGTCCAGGGGCTCGTGGAACCCGACCATTATGTCGTGGACAAGCAGAACGGCATCGTAACAAGCAAAAAAATCGGCAAAAAGGTCACGATGAGGATACGCGACCCGAAGACCGGGCTAAACGAGGAGCTGACGGTCAAGCCCGACGACGTGGAGAGGCAGGTACTGACGGACATGGAAATAATCACGGTCGCCGCCTATTCGAAGAACATAGAAAAACATTACAACGGCAGGCCGCAGAACGTAGAATGGGCGGTCGAGAAGGGGAAAATTTACATCCTGCAAACGGAGGCCGTCACGGTCCTGGAGAAGAAGGAATCGAACGAAGTGACAGGCGGAGAGGAGCTGATGAGGGGAACCGGCGTTTCGCCCGGCATAGGTTCCGGGCCCGTGAAAATAATCCGCGACCTGGGCGAGCTTGACAATGTCGTCAAAGGCGACGTGCTTGTGACGGAAATCACGTCGCCCGATTATGTTCCTGTGATGGAAAAGTCGGCCGCAATAATAACGGACAAGGGAGGCTCGACCTGCCACGCCGCGATAGTTTCACGCGAACTGGGAATACCGTGCATAGTCGGGACCGAAAATGCAACGCAGACGCTCCGCGACGGGCAGGTTGTCACGGTCGATGCGACAAAGGGAATAATTTATGCGGGCGCGAACGGAACGGCGCAGGCGGCAGAAACTGTTATCGAGGAAAAGAAGACGGCCGTCCAGGTGAAATGCAACCTCGCGTTCCCGCACATGGCAGAACGGGCCGTGCACGCGGACGGCGTCGGCCTGGTAAGGCTTGAACACATGCTCACCGAAGGGGGCATACACCCGACAGAATACGTGAGAGAGGGCAGGCCGCAGGAGCTGACACGGATAATCGTCAACGGGGTGAGCCTGATAGCGGCGGCATTTGCGGGCAAGCCCGTGTGGGTGCGGACGCTGGATGCGCGCACGGACGAATTCAGGAATCTGAAAGGCGGCGACAAGGAGCCGCACGAGGACAACCCGATGCTCGGCTGGCACGGTATAAGGCGAGACCTCGACGAACAAGAACTTTTCAAGGCGCAAATACACGCGTTCAAGCAGCTCCATCAGAAGGGGCACACGAACGTGGGGATAATGCTGCCGTTCATCATAAACGTCGACGAACTCCGCAAGGCGCGCGGGCTTGCAAGGGAGTTCGGGCTGCCCGAGACGTGCAAATTCGGGCTGATGGTCGAAACGCCGGCAGCCGCGCTGAACATTGAGGAATTCTGCAAGGAAGGGCTGGACTTCATCAGCTTCGGCTCGAACGACCTGACGCAGTTGACGCTTGGCCTGGACCGCGACAACGAGCGGCTCATCAAGCTCTTTGACGAGATGCATCCGTCCATGCGTTTCCAGTTCGCTCATGTGATAAGGACGTGCAAGCGGTACGGCGTACAAACGAGCATCTGCGGCGAACTGCCGTCTAACAGGGAGGACGCCGTGAAGTTCCTGGTGGAAACGGGCATCTCATCGCTTTCCGTCAATATCGACGCCATCGAAAAGGTGCGCGGCTGGATTGCTAATATAGAGGGTCGCTGATGCCCAAAAACGCGGAACCGACACGCAAGCCGCTTCTTACGTACGCCCTGATTGCCGTGTGTTTGATAGTCTTTTTGTGGGAAGCGTACGGAAGCATGGCGTACGGCAAGGACTGGACAAAGGAAATGTTCAGCACCTACGGCTTCTCGTCCGACGGGCTGCTGAAAGGGGAGTGGTGGACGCCTCTCACTTCGCTGTTCGTGCACGCCACGCCGGACCATCTCATACTGAACATGATAGCGCTGTTCTTCTTCGGCCGCGCATTGGAAGAGCACCTTGACAGGAAGAAATGCCTGCTCGTATTTTTCGCGTCCGGGCTGGCGGGCGAAGGGGCGGTGATGGTTGCGACCGCGCTGGGCGTGATGCCGGCCGCCATTCCGACGATCGGGGCGAGCGCGGCCATATTCGGGCTCATGGCGGCGGCCGTCCTCGTGAAGCCGTTCGAGCTCGTCGCCTACCCGTACATAATACCGCTGCCGCTCATCGTTGTGGCGGTCGTATACTCGCTATATAACGTGCTGGCTTTCCTTACCGTGGTCGCCACGGGCGCGGCCACGACCGTTGCGTACGCCTCGCACTTCGGGGGGCTGGCTGCGGGCGTCTTCCTCGGGCTAAGGTTCGAAGGGGCGAAGCGCGGGCTCATGGTGCTGGCGCTGGTCGTTGCCATACTCATCGCCATACCGCTGATATGGAACCTGGTGCAGTCGCTCCAGGCGCTGAACTATACGGCGATTTTCAGCGGGCCGAAATAAGGCTTAAAAAAGGCTTTTCTTTTTCGACAGCGAAGATGCCTAACATCTTCGCGTCTCGAGGACTCGAAAGTCCTCTCGAAAAAAGAAAAGACCTTCGGAAAAGAAAAACCGTAATGAAACTTGTCGTTTACTCAACCTTTAAAAACGTCAAAGAGCTTTGTGGTTCTCATGCGAATACTGCTGCAGGTGCCCGAAGGGCTGAAAACCAGGGCCGCCACGCTGGCCGCGGAACTGGAAAGGGAAGGCAACGAAGTGATAATTTCCGGCGAGGCCTGCTACGGCGCGTGCGACATAAAGTTGGACGAAGCGAAAAGGATGGGCTGCCAGAAAATCGTGCACCACGGGCACACGCGCTTCGTTGAGACGGACTTTCCCGTCAGATACGTGGAGCACAGGGAAAAGGTTGACGCCGTTCCGATACTTGAGAAGAACCTTGCGGCATTGCAGGGCTTCAAACGAGTCGGTCTTGTCAGTAGCCTGCAGTTCCTGGACGCGCTCAAGCCCGCCAAGGAGTTCCTTGACAAAAACGGATACAAGGCCCTGATCGGGGATGTCAAGAGCGCAAAGAAGCTTTACCCCGGACAGATACTGGGCTGCGACGTGAGCGCGGCCAAAAGGATAGAAAAGGACGTCGACGCGTTCCTGTTCCTGGGCTGCGGACGTTTTCATCCACTGGGCCTTTCGCTCAAGGGCGGCAAGCCGCTGTTCTCGCTTGACTTCGAACGCGGAACCATAGCACGGATAGACGACACGCTGTTCAGAAAGCAGAGAACGGTTGCAATCGCCCTTGCGAGGGATGCAAAAACGTTCGGAATACTGGTATCGACAAAAATCGGCCAATCAAATATCGACTCGGCGCAAAGCATCAAAAAGTGGCTCGAAGCCAAAGGCAAAACGGCGTTCATCCTTTCATTTGACGAGATACGCCCGGAAAAGCTCCTTGGAATAAAGGCGGACGCCTGGGTGTGCACGGCCTGCCCGCGGATTGCCATAGAAAACCGCGGCGAGTTCAAGGGCCCCATTCTCAATCCGGACGAGCTTGAAGAAAGCTTTAAATAATCTGCTCAAGCATCTGGTTTGTAAGGTGAATTGGTATGCACGTTTCTGTCGTAGAAGAGACAAAGGACAAGCTGAAGGTCGAAGTGAAGGGCGAAAGCTCGACTTTGACGCAGCTCATCGCGAAGCAGGCCTGGAAGGAAGGCGGAGAAGCCGCGGCCGTCCGCGAGCACCCGTTCATGGTCGAGCCGAAAGTCCTTGTCATGGGCACGAACCCGCGCAAGATACTGGAGAAGTCCGCGAAAGCCGTGGAGGAGCAGTGCGACGAGTTCAAGGCGGAATTCAAACGGGCAGTAAAGGAGTAAAGGATTTTTTTGAAAGTCAAAATGAACTGGTTCTACGGATGCCTGGGTTTCCTCGGCATACTGGGCTATGCACAAAACAATCCCGCATATTACGCATTCTTTGCGTTCTTCCTGTTCTTCTTGGAACCGATGTTCTCGAAAGGCAAAAAGAAGCGGAAATGATTCAGCGCACCGCAAAACCTTTATTAATGCGGAACCGAATTTCTTGCTATGGCCGAAAAGGAGCTTCCCGATTACCTGAAGAAAGTTGACAAGACCCTTCTGCAGAAGAAGGAAACGAAAAAGGCCCAAGTTAAAGCGGAGCATCCGGTAAAGCACGCTGCAAAACGCGCGGCGCACCACGTAAAGGAAGCCGTGCGCAACATAAAGCACGGCAAAAGGCCCGCGCAGAAAAGGAAAAGCCTTGGTGAGACATGGGACGAACTCACGGAAGGGCCGATCGGGACGGTTGTTTACATAATTCTCGGCTTCCTGATAGCCATGGCGGTGAACGAAGGGCTGAAACCCATTCTTCTGACGGACATGCCTGTCGTGGCGGTGTTTTCGGAGAGCATGGTGCCGACGTTCGAGAAGGGCGACCTGATAATAGTGCAGGGCGGGGTCCCGATAAAGCAGGGCGACATAGTCGTTTACGACGCGCCCGTCTACAAGTACCCGATAATACACCGCGTGATGAGCACGAGCGCGGAAGGGATAACGACCAAAGGCGACCACAATTCGGCGGCCGACCCCTGGCTGACGCCCGTGAGCAAGGTTCACGGCAAGGCCGTAATGAGGATACCGTACCTGGGCTGGGTAAAGGTCGGGTCGTACGAAATCATGGGCCTGGTCTGATAGCAAAGATGCCGCGTATCTTTGCGCAGTCCTCTCGACAGCGGCCATAGGAAAGTTTATATAAAGCGGCTAGACAGTATTGGCTGACAATCCGGTGAACTTTATGGATTTCCACGAAAAAGACGGCGGGCTTTACATGCCCCAAAAGGTCGGGAGCAAAACGGTTCTTGTGTGCAGGATATGCGGGCACAGGAAGACCGGCAAGGCCAAAAAATCCGACTTTGAGATAACGAGCAAACTGGAAAAGCCCGTGGAGGGGCCCGCGGCCGGAATCGTCGTCGTGGAGCAGAAAAAATCGTTCGAGGCGCTGCCGCGGACGCAAGCGCTCTGCCCCGAATGCGAGCACAAGGAAGCCTTCTGGTGGATGCAGCAAACGCGCTCGGCGGACGAGCCGCCCACACGCTTCATGAAATGCTGCAAGTGCGGGCACGTCTGGCGGGAATATGAGTAGAAACCGCCTTTATAAACTGTTTTCTACCTATCTGAGGCAGAAGCGATTCCAATGAAATTCGAAGAACTCAAAGTGAGGAAGGAAATAATCGAGGGCCTGCACGATGCGGGCTATCTTGAGACGTTTGCCATACAGGAGCAGGCCACGCCGCTGGCGCTCGAAGGGAAGGACGTGATAGGCAAGGCGCAGTCGGGCAGCGGCAAAACGATAGCTTTTCTCATACCCGTGATGGAAAAGATCCAGAAAGGGAAGGGCGTGCAGGCGCTCATCATTGCACCGACGCGCGAACTGGCAATGCAGAACGAAGAGGTTTTCAGGCGGATTGCCACCAAGACAGGATTACGGTCAATCTCGGTTTACGGCGGAAAGTCAATGGACACGCAGACACGGGCACTGCATTCGGGCGTTGAGGTCGTGTTCGCGACGCCCGGCCGCCTGATGGACCACATGGAAAGGCGCAACATAGACTTGCGCGGAATCCGGATAGTCGTCCTTGACGAGGCGGACAGGATGCTGGACATGGGCTTCATCGAGGACATCGATTACATACTCAAGTTCACGCCGTGCGGACGACAGACGCTGCTTTTCTCGGCGACCATGCCCGACGAGATACGGCACATCGTGCACCGCTACATGCACGAGCCCGTGACGGTAGAGCTCCACAAGGAGGCGCCGACGGTCGCGACAATAGACCAGGAGGCGTGGATAGCGCTGGACAGGGACAAGGTGGAATGCCTGAAGCACGTGATCGACAAGGAAAAGCCGACCGCCTGCATCATTTTCGTGGAAATGAAAAGGAGCGCGGACAGGCTTGAGCGCATACTCGGCAGGTTCTACAACGTCGCGGCAATACACGGCGACCTGTCGCAGGGGCAAAGGGAACGGGTGCTGGAAAACTTCAGGAGCAAGAAGGTCCCATACTTGATCGCGACGGACGTGGCCGCGCGCGGGCTCGACATACCGGCCGTTTCGCACGTATTCAATTTCGACCTGCCGAAGGACGTTGACACTTTCATACACCGCGTCGGACGAACGGGAAGGGCGGGCGCGCACGGGCGTGCAATCCACATAGCCTCGCCCGAAGACGTGAACGAGCTTTCAACGATAGAGCACTACGCGAAAGTCCACATGGTGAAGCACACGTTCAGGGGGGCGCTCAGCGGAGAAAAGGCGTCCGAAATGACGGAACAGATGAAGAGCCGCCAGGCGATAATACCGAAGTGGGCAAAGCGGACGGGCGGCCCGGGCTTCAGGGGGCGCGGCAGGGGCGGACCGCGAAGGGGCGGGTCCGGCGGGGGCAGGCCGGGCCAGGGCGGCTTCAGGGGACGCGGACGGCGTTGACTTCGTCAACTGTGCCGTCTTCTAGGGAGTTTATCAGCCGGTGGCGTTGACTTCGTCAACTTCTCCTTCCTCAGGACAGTTGGCCAGCCGGCGACGCTGAGGTTTAAATCCTTTTTGTTTCTATAGTAAGGAATGTCAAAGGCGGAAGGCTACTCAATCTAGCTGATGCCGACAGGCGCGTCATACGGAAGGCTGAAAGGCGTAATCGACAGCCTGAGCCTCAGATACGAGGCCCCGCAGTTCGAGCCGCACGTGACGCTCGTAGGAGGGCTCAAGGGAAGCGAAAAGGACGTCACGCTCAAGACCGAAAAACTTTCCGAAGAAATCAGGCGATTCCCAATCAAGCTCGACGGCGCCGATTACCGCAACGAGTTCTTCAAGGCGCTTTTCCTCCGCGCGCAAAAGGAAGGCGGCATATTCGAGGCCAACAGCAAGGCGCGCGAAACGTTCGGCCTGCCGGCAGACCCGGAATACATGCCACATCTCAGCCTGCTTTACGGCAATTTTGACACGCAAAAGAAGAAGGAAATGATAGAAAGGTACGTGCGCAGCGTCGACACGGAGTTTATTGTGGACAGGCTCCATCTTTTCTCGACGGACGGCGAAGTGCACATGTGGAAGGAAATAGAGCAGTTCCCGCTGGAGTGAAGGCTTAAATAAAATCGCCGACATTTCTAAGATATGAAACTAACGTTCAAGCGCGCGCCCGAGGACGCAAGGGAGGAATATTCGGGCAAAAAGCTCACCGAAGAGGAAAACAAGGACGTTAAAAAGTGGATGAACGGCTTCAAGAAGGCCTGGAAACCGATGGAGCAAAAGGTCCTTAACGCATTGACGGAAGAAACAAAACTCCAATGGGACCTGCCCAAACTGCAATGCAACGTGATATACCGCTTCAAGAAGGACGACTGGCAAAGCGGATGGTCCAACCCGCTCACGCTTTCCGCGTACCAAAATGACAAGAAAAACGACTACCAAAAAGCATTGGGCTGCATGGTTGAGGAGCTAGCGCACAACCTTTTGCAGGTACAGAACAATTTTGACGTGAAAAAATACCATGATGACAAATTCAAGGACGAAGACAAGGGAATGGCAACCCACGTTGCGGTATTCGCGCTGGTAAAGAAAGTGTTCGAAAAGGTCCCCGAACTGGGCAAGTACGAATATTTCGAAAAGACCAACACGACTGGAGAAGAAAAAATCTACAAGCGGGCAGCCGAGTTTGTGAAAAAATCCGACTGCAATAAAGTGCTCGCGGAAGCACTGACTCCAACTTATTGCAATCCCAGGTCAAAGGAGGAAAAGGAGACCGTCCTTATCGGGGACCTCGGAGATCCTCATTACAGCAAAAAAGAACAGGAAAAATACGTAAAAGCAGAGAATGAGAGGATAGCCAAATTCAACAATGACGCGCACAGGCCGCGCACGCACGAATAAGCTATTTCAGCAAACTCACAGCAAAGACCTAAGGTCTTTGCGTGCCGTGAACTCCATTGGAGTTCACTGTCAACTGCGCCAGGAACGCCTCAATCTGTATCTGCGGCGTGCCGCCGCAGGCTATGTGGAACTCGTACTCACCGACCTTCTCGATGAGCGGGACCTTCTGGACGTCCGTTATATCGAGCAGATGGACCTGCTTGCCGATTTCCTTCATTACATCTTCTCCGGCGATTCCGTCGCGGAGCATCTGCGCAAGCACTTCGCGCGCTGCGGGGAAATGGCCGCTGAGCGCCTGGACCAGCATGTTGTTGACGAGATGAGGATGGGCCGCGGCCGCCATGTCGTAAACGGTCTTTTCGGTGACTTTCGGCGCGGTCGCCGCGGACTGGAGGATGTTCACGGCCCTGCGCATGTCGCCTTCCGAGAGATGGAGGACCGCGTTCAGGGCGGGCCCGTCAACGTCTATCCCTTCGGACTTGACCACGTGGCGCAGGAAACCGATGGAATTCTCCTCGGTAAGCTGCTTGAAACGGAAAACGGCGCAACGGCTCTGGATCGGCTCGATGATTTTGGAGCTGTAGTTGGCTATCAGGATGAAACGCGTTGATTCGGAGTAGCGCTCCATCGTCCTGCGCAGCGCGTGCTGGGCGTCGTTCGTCAGCGAGTCCGCCTCGTCCAAACAGACTATCTTGTAATCGGTCGCTATGGGCTTCGTCCTGGCAAAGTCCTTGATCTTGTGGCGGACGACGTCGATGCCGCGCTCGTCGGAGGCGTTAAGCTCCAAGAAGTTCGCATGCCGGTTGCTGCCGTAGAGCTCATGCGAAAGTGCCAGCGCCGCCGTCGTTTTTCCGCAGCCGGGCGGGCCCGCAAAGAGCATGTGCGGCAGCCCTTTGACGATGAAGGCCTGCAAACGGGCGACAATGATGGGCTGGCCGACTATCTCCGACAGGCTCTTCGGCCTGTACTTCTCGGTCCATAAATTAAAGTCGTGCGCAGAAGCGTCATCGGATTCGGCGTCAACATCTATCATAGGGTTTATATACAATCTCAAGTAATTTAAAGGTATGAAGCGGATTTGGCTGATTATATTGGCGTTTCTCATCGTGCTTGCCGTGCCGGTTTTCGCCTCGATGGAGCCCGTGCTGGTCTCGGAGATGCACGTTGAAGTGAGCCAGGACGTCAGAATATCCTCGACCGGCAACGTAAACGAACTGGAAGTGAAGGTGATGATACCGCAGGAGGACGCGTTCCAAAAGGTCGAGTCGATAAGCGTGTCGGAGCCGTACGAGTTCGTCACGGACGGATACGGCAACAGGATGGTGAAGGTTATTCTGAGCGGCCCAAAGCCGGTTGAAACGCTCACCATCAAGAGCACGGTTACGGTCCTGAGGAGGAACACGGCAACGCTACCCGACCTGGCGGCATTCTCCAAGCCGAACGGGCTGGTGCAGTCGGACGACAAGGAAATAGCCGACCTTGCGGCAATGATAACGGCCGGCGAGGCGGGCGACTTCGAGAGGGCGGCGACGGTGGCGCAATGGGTGAACGAGAACATAAAATACGACCTTGCCTACGCCGACGCCAACCTGTCGGCAAAGACCGCGCTGAAAAACAGGGCGGGCGTGTGCGACGAGTTCTCGGCATTGACGATGGCGCTGCTCAGGAGCATAGGGTACAAAGCGGGCTACATTGTAGGATATGCGTACGGCCGCGGCTACACGGTGGCGGACGATTTCGTGGCGCACGGCTGGGCTGAAGCCTGCTCCGGCAAAAACTGCTGGCCCATCGACCCAACGTGGGGGGAAGCGGGCTGGCTGGACGCGACGCACATAAAGTTCGCCACACTGCCCGAAACCTACTACGTCGAAGCCACCACCAGCGCAAAAGGCTCGGGACAGATAGCGGTGAAGATGGATTCTGTCAAGACGAAAATAACGATACTGGACAGCAAGGAAGAGCCGCTGTTCAAGGCGACGGAAACGCTGCTGGACGACAGCGTATGGAACGGCTACGCGGTCACAAGGACGGACCTTACGATGGACGGCTGCGCTTACACCAAAATCAGGTACGGGGGCTGCCTGTGGGAAAAAGGAACGTTCCTGGTCCCGCAGAAGAACGAAACAAGCATCGTGTTCTGCAACAAAGGAACGGCCTTCATGCCCTTCAAGATACCCGATGATATGGGCGAAACGACCGTATACACGTGCGGGCTCATAGCGGCGCCACAGGGCGGCGAACAGCAGACGGTAGAAGCGGCCATTGACCCGCGGGAAAAGAACGCCGAGCGGCCGGCGCTCAGCGTGGACAGGACGGCGGTGAAGCCGGGGGAAAAGGTCGAGGCCACGGCAACAGGAACGCAGATTTTCACAAGCAACGGGCTCTACGGAACGGACAAACTGACGGTCGTTGCGCCCGCCAGGGACTTCACGATATACGCGTACAGGAACGGCCAGATGGCGTGGCAGGCGGTGAGCGTGGCGGAGAACAGGCCGCTGGACATAACCGTCGAGGCGCCCGAGAGCGCAGGCTACGGGGAGGCGATAAACGTATCGGTGCGCGTGAAGAACATCGATACGACGGAAAGGAGCGTAAATGTAAGGCTCGGCGAGCAGACGGCGACCAAGAACATAGGCGCGGGAAAAAGCGAAACGTTCGCTTTCACAACAACGGCGCAGGAAAACACGATCCAGGCGTTCGTCGAAACGGACGGCTTTTCCACGTCGGCTTCCGCACCGATAACGGTATTAATGCCGGAGAAGAACATATTGGAACAGATAATGGCGGCCATAATGGAATGGCTGGACAGCATGTTTGGTGTGAAATAATGAAGTTGACTTTAAATGAAACTGGCGTCAACACATGTTCATCGAGCGCCATAGAGGTTGGATGAACATGCGAATAATATTGACAGGCACTCCGGGGACAGGGAAGAGCACGGCCGCAAAAGCGGCGGCCAAAAAGCTCGGCCTGACCCATCTGGACCTCAGCAAGGCCATAAAGGAGGAGCAGCTCTTCAGCGGATACGACAAGAAACGGGACAGCTACATAGCCGAAATGAAAAAAGTAACGGAATTCGTCACCATGTTCGAAAGGAAGAACAAGGACCTGATAATAGACGGGCATGTCGCGCATCTCCTGCCGGACAAGCTGGCCGATACTGTAATCGTATTGCGCTGCGAGCCCGAAGCGCTCAAAAAGAGGCTGGAGAAGCGGCGCTGGAACAAGACAAAGGTCGAGGAGAACGCCGAGGCCGAACTCATAGGCATAATAGCCTACGAGGCGCGGGAAAACCACAAGAGCGTGTTTGAAATAGACACCACGGGGCTCAGCACAAGGAAGGTGGCCGGGCTGGTGGAAAGGGTTTTAAAGGGAGAGGGGAGTAAGTATAGGAAACAGATAGACTGGATAAAATAAGGTGATATCAAAATGAAGTTTGTATCGTGCAAAAAGGGAACAAACACATTTTCATCTTCATCAAGAGGTGTATACCAATGCCAAAAATAAAAATACCTGCCGCAATGAACAGGATATACGAGCGCGTCTGGGTCTGCATGCGCTGCAACGCCAAGGTGCGCGCGGACGCGGAGGCCATAAAGGCCGGAAAAATCAAGTGCAGGAAATGCAAGTACAAGGGGCTGAGGCCGAAATCGAAGGAACGCAAGGTCTAGTGATGAAATGATTGCGACGATAGAGATTCTTAGGCCCGCCAACGGGCTTATGGCGCTCACGGGTTTCGTGATAGGTGCGGTCCTGCTGGGACTCCCGCTCGCCCCCATACCCTCACAGATGCTGATAGGCGCCCTGGTAATATTCCTGATAAGCGGCGCGGGCATGGTGCTGAACGATTACTTCGACTGGCAGATAGACAGGATAAACAGGCCGTACCGCGTGATACCGTCGGGGCGCATGACATTGAGCGGCGCGATGAACTACGCGGTCGCGCTCTACGGGGTGTCGGTTGCGCTCTCTTTCATATGCCTTCCGTTCGCCATGAGCGCGGTCATACTGCTGAACGCGGGGCTCACGGCCGTCTATTCGTGGAAGCTGAAAAAAACGGCCGTCGGGCACCTGGCGGTGAGCTGGCTGGCCGCATCCGTATTCGTGCTCGCAAGCATAATGACGGGCAACTTCGGGATCATCACGACAATACTGTTCGCGCTCATATTCTGCGGCAACATGGCGCGGGAAATAATGAAGGGCGTGGAGGACTACAAGGGCGACAAGGCGGCAGGCGCGCGCACGCTCGCAGTCACGCTCGGAATGGACGTGTCGAGCTGGATAGCCATCATGTTCCTTTTCCTTTCGCTTTCCATACTCCCGCTGCCGTACGTGCTCAGGATATCGGGGGCGGGATATGCGCTGCTTGGCGCGGCGGCGGCGGCCCTGCTCGGATGGTCGGCTTACATGCTCCTGAAGAACAAGGCGGGAAAGGCGCAACTGGCAGTGAAATGGGCGATGACCGCGACGCTTGCCGGGCTCATCCTCGGAATGTTTTTCTAAAAATATGGGACTGGAAAACGCTGAATAAACGCGGCCATCCAACGGCTCATTTTTTCTGAGCGAACTTCCTACCGAGAAAGTATTCATCGACCAGATCCTTCATGCCTTCCTCGAAGACGACTTTCGGCTGCCAGTTAAGATCCTTCTTCGCCTTTGAACAGTCAAAATACCTGTCGGACGCGAAAGTGCCGATATAGGCCTTCTTGGCTATCAGCGAACCCACGGTCTTCAGGGCGAATATCGGAACATGGATCCTGGGCACGGGCGCTTCGAGCAGCCGCGCGATGAGCTCCAGCATTTCCAGCTGCGTCTTCACATCGTCGCTGACGACAACGTAAGCTTCGCCGCCCCTGCCGTTGCGGCGGGCAAGAAGCAGCGCGGAGACCAGGTCGTCCACGTGGGTCCACTGTATCCTGTTCGTCCCCTCCCCCGCAACGACCATCTTTTTCTTTGAAATCAGCTCGAAAAGCTTTGTGACGCCCTCGGAGAAGCCCGGGCCGTATACGAAAGCCGGACGGATCACGACGGCGCCCGCCGCGCGTGCCATCGTGTCGGCCTCGGCCTTGCTTTCGCCGTAAAGGTCGGTGGGCGCAAAGGCGTCCTCCTCTGTTATGGTATGCCCGCCGTTCTTCCCCATCGTATGCTTGCCGTAGACTGACGTGGAGCTGAGGCAGATTATCCGCTTGCCCCTTGCGGCCTCCAAAACGTTTTTTGTCCCCTCCACATTTACTGCAAAGAGGGCCTCACGCGAGACGTCGTAACTTATCATCGCGGCCAGATGGTAAACGATGTCCGCGCCCTTCACCGCATCGACGACCGCGGCGTTGTTCATGACATCGCCCGTCACTATCTCTACAGCCGTGCCCCACAGCTCCTTGGCCTTCTCGGGCTCGCGCGCCAGAATGCGCACGGTCTCGCCTTCCTCGAGCAGCGCCGCCACAAGATGCCTGCCTATCCTGCCGGTCGCCCCGGTGACAAGTATTTTCATAGTGTTAATCATGAATTCCCCTAAATTTATAAACAATCTCTGCGGTTGATAAATATGATAAAGGAGGCGATAATCCTTTGCGGCGGGCAGGGCGACAGGCTGAAGCCGCTTACTGACACGCTGCCGAAGCCGATGGTTCCCGTCAACGGCAGGCCTATCATAGACTACACGATACAAAGCATGAGGAAGCAGGGCGTGGAACGGATAGTAGTGGCCTGCGGCTACAAATGGGAGAAAATCAAGGAGCATTACGGCGACTCGCTCATCTATTCCGTAGAGAAGGAGCCGATGGGCACGGGCGGCGCGCTGAAGCAGGCGCTGGCGCACATCAAGGGGAAGGATTTCTTCGTCTCTAATTGCGACGACATCACGGACATCGACCTCAAGGCGCTAGCAAAGATGGGCAGCAACACGGTCTGCATCGCGCACTTCAGATCGAACTTCGGGCTGGTCGACGTGGAAGGCGACAACGTGACAGGCTTCAGGCAGAAGCCGATGCTGCCGTTCTGGGCGAATGTCGGCTGGTATTTATTGAGCAAGGACATACCGCTGCCCGACAAGGGCTCCGCCGAAGACGTGACGTTCCCGAAGATAAAGCTCAAGGCCTTCCGCCACGAGGGGCGGTGGATAACGATAAACACCATGAAAGACCTGAAGGAAGCGGAGGAGGAGCTGAAAAGGAAGCCGCTGCCGTTCTGAGCTGATGAAATGAGAAAATACCTGAAACTGACGATGGCTATACTTTTGTGCATGCTGGCCGGCGCGGTAGGCGCGATCTTCACGGCCTCGAGCGTGATAACCTGGTATTCAACCCTCAACAAGCCGCCACTCACGCCGCCCAACTGGGTGTTCGGCCCGGCGTGGACGACACTGTACGTGCTGATGGGCATAGCGCTCTGGATGATTTGGAGCAAAGGAATAAACAAAAAAACCATACCGGCGCTCCAGCCGTTCGGCGCGCAACTGGCGCTCAACGCCCTCTGGTCAATAGCGTTCTTCGGCCTGCAGAACCCGCTTTACGGCCTGCTCACGATAATGCCGTTGTGGCTGCTCATAGCCTACACCATCCTGAAGTTCCGCAAGCTGGACAAGACTGCGGCCTACCTGCTCGTGCCGTATCTGGCGTGGGTGACGTTCGCGACCTACCTGAACCTCGGAGTATTGCTGCTGAATTAGATTTTTGATTACCAATTTCTTTATGAATGCGCTAGGAGAAAGGATTCGTATGGACGTAATCGACAAAATCATCGCCGAGAAGAAGCTCAAGGCGGCGGACGCCGGATACCACACGATACGCGTTCTTGAGAACGGCGGGAAAATACGGGCGTTAGTTGTAAAGGGCGACAACACCATGCACGTAGAATACACCTGCCCGAGCTGCAAACATAGCGCGTACAAGAAGCAGCCCTATGTCCTGGTCTCAAAGGCCGCCCGAGTCCGCTTCTCTGTGAAGTGCGACAAGTGCGGCTTCGAGATAAAGGTCGAGAAGCTCAAGGGCGGGAAGAAGCCGAAGAAGAAGGAAGAGCCTTAAATCCCTTTCTGTCCAAAACCTTCTAATGCCCGAAAGCGGCGAAAAGGCGGAATCCGCAGCGCTGTCAAGAAAGCAAAAAACCGCAGTCAAGGCGCTGATGGAAAAATGCTACCGCAGCATACGCGTAAGGGACTACGGCTGCAGCAGCGGCATTTCCCTGATGCTGGAACTGCCGATAGGGCTTCTCAAGGAGTACCGGAAAATCGCGCAGCCGGACGGGACCGAAAGCTTTCCGGACCCGCTGGAATTCTGGAACGGAACGAAAATGGAAAAGCTGATGCGCAGGAAAATCAAGAGCAAAGAAGGCAGCACGTACCTGATAGAATACGTGCTCGACGGCTTCAGGGAATGCAAAGACGGCCTGGCGGCGCATTACAGCAACCTCGGCTGCCCGGAAGGGACGCTGTTCCTGGACGTGTACGAAAACTTCTCCGAGAAAAAGGAGGAACCGCAAACGGAAGGAACCCAGACGGACGACCAAGTCTCCGAAAAGAAGGAATAAATCCTTTTGCGTGCAAAGTGATGGAATGTCAGGACCGAAGGAAGCTGCCCCGAACAAAGAGATGGAAGAGCTTACGCTGGAATACCTGCCGAAGGTCGATGTCGACGAGCACAATTTCGGCGAAATCGACAACGAGGAGGGTTATTTCGCCACGCTGCGCATCCCTGCGGCGTTCTTTAAAAATTACAAGCTTATCACGGCTTACCAAGGGGAGCCGAACGACGAACCGTTGACAGAGTTCCTCCTAGAGACAAACCTGCTGGACAGGCTTTCGGACATGGAGGAGCACTATGATGCAATGCAGATATTAAACGAACTTGACATGGCACTGCACACCGACAAGCTGCACATAGAGTACATGAAAGACAGTGCGGAAATCATACTCATTCTGGACAACGATCACGTAAAAAAAGAAACTGGAGAAAACGACGGCAGGATCAAGAAGCCGCAAACATTTTACACCTTCCACGACCGCATGCCGATGGAGAAGCCCGTCGGGGAGGCCGAAAGAAGGGACGAACAAAGGGCAACGGAAATGGAAATCGCGCTCAGAAAGGCCGATAGGGAAGCGAAAGGGCTCATGCCCGAGACGCCGCGCTACAGGCTCCTGCCGCAGAACAAGAAGCTGGAGCAGTTCTCGAAGAAAAAGTAGATTTCTATGGATTCAAGGGAAAGGCGGGAAGCGGTGCGGGCGCTGACGGTAGCGTATGCGGGACAAATAAGGATAAACGACTTCCATGACGGGGACGCCGCGTCCATCGTAATCGAGGTGCCGACGGACTTCCTTAAAAAATACCTGCAGATAACGGGCCCGGACTCCAAGGAAGAGCTGCCGGACCCGCTCGGGTTCTGGAGCTACACGAAGCTCGAAAGGGTCGTAAGAAAAAAAGCCGCGGGCACGGACATCGAGGACCACGTAGACGGCGTGCTGTTCGAAATCAAGGACTACAAAAACAGCAACGGCATTTTGGACGCGGAATACGTGACGGACGAAAAGTGCCCGCCGGAATGCACCCTCCTGCAGGTGACCGTGGACTTCCAGAGGGACTTCATGGCAAGGGTCTTCTCGAAGAGAGCGGAGGAGGCCGTTGAAGAGCTGGAAGAACAGGAAAAGGAGGAAAGAACGGACCAAAAGAAGGCCGAGCTGAAAAGGGCAAAAAGGGAAGCGGATGGGATGATGCCAAGAACGCCGCAATACATGCACATCAGCGGGCAGGCGTCGCTGGAACTATTCGAGAATAAAAAGAAATAAACGTTAAATCCTTTTGCAGCAAATACTGCGCATGGTAAGATTGGAGCTTTGGGAGTTCACCTACTATTCTTGGAAAGACAACGAACAGACCATACTTACAAAGCCGACGCATCAGGACTGCTACGGCGAAGAAAAGCAGATGCCGAACTATTTCGGCCGCTCGGATGCGCAATTCTGGGGAGACGCAAGGAAAGAGAAATGGAAAGGGAAATAAGCATCCCTATTACCTTTATTTGCGCAAAAAACCATTTCTGTTCAGGTGATGCCAGTGAAAGGATTCAATACTGTTCTTGAAAAGGAAGCGCTGAAAAACGCGGATTTCCGCCGCGTGCTCTACACGGGGAAGCACAGCCAGCTTGTCCTGATGTGCCTTCAGCCGGGCGAAGAGATAGGGGAGGAGGTCCATCCGCACATCGACCAGTTCTTCAGGTTCGAAAAGGGCGAAGGGCTTGTCGTCATAGACGGCGTAAAACACGCCGTGAAGGACGGCGGCGGAGTAATCATCCCGTCCGGCGCCAGGCACAACGTAATCAACACCTCGAAGACGGCGGAGCTCAAGCTCTATACGATATATTCCCCGCCGGAGCACATAGACAAGACCGTGCGGCACACCAAGGCGGACGCGGTAGCCAGGCCCGAAGAGTACGACGGCAAGCCGACGGAATAAAGCATTTTAAGCCATTACATACAACTAGAGTAACGATGCCTCGGTGGCTCAGTCGGTAGAGCGTGAAACCGCAAGTCTTCTTGCGGTTCGCTAATCCTTGGTAAGGACAAGGTCGCGAGTTCGATTCTCGCCCGAGGCTCCATTCCTTATTTTATCCCGTGATGAAACGCCTGAGCTCCTCGGCGGTCTTTTCGCCGCAGATGGCCCTGCCCGTCTTGAGGTTCACGAAAGCGGGAACGCCCAGGCCGCCGCAGGAGGCCGTGATTATGCTGTCGAACTCCAGGAACTTGGCGCGGTTGCCGTCGTCGTGCCAGACCTCGAGCTTTGTTATGGTCAGGCCGAGATCGCTTTCCACCTGCTCGACAATCGGCTTCATGTTGATGCAATGGGCGCATTCGGCGCCGTAGAACTCTATTATGTCCGTTCCTGTCACGGCCGAGGCGGTAGGCGCACCTGACTGCCCTATGCAGCCCGCCACTAAAACGGCCGCAATAAGCAGCAACGCAATCGCATACTTCATATATACCGATAGAGTGCCAATATTTTTAAAGGCATTATTTTAATTAGGGAAGCCATTATAGAATGGGGTGTTGACATGCAATTGCAGGGAAAAGTCGCAATCATAACGGGTTCCAGCAGGGGGATAGGGCAGGGAATAGCCCTGCGGTTCGCGAAGGAAGGGGCGCGCGTGGTCGTCAACGGCCGTTCGGAAGATTCGATGAAGGAAACGCTGGAGCTCATCAAGAAGGCGGGCGGCACGGCAATCGGCATCGCGGCGGACGTTTCGGACCAAGCTCAAGTAAAACGGTTGGTCTCGGAAACGGCAAAGCGGTTCGGCCGCCTTGACATAATGGTGAACAACGCGGGAATCGTTGACTTCGCGCCGCTCACGGAAATGACGGCCGAGACGTGGAGCAAGATGATAACCGTCGACCTCACGGGCGTATTTTACGGCGTTCAGGAAGCCGCCAAAACGATGAAGAAGGGCGGTTCGATAATCAACATATCTTCTATCGCGGCCCTTATGGGCTTCAACGGGCTCGCGCACTACTGCGCGGCAAAGGGCGGCGTGCTCTCCCTTACGCAGGAGGCGGCGCTGGAACTCGGGGCGAAAAAAATAAAGGTCAACGCCATCGCGCCCGGCGTGATAGAAACGGACATGACCAAGACGATAAAGGACGACCCGGCGCAAATGAAGGGAATGATGGCGCGGATACCGCTGAAACGTCTGGGACAACCGGCGGACATAGCAGGCGCGGCGCTGTTCCTCGCGTCGGACGATTCCAGCTACGTCACGGGCCAGCTCATAGTCGTTGACGGCGGCTGGATGATTGACTGATACGGGGTTTTGAAAACATGAAATATGTCGTCGCGGCAGCCATCATCGTTGTTCTCTTAGTTTCCATTTCAGGCTGCGTTAAGCAGGGGGGCACATCATCCGTATACGACCCCAACATGTCCTGCGAAAAGATGGAAAACGCCACGTTCAGGGACGTGTGCTACGGGCTGCTGGCAGAGAACACGAACGACAGCTCAAAATGCGACATGATAGAGGACCGCAGAAGCAAACTCATCTGCGATATGAAACTTGGCGTGCCGGGCGCCCAACTTGCGTTAGATACCGCATCATGCGAAATGAGAAATGCGCCTGAAAAGAAGGGGGAATGCTGGGAGTGGATGGCAACGTATTATAACGACTCTTCCTATTGCGAAAATATAGACCCATCATTGAACTTTTCAAGCGATGCGTGGACATCCGGCAACATCCTTGACAGGTGCTACCGCAGCATGAACTTATGTGAAAGTATAATGCGTAACGACACCGTCAACAGGGACTGGTGCTATTATGACAGGGCAATAGGGACCTTCGGGAAGCCGGATCCGAGCTGGTGCAACTATATTTATGGCATATCAATCTTAGGCGGAACGATAAAAGAACACTGCCTAACGGCAGTTTCCATCCAACTGAATAAAACGCCTATTTCAGCTTCCTGAATACTTTTTTCAGCTTCTCGTACGGGTACGTGTTGACGACGTCCTTGGCTTCAGCCCAGCCGCGCCTTGCCGTTAATACGCCGTACTCCATCTCCCTGAGCTGGTTCTTGTCATGCGCGTCCGTGTCAATCGCTATCCTGCAGCCCGCCTTTATGGCCTCACGTATGTGCACATCCTTCAGGTCCAGACGCTGGGGCGCGGCGTCCACTTCCAATACAACGCCCCGCTGTGCGGCGACACGGATTACCTCGCCGATATTCAGGTTTATGGGGTTGCGCACGCCTATCATGCGAGCGGTGGGGTGAGAGAGGATGTCGACGTGCTTGTTCTCCAACGCCCTCAGGACGCGCTTGGTCATGGCAGCCTCGGGCTGCTTGAAGCCCGAATGAACGGACGCAAGAACAAGGTCAAAGCGCTTGAGTATGTCATCCGAGTAATCAAGCGAACCGTCGGCCAGAATGTCGACCTCAGCGCCGACCAGGATTTTTATGTCATGGAATTTCCGTGCTGCGGCGCGCACAACTTCGACGTACTTCTCAAGACGTTTTTCCTCAAGTCCGTGCGCTATGTGCTGGGACTTAGAGTGGTCGGTTATGCAGACGTACTTGTAGCCGAGTCTTCCAGCTTCGTTTGCCATCTCCTCTATGGTATGGGAGCCGTCGCTCCACTTCGTATGCATATGGAAGTCGCCCAAAATATCTCCAAGTTTTACAAGATCGGGCAGATTTCCTTTTCGGGCCGCTTCCAGCTCACCCGCGTTCTCGCGCAGCTCGGGCTCGATGTAGCGGAGGCCGAGCTTTTTGTAAATCTCCTCTTCGGTCTTTCCCGCAACGAACGCGTTCGTTTTCCGGTTGAAGAGACCGTACTCGCTCAGCTTGTAGCCCTTTTCTATTGCTATGCGGCGCAGCGCGACGTTGTGCTCTATCCCGCCCGTGAAGTATTGGAGCGCCGCGCCGAACTCCCTGTCGGGCAACACCCTGACGTCCGCCTGGCGGTTGTTCTTCAGCACGACCGTTGCCTTGGTGGGGCCCTTAGCCAGAACGCGCGAAACTTCGGGAAGCATTGTGAAAGCCGATATGACTTTCTCGGGTTTGCTTGACGTGACAAGGATATCGATGTCGCCTATGGTTTCTTTTCCCCTTCTTATTGAGCCGCCGACCTGCAGCTGCTTCACTTCGTTTAGCTTCCTGAGCCGGGCGGCAAGCTCGCTCGAAAGCGGCAGCGCCTCGCTCAGCAGCATCCGTTCGTGGCCACGCTCGAACATTTTTATGTTTTCAGCGATGTTTTCTTCGGACTTCACGCCAAATCCCGCAAGCTTGGCTATCTTGTGCGCAGCTATGGCCTTCTTCAGGTCCGCAACGGACTTGACGCCGAGTTTTTTGTAAAGCAGCATCGCCCGTTTCGGGCCCACGCCTTCCAGCCCCATCAACACCGTAACGGCCGCGGGGACCTTCGCACGCATCTCCTCAAGCTTCTTCAAACGGCCGGTCCGCAGATATTCCTCCATGTTCGCGGCTATGCTCTTGCCCACGCCGGCCAACTCCATCAGCGCCTTCACGCCGCCTCTTTCATATAGGTCTTCTACGGGCTCGGGCAGGCTCTCAATTGAGCGGGCGGCCTTGCGGTAGGCTGCGGGCTCCCACTCAACACCGAGGACGTCAAGTATGTCGGCCATCTCGTAGAACAAAGCAGCTATCTCGCTGTTGCGCATGATAGAATTTCGCGCGGGCTATTTAAAATCCTATGACACGGTGAGCGTCATTGCCGTGGAATTGAAGGGCACGCCGTCCACAACCGAGGCCACTATAAAGTAGACGGTTTCCGGCGCGGTCTTTGGCGCGGTCAGCAGCGCCTCGAAGGACTGCGGCGTGCTGCCTGCTCGAGCCTCCGTCGAGCTTGCATATTCCCCGTCGCGGACGCCGTAAAGAACATAAGTCTTGTCTATCTTGCCCGGGTAGCCGTTCTTGAGGCCCCATTTGACCGTGAACGTGTTGGACTTGCCTATCGACTTCGGATATTCCGTAATTGTCACGACCGGCTTGGGCGCCACTTCCACCGCGTATTCATCGGACCAGTAATTAAGACCGCCCACAAGCGCATAGGCCCTGAAATAAATCTTGCCTGCCGTGTCGCCTGCAGCGGCGCCGGGCGCGACATAATCGGTAAAGGTGCCTGGTGCAGTGCCTTTCTGCTTAGGTGTGACGCTCGCATACTTCAGCATGGACGGCTGCATGGCGGTCGGCACTGTACCGGCATGGGAGAGCCTGTCATAATACAGCACGGTCTCTGTTATTGCGGCCGGGTTTTCGGTAGAGACCTTCCATGTGACAGGAAACCTCGAATCGGCAACAACCGTCGCGGGCGCCGTTAAAATCGTGACGCCTGCGGATACGGCCGCGATGGCGGCCCCTGTCGGAGTATTTCCAGACGACCCTGCCTGGTTCTCAGGCTGCCCGACGCAGCCCGACAGAAGAACTACGACCGCAAGCAAAGCGAGCCACTTCATCATACGACAGATACGGAAACGCAGGTTTAAATCATTTACTTTCTTCGAGGAAACGATGCGCGTCCAACGCGGCTTCACAGCCCTCGCCCGCGGAGGTTATGGCCTGCATGTACGTGAAATCGGCGACATCGCCCGCGGCAAACACGCCGGGCACGCTGGTCATCGTGTTTTTCTTGAGCGCGACAAAGCCCTTCGCGTCCAGTTCCACTTTCCCTTTCAAGAACTCCGTGCTGGGCGCGTGGCCGATGGCGACGAACGCGCCGTCCACTTTCAACGTGCTAGTTTTTCCCGTCTTCACGTCGTTGAGCTTGAGGCCGGTCAGCTTTTCGCTGTTGCCAAGGAACTCCTCAACGATTGAGTTCCAGACGAACTTCACCTTTGCGGCCTTGGCGCGGTCCTCAAGTATGGGCTGGGCGCGCAATGCGTCGCGGCGGTGAATAACCGTCACGGACTTGCAGGTGGCAGCAAGGTAAATCGCCTCGCGCAGGGCGGTGTCCCCTCCGCCGATGACCGCGACGTCCTTCCCCTTGAAGAACCAGCTGTCGCAGACGGCGCAGGCGCTCACGCCCTTGCCGATGTAGACCTTCTCGGAGGGCAGGCCGAGCCATCTTGCGTTGGCGCCCGTCGCAATTATTATTGTTTTTGCATGGTATTCGGCATCGTCCGTTTTCAGCTTGAACGGCCGCTTTGAGAAGTCAACGTCCGTCACGTCAACGTCAATTATCTTCGTCGCATATTTTTCCGCATGCTTCCTGAACACTTGGGAAAGTTCGCCGCCAGGTACGCCGTTCGGGAAACCCAGATAGTCCTCCACGCGCGGAGCAATCATGAGCTGGCCGCCCGCACGATAACCTGCCAAGACGAGCGTCTTCAGGTTGGCGCGGCCCGCATACACGGCAGCCGAATAGCCCGCGGGCCCGCCGCCGATGATTATGCAATCCCAAATTTCCTTTGGCATAAGAAGAATTGGGCAAGCGGGATTTAAAGATTCGCGTGAGCCGCCATCATAGTTTATTAAAGCAGGATAATTTCATTATAGGCATGGCTTACAAGGCCGGCAACACCCCGTTGATTAAGAGCAACGAACTGGCCAAAAGGTTCGGATTTTCCATCCTTATCAAGGATGAGAGCAAAAATCCGTTCGGAACTTTCAAGGACAGGAGAAGCGAACTGGTCATCAAAAAGGCAAAGGACGAGCATGCGGACACGCTGGTCCTTATCACGTCCGGCAATGCCGGATACAGCCTGGAAAGGTTTTCTGAGGGAACAAGCATCAGAATCGTGAACATCGTAGACAAGAATCTGGAAAAGTCAATCAAAGATGAATTAAAGAAATACGGCGAAGTCATTGAAGCTGATTTATCTGATGAAATCCTGAAGCCGGAAGACGTGATATCGCTTGCCCGCCAAAACGATGAAGAAGTCATTTGGGACGTGTCAAACGGATTTCATGAAGCATATGAGGGCATCGTTGAAGAAATCAAACAAGAAAATCCGGATTTCATAATAGTGCCGGTCGGAAGCGGCGAAGCGTTCGTTGGCGTCTACAATGGAATCAAGAAATGCAAATTAAAGGCAAAACTTATCGGCGTGGGAGTAAAAAATAAATGGCACAGTTTTGCGGAAAGGCTTCATACGCCATGGACACCGTACGAATCGAAAATCCAATCAATCCTGAAGGAAGGGCACCAAATCATCAGGCTGGAAGAGGAGGAAATCAAGGAAACCTACAATCGATACAAGGACATGTTTGACGTCGAACCGTCAAGCGCAGTAGTCTTTGGGGCGCTGACCAAATTGAAATTCAAAAAGGAAGACAAAATCATCCTCGTCAATTCCGGAAAGGGGCTCGCATAGGTCTCTACTTAAAACTTACGACCTCCGCTTTCTTCGCCGCCGCTGCGACGAGCTTCTTCACGGGCAGCCGCTTCTCCAACGCCAAAACGTCCGCGAGCCTTGCGTGCGTCTGCGGATGCTCGGCAAGCATGAAGGTGCAGCAGTCGCTGTACGGCCTGATGGAGATTTCGTACGTGCCGAGCTGCTTTGCCAAATTGATTATCTGCTGCTTGTCGAAGCCCACAAGCGGGCGATGAACGGGAAGGGGCGACGCTTCGTTGATGACGTACATGTTGTCCAGCGTCTGGCTCGCGACCTGCGCAAGGCTGTCGCCCGTAACAAAGCCCTTCGCCTTCGCTTTTTTTGCAATCACGCCCGCTATGCGCAACATAAACCTCCTGTAAACGATCATGCGGACGTCGGCTGGGACGGTCTTGACAAGCTCGGCCTGGACCTCCTGGAACGGTATGAGATAGAGCTTCAACGGCTTCTGGTGCTGCACAAGAATGCGGCCAAGCTCAAGCATCTTTTCCTTGACCGCGGCAGCCTGCGGGGTGTAGTTGTGGAAATGAATCAGCTCGATCGGATGGCCGGCCTTCATCATCTTCCACGCCGACACTGGGCTGTCTATGCCGCCCGAGATGAGCGCAAGCAACTTCTGTTTCTTTGGCATATCTACACTTCCTTGAGCGACTTTATCTTCTTTTTCACGGCCTTCTTTG
>Ga0315273_10001662_pt1 | contig 25486 bp, 19 predicted proteins | sample YL17G02_0_MG_FD_205753 | JGI IMG/M metagenome (GOLD analysis project Ga0315273, IMG submission 205753) | Sediment microbial communities from Yellowstone Lake, YNP, Wyoming, USA - YL17G02_0 | ecosystem: Environmental > Aquatic > Freshwater > Lake > Sediment | place: USA: Wyoming | collected... | reverse complement strand
CGGTAGCGATACGAACCGTACGCGAGCGACGGCGGAATCACGAGCCGGCGCAATCCGCCCTCCTTCATACCCACGACCCCCCGTTCCCAGCCGGCGATCACCGCGCCAGCGCCGAGGGTGAAGGTCAACCCCGCTCCGCCCCCTGACGTATCGAACTGCACACCCTTCTGGTTGGCTTGTGACGCATCGTAGAACCAGCCGATGTAGTTCACCGTAATCGAGCTGCCCGTGATGGCATCGGCACCAGTCCCTACCCGCAGGTCGGTCTGACTGTACACCGCCGCACCCGATGGTGCAGTCGGCGAACCATTGCATCCGGCGACCACCACGGCACCGACAGCGATCGCGGCCAACGCGGTTACCCGCCAATATGTGCGCGCTGATTTCACGAAGACTCCAGAGGAAATGCGGAAACGACCTCCATTGATTATGGCACGAAAGGGCCGTCCCTTATAACGACCAGCCCTCACGGTAGTGGTGCTGGACCAGGTCGTTGGCCTCCTGGCGATTGGTCACCTTCATGTTCGGGCCGTCCCAATATAGCTTCGTGTCCGGGAACCACACGCCGAGATTGCCCAGCAGCACGGTCTCAGTAAACGGTCCGGAGTAGTCGAATGGAGACGTAGCCTTCGCCTTGCCCTTAATCGCGTCGATCCAGTTCTGCTCGTGGGTGCCGATCACGCGGGGAACAGTCTTCTTCGGCCGGTTGTACTCCTTCATTCTGGATTCGGGGATCAGGCGCGGGCTCTCTGAGTACGTCTCGCACATCAACTTGCCTTTGTCGCCCACGAAGATCGTGCCGCTGTCGGGCAACCGGCGGTTGGGCTCGAGTTCTTCCGGGCGCTCGGGGAGCAGCCCGCCGTCGTACCAGTGGAGCTTCACCGCCGGGTACTTCTTGCTGCGAGCCGGGAACGTGTAGTGCACGATGGACGCCGGCGGATAGCTGTCCTTGTAGGTCTGCCGATCGAAGGTGATGCCGCCTCCTTTCTTCGGCACCTGCACCACCTGGTACGCCAGGAAGGTCGTGACGCTGGTCGGATACCCCAGCTTCAACGTGCTGTAGGCAGCGTCCATGACATGGCACGCCATGTCGCCAAGCGCTCCACATCCAAAGTCGAACCACGACCGCCAGCTGAAGGGATGGTACGCGGGGTGGTACGGACGCATCGGTGCGGGTCCGATCCAGAGATCCCAGTCGAGCCCGTCGGGCACCGCCGGCGTGTCGGTCGGCCGGGCCATGCCCTGCGGCCAGATCGGCCGATTGGTCCAGCAGTGCACCTCGCGCACCTTGCCGATCGCGCCGTCGGCGATCCACTCGTCGATCAGACGAACGCCCTCACCCGATCGCCCCTGATTGCCCATCTGGGTGACGACCTTGTACCGCCGCGCAGCCTCGGTCAGCGCCCGCGCTTCGGAGATCGTCCGAGTGAGCGGCTTCTGCACATACACGTGCTTGCCCAGTTGCATCGCTGCCATCGCGACGACCGCATGCGCGTGATCCGGCGTCGCCACGATCACCGCGTCGATGTCCTTCTGCTTCTCGAGCATCAGGCGGTAGTCCTTGTACCGTACTGCGTTCGGAAAGATCTCCAGCACTCGTGAGCGTGTGGCTTCCTTCATCGCGGCTGCGCCGTCGTCGACGTCACAAAGCGCGACCATGTTCTCGGCGCGACATGCCTTGGCGTTGCTCGCACCCATGCCGTGCATGTAGCCAACGGTGGCGATGTTCAGCCGGTCGCTCGGCGCCTGATAGCCGGGCCCTCCCAGCACGTGGCGCGGGACGATCATGAATCCGGCGGCGGCCGCCACGCTGCCGACAAACGTGCGGCGGGACACAAGGTGCGGAAAGGTCTGTTCATCGTCCATCGTCGTTACTCCACGTCATGCGCGTTGATTCGCTGGGGCAGATATTACCCGGTGTGAGGATTCTGTCGGTCGGGAAAATGCCGGACAATGCGGGAAAATGCGTCAACGTCCCTTCCAGGATCCAGGCCTCGAGTCCGGCATACCTCTCGCAGTACGCACCAATCTGGTCGGCCGGGCTGATCATTACGGCGGTCGAGAGGGCATCGGCCACCGCGGCCGCCGAATCCTCGACGCCCACCTGGCGGCCGATGGCGGCCAGAACAGATCGCGGCGCCGAGACCCACGCTGCCGACCTGGATCGCACCGGCGCCCGGTTCCGCGGATCCACGATGTGGTCCCCTTTCCGGATGCCGGACGCGCCGAGCGCCCGCTGTCGCGCGGCGATTCTGGCCAGGATCAGGCCGGTGTCGCCGGGTTCGCTGATGGTCAGCGGCCAGTCTTCGGCACCGGCTGGCGGCTCAAGGGCCAGAACCGAACTCGAACCGGCGTCGATGAGGACCTGCTCGATCTCCCAGTCCTCCAGCACATCCGCCACGCGATCGACCGCGTAGCCTTTGCCGATGGCGCCAAGATCCAGGCGCACACCGACGAGTCCCTGGTGGGCTGGTGGGGACTCGTCACGCCGAAGCCCGGAGGGCGAAGGCGGAAACCCGGAGGGCGACGGCAAACACGCCCTCACAATGAATTCCGCCGGGACCAGTTCCAGCGTCTCGAACCCGGTTCCCAGAGAAATGTCGAACGCACCGCCCGTCTCGGCGTAGATCAGGCTGGCCAGTTGCAGGCACTGCATCGTCTCGTAGCTGACGGTGGTCGATTCGCCCGGCGAGAGGTGGTTGATGCGCGTGATGTCGCTGTTCTCGACGAAACGGCTCAGCTGCTGTTCCAGCCGGTCAACCGCGTCGAAGGCAGCCCTGGCAGCTTGCCGCGCGTAGCCACTGTCAGGACACGTGCATCGAATCTCGAACTGCGTGGCCATCGCGGTGTGTTGGAACCGGTGCATCATACGCGCTCACGGCTCCGAGATGGTGCGCGCGGCGTCTTCCGAATCCTCTGCGCTTCGTCTGAGCCACGCGACGAGCGCACATGCCGCGAAGAGCAACGCCGACACGGTCAGCGTCGCGACCGCGTACCGGTGAATCTGGAAAAGCACCAACTGCTGCACCGACGCCAGCGCCGGGAACATGGCGAGCGTGGCCGACACCACCGCCGGAATCGCCGCGACGACGGCGATCCAGAAGAACAGCTTCCGCAGCACGACAACGTACGGGCTGGCCGCGCGTCGGTCGGCGGCGCCAAGTGGCCGGCGCACGCGATGCCAATCCCCGCGACCGAAACGGTTCCGGTGAGCCCAGAAGCACGTGACCAGGACGGCACCTGCGGCGAAGATCGGCGCCGCACCCGCGTGGATCATCAGCCGGTACCCGGTGAGTCTCTCGCCCGAGATCAGCGCGGGATAGGCGCTCAGCAGGCTTGCGCCGAACGACAGTACACCGATCAGATTGGCGAGGACACGCATCCAGCGCTGCGGGCGCGTCGCGGCAGACAGCCTCGCGAGCGCCGGCATCACAAACGCGAGCGCGAATAACAGCAGCAGGCTCACGGCGGTGACGACCGACGCCTTCATCCACGAGCGATAGCGGAACGAGCCGGCGAAGTCGGCGACGTATACCGTGTCGAGGCCCTTCTGGAATCGCGACATCTGCCAGGTCTCGCTGCGCCCGGCGGCCAGTGGCGTGTCGACTGATACCTGACCGAAGAAGATCGGCGCGTTGCCGTCGTGGCAGTCCTGGCACCCTCGGGCACCGAGCGCGAGCGACGCGGGCCGCACATCGTGCGCGATCGGCCAGAGGTAGGGCTGTGCCGACCCGTGATCTTCGGTCGCGATGTGACCGGGTCGGTCCAGCCGGTACAGCTTGCCGCCCGCCACGTACACCGGTGTCCCCTCGGCCGGCGCTTCCGCGCCAAGCAACTCGAGCACCCGGAGCAGCGTGGCGTTGTCGAGTACAGGCCAGTTGCCCGCCAGAGAGCGCGTCAATGCCACCTTGGCCTTCGCCATCACCTGCTTCACGCGTTCGGGCGCCAGGGGCTTAACCTTCGCGCCGACCATCCGGCCCCAGAACGCCGGCCACATCAACCGGTTTGGCGTTGTCTCTCCATTGTCCCGCCGCGCGAACACCGGGTAGTAGAGATGCGGCAGGGCGTCGTGGGCCTTGTTGACGTTCTGCCCGCCGAGCCTGTGAGCCTGGCTCGTCTTGAGCCTGCGCGTCGTCGCCTCAGGTCTCGGGCCAGAGTGACACGCGGTGCAAGAGAGCTTCTGCAGGTGGATAGGAGGAAGACCCGCGTGCCTCGGATATGGCGCGCCAACCCGCCCGCGCGCAAACACACGGTCTGGTTCCGATGCCAGGTGGCAGCCGCGGCAGGATAGCGCAACGCTGGTCGAAGATGCAGCCGTCGGGTCGCCGTCATAGCCGCGCGTCATCGCGTGGTCGAGGCCGTTGCGGTGGCAGTCGACGCAGGTCATGCCTCGCGCCAGGTGGACGTCCGCATCCGTATTCCAGCGCCCCTGGCCAGTATGCGCCACATCCGCGTTGGTATGGCAGAAGTAGCACCGCCGCGCGGGCACGTCCCGGACAATGTCGAAGATGACCTTGGCGCCGGGGAGGAAGCGCTCCTCGGCGTAGGTCGTCAAAGGCATCCTGGGCTGGAGCGCGTCTTCGACCACCGGGAGCAGATGGTCGAAGCTGTTCGGCATTTCTTTTGCCGCGCCCGTCACCAGAGCCAGTCCGCTGGCGCCGGCGGCCCCCCAGCGGAAGTTTTCGAGTGCGATCTGCCGCGCGTACTCGGCGTGGTCGTAAGCGGGCGATGCGTCGTGACACGCAAGACAGTCTGGTTCGAGCGCGCCGGACACGGCCCAGCGCGTCTGCAGCTCCGGACTCGGCTCGCCGTCTCCGGTGAGGCCGCCTGGCGTGCGCCCGCCGAACATCTTCGCGAACGCCCACGGTGTGATGTCGACCTCGTCGGGACGGAACGTGCCCGGCCAGGGGTGGTACGACAGCGGCAACTGCGTCGCGGTGTCCACGTCGACGAGGATCCAGGGCTCGCCCGGCCTGACCTTGGCGCTTCCGGCTTTGCTCGTGGCGAAGTGCCAGCCGTTGCCAATGGTCGCCACATCGTGGCAATCGGCGCCGCACGTGTGGCTCGGCGAAAACGGCAGCAGCGGGCGGTCGGTCGGCCGAATCACTTCGCCCTCGCTGTCGCGCAGCGGAATCCTGTGCACTGGCCGCGCGCGGCTGCCATCGCTCTGGTCGCCGAGGAGCGGCGGTGGAGGTGTTGCGGGGCGGGCAGGCGGCTGCGACGGTCGTTGCTGCGCGGGTGCCGATACCGCGAGCAGCAGGAATACAATCAGGCCGCCGAATACGGGTCTCGCGGTCATGTCGACTCAGATCTCGAAGTCGCGGGGTTCGAACGCGATCCGTCGCCCGGCTTCGACCGCCTCGTTGACCTTGAGCACCGTGACGGCCGTCTCGTACCCGATGTCGGCCGGGCAGGTCAGTTTCGCCCGACCTCGGATCGCGTCGAAGAAGTTCTCCAGGTGCGGCTGGTGATAGAGCTTCAGCGATTGCACCGGCAGAGCGTAACTGGGCGGCGGCGCCGTCTCGCGCACGTCCAGCACCACGCCGGGCGGCGTCTGTGGCTTCGGATCTTCGGTGGGCGCCATCAGCAGGCCGCGTTTGACGAGCGACCCCCAGTCCGGCGCGTTGGCCACATCGCGGTACACCTTGGCCCGCGCCCCAGACTCCGAAATCTCGAGCGATCCCTGGTCTCCAAGGAACAGCTCGTAGTACCCGCCGAAGCCGTTGGTGGTGATCGTCTGGTAGTGCGCCCTCACCGTTCCGGCTGGCATCGGGTACTCGTACACCGCCATGACGGTGTCGTACCACTCGTGCGTGTCTTTGCTGTAGTAGTCGGTGCCGCCGCTCGCCATCACGCTTGCCGGCCTGGTGCCGAGGAACCAGTTGAAGATGTCGATCTGATGTGATCCCAGGTCGACGATGGGGCCGCCGCCGAGACCGCGGTACCATCGCCAGTTGAGAAACTGCTCCATCGAGCGGTAGCCGTACTTCTCGAGTGTGGCCGGAGTCATGTTGTATTTCGCCGGCATCGTCAGCGGATCCTGGCGTGAGCGGTTCCACTGGCCGCCGACGGTTGTGATCCGGCCGAGCAGCGATGCCTCGCGCAGCAGTTTCTGGTAGCTGAAGCGATAGCGCGGGTTGCTGCGGCGCTGGTGGCCCACCTGGAGGAGCTTGCCTGACGCGCGGGCCGATCGCACGATTCGCCGCGCGTCCTCCAGCGTATTCGACATCTCCTTCTCGCAGTACACGTGCAGGCCCGCGTCAAGACACGCGATGGCGTGCTCGGCGTGCCAGAAGTCCGGCGTGGCGATAATCGCCGCGTCGAGCCGGCCCTTCTCCTTGTCGAGCATCTCGCGGAGATCGACGTACGCCGTGTGCTCGTGGCCGTAGATTCTCAGCCGGCCCGACACGTACTTCTGCCGGTATTCCTTCCAGATGTCGCACAGGGCGGTAATCCGGATGTTCGGGATCTTCTGGCACGACTCGAGCAACACCATGCCCTGGTTGCCCGCGCCGACCAGCGCGACGCGCAGGTCGTTGGTGCCGGCGGCCGACGCCCCGAGCGAGCGGGAGCCCAGTGCCAGCCCGGCCGCTGCGGTCGTCTTGAGGAAGTCGCGTCGATCGATCGTTCTGGGCGATCCGTTCGCATCCATGGTCTGCGGTCACCGACACCTGGCCTGGCGTGTGAGGATGGGCGTGTTCTGCCGCCGCGTCTCCAGTTGGGACACTCTAGCGCGGAGGCCCGAGGTTGGCAACACGTCCGGCGTCTGCCGCTCATGCGGCACTCCCCTTTCGTACCGAATCCGCATAGAATCGTCGCCAGCCGGGGAAATTGGGGTCGGACCTATTCTCCCGGCGTGTTCCCGGGAAATAGGTCCGACCCCTTATTCACCCTTGGAGAGGCACCATGCACGAGAGGACCACGCGCGCTGTCACACTCATCTTGATGCTGGCCGTCACCTCGGTCAGCGTCGCGCTTGTCGCGGCGGCGCCGCAGTCTGGCGCGCGCGCCGCAGACCTGAAGACGTGGGCAATCCACGACGAAACGCGTCCGATGCCGCCCGTGGTCGATCCAGGTCCCGCGGGCCCGCCGGCCCCGGTTCCGGCCGACGCGGTCGTGCTGTTCGACGGCCGTGATCTCGCCGCGTGGACCAACGCGAAGGGTGCGCCCGCCGGGTGGCTGGTTCGGGATGGCTACATGGAGGCCGTCAAGGGAACCGGCTCGATACGGACGGCGCGGACTTTCGGCGACTGCCAGCTGCATGTCGAATGGGCGTCGCCGGCGCCGGGGGTCGGCGCGGGCCAGGACCGCGGCAACAGCGGGGTGTTCCTGATGGACATGTACGAGGTCCAGGTGCTCGATTCGTACGACAACAAGACGTACGCGGACGGCTCGGCCGCCGCCATCTACGGGCAGTATCCCCCAATGGTGAACGCCAGCCGGAAGCCGGGCGAGTGGCAAACCTACGACATCGTGTTCCACGCGCCGCGGTTTGACGACAAGGGCGCGCTACTGTCCCCGGCGCGTCTGACCGTGTTTCACAACGGCGTGCTCGTCCAGGACAACGAGGAGCTGACGGGCCCGACGGCGCACAAGGCCCGCCCGGCTTACAAGGCGCACGCTGCCACGCTGCCCATCTCGCTGCAGGATCACTCGCATCCAGTCCGCTTCCGCAACATCTGGATTCGAGAGCTGCCGCAGTGACAGGAGGCGCGAACAGACCGCGAGAACGGACTCTGACACCAGTGGTCGTCACCCCGGCGAAAGCCGGGGTCCCCAACGCGAAAGCCGCATTGGGGTGGCATACGGGGTCCAGAGAGGTCGGCGACTGGATTCCGGCGTACGCCGGAATGACGACTTGAAGCAAGCGTTCGTCACCCCGGCGCAAGCCGGGGTCCAGAGAGGTACACGACTGTCCGCCTCCGCGCGCAGCGCTACGGCGAGACCTCGACGAAGCTCAAGGAGCGAAGTCGGGGATTCCGGCGTACGCCGGAATGACGGAATGGAAGGCACTCCCCCGACGGCGCTTGCCCGGGGCGTTCGTCCCGCAAAGGTGACAGGAGGCGTGATTGTCATGAACAAACCAGCACGGATATTCCGAACAAGCGTCGGCCTGACGCTTCTGGCGGCAATGCTCGCCACGTCTGCTCCCGCCACGAGCGCGCAAGGTCAGGCACCGAAGAAGAAAGTGCTGATCGTGTGGGGCGGCTGGGAGGGGCACCAGCCGAAGCAGACGGTCGATATCTTCGCGCCCTGGCTCGCCGAGCAGGGCTTTGACGTAGAGATTTCACAGACGCTCGATGCCTATCTCGACACCGAGAAGATGAAGAGCCTGTCGCTCATCGTTCAGGCAATCACCATGGGCCAGATCACCGCACCGCAGGAAAAGGGGCTGCTCGAGGCCGTCCGCGGCGGTGTCGGACTGGCGGGCTGGCACGGCGGGCTGGGCGACGCGTTTCGCGCCAACCCGGAATACGAGTTCATGGTAGGCGGGTCGTGGGCGGCGCACCCGGGCGGCATCATCGACTACCAGGTCAACGTGACCCGCCGCGACGATCCGATCGTGAAAGGGCTCGCCGACTTCCGGATGCACTCCGAGCAGTACTACATGCTCGTCGATCCGGGCGTCGAAGTCCTCGCGACGACGACGTTCTCGGGGCAGGCACTGCCCGCCATCAAGGGTGTCGTGATGCCGGTGGTGTGGAAGAAACTCTACGGCAAGGGACGCGTCTTCAACTCGACCCTGGGGCATGTGGCGGTCGACTTCAACGTGCCGGAGGCGCGCGAGATCGTGAAGCGCGGCATGCTGTGGGCGGCGCGTATGGCCGGCTCGGGCGACGACCCGGCGCCGACCAACCCCTACTTGAGGAAGTGAGACCAGAGCGTGCGGTCGATGTAGACGGTGAGGAGAACGTCGGGCCGGAGTCCGTAGAACTCGGAGACGTGATTGTCGCCGACCGCCGCGCTCACCGCGCCGGTGTTCTCCTGGGACGCGATGATGACGGGCACATCATCAAGCCTCCCCGCCTCGGCGGCACGGCTCCAGTAGCCGATCTGCGTCATGCGGCGGAGGTACCAGGGCAGCGGCCACTGTTCGTACGGCCCGGCCACGACTTTGACGAGCATCCGATGCTTGTCGGGATGCACCGCAGCCACATCGGCGATGCGCCGCACCAACCGCAGAAAGTCGGGGCTGGTCTGCACGTACACGTAGGGGTTGCGCGGGTCCGCCGGGTACCGGAAGTTTGCGCGCCAATCCTGTACGCCGAGATGCCAGGCCCCGGCCAGCAGCACAACAGCGGCGAGTCCGCGCACGAGGCGTGATCGCGGGCGTCCAACCAGCGCGGCGGCGCCCTGTCCCGCCAACAACACGAAGCCGATGTAGAACGGCAGCGCGTTCCACGGCGTCTTATAGCGGATCAAGGAGAACGCGACGGCGGTGACGACCGAATAGAGCGCAACGTACTTCGGCCAGAAGCCCACGCTCGGCCGGCAGACGACGACCAGGCCAACCAGCGCAAGCGCCACGACCAGGCCTTCGGTCCACACGAGCCCGCCAGACGATGAGAAGAACAGCATGCGCAAATAGTAGTCCCACGGCTCCGTGTGCGAGCCCGCCGCAACGCCGCGACCGACGTAGGTGGAGAACGCCCTGATCGAATCGAGCAAGCCGGAGGGATGCCTGAGGAACGACGAGTAGAACAGAAAGGCGATCGCGAGCGCCGCGCCACTCCCCGCGGCGAGATGGGTCACTCGCAGGCGCGCGCCTGCGCCTGGGCCGCGCGTGGCACGACGCGCGACGACCGCTGCCGCCACCGCGGCCGGCAAGACGATGACCGAGGTTTCCTTGGTCGCGTAGGCGAGGCCCGCGCCGACACCGGCCCAGCACGCCATCGCCATACCCGGGCGCTGCACGTAGCGGCCCAGCGTAATCAGGAATCCGACCGTGAAGAACACGAGCAGCGATTCCTGGATGTAGAACCGGCTGTAGTAGGTCAACACCGGCGAGAGCGCAATCAGCAGCGCGCTTGCCGCCATCGCCCCGCGCCCCAGACCCACTGCAAGCCCTGGCAACAGCAGGATCAACGCCGCGCCGAACACGGCGGGGACGACCCGCAGGGTCTGCTCATCGAGAGACGCCAGCGTCAACTGCCCCCGTGCCCACGCGGCCGGCAGTGTGAGGTAGTACAGGGTGGGGCCATGGTGGTCCGCCCTGTCGTACTGGTAGTCGCCGGTCTCCAGCAATGCGCCGAACTTGACGGCCTGGTTGGCCTCGTCATGGTGCATGGGCCGCAGGTCCGGTGCCGCCAGCCGGAACGCCAGCGCGATGGCCAGCGCCAGCGCCATCAGGCAGGCGAAGGCGACCCTGCTCATTTGGCCGGCGTGCCGTAGACCTCGACTTCGACGTAGTGGTTCAGATCGTTGGCCGTGTTGCCATTGGAGTAGAGCCGCAGGTAGCGCCCCTTCGCCCCTTTCGGGTCGAACAGTCTGCCCTCGGCCACCTCGATGTATTCTTTGTCCTTGCCGATGCCGAGCCCCGACGAGTTGTCGTGGTCGTTGTTGAAGACGGTGGTCACGCCCTTCAGAAAGTCCCTGTCGTCGGAGACCCGGACGATGACATCGCGGTAGACGCGCGCCTGGCTGTGATAGTGCCACGCGAGGATGGCGTGCAGCGCGTTGGTCGCGCCCAGATCAATCTGGACCCACTGCGTCGCGGGCCCGAGCTCGACGAAGTACCCGTCGCCGCCTTCCTTCTCGCCATCGGTCAGCATCTCGAGTTCGCCAATCACGGGCTGGCTGTCGCTCGACGTGACCGGCCGTTTCAACGACAGCAGCTTCGTCCCGACCGGCACCATGAAGGGCCCGCGCGACTTGCCCGTGATCACCTCGAGGTTAGGGCTCCTGATGTTGGTCGGTGTTCCGATGAACATCGGCTTGGGAAGCTGCAGCTTCAGCTCTTCTTTGTCGGGCGCCTGCCCCGCCAGCAGGGGCGCGAGCATGACGGCCGACACGATCGTGCATGCGAGGATGTTTCTGTTCACTTGCGAATGGCCTCCTTCGTGCGTCGACTCGCAAATACGGTTGCGTATTCTCGCGAGGCGATCCGGTCAATATGCTCGCTCAGCACGTAGTCCTGAGGGAACAGGTTCGTCACCGAACTTGTGAATCGAAGGGCTTCGTCAGGCGCGCCGTGATCTTGCTGATCGCGGCCTGCGCCTCGGCCGTCACCGCGGGCTCCCGGAGGAACCCGTTTGCCAACGCCAACGCCTCCCGGCAGGGGAACTGCACGAGCGCGCCAAGTATCAGTTTCTGCTCTTCGGGCCGCCATGAGAAGCCCGCCGTCTGCTTCAGGTCGGCCACCGCGGCCTGCGGGTCGCGGTACTTGTCGCGACCGATGACGCGCACAACGCCGGCAATCGCCAGCAGCCGGTGCGTCTCGTTCCGGGAATCGCGGGCCAGCTGCAGCAGGTCCTCCCGCGCGGCCGCCGTCGGCCAGGCCGCCATCGCGCGCGCCGCCGCATCGAACACGTCGGGGTCGTCGTCTGCGAGCAGGGTTCGCAGCACTGGCAGCGCGCTGCTGTCGGCAATGAGCGGGAGCACGCCAATCAGGCGCACGCGCGCGTCGGTGCGCTTCTCGGTTGTCAGCCTGGCCTTGACGACGCGCGATCGGCCGTCGGGATTCTCGATCTTCTGGGCTAACGCGACCACCGTCCTCTCGGCGTCGGCCCGGGCGGATTCGCCGCGGTCGTCCAGCAGCAAATCCAGCACGGCCGGGATGTCCGATGGCGTGCCGATCCCTCGCAGCGCCTTCAGCGCCTGAATGCGGACCTTCGCGGACGAAGATGCCAGTGCCGCCGAGACGACGGGTTTCGCCGGAAAGATCCGCCGGTCGCCAACCGCCAGCAAGAGCTCCCCCGTCATGCCCTCGGGCGGATTCTGTGCCAATTGCGCCACGACCTCTTCGTCAACCGCGCGCCCCTTCAGCGTGCCGAGCGCCGAGCGCGCCGCCGTCTGCTCGACCCCCCGGGCACGGGACGCCGCGTCGGCCAGAGGCCGGACCGCGGCGGCGCCACCGACCGCCCCGAGAGCCTGGATCGCCGCGATGCGGACCGCAGTCGTTTCGCTGGCAAGAGCCTGCGTCACGGCAGGACCCACTCGATCGCGGGGATAGGCCGAGAGCACGGCAAGCAGTTGGATCTTGCCGCGATCAGGGAGGCCGGGCATGAGCGAGCAAATTGGCCCGATCTCGTCTGGCGAGAACACGTTGGCGATCATTGCGATGGCCGCCTCATGCATGTCCGGATCCCGCTCGCCAAGTACCTTGATCACCACGGCAGGCGCTCGATTCCCGCTCGCGCCGATCCGCCCTGTCACCGCCGCCTTCCGCACAGCGACGGGAAGAGACGCATCCGATGACACCGTTTCGTACAATCGCAGAGCTGTCGCGCCGTCCTTTGCGGCAAACGCTGTCTCCGCGCACGACAGGATAGACGACGCCACGGTCTGCTTCAGGCCCGCAGGCGCGGTGGCGAAGGCGGACACGAGCGCCGAGACGGCAGTGTCGCCCCCAATCCTACCCAGCGCAATAGCAGCGGGCACGGCCAGCGCCGGCTGCTGCAGCAGCGGCACGATCGCCGGCACCGCGGCAGCGGCCTTGCGCTCCCCGAGCGCCGTCACCAACGCGATCTTCGTTGTACCGGTGGCCGTCGTTGCCGTTTGGATGAGCACGGCCTCAGCCACGCGGCCCGGGACCTGCTGCAGCGTATAGATAGCAAGATCCGCGAGCCGCTCGTCGGCGAGCATCAGCTGCAGCGCCGGCACGGCGGCGTCGCCGGCTATCACCCGTAAGTGGCGCGCTGCGGCCATCTTCGCGACCGGCGTGGCAGGCGATTTCAGGAACTGCAGGAGCTTCCCTTCGCATTCCGCCCGTCCGGCCGCATCATCTTTCCGGGCGTACACGTAATCACGAAGCTTCCACACGGCGTCGCTGCCAATCCCGCCGTCGTAGGTTGACAACTCCTTGAGGATTCCGTCGATCGACGCAGCGCCGACGGGGGCCTGGCCGCCCAACGCGACCGGCGACGCCACGGCCCCAAGCGCGAGCGCGCACGCGATGATGCCGAGGGTCACCGACCAACAGCGCGAGAGGGTTCGATGCATGAACATGATGCGCCTCGCCTCAGACCGGCATCTGGTAAGGTTTCCGGTACGACCGCGACAGCAGCCGCTCGGCCGCCGGGTCGCCGATGATCGTCTCGGTGGCCGGGTCCCACTTGATGGTCCGGCCGGTTTCGATCGCGATGACCCCCAGGTGCCCGACGCTCGCAGAGCGGTGGGCCACCTCGGCTGGCGCAAGCGTCAACGCCCGGCTCCGAACCGAATCGAGGAAATTCTGCCAGTGATCGCGGCTCCGATAGAGTCGCGTCTCGTTGGGTCCGATGATCTCGTTGGCCAGGTGGGCCGGCTGGCTTTCGAGCTCGCCCCGATCCACCCACACCCAGCCGCCCTCGCCGAGCCACTTCGTCCCACTCTGGATCTCGGGGTACCCGCCCGCCAACACCATCGGCGTGCCGTCGGCGTACTTGGTCTCGACCCAGTACTTCGTCGCGCTGTTGTAGATGCCCGTCGTGGGAAACTCCCCCGTGCCCTTCACTTCGACAGGGCCCGTGCGCTCGAGGCCCAGTGCCCAGTGGGCGATATCGAGGTGGTGCCCCACCCAGTCCATCAACTGGCCGCCGCCGTAGTCCATGTTCCAGCGCCAGTTCATGTGCACGCGCGCTTTGCAGTACGGCGTCCACGGCGCAGGGCCAAGCCAGGTGTCGTAGTCGAAGCCGGAGGGTGGGGCTTCGATCTTCTCCTGTCCGAACGTGTTCGCGAAGTCGTTGTGGCCGGACGGCAGGCCCACCTCGACGCGCTGAATCTTTCCAATCCGGCCATTGCGGACCAACTCGGCGGCGCGATGGAAGTTGTCCTCGGACCGCTGCCAGCTTCCCGTCTGCCAGACGCGACCATACCGCTTCACCGCGTCGCAGAGCGCCCGTCCCTCGCGCAGGCTATGCGTAAACGGTTTCTCACCGTACACATCGAGGCCAGCGCGAACCGCCGCCATGGAGACGATGGCATGCCAATGGTCGGGAATCGCGATCGAGACCGCGTTGAGATCGCCGCGCGCGAACAGTTCGCGGTAGTCCTTGTAGGTCGCGCAGTCCTTGTTGCCATAGTGGCCGTTGACGGTCTCCTGCGCCTTCCGCAGCGGCACATCGTCGAGGTCGCAGACGGCCACCCACTGCACTTCGCTCTTGCCGAGAAACGTCCGCATGTTCGACGGCCCCTGCATGCCGAAGCCGATGCCCGCCATGACGATGCGGTCGCTTGGCGCCACCGCGCCGGCGCGGCCGAGGGCCGAGGCTTTGACGATGCTCGGGAATGCCGCGGCGCCGGCGAGGGCGAGCGGGGCTGTCTTGAGGAACTCACGCCGGCCGTATCGACGCTGCTTGTTCATCGGGTCCTCTCAGGGGTCGCTCTTTCAGATCCGTGCGCATTATAGGCCCGAAACGGGTCCGGAATTTCAGCGCCAGCAAATGGGGTCAGACCCCATTTCGCTTTCAGAATGGGGTCGGACCTCATTGTTACCAGACCCCATTCTTGCCCACGGCTTTACACACGTTTGGTTGCCGACGTAGCATGCCCCTCATGCCAACTCGCCGCGAAGTCCTGACGTCCACGACGCTCGCCCTGTTCGGGTCGTTGATGACCGGCGCACGGCCGGCCGCGGCTGCCCAGGCCCAACGCCCGCCGGCGCCAGCACTGGCGCCAGCGCCAGCCCCGCGCGGCAGCGTCAAGCCACCACGGCTGAAGACCGGCGACACCGTCGGCCTCGTGATCCCGTCGAGCGCGCAGTGGGATCCGGTCGCCGTCGATATCCTGCTGGAGTCGCTCTCGACGCTCGGCCTCACTGGCAAGCTCGGCAAGCACGTGTTCGATCGCCGCGGCTACTTCGGGGGACGAGACGAGGACCGGGCGGCGGATCTGAATGCGATGTTCGCCGATCCGTCTGTCAACGCCATTCACTGCATCCGCGGCGGCTGGGGCGCGGCTCGCCTGCTGCCGCTGCTCGATTGGACGGCGATCGCGAAGTCGCCCAAGATCCTCGTGGGCTACAGCGACATCACGGCGCTGCTGCTCGGGTTGCACGCGAAGACGGGGCTGGTCACCTTCCACGGCCCCCTCGGAGCATCGACCTGGAATGCGTTCAATCTCGATTGGATGAAGCGCGTGCTGTGGAATGGCGAGGCGGCCACGTTCGCCAACCTCAAAGAGATCAGCGACACGCTGGTGCCAGTCAAGAACCGGACGCGCACGATCACTGGAGGCAAGGCCAAGGGAAAGCTGCTCGGCGGCAACCTGACCGTGTTCACGACGATTGTCGGGTCTGGCTATCTGCCGGATTTCCGCGACAGTATCCTCTTCCTGGAGGATGTCGAGGAAGAGCCGTATAGTCTCGATCGCATGTTCACGCAGCTCAAGCTGGCCGGCATCCTCGGTCAGGTGAAGGGCGTCGTCTGGGGCACCTGCGACAAATGCACGCCGGGCGCGGGCTTCGGATCGCTGACGATTCCCGATCTGCTCGACGACCATATCAGGCCGCTCGGCGTCCCGGCGTACTCGGGCGCCATGATCGGCCACGTCGATCGCCAGTTTACGCTGCCGGTCGGCGTCCAGGTGGAGCTCGACGCGGATGCGGGCACAATCACGATGCTCGAGAGCGCGGTCGCGTAGGATAGAGTGCGGCGTCCGCCGAAGGCAGCCGAGGAGAAAGACCCGCCGGGGGGCGCGGCATGCCTGCCCCTGCGATCAGCAGAGACGCGCGGCCGCCATCAACGCAAGCGGTCTCCGGGGTTCGTAAGCGGCAACACGCCCCAACGATTCGGGAGGACAGGAAGATGAGCAACTCGCCAACGGACCGACTCAGTGGTGCGACCGCCGGCACCGACGGCATGACGCGCCGGTCGTTTCTTGCCATGACGGGAGCCGCGCCGCTCGCGTTGGCCCTGTCCGGGCCCGTCCCGGCGTGCAAGACCCGCCGGATCCCAATCGCCCTGCAGCTCTACTCGGTGCGCGGCGACTGCAAGCAGAACTTCGATGCGGCACTCGAGCAGGTGGCCGCGATGGGATTTGCGGGCGTCGAGTTCGCCGGCTACTACGGCTACGCGAACAAGGCGGCCGATCTGAAGAAGCGGCTCGACGCGCTCAATCTCAAGGCGGCTGGCACGCACATCAGCCTCGACACCCTGCAGGGCGACGCCCTCAAGAGCACGATCGAATTCCACCAGACCATTGGGTGCCGGTTCCTCATCGTGCCTGGCAATCCGGCCTTCACCGATCCCGAGAAGAGCAAGGCCCTGGCCGACACGTTCAATCAGCTCGCGGTCACGCTCAAGCCGCTCGGCATGTTCTGCGGGTACCACAACCACACGGCCGAGTTCAAGAAAGACGGCGACAAGACCTACTGGGACCTGTTCGCCGAACGCACCAGCCAGGACGTCATCCTGCAGCAGGATTGCGGATGGACGCTGGCCGCCGGGTTCGATCCCGCCGCCTACGTCCTGAAGTATCCCGGCCGCACGAAGACGGCGCACATCAAGCCGACGGTGCGCAACCAGGACACGGGCAAGAAGGCGATTCTCGGGCAGGACGCCGTCGACTGGCCCGCCGTGCTCGCCGCGTGCGCGTCGAAGGGCGGCACCGAGTGGTTCGTTCTGGAGCAGGAAACCTACCCGGACGGCAAGTCGCCGATGGACTGCACGCGCGAATCGTTGGCCGGCCTGAGAGCTTTGCTGAAGTAGGCCTGGGTCTGCAGGCCCCACGTCGCTCATGCGCACGCTTCGAACCCCAAGGGACTGCTTGACACGCGTTCGTGAGGGGTGACATTTTACGCCGACACCGGAGGACGGACGATGAGATACATGCTGCCTGCGATGCTGCTGCCGTTACTGGGCGCCGGACTGGCGGCCGCCACGGGTTGCGCGCTGGCCACCACGCCCCGGCAATCCACGACGCCCGCGCAGCCAACGGCCAACACGCTGACGCCCGCCGAGAAGACCGCGGGCTGGCGCCTGCTTTTCGACGGCAAGACGACGGCTGGATGGCGAAATTTCAAGAAGACCGAGATGCCGGCCGGCTGGACGGTCGAGGCCGGGGCGCTTACCCGCTCCGCCGCCGCCGGTGACATTGTCACTTTGGACGAGTTCGACAACTTCGAACTCACGTTCGACTGGATGGTGGCGCCAGGCGGCAACAGCGGCGTGTTCGGTCGCGTGACCGAAGACTCGACCGCCGTGTGGCACAGTGCGATAGAGTACCAGGTTCTTCACAACCAGGGCCACGCCGATGGCAAGAAGCCGGAGACCACGGCTGGTTCCGCCTACGCGCTCTACGCGCCGGTGAAGGACGTGACGAAGGCGCCCGGAGAGTGGAACCAGGGCAGGATCGTGATGAAGGGCACGCACGTCGAGCACTGGCTGAACGAGACGAAACTGCTGGCGTTCGAGGTGGGAAGCGCAGAGTGGACCGGCCTGGTGGCGGAGAGCAAGTTTAAGGCCTATCCCCAGTTCGGCAAGGCGCCACGGGGCCGTATCGCGATCCAGGACCACGGCGACAAGGTGAGTTACAGAAACATCAAGATCAGAGCCCTGTAGCCGTCTTCTGCTGGATTCGGTGGAGTCGTGCCGGTTGGGACCGGCATACTCGTCCTGGCGTTCGTCTTCTACGCTCTGGCGCTGCTCAGCAAAGAAACGGCGGCACTGCTGCCGTTGGTGCTGCTTGTCACCCCGATCGACAGGCCGCATTTCACCGCTCGCCGTCGCCGGCGCTGCGGGTTGGCTGCGTGTACGAGAACGGTCAGGTCGTGCTCACGCCGCTGGGAGTGTTCTGAACGGCGGATTCCCGGTTGAAGCCGCAATCCAGGCAGGATTCAGCGCGAGCGTCCCGTGTGCCTGGTCCTACGTCCAGTAGGCCTCCCCTGCGGGCTCCGCGATGACGACCTCCTTGAGAAACGCGATCGCCTTCTTGAGTCCCTCGGCGCCCGACATCAGGCTGTCCTCGTGCTCGATGCTGAGCACGTGGTCGTAGTTGACCAGGCGCAGCGCGCTCACCATCGCCTTCCACACAGGCGCCCCGTTGCCGTAGCCCACCGTCCGGAAGATCCACGAACGCTCGATCTCGCGGGCATATGACTTGGCGTCGAGGACCCCGTTGACGGAGATGTTCGCTGCGTCGAGTTTGCAGTCCTTTGCGTGCACGTGGAGGATGCCGTCCCCGATCGCGCGAATCGCGGCCACCGGGTCGGCCCCCTGCCAGAACAGGTGCGACGGATCGAAGTTACACCCGATGACGCCCGGCGCGAGGCTGCGCAGCCGGTTCATGGTCTCGGGATTGTAGACGACGAAGTTCGGGTGCATCTCGATGGCCACCCGTACGCCCGCCTTGCGGCAGAACGCCGCGGTCTGCTTCCAGTACGGCACCACCCGTTCGCGCCACTGCCACTCGAGTGCCGCCGAAAACTCCGGCGGCCACGGCGCGACGATCCAGTTGGGCGTCGTCGCCTTCGGGTCCGACCCCGGGCAGCCGCTGAACGTGACGACCGTGTCCACGCCGAGCTTCGACGCGAGCTCCACCGTCTGTTCGAACACGCGGTGGTGCGCCCTGGCCGTCGCCGCCTGCGGGTGCAGCGGGTTGCCGTGACAGCTGAGCGCGCTGATGATGAGGCCGCGCCGGTCGATCGCCTCGCGAAACGCCTTGAGCCGCCGCTCGCTGGCGAGCAGCACGGCCGGGTTCGCATGGGCGTTGCCCGGGTAGGCGCCGGTGCCGATCTCGACGGCCCCGAGGCCGAGGTCCACGATGTAGTCGAGCGTCTCTTCGAACGGTTTCTTGCCGAACAGGACAGCGAACACCCCGATCTTCATGCGACCCCCTTTACGCGTACCCACCGCCGGGTCCGCGACGACCGCTCGATCGCGTCGAGCACCCTCTGGTTCATCACCCCATCATGGAAGTTCGGCGACGGCACTCTCTTGTCGGCCACGGCCTCGAGCAACTCGTACACCATGTGCGTGAACGTGTGCTCCCAGCCGATGATGTGCCCCGGCGGCCACCAGGCCGCCATGTGGGGATGCGTCTGCTCGGTGACCAGCACGGTGCGGAACCCTCGCAGCGTTGGCGGGTCCGACTCGACGTAGACCTCCAGTTCGTTCAGCCGCTCCAGGTCGAACGCAACGCTGCCCAGGCTGCCGTTGATTTCGAACCGGTTGTGGTTCTTGCGACCCGGCGCGAGCCTGGTCGCCTCGATCGATCCAATCGCGCCGTTGGCGAACCTGACGGCCGCAACAGCCGCATCGTCCACGGTGACGCGCCCTCTCCGCTGCGGATTGTCTGGCAGCGGACGTGTCTTGATAAAGGTTTCCGTGATGCCGGACACCTCGGCGATCTCGCCCACCAGCATCCGCGCGAGATCGATCACGTGCGATGCGATGTCGCCGAGCGCGCCCGACCCGGCCGTGCGCCGGTCGAGGCGCCAGACCAGCGGAAACGCCGGATCGGTGATCCAGTCCTGCAGGTAGACGCCGCGGAAGTGGCGGATCGCCCCGAGACGCCCGTCCTGGATGATCTGCCGGGCCAGCGCGATCGCCGGCACGCGGCGGTAGTTGTGGCCGATCATGTGCGGCACGCCGGCCCGCTCGACCGCCGCCAGCATTCGCTCGGCCTCGCCTACGGTGTTCGCGAGCGGCTTCTCGCATAGCACCGCCTTGCCCGCGCGGGCGGCCGCGACGGCGATCTCGGCGTGGCTGTCGCCGGGCGTGCTGATATCGACGATGTGGATGTCGGGGCGGCGGACGACCTCGCGCCAGTCGGCAGAGGTCTCGGCCCAGCCGAAGGCGCGGGCGGCGGCGCGAACCTGCTGGGGCTCGAGGCCGCAAATCACCTTGAGACGCGGCGTGAGGCGGGGCGCACAAAACGCCGACACCTGCCGCCACGCGTTGCTGTGGGCCTTGCCCATGAACCCGGCGCCGATCAGTGCGATATTCACGTCGGACATGTGCGGCATTCTACACCGCCACAGCCGTCGCGCGCTTCCGACACGGCGGAGTCGTATAATCAACATGATCTCCCGCGTGCGCGGGTAGACCGTACAGCCGCAGCCGGCGTGCCCGGGCGTCCCGGCGCACAGGTGACCCACCGATGTCTGACCCCGGTCTCGAGATCGTCCTCATCGTCGTCCTGATCGTCGTGAACGGCATCTTCTCGCTGGCCGAGTTCGCCATGGCGTCGTCGCGCAAGGCGCGCCTGCAGCAGCGCGTGGATGACGGAGACGCGCGCGCGAAGACCGCCCTCGCGCTCTTCGAGCACCCGCTCGACTTTCTCTCGACCGTGCAGATCGGTATCACGCTGATCGGCGTGCTGGCCGGCGCGATGGGCGGCGCGACGCTGGTGGGCGTGCTCGCGCCCCAGGTGGGGCGCATCCCGGTGCTGGCCGCACACGCCTCATCTATCGCGCTCGGCGTGGTGGTGCTCGCGATCACGTTCCTCACGCTGGTCGTCGGCGAGCTCGTCCCCAAGAAGCTCGCGCTGCAGAACCCCGAGGCGATCATCTCGGCAATGGCGCGGCCGATGGGCATGCTCACGCGGGTGTTCTCGCCGCTGGTGCGGGTGCTCAGCTCGTCGACCAGCCTGGTGCTGCGCAGCTTCGGCGTCACGCCCCGGCCGGACGTGCCGATTACCGAGGAGGAGCTCCAGGTGCTGCTGGATCAGGGGCGGCAGGCGGGCGTGTTCGAGGCCTCCGAGCAGGACATGGTCGAGGGCGTGTTCCGCCTCACGGACCGGCGCGTGTTCCAGGTGATGAAGCCGCGCACCGAAATCGTGTGGCTCGACATCAACGAGCCAGACGAGGTCAACCGCCGGAAGATCGCCGACAGCCCCTACTCGCGCTTCCCGGTGTGTGCCGACGGCCTGGACAACGTGCTGGGCGTCGTCAAGGCACGCGACTGGCTGCTCTCGAACCTCGCGCCCCTCAAAAGCTGCATGCTGCCCTCCCACTTCGTGCCCGAGACGGCGATGGCGTCGCGGGCGCTCGAGGTGTTCAGGACGCGCAAACCCGAGCTGATGCTGGTGATCGACGAGTTCGGCGGCGTGCAGGGCCTGCTGACGATCACCGACCTGCTCGCCGAAATCGTCGCGGGCATCGACACGAGCGAGCCGCAGGCTGTCCAGCGCCAGGACGGATCGTGGCTGGTCGACGGCCTGCTCTCAATCGACGATTTCAAAGACCGGTTCGAGATCACGAGCGAGATGCCCGACGAGGACAACTACGAGTCGCTCGGCGGCTTCGTGATGATGAGCCTCGGCCGCATCCCGAAGACGGCGGACCGCTTCGAATGGAACGGCCTGCGCTTCGAAGTCATGGACATGGACGGCAAGCGCGTGGACAAGGTCCTGGTCGCCAGCATCCCAGCCGTGTAGCCGCTTAGGGGTCGGGACGAATTGCCGATAGAGTCTCTCCGGACGATGACGACATTGCAGGCGCGGCTGGCGACGGCGTGGCGGCTCAGCGGACCCCGTTGAATGCGCGCGCCTCGTCGTAGAGGGCGAGGATGCGCTGCGCGTAGGTCGACGAGGTCGCCCAGTTCCCGTTGCCCATCTGGTTCCACGTCGGGGCTTTGCCCTTGGGAATGACCAGGTCGAAACGGGGATCGACGCAGGGATTGTGCAGCGGCGGCACCGCGCACGCGTAGGCCGTGGGATCGGCATAGGCGCGCAGGTGCTGGATCTGCGCGCGCACACCGGTCCGCGCATCCGGAAACGTCGCGGGATCGGGATTCGCGCCGGTGGCGCCAATGCCCGCGAAGTTGTTCTTCCACGCCGGCACCGAACCTCCGAACCCGAACCATCCGGTCTCGACGATGCTTTGCATAAACGCGACGTCTCCGGTCACGCCCTCCATCGCCCCTTCTTCGATGAAGTAATCCGCCAGAATCTCCACCGGGACCGTCGCCGCGTACGCGCCGGACGGCTGTGGCTGACGCCCGCCGAACCACGCCACAAGCTGCACGGCGCTGAGCGGCGACGCGTGCATGATGGGGACCGGCGTGCTTGGCGGCGTCGTCGAACTGGGCGAGGTCGGCGCCCTCGCCGCGCAGGCCGCACACAGGCCAGACACGACGGCGAGAGCGACGAACAGTGCGACGTGGCGGCGACAGATACGCATACCAACGGGGAGAACGGCCATCGGCTCTGTGCCCCGGCTCCAGAATTCCGAACTGGCGAATCAGCATAGCGCAGTCCGCGACGCTCGACACTCGCGGGCCTGCCTGTGGCCGAAGGCAGCACCGACCTGGTGCATCAGGAACTGAAGCGACTCGGCCCGACGACGACGGGGCAACGCCACGTCCTTGTCGCCTTTGCGGCGACCGTCGTGCTGTGGGTTGCACCGGGCCTGTTCGCGGTTTTCGGCATCGATCACACGGCGATGGCCAAAGCCTACGCATCGGTGATGCCCGAGGGCGTGGCCGCGATGGTCGGGGCCTTCATGCTGTTCCCGCTGCCGACGTCGTGGAAGCCGCGGCGCTTCACGCTCACGTGGGAAGACGCGGCGAAGATCGACTGGGGCATCGTGATGTTGTACGGAGGCGGGCTCGCACTCGGCGAGCTGGCCTTCTCGACCGGACTGGCCACGGCCATGGGCCACGCCGTCACATCGTGGCTGCCCTCGCATACCACGCTGGCGCTCACGGTCCTGTTTGCCGGTGCGGCGATCTGCCTGTCGGAAGCCGCGTCGAGCACCAGGTGGCTCATCGCGCCGTCGTGGAAGCCCGTCGACCGGACCGTCTGGCTGGGGCCTGTTTGTGATATAAGCAAACGTCCCTGGAACCGGTTTCATCACCCGTTCTCGCGGCTGGAACAAGCCGCCGTACGCAGGTGATGAAGCCGTTTCCAGTGAGACGCGTCGGCAATTCGGCTGGCGACCAACTGGAGCACAAAGTGATGACAGGCATGAAACATATGCGTGCGGCGTGCGGCGCGGCCCTGGGTCTATTGGCCGCCGTCGGCGCGCTATCGGTGGTACTGACGGCTCAGGATCGGCTCAAGACGATGCCGGGGTACGACCAGTATCAACGGATGAACAAGGAGATGGTGGGCGCGGTCAAGTCGGGCGCCCTGGCGATCAGCTGGAAGGACGGCGGCAAGGCGTTCGAGTACCCGCGGGACGGCAAGGTGTTTCGCTTCGACGTCACGACGAAACAGACGACGGAAGTCGGGCCCGCGCCCGCCGCGTCAGAAGGCGCTGGCGGCAGAGGTGGTCGCGGCCAGGGAGGCGGGCCCGCGCGCGGGCGACAAGTCGCATCGGTCGACTCGCCGGACAAGACGCTCAAGGCCTTCTACAAGGACCGCAACCTGTTCGTCAGTGACGCCGCCGGCGCCGACCCGTCGCCCGTCACCACCGACGGCAGCGAGAAGGACCGCGTCAAGTACGGCTCGGCGAGCTGGGTCTACGGCGAGGAACTGGGCCAGACGACGGCGATCTGGTGGTCGCCCGATAGCAGGAAACTGGCGTACTACCGGTTCGACGAGAAGCAGGTGCCCGACTACTTCCTGCAGATGGAGCAGACGAAGCTCTACACGACGGTCGACACCGAGGCGTATCCGAAATCCGGCGATCCCAATCCCGTCGTGGATCTGTTTGTCTACGACGTGACGACCAAAGCCTCCGTCAAGGTGGATGTGCGAAGCGGCAAGCCCTTTGACAACGACGTGGTTGGACACTACGTCTATCGGGTGGCTTGGTCGCCTGACGGCAAGGAACTGCTGTTTTCGCGCGCGAACCGGCGGCAGAACATCCTCGAACTGGCGGCGGCTAATCCGGCGACCGGCGCGTGCCGGGTCGTCCTGCGTGAAGAATGGCCCACCGGGTGGATCCAGGAGAACCCCACGCAGGTGTTCTTGAAGGACGGCCGCCGCTTCATCTGGGCATCCGAGCGCAACGGCTGGCAGAACTACTACCTGTACGACCTGTCGGGCACGCTCATCACGCCGCTCACGCGCTACGACAAGTTCGAAGCGGGCAGCCTCGTCAAGCTCGACGAAGAGGCGAAGGTGCTGTTCGTGATGGCGCGAGACGGCGACAACCACCTCAAGCAGCAACTGCACCGCGTGAGCCTGGATGGCAAGACCGACGTGCGGCTGACCGATCCGGCCTTCCATCACACCGTCGGTGGCTGCATGGCCTCGGGGCGCGGTGGCGGGCCGCCGGCTGGCGGCCCAGGCGGCCAGGCCCCATCGTGCGGCATCTCGCCCGACAACAAGTTCGTCGTCGATGTGTACCAGACGCACGACACGCCGCCCGCTACCCGCGTCGTTGACGCGGCCGCGGGCAAGGTCGTGGCTGATCTCGCGAAGAGCGACCTGGCGAAGTTCGATCAGCTCGGATTGAAGAAGGCGGAGATGTTCACCTACACAGCGGCCGACGGCAAGACGCCGCTGCGCGGCCTGATCAGCTTCCCGTCGAACTTCGATCCGGCAAAGAAGTACCCGTCGATCTTTTCGGTGTACGGCGGTCCCGCCTCTGCGGCGACGCGCGAGACCTTCGTGCAGGCCAGCTCGATGACGGAGTACGGCTTTCTGGTGCTGACCCTCGACACGCGGGCCGCACCGGGCATGGGCAAGCGCACGCTGGATGCGATCTACCTGAAGCTCGGCCAAGTTGAGATGGACGACATGGCCGAAGGCGTCAAGGCACTCTGGAGCCGCCCGTACTTCGATCGCGATCGCGTGGGCATCCAAGGCACGTCGTACGGCGGCTACTCGTCGGTGATGTGCCTGCTCCGGCATCCCGAGGCGTTCCGCGTGGCTGTCGCTTCGTCAGCGGTGACCGCGTGGATCCACTACGACACCATCTACACCGAGCGCTACATGTGGATCCCGCAGGAGAACAAAGACGGGTACGAGGCGGGAAGCGCCATGAAGTACGCCGACAAACTGGACGGCCGGCTGCTCATCTACTACGGCACCGCCGACAACAACGTGCATCCCACCAATGCGATGCAGTTGATCCAGGCGCTGCAGCGGGCGGGCAAGAGCTTCGAAGTGCAGGTGGGACCTGACGCCGGGCACTCGGGCGTCAACCAGCAGCGCATGATGGAGTTCTTTATCGAGAACCTGGTGATCAACCCGCCCAAGCGGGCGGGGGTAGCGCAATAGGACCGCGACGCCGGCGGGCAGTAACCAGAGGACTCGTGGTGGTGTAGGGGCAACCCCCCGTGGTTGCCCCAAGTCGAATCCCGGCAAGGCGCGTTTTGCCGCCCTTCGACGTAGCTCAGGGCGCCCCGAGCAGGGTCGAGGGGCGGCGTGCGTGAGCGGGGACGAGCGGCGAATCGCCACGTCGCCGTGCAAGCGGGTTCATCCAGGATCGCTCTGCCGGCGTGCGTGAGCGGGG
>Ga0315273_10001661_pt1 | contig 25489 bp, 14 predicted proteins | sample YL17G02_0_MG_FD_205753 | JGI IMG/M metagenome (GOLD analysis project Ga0315273, IMG submission 205753) | Sediment microbial communities from Yellowstone Lake, YNP, Wyoming, USA - YL17G02_0 | ecosystem: Environmental > Aquatic > Freshwater > Lake > Sediment | place: USA: Wyoming | collected... | reverse complement strand
CGGTGGGACCGTCCGATTCATCCGTGATCCTGCTCACGGATGAATCGGTCGTTCCCGCCGCGGTCGGGGGGGGGGGGGGGGGCGGGGGGGGGGGGCCGGGGCGGCGGGCCGGGGGGGGGGCCGGGCGGGGGGGGCGGGGGGCGGGGCCGCGGGGCCCCGCCCCCCGCGCCCCGGGGGGGGCCCCCCCCCCCATGCCGCTCCCGCCCGACGCGGTGGCTGCGTGGTGGTGGCCGCCAGCTGGAGAGCTGAGCTGCCCTGTGTGTGGGCGTTGTGGCGGTGGTGGTGGCCGTGCGCGCAGCAGCAGCCCCGCTCCTCCTCCAGCTGCTCAACCCTCCCCTCCAGCGGAGGTGGAGCCTCTCCAGCTGGCCCCGCCAACAACATCCCACCGTCCCCGCCGCCGCCGGTCCTCCCTGTCTGACGCCCTGCGGCGGTGGCTGTCGCCGTTGGCATCGGCATCTTCGGGAGAGCCTGGGATCGGTCGACTCGGACGTCCCTAAGGAAAAAGAAAGAGAGACGAAGAGAGGCATGAAAAAGGACACTTGCAAAAAAACACTTCGGCAGGCGCCGTGGGGCGGCCACTTGCAAAAAATCACAATGGTAACACGTCTCAACACTGCTCTGGCAGGCGCCGTGGGGCGGCCACCCTCAACCACGCACTGCCACCCACCCCATCCCCTACCCGGGCGGCAACGTCGATCAACCATTCGCCGGGCCAGGCGGGCGTCCCAGGTAGGGCGCCAATCTCGTCGCCGGGCGGCGGGCGGGCGAGGTGCCACAAGTCCAAGGCGGGGCCCGCCGTGCCGGCCGGCGGGCGGCGGACGAGGACGACCTCCAGGACGCTCACACGGCCGGGGTGGGATGCTGGGTCGGTGGTGCGAGAGCAGGACGCGAAGACGGAGGCTGGGGCGGCGAGGGCGGGCAGGGTTGGGGAGGCAGGCTGTTGTTGTTGCTGGTCACCTGCGGCGGCGGCGGCAGCCGTCGCCGCCGCCAGCTCGGCCGCGCCTGGCCGCCCAGGAACCCCTGTGGTAACAACCCGGGGGTGGAAGAGCGTAAACATGACGCCACAGAGCGTGTCCTCGGCGCCCGCCGTCTCACAGGCGGCGGCGGTTGCAAAAGCACTGGAACAAGGCAGCCCAACCTTGGCTGCCAGGGTGACGACCGCCCCACCGCCAGAGGCGAGCGGGGCGCGCCAAAGGGAGGGGAGCAAGGTGATGACGGTGCCCCCACCACCGGGGAGGGTGAGGGACGTCGGGAGGGCGTCCCAGCCGGCGACCAGGCGTTCTGGGGAGAGCAGCGGGGGTTGGGGCCGGGCGGCGGGTGGGGGGCGGCCACCGCCTGCCTTGCGCGGCTGGGCGGGAGTCCGGGGAGGGGCGCCGCCTGCAGCCGCAATCCCGACCGCCGTCGCGGCCGCCAGTGCACCCCCTAGCTCGGCAGACGAGCCCAGCGACCCCGACCGCGCGCGCTTGGCCAGCAGGGAGGGTGGTGGGAGGGGGGGCAGGCCGCCGCCGCTGCCCGCCCGGCCGGTGTCCATCGCGGCCGCTGCCGCCGCCCACAGGCTATCCACAGAGATCAAGCCGGGCGGGCCCAGGCAGGAGAAGGGCGAGGAGGGCAGGGCGTCGCCCAAGCTGCCGGAGGAGCCGCCGCCAAGGAGAGGTGGGCGGGGTTGTTGCCCGCCCACTGCTCCATCCTCGTCGCCTGTCGTCGCCGCCGCGACGGCCAGGAGGTCGACCGAGGCGTCGGTGCCGAGCATACTGGGGTAGGAGGGCGGCTTGGCGAAGGGCGAGGATGTGGTGGGGTTGGCGCGGGGCGAGGAGACAAGCATCCTGTGGGCGGTGTGGGGCAGGGGAAGGGGCGGGTTGGTAAGGGAGACTGAAGGGGGAAGCGTTTTTTTTAGGGAGGGCTCATGCCCCACGCCCCGCGGTTCATCAACAATGCGCCAATTGTGATGCATGCACCATAGTCACACATCCAGCGAAAGTTGGCGGGGAGGAGGCCAACCCCGGGCGTGCGCGCGTGCCCAATGCAATGGGGAAGCGCCGGCGGCGCCGCGCGCGCGCGGAAAAGGGGTCGGAGCGGCGAGTACGGGCTCCTTCACGGTCGCTTCCTACTCGAGAGGACCAGCTCACGTCCCTCCCGGCACCCAACCACGCACGCCAGAGATGATGTGGAGGTTGCTACAGCCCTTAGCTGTGCTGGGTGGGTGTGCGAGGCGGCGATAGCGCGGCGCGGCGGCTCGCATCTAAAACCAACTACCAGCGCGAGCGGTTGCACCCATTCCCCTTGCAACGCGGTTGGCGGCGGCACGTGCGCATGCAGGGCACGCCCGACAGCATGCGCGTGTAGAGTAGTCACAAGTTCATACCTCGTGGTGGAGTCGCAAGCCCTGAGGAGCAATGAGCACCGCGCAAGGCGGCGCGGTGGTAGAGGGGAGGACGGGACCAAGTGTGTAGACGGGCCAACGAAGGGGGTCGGGGAGATGGCCATGGAGGCCCTCTTTGGCGTACGCCCGTTACCTTGGCGTGAGTGCACGCGTCGCCGGGTGTGCACTGCTACACACGCACGCTTTCTCCGTCCCATCTACAAATAAAATAAGGCTAGTAACTCCCGTCCGCACCCACGACAACCGGCCCATCATCATCATCATCATCCTCATCATCCTCGCCCTCTCCGCCATCAACCTCCCACCCTAGCCGGGCCCGGACGACGGCCGCTAGGCCGGCGGCGGCTGCTGAGACGTCCGCTGGAACAGGGGCCAGGCCTGCCTCCCTGAGGTGCCCGTAAAACCGTTTCACCAGGGCCCTCAAAAAGGAGTCGGCCAGCAGCTCGTCGGCCATGGGGACCCCAAACGGGCCGTCGCCGCCTGGTGGCTGGGGCGGCCCTTGCTTGCCGCCCGGCGAGGCCGCCTCGCCGCCGCGGCCGCCGCCGCCCAGGCTCGCCTCCAGCTGGGCCGCCAGCGCCGTCAACAGGGACGCGAAAAAGGGTGCCGTGGCTGGGCGCCGGGGCGCGGCCACACAGCCGAGTGCCAGGTGGAGCGCCGCCTTCCACGCGCCAAACGCGGCCAGGCACTGGCCCGCCCAGAAGGACAGGAAGGCGTGCTGCAGCTCGGCCAGCAAGCCCGCGCCGGCGTCGCCATTGAAGGGCGGGGCGGCGATGATGGCGGCCAATGCCCCGGACTTGTCCAGGTTGGCCGCCGTCAGGGCGGCGGCCGTCGTGCCCTCACCTGCCACGACCAGGCGGGGCAGCGGGGTATAGCGGGGGACGCCAACGCCGACGCCGGAGAGGGTGGCGGGCGGCGGCGAGCCCGCCTCCTGCTCTACACGCCCGCTCCGGTCCCGCCCAGCCTCCAGCGCCGACTCCAGAGCAGCCTCCGCGGCCGTGGGTGGGCGTGGTGAGGCCGCAGCGGCCGCCGGTCCACCTCCTCCGCCCACCACCCCGCCGCTCAACCCGCCGACCCCGCCCGGGTCGGCCTCCGCGACCACGCTCACATTGCCGCCTGGGATGCCCGGTGGGGTCGAGCGGGCTATGGTAGCCCGGTCGATGTGGCCTGCCAGCGCCCGCCACCCCGCCCAGGACCGCAGGGCGTAGGGCGCGAGGCCGGCATCGAAATCAAAGCAGGCGACGCCCAAGCTGAGGCGGGCGGCCTCGTCCTCGTCGCCCACGGGTGCCAGGAGCTCGGTGGCGGGGTCCCACCGCCGGATGACAATGGATTGAGGCGTGGGGGAGGCGCTGCTCGCATTGCTGCCGCACACGACGTCGACCCAGGCCCAAAAGGAGGTGACCAGCCCGGGCGCGCCCGTGCCTGCCTCCCGGGCTGCGTATGACACAAGGTGCGGCCCCGGCGGCACCATTTTGATGCCCTTGAAGTGGGGTCCGGCGATGAAGGCTTGGCCGTCAATGACAAAGGCAGTGCCGGGGGGGACGTCCAAGAAAAGGAAGGCGCCGCCCCGGGCGGCGGCGGCGAGCGCGTCAGCCGGGTTTGCGAGGCCGACGCCAGCAGCGGTGGTGGTGGGCATTTTTTTTTTTGCAAGCAGGAATAGGGGGCTCTTTTCTTTTCTGCGACCGCGCCCACGCACTCAGGCCTGCTGCAGCATCGCGTGCGCAAGCGGGTGGTGTGTGTGCGAGGTGATGGGATGGGATGGGGGCAAGGTGGGGGCGCGGCGCGCGAATGGGCTAGCAAAAAGAAAATGGAGGAGTCTTGCAGCCGGCGTGGTATCCGGCCACCCGTGGCATCACTGTTCAACTTTTTGTGTGTTCCCCCGGGCGCACACTCGCGACCAAAATGCCCCCCCCCCCCCTGCCCGGCGCCGACCGCCACAACACCGAGAAGGGCTTCCCCGACGCCGGCACAGGAGCCTCTTCCCTGCCACCGTCTGCCTTTGCGGCGGACAACTACGGTTCGGGCGCCGCAAGCGCTGGCGCGGCCACCATCACGCCCGCCACCGCCGGGCCGGGCCGGCGGGCGTCCATGGACAACAGCCCCCCACGGGGCGTGGCCAACTCCAGCTGGGCCACTTTGGGCGGGGAAGCGTCGTCATCGGGCGGGGATATCGAGGCGGCGGGCGCCTCGCTGCCGCCCCCTGGCCTGCGCTCGTCCATCGGGGGCTTGAACGACCAGCTCATGGAGCCCGTGCCCCTGGCGTCCCGCATCAAGCTGGAGTTTGCGGACCTGTCCACCTGGGTGCCCCGCCTGTTTGGGCCTGGCGTGCCTGGCGGGGCGCTGACCCGGTCGGCCACGCTGCTGAAGAGCGCGTCGACGCGGGCGTTTCGGGGGTCGACAAAAAACAAGGGCGGGCGGGCGGGCGGGGTAGGGGCGGCGGCCCCCGCGCCTGGCGACGGCCCCAAAAACGGGGGCGGAGGCCAGCCCATGCGCCAGGTGAGGGCTGGTGGGGAGGCGGGCGGGGTGTGGCCGGGAGAGAGGACGCGGCAGAAATGCCACACCACGCCACACCACGAGAATGCCGCATTCTCGGTGACAGCCGTTACTCACGCTGGGGGCGGCCCCCGTTTCTCTCTCTCTCGCTGGTCCATTTAGGTCCTGTTCTCCATTTCCGGGTGTTGCAACCCGGGCGAGGTCCTGGCCCTCATGGGGCCGTCCGGGTCGGGTAAAACCACGCTGCTGTCGATCCTAGGTGGGCGGACGCCAAAGTGAGTCGAACAGGTGGAGGTAGCTGCGCGTGCGCGGTCCTTTTCGCTCCTCTCGCATCAACCCACGCACGCCTCCCGTCGCACACTCTCACCCCTTCTGCCTCCTCTTCCACTCGCTGCCACAAAACGCACAGGGGTGCCACCGTGGAGGGCGGCGTCCTCTTCAATGGCGCCCCCATGACCAAGGGCGCCAAGCGGTCGCTCGGCTTTGTCCTCCAGGACGACCTCCTGTACGAGGCGCTGACGGTCTGGGAGACGCTCTACTACGCCGCCATGCTCCGCCTGCCCCGCACCATGACGGCGGCCGAGAAGAAGGAGCGGGTGGGCGAGGTCATCGCGGCCCTGGGCCTGAACAAGTGCCGGGACACCATCATCGGCGGCTTTTTCCGGCGCGGCATTTCGGGGGGCGAGCGCAAGCGGGTCTCGGTCGGCCACGAACTGCTCATCAACCCGTCCGTGCTGTTGCTGGATGAGCCGACTAGCGGCCTGGACTCGACGACGGCGATGCGGCTGGTGACGACGCTGCGGGCGCTGGCCGCGGGCGGGCGGGCGGTGGCGACCACCATCCACCAGCCCTCGTCCCGCCTGTTCCAGCTGCTGGACAAGCTGTTGTTGCTGTCCGAGGGGCACGCCATCTACTACGGCCGCGCCGCGCTGGCGACCGACTGGTTCCACCGGCTGGGGTTCACCATGCCGTACGGCGTGAACGCGGCGGACTTTTTGCTGGACGTCGCGTCGGGCGACGTGAGCGGCGCGGCGGAGGGGAGCGTGAATGGAGGCGGGGCCGGCAGGCGGGGTGGTGGCGGCCGGGGCGGCGCGACTGGCGCCGCGGCCTCCAAGCCCCTCTCCGGCGAGCCCGCCCGCCGCCACCTGATCGACGTGTACGAGCGCTTCGCGTCGCTGCACAGTGGCGAGCATGACGGCTTCTCCGAGGCCGTGTCCCTGTCGCCTGCCGTCGTCGGCCAGGATGCCTGGGCCGCCATGCAGGCGCGCCGGTCCCTGTCCGACACGCTGCCGGCCGACGTGTTCGGCGGCCCGGCGGTGGCGGTGGGCAAGGGTGTCTCCGCGATGCCGCCGACGGACGTGGGGCCCGGGGCAGCAAACGGCGCCTCCAACACCACCGAAGGCGTGGCGAAGGCGCAGCCCGCCCCCACGCCCGCGCCCTTCGCCAAGGCCGACCGGTGGGGTGCCTCCTACGGGGCCCAGATGTCCATCCTGTTTGCGCGGGCCGTCAAGACGCGGCGCTTTGAGGCCATGTCCGGCCAGGACTTTGCCCAGTTCATCGTCGTCGGCGCCCTGGCCGGCCTCTTCTGGTGGCAGATTGGGCGGGACCGCACAGTCAGTTCGGCCGCCAACATCAATGGTCTCCTCTTCTTCGAGATGCTCTTCCTCTCCTTCCGCTCCATGTTTGCGGCCCTGTTCACCTTCCCCAACGAGTACAAGATGATGTTGAAGGAGCGGGCGTCCGGCATGTACCGCCTGTCGGCCTTCTACTTTGCGCGCACTGCATCGGACGTGCCGATGGAGGTCACCGTCCCGACCGTATTCATCGTCATCATCTACTTCATGGCCGGCCTGCGGCTGTCGGCGTGGGCCTTCCTGGCCAACTGGGCGGCCGTCACGCTCTGCCTCCTGGTCGCCCAGTCCTTTGGCTTGCTCATCGGCGCGACCGTCATGGTCCCCAAGACCGCGCAGACGATCACCGCCATCATCATGCTGACGATGATGCTGGTGGGCGGGTTTTACGTCACCACCATCCCGGTCTGGATCGCCTGGCTCAAGTACCTGTCCTTCGTGTATTACGGGTACAACCTGCTGCTGAAAATCAACTGGGTGGGCGTGCCGCTGTGGGATTGTGCGGGCGATAACCCGCCTGCGCCGCAGGCTGACCCGCGCTGCACGCTCGTGCCGCCGGGGGGGCTGCAAGCCAAGCTGCGCCTCCAGGAGAATACGGAGCAGTGGCCGTGGGAGGCGCTGGCGCTGCTGGCCTGGCTGGTCATTTTCAGGGTGGCCGTGTATGTGGCGCTGCGGCGGAAGACGGGGGCAAAGGCGCGGTGAGGACGATGGTGTTGAGGCGCGCGTGCGTGCGCGCATGACTGCGCTAGTTGCAGAGAGAGCAGAAAGAATGGGTGTGTGCGTGGTGGAGTGTGCTCGCTCGGGGCGAATTCTTTTCTTTTCGGGTGGGGGGATACGAGGCTGCTCTTCTTCTCTCCTTGTGTGTGTTACAATTCTATTGACTAGGTTTTGATCATGCATGCTGGCGGGGTGTTCGGTGAGTTATTTCCAACGCAGCTTTTTTTCCGAACAAACGATTCAACCTCACCTCAATCCCCGCGCGCGGCAGGCGCGCTGGCGGTGGGGGCGGCCGGCACGGAAAGCACCTCCCAGAGGACCGCCTCATGCGCGGCCGCCGGCAGAGGGCGTGACCGCCACGCGTCTGGGCGGCCCGGGCGGGCGCCCGGGAAGGAGCCGATGACGCGCGTGCGGCATTTTTTGGAGGACGCCCACCGAAGCAGGCTTGTGAAGGCGCGCGCGTCCGATGAGACCAAGGTCAAAAAAGGGGGTGAGGTAGAGGAGGGCGGCCTGTTGCTGCTCGCCGTCACAAAATCGACCACCGCGGCCGTGATGGCCTGGTCCACCGCGCCCGGCGTGGAGGGCAGGGTGACCAGGGTCGCGCCCGGCGGGGGTGGGTCCCACCCACGCGGGAGCGAGGCGGCCGTCGCGGCGTTAGCAAAGAGAGTGATGGACGGAGGACAGGGCGGGGACGCGGCGCCGTCGCGGCCGCCCGCCACCGCTTGCAGGAGAGATGCCGGGTCGGCTCCGGCGGGCGGGCGCACGTTGTCCAGGTCCCAGAGGACGGTGGCAGCAGCGGCGGGGCGTGGAGAGAAGGAGGAAGGGCTGGGTTGGTCCAGCAGCCGGGTTGCACGCAGCGTTCGTGCCGTGTGTCGCCGCAGGCCGTGTCCGGTGCAGGGTGCCCTCATCATCGTGTGTGGTGCTGGGTTGAGGGTTGAGTGGGAGTCGATCGTCGCGGTGGCGACGGCAACGGCACGCGGCCAGCGGCATGCAAAGCGACAAGTGCAAAGTGAAAAAACACACACGCTTTTCAATTCGCACAGCCCCCGTCCCTTTGAACCATGCCTGCAGCCACGGCCACGGCCACCACGTCCACGGCTGGTAGAGCTGTAGTGGGCAGGCCATGCGCCATCGTGCGCAGGCTGCGCCCGGCCGCACCCCAGCCGTCGCCCGTTCTCGCTCATCCAACCCCGCCCGGCCCCTGCCGCGGCTTTTTCAACCCGGCCCGGGCAGTGCAGTCGTCCTCTGCTGCCGCGGCCGCCGCCGGGACGTCCTCGCCCTCCTCCTCCTCACCTTCCGGCGCCGACACCGATTACCTCGCCCTCACCAACGTCACCGTCCAGCGCACGACCGACGGCGTGTCCGTCCCGTTGCTCTCAACCTTCCGCGCCGGCCCCACGGACCGCACGCTGCTCTTCATTTTGACCCACGCGGCCGACCTCGCACCCTTTGAGCTGGTGCCACGCATCTTGAAAGCCCTCCCACGCCTCACGGCTGCGGGCGTGCAGGTCGTGTTTGTCGTCCTGGGCACGCCGGCCAATGCGGCCGCCTTCGCGGCGAGGCTCGACGTGCCGCAGTCGCTGTTATTCGCCGACCCCACAGGCTCCACACACACTGCGCTGGGGTTCAGCAAAGGCTTCGACCCGTCCGCCCCTAAACTCAACCCTTACGTCCGCCTGGCCGCCATGCTGGCCGGTATCGGCTCCCCCGGCACGATTTTGCGCGTGATCAAAGGCTACGTCGGCGACAAGGAGGGCGAACCCATTTTCGGGCCGGGGCCGTTCGACATCCTGGGGAAAGGGTACCAGCGGCCGATGGAGAGGGCCACCCAGCGACTGATGAGCATGGGGGCAGTGCTGAGCGGCTGGTCCGAGCTGGCGCCCCCGGACGCTGAGCTCCTAACCCGCCTGGGCGGGTGTGTGGCCCTGAAAGGGCGCGCGACAGTGCTGCGCCACACGGATGCGGGCATCTTGGATTATGTGGACTTGCGGGAGGCATGCGGGGCGGTAGGGGCGGTGAAGGCGTTGCCGGAGGGGGTATGAGATGAAGGCCTCGCCGGACGAGGCGGGAGGAGAAGGGCGAGAGAAAGAGGGGAAGGAGGGGAGAAAGAAAAAGGAGGTCGGAGGTCGGGGTCGAGCGCGCCAGAGGCGCGTGCGACTTGTCACTTCACTTTCCCACAGCTCTCTCCTTCGACCACAAAACCCGCCGACCAGACCAACCGGACCACCACCACAAAGCATGTCTAGCCCCACCACGCACCCAGCCACCAAGAAGGCCAAGACCGGCGCCCCGGGCGCGGGTGGTGAGGAGGGGTCGTCGCCGGTGATGACACCAAAGACAGCGCGCGCCGAGGCCGCCGCTGCTGCCGCGCCCGCCCACAAAGGCTCGCCGACCAAGCCGGAGGGCCACGCGGCGGCGGCGGCGCACCCGGCGCCGCCCCTGGGCCTCGAGCGCGCGCTGGGCGCTGAGCTGCACACGTCGGGCACCCAGGAATACGGCGGGCGGGCGGCTACCATCCTGGAGAAGGGCCGGATTCTGTTTCTCGCCCGCCCGACCGTGGCGGCTGAAGAGGAGGGCAAGATGGCGGACGCGTCCCAAATCCGGACCTTTTACCTGGCGCTGTGCCCGGTCGCGGTGGATGAGGAGGTGGCGGCGGAGGCGGAGGCGAAGGCGGAGGCGGAGCAACCGTGGGCCGCAAAGGCCCGCCTGATCATCATTGGCAAGAAGCTGCTGCCCGACATTGGCGAGCGTTTCTGGGGGTTTGTCCAGAGCGTGGGCGACCACTTCGGCGACCTCTTTGTGAAACCAGAGGCCGGCGGCAAGCAGAAGAAGAGAAGCAAAGCCGCCGCGACGGCCACGGCCGCCCCGCCGCCGGCGGAAGTGCGCCTGCGGGTGCTGGGAGAGGGCGATTACGCGCTGACGCGGGTGGGGAAGAACGTGGGCTCCGGCCACCTGACGTATGTGCTGGCGGAGCCTCAGGCGCCGACGCCGGCGCTGGCGGAGGTGGGCGTCTTCGCGAGCGCCGGCCGTTTTGTCATCAGCATCAAAAACCCGGTGACGCCGAACCGTGGCGGGGCGGGGCTGAGCGCCAAGGAGAAAGCTCACTTTTCGCCCGACGCGCTGGCCGCATTCAACGGCAAGACCGCGCGCACGGCTGCGCATGGTTTGAAGTGGGTCAACTTTTCCGCCTCTCCTACACTGCTCAACACTCGCCACGCGGAGCTCATTTTGATCGGGTCCAACCCGCCGGCTGAGAGCGACCCGGGCCTGGCCGAAAGCCTGCAAGCCGCGGCCGCACAGGATCACGAGGCCCACCTGCACCTGCAACGGGCTGCTGACCAAGGGGCGGAGGAGGCGGGCGGCGCCCACAAGGGGGCCGAGGCTGAGGAGGCGGAGGTGCGCGAGGCCCTGGAGCAGGAACTGCACGCCGGCGCGGTCGGCCTCGATGTCATGCCCGCGGTCACGGGCGAGCTGGAATGACAGGGACGGTATGCGCTTTCCACCTGCGTTGTCCCTGCTTTGGGGGGGTCTGTGCGTTTGCCCAAGCCCCTGGGAGCGCGCCCCTGCGGTGGTTGTGTGGGTGAGAGGATGCGGGGGGGCACACGCGGGCGAGAGATGGTGTGTGTGTGTGTGTGTTGTGGTTTGTCTGTCTCCTGGTTGACACACACACACACGTCACCCACGCTCCTGCCCACCCCTCCGCTGCTGCGCGCCACCACCCTCGCCAGGCTGGATGCGGCGCCTGCTGCTGCCTTCCCCCTCCCCTCCCCCACCTCCCCCCACCTGCGCCGCCCCTCCCCCTCGCCGGCCCCGCTGCTCGGCCATCAGCTCATCGTACTCGTCCGGGTCGATGCGCAGGCGGGGCAGGGCAAAGACGGCGAAGGCGACGAACAGGAGGAGGAGGCCGTAGGGCGTTTTGGCAAAGGCGACAGGGTCGAACGTGCCCCGTGCGTCAAAGGGCGAGGTCCGGGCGGCGGGGCGCAGGGTGAGCGGGGAGGTGGGGAGGAGGCGGGTCGGGGCGTCGGCAAACGCGGCTTCAAGGGTAAGAGGGGAGGCGTGCTCGCCGTCGCCGCCGCCCGCCCCGCCATTCCGCACCCACACCCACACGGAATGGTAGGCCAGGCCGGGCGCGGTGACCTCCAACAGGTGCGACCCGGCCGGGAGGCCCGCAAAGGTGAAGCTCCCATCTTGGGCCGCGGGGATGGTGGTGCGGGGCGTGGACGACGAGCCGTGGGGGGTGAGGGTGACGGAAATGGCGGCGGGCGAGACTTCAGATGCTGTGTGCAAGATGCGATGAGATGAGACGAGTGTGTGTGAGAGAGAGAAAGAGAGAGGAAGGGGGTGTGAGTGAGGCGCGCGGGCTGTGCCCTCCCCTATTGTGTGTCCAGCGGGTCGAGGTTGAGCAGCGCAAAAAGCGATCGTTCGGGCGCGCTGGCCCGCGTCGTTTCCCTCTCGTGCAGCCGCGCCACGCCCCCACACGACACTCACGCGGCCATTGGACGATGCCGTGGAGGGTAGGGGAGGCTGCAGCGACGGCGACAGCAGCAGCGGCCGCCCAGGCCGCCAGGAGGAGGGCGGGCAAGCGCAGGCGGGGCATTTTTTTTCACGGGCGGTGGGGTGTGAGGAGAGCAGGCGTCATCGCTGCCGACTCCCTCGTTCTCGCCAAAAAAAACACTTTTTTGACACGCACGCACGCACAACCATGCCCCGCCTCGCCCTGGCCGTCACCCTCCTGGCCCTGGGGGGTACTCAGGTGGGTTGTCTGGGCCTGCTGTCTCTGCCCCGCCGCGTGGACTAGAGCAGTCCGACGCCGGGCACGTGCAAGCGCGGGGAGAGGGCGCGCTCCCGCCATTGCACCCCAACAAGAAACGCGTTCCGCGTGAGGCCTCGGCACGCTCGCACGCCCCACGCCGCCCTCCCAATCAAACTAACCCCGCCACGGGATGCGGCAGGAAGACTGGTGGGAGCCAGGGCCATGCGTGTTTTGGTGCGGCAAGCGTGCAGACACACACTCTCTACTCCCGCGGCTCACCCACTCTCTCTTTTTTTCCCCTGCTCCTCTCTCGACACAAAGGCCCTCCCTCAACCCCCGCTCCCTCCCTTCCCGGAGCCTGTGACCTCGCTGGCCGCTGCCATCCAGGAGCCCGCCCGGCTGGCGGACGCGTACACGTCCGCCCGCAACGTGGCGGCCGCCCAGCAGTGGGCGGACGCGGCGGCGGGCAAGGGCCCCGGGGCTGCTGCTGCTGGCGGCGGCGGCGGCGCCGCCGCCCCGGTCGTGCTGCCCCCGTCGGCCGCGGCCGGCCGGCCCCTGGTCGTGGCGACCGCGCACGCCGCGGCGGGCGCCCCCAACCCGACCGCCAGGACGGTGGCCCGCGACGGCGCGCTCGCCGACCCGGTGGAGGCGGTCGTCCAGGCGGGCGCGGACGCGGTCAGCGGGCGGCCCCCGCGCGGCCTGCTGGACGCCGTCCTGCCCGCCCTCCTAGGGGAGCCTGGACGTGGGGCGGGCAGGGCGCAGCGGCGGGCTTTGCTGCAGCAGCAGCCTGCGGGCGCCCAAGCGGCCGCGCCGGCCGACGTGCCGGCTGGCGTGCCGGCAGCCAAGCCCACCATGTCCAAGTACAAGCTCTTCAAGACGGCAGACCCTCACAGAGTGCGGACACAGAGAGAGAGAGAGAGAGACGGGAGGAAGGATGGGGGGGGGGGGGGTGAGCGCGCGGGCAGGGTTTAGGGCCACCAGGCACAGGCACCGCTCTCACACCTCATCTTTTCACACACTCCAGGGCGTCGCCGCGGGCATTGCCTCCATCCTGCCGCCACGCCTGGCCCTGCCGGCGCTGCCTGGGCGGTAGAGATGGGTGCGAGAAAAGGAGGGGAGGTGTGTGTGCGGGCATGGAGGAAAAGAGAGAGAGCAGGGGGGTTGTCATCTCCATTTTTTTTCATTCCTCTCTCTCTCGTGCCGGCGCTGCTGCGGCCTCTCTCCGAGCAGGCGGGCGGCACGTGCGAGCTTGCCATTGGGAGGTCGGGTGTGACGGCCGCCCCCTGACCCCCCCTGGCGACTCCAGCACCAGGCGCACGCCGCCGCCGCCGCTGTGAGGCGAGCCGGAGAGAGGCATTGGCAGGACGTCTGCCCCTGCATACCTGCGCTGTTTCAACCTTCCCCCCCTTTGATATCTCCTCCTGTGTGGTCCCCCTCCCTCCAACCTCCCGGGCCCGTGATGTTTGACGGCATCACCCACACAACCCACACAACCGGGTCAGCCTCCCCCGAGACGGCCCCTCTCACCGCCACCTCCCCGCCCCCCCAGCACACGCCCCCCACGCGCCGCGTCCTTGCCCGCCGCCGCTCTTTCCTCGCCCGCTGGCTGGCCGCCGGGCCCGCCGCCGCTGCCGCCGCCGTCGCCCGCTCCTTGGGCCTCACCCCCAACCGGGAGCTCGTCGCTGTCGCTCTGGCCTACGGCGTCCAGGGCGTCAAAATCCGCATGGCCGGCCTGGCCGAGAGCTACCTATTGAAGGACACCCTCCACCTGACCCCGGCCGCCGTCACCTCCCTCCTCTCCATCGCGCACGTGCCCTGGGTGGTAAAGCCCTTGTACGGGTTCATCAGCGACAACTTCCCCATCGCGGGCGAGCGCCGCCGGCCCTACCTGGTCGCCTGCGGGCTGGTGGGGAGCCTGGCCTTTTGGTGCCTGGGGTCAGGCGGCGTCTCAACGCTCACCCCGCTCTCCGCCTGCGCCCTCATCACCCTCACGGAACTGGCGGTCGCCTTCTCGGACGTTGTCGTCGACGCGGTCGTTGTCGAGCAAGCCCGGGGCGAGAGCCAGTCCGCGGCGGGCGCGCTGCAGAGTTTGTGCTGGGGCGCCCAGGCGGTCGGCTCGTTGAGTTCCGCCTACGCGGCCGGGTGGGTGATCGACAGGGCCGGCCCGCGGCCCGTGCTGGCCGTGATGGCCGCCTTCCCGCTACTCGTCGCGCTCGCCGCGGGTTTCATCCGGGAGGTGCCGCACTGCCCGCCCCCGCTGGCCACGCCCGGGAGCGCGCGGCTGAGCGGCCTGCCCGCCAAGCTGGCCGCGATCGGCGCCCAGGCGCGCGCGCTCCTGGCCACCCTCCTCCGCCCCGACATCCTGGGCCCGGCCGCTTTCATATGGGCGTACCATGCGTCGCCCTCGGCGGGGCAGGCCCTTTTTTTTTTTTACAGCGAGCCCGCGTCCGCGGGCGGGCTGGGCTTCTCCCCCGAGTTCATCGGCCGCATCCAGTTGCTGGACGGGGTGGCCTCCCTGGCCGGCGTGTGGGCGTTCAACGCCTATCTCCGCCGCGTCCCGCTCCGCACCATTTTTGTGTGGATCATTTGGGCGTCGGCCGCCGCGGGCGGGACCCAGCTGGTGCTGGTGACCCGTGCGAACCTCGCCCTCGGCCTCAGCGACAAGCTGTTTGTGGCCGGGGATTCCGTGCTGCTGACCGCGCTGGGCCGGATCGCGCTCATGCCCTGCCTGGTCCTGGCCGCCCGCATCTGCCCACCCGGCGTGGAGGGCTCCCTGTTTGCAGCCCTGATGAGCTTGAGCAACGCGGGCGGCGGCGCGGGCGAGCTGATCGGGGCCGCCCTGACGGCCAAGTTGGGCGTCAAGGCCGGAAATTTTGGGGGCCTCCCAATCCTGGTCGGCATTTGCGCGCTAGCCTCCCTGCTGCCCTTGGCCCTGATGGGGCTGGTCGGGAAGGCTGGGGCGGCAGGGGCGGCGGCGGAGGAAGGTGAGGGCGCAGAGCGGAGCCCAAAGGGCGGAGAGGGAGGGGGGGTGGTGTGAGGGGGTTTGGGGGGATGTGGATGGAGAGGATGGGGAGGATGGGTGGAGAGAGAGAAAGAGGGGCGGCTTGTGCGCGCTTTGTTCGTTGTTGTTGTCTTAAAATTTCGAGAGGTGAGACCAGCACTCTCTTCTCCCTCTGTATCTGCGCGGGCGTCTCCCCGCTCCCTCCACACACACAGCACGCCTCTCGCACACCCACCCACACCCGCGCCACTCCCTGCACCTCTCCCCCCTCTTCCTGCAGCACACTCTCATGGACCTGCTCCAGGGGTACGGCAGGTAAGAGAGACAAGGAGGAGAGAATGCGTTGCGCCGCTGCTGCTCGTGTCCCCATCCTCTCCGCGCCCCCGGCGCCCAGCAGAGCATCCACCCACCCGCTGACACACGCTGGCTGCTCAGAGGAGAGGCTTGGAAGCACACGCACGCGCGCATACTTGCGACGCCACGCAACTCACACGCGCATTACACTAACCCCACATGACAAACAGCGACGCCGAGGCCAGCAGTGGCGACGCCGCCGCAGCGCCCGCCGCCCGGCCACCACCTCCGCCCTCCCTGACCCTCCCGCCCACCGCCCCGCCCGTCGACACGACCGGCCTGAAGCTGGACGCCACCACGGGCACCGCAATACCGGCCGCCGCCTCCACCCACCTCGCCCTCCCCTCCGCCCGCATGACGTATGCCAACCTGCCGATTGCCCAGATGCACGCGCCCGTCGCGGGCCCGCTCCACCCGGCCGCGCTCCGGGCGGGCCAGGCCCTGGGCGGCCCCCGCCGCAACCACGGCTCGGGCCACGTCGTCGACACCTCCATGTCGGCCTTCCACTTCGATGACCAGCTGGCCACCTTTGACGCGCGCGGGTACGCGAGCGCGCCGCCAGGTGGGGGCGGGGGCGTGGTCGGGGATGCGGCCGCGGCGGCGGCGGCGGGCGGGGCGACCGTCATGGTGCCCGGGGTGGGCGGGATTGGTGGCGGTGGCGGTGGCGGTGGCGGCGGTGGCGGTGGCGGTGGCGTGGCCGCCAACAACAAGCGCCCCCGGGAGAGCGCGGCCGCCAAGCGCGCCACGCGCGCGGCCGCCGCTGCCGAAGCGCAGGCCGTCATGGCGTCCGGCGGCGCCTGGACGCTCGTCCGCCGCGCGCCCTGGGCGGACCGCCAGGTGGCTCCGGCCAAGCCGACCGACGAGCAGCTGGCCTGGCTGAAGGCGGAGGGCTTCATCAAGGAGGAGGAGGAGGAGGGCGCGGATGGCGAGGCGGGGCCGCTCGCGGTGGCGGGGGGCGGGCATGGTGCCGCGTCCTCCGCCACCCCCGCCTCTGCCCTCGCCGGCACCTCCAAATTCCACGGCACCGCCGAAGTGGACGAGCTAGGCCGGTCCTGGATGGAGGCGCCCCGGGGCGGGCGCAAGGGCGCGCCGGAGACGTGCTCCCTGCCCCGGCGCCAGGTCGCCGCCTGGGCCGCGCATGGCAAGGGGGCGTCGGTCGTCCGCTTCTTCCCCGGCACGGGCCACCTCCTCCTCTCCACCGGCCTGGACGGCAAGGCCAAGATCTGGGACGCCAGGACGCTCGGCGCCGGCGGCGGCGGCGGCGGCGGCGGCGCCCCCAAGCTGCTTCGCTCCTATGCCGGCTCCGCCAAGGGCATCCGCGACGCGGCCTTCTCTGCCGACGGGTCCCAGTTTGCGTGCGCCTCCTACGACAAGGTCGTCAAGCTGTGGGATACGGAGACGGGCAAGGTGGTGGCCGGCCTGGGCGCCGGCTCGAAGGCCATGTTCTACTGCGCCGTCTTCCACCCGGACCCGGACAAGCAGCACGTCCTGCTGGCCGGGTGCGGCGACAAGAAGGTCTACCAGTGGGACGCCCGGACGGGCGAGGCCGTCCAGGTCTACGACTATCACCTGGGCCCCGTCAACACGGTCACCTTTTTCGATGGGGGCCGCAAGTTTGCGACCTCCTCCGACGACAAGACGGTGCGGGTGTGGGAGTACGGCATCCCAGTCCAGGTCAAGCTGGTGGCCGACCCAGGCATGCACGCCATCCCGGCCATGGCCGCCCACCCGGGCGGCGGCTTCATGGTCGGCCAGAGCATGGACAACACGCTCGTCACCTTCTCCACCAAGGAACGCTTCCGGGCGGTGGCCAAGAAGACGTTCAAGGGGCACGCCGCCGCGGGGTACGCCTGCCGGCCGGCCTTCTCGCCCGACGGCCGCTTCCTGGTGTCGGGCGATGGCGAGGGCAAAGCCTTCTACTGGGACTGGAAGTCCGGCCGGGTGGCGCGGTCCGTGCAGGCCCATGACGGCGTCTGTATCGACGCGGCCTGGCACCCGACGGAGGCCAGCCGCATGGTGACGTGCGGGTGGGATGGGACGGTGAAATGCTGGGAATGATGTTGTGTGAGAAGAAGGGTGGGAGTGGGGTGGTGTGTGGGTGTGTGGGGGGGGAGGGTGCAGCGTGTTGTTTAGTTCCTCTTGTCTCGAACCATCTACACAACGTGTGCCGCGCCCTCTCGTCACCAAAGCCCGACTGCCCGGGCGAGGCCGCCCCACAGGCCGCCATCCTCCGCGGCGGTCAGGTCGGCGAGGGCCGCCCCGACCGCGGCGGGGGAGGTAGGGCCGCCCTCGCTCAGCGCCCCGCCCAGGTCGTCCACCAGGCGGCTGACCTCAATAGCCAGGGCGCCCAGGCAAAGGGACGCGAGGACGGGCGTGCCGCCGGGGAGGAGGGGCGGCGGCGTGTGCGCGCCCTTGTTGCTCCCTTCCCTTCCCCTCAGCTTCCACGCCATGAGCGGCGGCAACACCCCGTACAGGGCCGTCATCCCGTACCCGCCGACCGCGTTCAGGACCGAGAAGAATGAGCCCGGGTTGGCGAGGGCGGCGGCCAGGGGGGGACCGAGGACCAGGGTGAAGGCGAGGGCGCGGAGGCCGGGGAGGTCGCCCGTGAGGGAGGGCGGCGTGGTGGGCGCGGCCGGAGCCTGAGCCGCCGCCGCTGCCTCCACTGCCGCCGCCGCCTGTGCCGCCGCCTCTGCTGCTTCCTCCTCCTCTCCGTCCAGGCGGGCGGCGCCGAGGGCGGTTACGAGGCGGGTGAGCGGGTCGGCTCCTCCGCCGGCCGCGCCCTCGGCCGCCGCCTCGGCCCCCGCCGCCAACCACGCCCGGGCACCGCCCCGCAGCTCGGCAATGACCGTCTGGGACAGGCCCAGGCTCGTCCCCAGGCACGACGTCGCGATGGCCAGAACGGAGAAGCCCGCGACGGCGGCCCGCATGGCCGGGCCACCCAGGGACATGACCGCGTCCAAGGGGTCGGCCAGGGAGGCCGCCGCCGCGGCGCCGCCCCCGCCCCCGCCGGCCAGGGCTAGGGCGACCGCGTCCCAGCAGCAGAACATTAGCAGGGGGGCGGCCGACCCGATGAGCAGGGCGGACCGGACGGCCGCCCGGTCGCCGCGCAGTTGGGCGACAACCACGGGCACGAGATCGTGGTATACCAGCGCAAGCAAAACGACGGGCACGGCGGCGGGCGCGGCCGCCCAGTCGGCCGCGGCGAGCGAGCCCCAGTCGGCGTCCGCGGCGCCGGCAGCCACGATGCCCGCGTACAGGATGAGCAGCCCCGCCGTCATCATCCGGTTAACCGTGTCGACGGTGCCCGTGCCGGCAAACAAGACGGCACCGGTGAGGGCGACAAAGGCGATGGCGCCCGTGCCGGGCGACAGGAGCAGGGCGGGCGAGGCACCTGCCCCGCCCCCCCCTCCTCCTCCCCCCCCCCACCCGCTCCCCACCCCGGCCGCGACCAGTTCGCCCGCCTTCGCGATGTAGGCGACCAGGAGCGCGTACGAGAGGGACAGGTAGGCCGACGAGACAAAGGCGCCGCCGCGGGGGCCCAGGGTGGCGGCCGCCATGTCGCGCAGGGTGACGATGTCGTCGGAGGAAGCAGGGCGGGTGGACGCATCCACCCCCGGCCGCTGCCTGTCGGCCAGCACGGCCAGGTTGACCTCCGCAATCAGCATCGCTTCCGCGGTCAGGGCGGCACACACGGCCGCCAGCACGGCCGCCGACGGGCCGAACCCCGCGGGCGCACCCACGGCCGGCAGGGCCAGGATCCCCGCCCCAATCGTGGACCCCAGGATGAGGGCGACCGCCGACACGACGCTCGCCTCGCCCGCCGGCCGCAAGTCCTCCAGGGAGGGCAAGCCCGCGCCGCGGGGCATGCGCGGGGAGGCGGGCGGGGACGGGGAGCGCGAGGGCGGGGTCCGGCTGACAGCCACGGCGGCCGAGACGTCCCGCGAGGAGGACGAGGATGGCGAGCGCGAGCGCGAGGAGGGGCGGCGAGAGGAGCGAGAGGTTGGGGTCGCCTGCGTCGGCCGGCCGCGCGTCGACGACGCCAAGGAACGCGTGTCCGGCGCCAATTGCGGGGGTGTGCGCGGGCGGCCGTCCACGCGGATGCTCGCATGAGCTACCCTGTCCTCCTGACCCACCCTTAGCGCGCCAGGCGCATGGAGTACAGGCGTCAGCTGGCCCCGGTGTTGCAATGCCCTGGCCGCCCGACGCGAAAAAAGCGTGGCAGGGATGGCTTGGGGCATTGTGGCGGGGAGTCGGGGCCGGAACAGGGGATGAGCTCCCCCCCCCCCAAGCTGGAGGATTGGCATATATAGAGGGGCACCCGCGGCCGGGGCTGTGAGTGGCCGCGAGGTCGTTGCCCGGCGGGTGTGGTGTGTGCGCGAGGGTTTTCTTTTTTTCTCTTTGTGAGGTCTACGAGAGAGAAACAACATTGAGTTCACAGTCCGACGACGAGGTGCGTCTGTTTTCGCGTGTGTCTTTTCCGCTCACGCCCCGCACGCACGGTCCCGCCGACTCCACCCGCGGCAGGGGCGATACACATGTAGACTCTCCTCCTCGCATGCCCGCCAGGCCGTCGTCCGCCGGGAGCCGCATGGGAAGGGAGAGCTTTTTGTGGGGACCGCGTCGACGACAAAGATCGACGCTGCCCCTCGCCCGCCGCGCACGGGCGGCCTTCAGGGGGCCGGCCCGTCGCGCCTTGACCCCTGGCGATGTGCGGTAATGGACGCAGCACGCACCGGCGCTAGCTCCAACCACCCACGCTCACCGGGTCCCCTTTCTTTAGCCCATCACACAACACACAGCAGTTTCTTCTTCTTCCTCCTGCTTCCGTGCCAACCACCCGCCTCTCCATCCCACCATGGCGAACATGCAGGGCCAGGACTGGAACCCGGTCATCCTGTCCAAGCGCCGCCCCGGCGCCAAGGAGTCCCAGACGCCGGCGGTGCGTATAGTCGTGAGGGGTGGTGTGTGTTTGTGTGTGTGTCGGGGGGGGCGGGCGCGAGAAAAGTGGGCGACCTCTCAACCACCCTCCTGTGCGCTTGACCCCTCTTACTCTCCTCGCTCATCATTGTCTAGGCTCTCCAAGCGGCCTTGCGGGCGGGCCAGGTGGAGGCCGTGAAAAAGCATGGCGGCGCGAACAAGGCGCACGGCGCGGCGGGCGCTACAAAAGATGCGGCCAAGCTGGACCGGGAGACGGAGGAGCTGTCGCATGAGCGGTGAGAAGAAAAAAGAAGAAAAGGGGAGGGGATGGCCATTGGTATGGAGAGCACGATGCGCGCCGCCCGCGAATGCAGGCTCCTCTTGCTGCTGCCCGGGCCTCCCGAGGGGCGGAGACTGGTGGCGGCGTGGACGAGGAGAACGGTGGCGGCGCCTCCCTCATGAAAACAAAGGGGAGCTCTCTCTCCTCCCTTGCTTTTGCGCGCGTGTCCTCATTGGTCGACGGTCGACCAGGGGCAGGGGATCGCGACCCGCACGCGCGCCGGTGACCACGCGCCTCACCCTCTCACTCGTCATCCCCCCATTGCTCTCCCCACTCGTCTTAGCGTCTCGTCCGACCTGAAGAAAAGCATCATGGCCGCCCGTCTGGCCAAAAAGATGACGCAGGCCCAGCTGGCCCAGGCGATCAACGAGAAGCCGCAGATCATCCAGGAGTACGAGTCGGGGAAGGCCATCCCGGCGCCCGCCGTCCTGTCCAAACTGTCCCGGGCGTTGGGGGTGGTGCTGTCCAACAAGCCCAAGAAATGAGGTGGGAGATGTGATGAGGGGTGGGCGGGGCGCGCGGGGTTGCGTTTTTGTGCAAAAGGCATCAAGGCATTTCATCATCTCTCCTCTCTACGCGCCGCCGCGCCCGCCGCGCCCACGCCCACGTCCACGCCCACGGCCCGCACCGGCTTTGGCTTTCTTCTTGGCCGGCGGGGGCGAGGGCTCAAAGTCGCTGCCCCCGCTGCCGCTGCCACCCTCCTCTATATCGCCATCCAAGCCAGCCGCCGCAGCTGCAGCAGGTTGCTTGCCCTTGGCCGCCGCCGCCGCCGCCGCCGCCGCAGCCGCCGCCTTGCGCGGCGGCCGGGCCGCCCGCTTCTTGGCAGGCGCAGCAGCAGGGTAGGGGGCGGTGGAGGACGGGCCGGACCCGCCAGCGCCTCCGCCGCCGCGCGCGCCCTTGTGCCGGCCTCCACCCCCTCCCTCCCCAGCCAGCGTCTCTTCATCGTCCAGCAGGATGTCCGGGTTGTGGCCACCCGTGATGCCCGCGACCGCCCGCTGCAAGCGCGTCGACCGGATCTTGGCAAACCGGGTGCGGAAGGTAAGGAACTGGGTCATGGTGGCCTGGGTCTTGCGTTCGGCGTACGCCTGAAAAAGGGGTGGAGATGATGGGGGGGAATGGGTAAGAGTGAGGAGTGGTGGGCCTGGGGTCTCTAGAGCGCGCTCCGTCCCACCCGGCCGCGCCCACGGGTCTATCCCCCCCCTTTCTTTCTCCTCTCCCTCATCGTTTTGTTTCTTTACCTTCAAAGCCGGCGCCAGGACTTGTTCGGCCCGGGCGGGGGTCCACCCTAAGACGCGGCCACAAAAGGCGCGCAGCTCATCCACGGCGGGCGGGACCTGTACGAATTTGGCGGTCCCGGCGTCGACGCGCGGGTTTTCGTAGGCCTCGCACACCGCGTCGGACGGGAAATTGTCGGGGACCTGCCAGTTGGTGCGGGCGCCCCGGTGGCGCCGCTTGAACTCGGCCCGGGCCGGCGGGTCGGAGGCGGAGAGGGGGGAGGTCGGGTTGGAGGCGGCGGCCGTGTGCTGTTTCTGGCCCGCGGCCTTCGCCGCCAAGCCTACCAGCCGGTCGTCCGGCGCGTCCACCCACGCCCGGAAGTCGGCCAGTCCCGCGTCGCCTGGGAAGGCACGCAAGACTTCGACCGCGTTGACGACGCCGACCCCGGCGACGCCCTCCGCGTAATCAGACCCCAGCAGCTGGGCGAGGCGAATCAGGTCGCGCCGCCCCAGCCCCAGCTCCGCCCCCACGTCCGCCGTCCGGTACTCTTCCACGTATTTGGCGTCCGCAAACAGGTGGCGGTAGACAGTGGCGCCGCCAAAGAGGAAGACGTCGTTGTCATCCGTGGCGACGCCGTCGACCAGGCCGTGCGAGTCCAGCCAGGCGCACTGGGCTTCCGCTTCCATGGGGGCGACCAGGTAGGGAATTCCGAAGAGCTGGAGCAGTTCCTGGACCTGCTCAAACATCTCGGTGGTGGGCCCGTCCGCGCCGATGCGGGCCCGGCGGGCGTCGCCCCGGGCAGTGTCAGCCTCGGCCGTCGCGGCGGCAAGCTCGGCGTCCAGGTCGACTAGAGGCTGCGGGCGCGGGGGTGGAGGGGCGGCCGTGCGGGCGGTGGGGCCGCCGCCGCCGGATGTAGGGCGGATGGCGGTGGTGACGGGGGCACCCGGTGCGTGGACGGGCGGCGACAGGACGTCCCACTCATCGTCCCCGACCGCGTCGGCGGCGGCCAGCATGGCTGCGACCTCGCGCGCCCACTCGGGGTCTGAACGGGAGAGAGGTTGAGGAGGGGGCGGGGGCGGGGGAGCGGCCGCGTCGGCCGGCTTCCCCTCCGGCTGCGGGGCGGCCGTGGGTACGGGTGGAGGCGGTGGTGGCGGTGCGCGGCCACCTTCGTCGCCGCCGCCGCCGCCGTCGTCGTCGTCGGAGATGACCATCGCCTCCTCACCCCCCTTGGTCGCGCCGCCGGTGGCGGCGGTGGCCGCCAGGTGGACCTTCTCTTTCATTTCCACCTCCATCGTGGCGTCCGTGGGCGCGGCGGGGGATGAAGATGGCGAGGTAAAAGCCACTTTGGGTGGTTCCAGGGCCGCGGCGGCCGGCGGGGCGGCCGTGGCAACGGCGGCCGTCGGAGGAGGGGGCTTGGGAGAGGATGGGGCACCAGCAGCAGCAGCAGGTACCTCCACCACCCCCACCTCCTCCACTTTCTCCACCTCCATCGCGGTCGCGGCGGGTGGCAGTGGGGGAAGGGGGGACGCAAAAAAAGCGTCTGTGGGTGGTGGTAGCCCGGGCGCGACGGGCGAGTGGGCCGCGGCGGCGGTGGCCTTGGGAGGAGAGGATGGCTTGGTGGGCAGTGTGGCACCGCCGCCAAACACTGCCTCGCCCTCCGCCGCAGCGCCGCCGTCCCCGCGCACCGGACTGGCCGCCCCCGATGGAGGCAGCGGAGGAAGAGCAGCATGATTGGTCGTAGCAGCAGCAGCAGCAGCAGCAGTAGCAGGAGTAGCAGCAGCAGCAGCAGCAGCAGCAGCAGCAGCAGCAGCAGCAGCAGCAGCAACAGCAGCCTTGACGACCACCACTTCCTCTTCTTCTTCCTCCTCAACCACCACCCGCCGCAGGCGGGTCGGCCCCGCTGCCCTGCCACCCTTGTTCACCTCCGCCAGACTGGCCTCAATCGCGGCCTGGATCTCGGCGTCGCTGTCATGGTCGGCGCCGGCGGCGGTGCCCGTGGTGGTGCGAGGGCGGGCGGACGGGCGGGCGCCGGCCCCGTCCCCGCCCTCCTCCTCCTCTCCACCCTCCCCTTCCTTCCAGTCCCCGAGCTTGCGCCCCATGCGGAAGCCGTGCGAGAGGGACCAGTACTTCTGGCGCTCCCGGGCCCGAGAGCGCCAGCCGGATGTGCCCGGCGCGGGGGACGGGGCGGATGGGTGGGGCAGGGCCTGGCCGTCGGGGCCGACCTCCTCCCACTCTTCCTCCTCTTTTTCACTGTCGCTGGTTGAAGACGCCCCCGCCAGGTCGGCCGCCGTCAGGCCGTCGGGCAGGTCGACGGAGAGGTGGAGGTCGCCGTTGGCAAGCGGGCTGTTCGTCGCGTCAGGTGGAGGCGGCGGCGACGCCCGACCGCCCTGCTTGCCTAGCAGGCGAGCGAGCGGGTGGGGAGCGGGGGCGCCGGTGGGTTGGTGGGGAGGTGGTTGAGGCGGCGGCGGTGCCGGCGGCGGCGGCGGCGGCCCAGGCCCACCCCCACCTCCTCCACCAGCACCATCATCCCGGGTCAGGACGTACTCCCGCCCAGCCTGGGCGGCGATGCGGCGGGAGGGAGCGCCCCCCGGCCCCGCCCCCGCCGCCGCAGCGTTCAGCGCGTCCCGCACGCCCTCCATCTCGCGCCGAAACTGGGAGGCCTTGAGGAATTCCGCGACCTGGAGCTCCGAGAACGTGCCGGGGGCGGCCGCGGCGGCGGCGGCAAACTTGTCGCGGTTGGCCAGGGTGGCCGTCTCCCGCGCCCGGGCCAGCACGGCCAGCTGGACGGAGGGGGGCAGGGCGGACAGGGCGACCGGGTCCAGGTGAGTGTGGGCGCCAGGGGGGAGGACGATGGTGGAGAGGGGGTCGTCGTCGTCCGAGTCCGAGCCGGACGAGGACGACGACGACGCCGTCGTAGAGGAACCGGAGCGCACCAGGATGGGCGCATCGCCGTCCCCTTCGCCTCCACCCGCCACCTCCAAGCTAGCCGCGATGGCGGCGGCCAGCGCCGGGTCCTGCTCATCCGCGTCGAGGAGGAGGTCGGGCGCGGGGAGGGTGGCCGTCATGGCGGCGGCAGCCGCAGCGGCAGCCGCGCGCGCGGCCGCAGCCTCCCCCGCCTTTGCTGCAGCAGCAGCCACAGGGCTGGACCGGCCGGGGGCGGCCTCCTCGGCTGCGGCGGGCGCGGGCGCGGCGGTCGCCGGGCCTGGCCCCCCGCCACCCCCACCAGCCGCCCGCCCACGCTGCTCGGCGGCCGCCGTCAGCGCGGCGTGCTTGCGCAGCTGCGCCATCAGCAGCCGCTCTGCCGCCTGGCGCAAGCGCGCATCCTGCTGTTCCCGCCGCCGCCGCCGGGCCAGGGTCGTCCGCTTCTTGAGGGCAGGGGTGGCGCCGTCAAAGATGAAGACAGGGCGGATGCGGTGGAAGAGGAGCCTGGATGATTTATGTGGTGTTGGGAGCAAGGGGGGGGTGAGCGCGTCGGACCCGGGGACTAGGGGGGCCCGCCTACCGCGCGGCTCTTTGCCTCGCTGGCGGAGGGCGAGGCTGGGCCAGGGCGTGGAGGGGCCCCTCTTTCAAACTCACTTGCAAATGCGGCGGAAGAAGCCTATCAGGTGGGCGTTGGGCAGAGGCTCCCCCCGCTCGTCCCGCATGGCCTTGACAAACTGGTGGACCCAAATGGAGGCGTCTGAGAGGGGGG
>Ga0315273_10001660_pt1 | contig 25492 bp, 23 predicted proteins | sample YL17G02_0_MG_FD_205753 | JGI IMG/M metagenome (GOLD analysis project Ga0315273, IMG submission 205753) | Sediment microbial communities from Yellowstone Lake, YNP, Wyoming, USA - YL17G02_0 | ecosystem: Environmental > Aquatic > Freshwater > Lake > Sediment | place: USA: Wyoming | collected... | reverse complement strand
GCCAACATGGCGCTTTTCCTCGCCACGCCGCCCGGCGCCAGCATCTCCGGCCAGGCGCTGTCGGTGTGCGGCAACGTGGAGACCATGCGATGAGCGGGGAAGCCAAGGGGCGCATCGCGATCGTCGGCGCGGGGCTGATCGGCCGCGCGTGGGCCATGGTATTCGCGCGCGCCGGCCATCCGGTCGCGCTGCAGGACGCCGACCCGCAGGCGCTGCAGCGCGGACTGGCTGCGCTCGACCAGGGCCTCGCCGACCTGCGCGAGGCGGGCCTGCTGGCCGAGTCGCCGGTGACCGTCCGCCTGCGCATCGCGCCGGCGCCCACACTCGCCGGCGCGCTGGACGGCGCCGTCTACGTGCAGGAAAACATCGCCGAGAACCTGGATGCGAAAAAAGCGGTGTTCGCGGAGCTCGACCGGCTCGCCGCGCCCGACGCGATCCTCGCCAGCTCGACGTCGACCATCACCGCCTCGCTCTGGAGCGAGCACCTCGCCGGCCGCGCCCGCTGCATCGTCGCGCATCCGGTGAACCCGCCGCACCTCGTTCCGCTGGTCGAGCTGTCGCCGGCGCCGTGGACCGCGCCGGAGGTCGTCGCCCGGACCAAGGCGCTGCACGAGGCGGTGGGCCAGGTGCCGATCGTCGTGCACAAGGAGATCCAGGGCTTCATCCTCAACCGCCTGCAGGGCGCGCTGCTCGCCGAAGCGTTCCGGCTGCACGCGGACGGCTACGTGTCGGCCGACGACATCGACAAGACCGTGCGCGACGGCCTCGGTTTGCGCTGGTCGTTCATGGGCCCGTTCGAGACGGTCGATCTGAACGCGCCGGGCGGCGTCGCCGATTATTGCGCGCGCTACGGCGGCATCTATTACGAAATGGCGCAGCAGCAGACGCCGCGCCGCTGGGACGATGCGCTGGTGCGGCGAATCGAGGCGGAGCGGCGAGCGCTGCTCCCCGCGGCCGACCTGCCGGCACGCGGTGCGTGGCGCGACCGCCGGCTGATGCAGCTGATCGCCCACAAGCGCGACGCCGCGAAGAACGACTGACCTGCCGCATCACCAGGAGACCGCCATGGCCGCACCCCGCGACAAAGTCATCATCACCTGCGCCGTCACCGGCGCCATCCACACGCCGACGATGACGCCGTACCTGCCGATCACGCCGGCCGAGATCGCGGAGGGCGCGATCGGCGCGTGGAAGGCCGGCGCCGCGATCATCCACCTGCACGCGCGCGATCCCGTCGACGGGCGGCCCACGCCCGATCCGAAGGTGTTCATGCAGTTCCTGCCCCGGATCAAGGCCGAGACCGACGCGGTGATCAACATCACCACCGGCGGCGGCCACAACATGACGGTGCAGCAGCGGCTCGAGGCGCCGCTCGTGGCCAGGCCGGAGATGTGCTCGCTCAACATGGGCTCGATGAACTTCGGCCTGTTCCATCTGGTGGGAAAGCAGAAGGAATGGAAGCACCCCTGGGAGCCGCAGTATCTCGAGAACACGCGCGACTTCATCTTCCGCAACACGTACAAGGACATCGAGTTCTCGCTGCAGCACCTGGGCGAGGAATGCGGCACCAAGTTCGAGTTCGAGTGCTACGACGTCGGCCACCTGTACAACCTCGCGCACTTCGTCGATCGCGGCCTCGTCAAGCCGCCGCTGCTGATCCAGACGATCTTCGGCATCCTCGGCGGCATCGGCCCCGAGGCCGAGAACCTGATGCACATGCGGCGCATCGCCGATCACCTGTTCGGCGAGGACTTCCACTGGTCGATCCTGGGCGCCGGCCGCCATCAGATGGGCCTGATCACCATGGGCGCGATCATGGGCGGGCACTGCCGCGTCGGGCTGGAGGACAGCATCTACCTGCGCAAAGGGCAGCTCGCGCAGAGCAACGCCGCTCAGGTGGCGAAGATCCGCACGATCCTGAACGAGCTGTCGCTCGAGGTGGCGACACCCGACGAAGCGCGGCAGATGCTGGCGCTGAAGGGCAAGGACAATGTCGGCTTCTGATCACGGCGGCAGTCGGTCCCGTCCCGCCGCCCGGCTGGTCGCGGCGGCATGATTCCGCTCGCCAGCATCGACGCCGCCGCGCGCGACGTCTACGCGGCGATGCTCCCGACGCCGCAGTACGCGTGGCCGCTGCTCGCCTTGCGCGCGGGCCGCGAAGTCTGGGTCAAGCACGAGAACCACACGCCGACCGGCGCGTTCAAGGTGCGCGGCGGGCTCCACCTGCTGGCAGCGCTCGCCAAGGGCACGCACAAGACCGGGATCGTCAGCGCCACCCGCGGCAACCACGGGCAGAGCCTCGCCTTCGCCGCGCGGCAATACGGCATCCGCTGCGTGATCGTCGTGCCGATCGGGAACTCGGCCGACAAGAATGCCGCGATGCGCGCGTTCGGCGCCGAACTGATCGAATCCGGCCGCGATTTCGACGCGGCGCGCGAGCACGCCGCGGAAATCGCGCACCGCGAGCGGCTGCGCTTCGTCGGGCCGTTCGAGCCCGAGCTCGTCGCCGGTGTGGCGACGTACGCGCTGGAGCTGTTCCGCGCGGTGCAGGACATCGACACGGTGTACGTGCCGATCGGCTGCGGCTCCGGCATCTGCGGTCTCATCAGCGCCCGCGATGCGCTCGGGCTCGACACGAAGATCGTCGGTGTCGTGTCCAGCAACGCCAACGCCTACGCGCAATCGTTCGCCGCGCGGCGGCCGATCGAGACAGCGAGCGCGAACACGCTCGCCGACGGGATGGCGGTGCGCGTGCCGGTCCCGGCGGCGCTCGACGTGATCCTGCGGGGCGCGGCGCGCATCGTCGAAGTCACCGACGCCGAAGTCGAGGACGCGATGCGCGCGCTGTTCGCCGATACCCACCAGGTCGCCGAGGGCGCGGGCGCGGCGCCGCTCGCGGCGCTGCTGAAGGAAGGCGAGCATGCCGGCCGCCGGGCCGCCGTCATCCTGAGCGGCGGCAATCTCGATCGCGAGGTGTACGCGCGGGTGCTCGCCGGACGGCCCGGCTGATCGAGTCCCCCGATCGCGACAGGGGCGCGCGACGGAAGCCGCCTTGAAGGGGATTCGGCAGGTCGTGAGCGAAACGGTGGCCGATATGGATGCATCGGGCGAAAGCAAACCCGCGCCGGTTGGCCAGAAAGCCGCAACGGCGGATGCGCTCCCCGTTGCGCTCCCCCCAACCCCACCCCCTGCCACCCGCGTTGGGGGATGGTGGTTCCGGGCGGCCGAGCCTAGATTGAAACCAAGGAGACCCAACATGAAATCACTTACACCTCTTTCGATCGTCTTGTGGATCGCCATGTGGATCGCGTTCTACCTCGATAGTCCGCTTGGCTTCATCATTCCTGTCCTCGGCCTGGCCGCCGCGATCGCCATCGCCACCGAGGTGCCCGCGCAGCGCGCCGCAAAGCGCCGGAGCCGCACGGCCGTCGGCGCGAAGCACCAGAGCGCGGGGCCGGCTCTTCGGCGCGAAGCCGTGGCGATGAAGTAAGGGTCTGCGAGGAAATAACTTGGACATTTGGCCGCTGGATTGGGATGCGATGCTAGGCGCGGATCGTGCCGTGTGGCGAGCCACACAAGCGATTCGCAACGACGCAGCGCGCCCAAGTCCAGCGAGTCAAACGTTCAAGTCATTTACGAGCAGGCCCTAAGCGCGCTGCCGCCGCTCCCGAACGCGAATACACAGCACATCGCGTCCGGCGGCAGGCGACCCCGCACGCAGGGTGCAAGTGCGTCGGGGTCAGCCGTGCGCCGGGGTCAGAAGAGGCCCTTCACCCAGCCGACCGCCGTGCCGACGATCACCAGGGCGCGGAGCTTGAACAGCGCCATGGCATCGCCCGGCTGCGGCGCCGGCGCGCCGCACCGCGGGTCGGAGCGCTGCAGCGCGCCGGTCATGGTGCGGTCGATGGGGATGGCGTCGCAGCCGTGGCCGCTCTCGCAAATGAAGTCCCACGGCTCGCGCGCGGGCACGTGGCACGCGAAACAGTTCTTGCCGAAGCGATTGTTCACGTCGGCAAAGCCGCGGGCGCGGATCTTGGAGCCGCTTTCACTCACCTCCAGCTCGAAGAATTCCCAGCCGCCGGTGGCCGGGCTGAACCCCTGCTCGCGCTTCACCATGACCTCGGTCGGCACGAGTTGAACGACCGAACCGGGCGGATATACCGCGCCCTTCGCCGCATTGGCGGCGGCGAGCGTGCCGTCCTTGTTGCCCAGCAGATTGTCGACGTAGAAGTGCCGCACCGGATCCATCTGGCGGATGCAGCGGAAGCTGTTCTCGTCCACCTTGAGCGCAGTGTCCGTCGGCGCATCGGCCGCCAGGGTGCCGCCGGCTGCGCAGAGCCCGAGGGTCAGCATCGTCGCCACCGGACGAACAAGCCATTGCCTGTCCATCGTCGCCAAGGGCCTGCTCGTAAATAACTTGAACATTTTATTTCCTCGCAGACCCTAACCCATGAAAAACACGTTCAGCTTGTTGCCGTCCAGGTCGCGGAAGTAGCCGGCATAGAAGCCTTCGCCGCGCGGACCGACCGCGCCTTCGTCCCTGGCTCCCAGCTCGAGTGCCTTCTTGTGAAGGCGGTCGACCTTGTCGCGGGAATCGACGATCAGCCCGGCCATGACGCCGTTGCCGACAGTGGCCGGGTTGCCGTCGTAGGGCTTCATGATGGCAAGACTCGGCTTGTCCTGCGCCACGCCCCAGGCGATGCCGCGGCCGAAGTCCCACAGGCGTTTGCCGCCGATCTCGGCCAGCAGCGCGTCGTAAAAGGCTGCTGCACGAGGCAGATCATTGGTTCCGAGCGTCACGTAACCGATCATTGGGGCGGCCTCCGAGTATTGGCGAGAGTCAGCATTCTAGGGCCAACGGCTAGCCAACGGGCAACAGTTGCGGGAGATTTCGCGTGCCCCGGGCGCCCTTCGGTCAAGGCGCCATCGGCGATTCATTCATCGCGGCGCGTTCTGCCACGGGCCAACCGGTGAACAGCCGTTCAAAACCGATCATCCCGCGCGCACGTCGCCGGTGCGGCGATGGTCAAGTCCAGCCAGCGTCGACGACGAAATTTTGCGCCGTACACATCCGGCTGTCGTCGGCGGCCAGCCACAGCACCATCCGCGCGATATCCGGTGGATAGAGCTTTTCCTTGAGGCACTGGTTCTCGAACAACTGGCGCTCGCCGTCGGCGTCCAGCCACAGGTCGATCTGCCGTTGCGTCATCACCCAGCCGGGCACCACCGTGTTGACCCGGATCCGGTCCACCCCCCAATCCCGGGCGAGACCGCGTGTCATTCCATGCACCGCGGCCTTGGAAGTCGTGTACGCGTTGTAGCCACCTTCGGCGTTCATCCAGCTGATCGAGCCGAAATTGACGATCGCGCCGCCGCCGGCGGCTTTCATCTGCGGATAGACGGCCTGCGCGGCGAAGAACTGATGCCGCAGGTTCACGGCGATGCGGTCGTTCCAGTACTCGAGCGTCACGTCCATCGTCTTGTGGCGGTCGTCGTTGGCGGCGTTGTTCACCAGCGCGGTGATCGGCCCGGCGTCCTCCCCGGCGCGCCGGATGGCGTCCTGCAGCGCGGCGACGTCGCGCAGGTCGCAGTGGATGAAGCGCGGCGCGGAGTGGCCCGCATCGGCGATGCGCTTGCACACTGCGCGCGACGCCGCGTCATCGATGTCGACGAACGCGACGTTCGCGCGCTGCGCGCAGAAATGCTCGACGACGGCGGCGCCGATGCCGGAGCCGCCACCGGTCACCATCACGACCTTGTCGCGCAGGCTCGGGTACTGCGCGAACGGCTCATTCATGCTTGCCTCCTTCCGCTTTCGGTCTGCCATCGACGGCGCCGCGCCTCACGGCCGTCGACGCTGCGGCGCCGCTTCGTTGTCAGCGGGAACCTCATACTATATGCTTGCCGCGACCGTGCTCCCCACTGCCGCACCGCGACGCGAAGGCTGCCCGGGATCCGCTGCGCCGGTGGTGCGGCGTTCGCGCCAAGCGTCGCCATGGACAACCCCGGAACCGTCATTCTCCTCCGTGCGGGACACGCCGAAGCCGGCGTGGCGCCCCACGCTGGTGGCTCGCTCACCCATTTCGATTGGCACGACGGCGGACACACCACACCCTGGCTGCGTCGCTCCGCCGCCGCCGATCGCGTCGATGGCCCCGCGGACCGCCTCGCCTGTTTCCCGCTTGTCCCCTTCTCCAACCGCATTCGCGACGGGCGCTTCGCGTTCCGCGGCCGCACAGTCACGCTGCCGCTGAATCAACTCCCGCAGCCGCACGCCGAGCACGGGCACGGCTGGCAGGCGCCGTGGGCGGTCGTCGCTGCCGACGGCGGCAGCGCCACGCTCGAATACGATCACGCCGCCGATGCCTGGCCCTTCCCGTACCGCGCGCGGCAGGACATCGTGCTGACCGAAGACGCATTGCGGATCACGCTGTCGGTCGAGAACCGCGGGTCCGAGCCGATGCCGGTCGGGCTCGGCCTCCATCCCTGTTTCCCGGCCACACCCGGATGCACGTTGACTGCGGCGGTGGATGCCATGTGGGCAACCGACGCCGAAGTCATGCCGACGCGGCTCGTCAGCGCCGACCGTCGCCTGGGTCAGGATGGGGGGCTCCCGCTGGCGAGGACACCCCTCGACAATGCCTTTACCGGCTGGCGGCGCAGCGCTACGATCGCGTGGCCGGAGCGCCGGGCGCGCCTTGCGCTCGACGCCGACGCACCGCTCGATTTTCTGGTCGTGTACTCGCCGCGCGGCGAGGACTATTGCTGCGTGGAGCCGGTGAGCCATTGCACGGACGCATTCAACCTCGCCGGGGAGGGGCGCAGCGATACGGGTATGCTGACGCTCGAGCCGGGCGCAATCGTCGCCACGACAGTGCGGTTCCGGCCCGGGTTCGGCGCGTAGCACAAGAGTTGCCATCGTCGTCATCGATCATCAGGGAGGGAATCGACATGCAGGTCCGCAAACTCAAGTCCGCGGCGCTCGCCGCCATCGTCGCATTGGGCACAGCGCTTCTTGCCGCGACCGCCGGCGCCCAGTCGGTCGTCGTCTACAGCGCCGTCAGTCCCAAGGTGATGCAGGCCTTCGTCGACGAATTCCAGAAGCAGAATGCCGGCATCAAGGTCGATCTCATCAGCGGCGGCAGCGGCGAACTGCTCACCCGGCTGCAGGCCGAGAAGGCGAAGCCGCGCGGCGACGTGCTGGTCGGCCCCGACGCCGACAACTTCGACGCCTACCTCGACCTGTTCGACAGCTACAAGTCGAAGGAGGACGCGGCGTTTCCGCGCTCGGCAGTCGGTCCCGACAACAAGTACTACGGATTCTCCACCAACTTCCAGGCGTTCATCGTCAATACGAAGATGATGCCGCTGGACAAGGCGCCGCAGGCCTGGAGCGACCTGACGAAGCCCGAATACAAGGGCAAGGTGGTGATGGCCAATCCGGCGCAGTCGGGGTCGGCCTATTCGCAGATGCAGCAGATCCTGTCGTTGTACGGCTGGGACGTGATGAACAAGGTGATCAACACGGCGACGTTCGTGACGAGCTCGCGGCTCGCCTATCAGAACATCGCCAAGGGCGAGATGCCGGTCGGGATCACCAGCGAGTTCAACATTGTCGCCAGCAAGGCCGATGGCTTTCCCGTCGAGGCGGTCTATCCGAAGGACGGCACGGCGCTGATCAACGACGCCAGCGGCATCATCAAGGGCGGCCCGAACCCGGAGAATGCGCGGAAATTCCTCGACTTCGTCAACTCGAAGCAGGCGCACACGATGATCGTCGACATCGACAAGCGGCGCAGCGCCCGCTCCGACGTGGCGCCCCCCGCCGGATTGCCGAATGCCGCGACGCTGAAGACGCTCCCGTACGACAGCCGTGCCGCGGCGATGAACCGCAAGGCCAACCTCGAGAGTTTCGACAAGGCGTTCTCCGCCAAATAGGGCTCGATCTGCCCGGCCATTCGGGTCGCGCGGCGACCGGCGGCGTTTGCTGACGCCGCCGGGTTGCGCCGCGCACCCCTCCCGCTGCATCCACAGGCCATTCACGAGCGAGGCCCCCGATGGCCGGTGCCGCACTGTCCGTGCGCAACCTGACCAAAGTGTTCGCAGCGGGCGGCGCAGCGGTCACGGCCGTCGCCGACGTTTCGTTCGACGTCACCGGCGGCGAGTTCTTCACGATGCTCGGTCCCTCCGGCTGCGGCAAGACCACCACGCTGCGGGTCATCGCGGGCCTCGAGCAGGCGACGTCGGGCGGCATCCTGCAGGATGGTCGCGATTTCATGGCCACGCCACCGCAGCGCCGGAACATCGGGATGGTGTTCCAGTCGTACGCGTTGTTTCCGCACCTGACGATCTTCGAGAACGTCGCCTACGGCCTGCGCCTGCGCGGCCTCGACGCGCGCGCGATCGAGCGCCGCGTCGCCGCGATCCTTGGCCTGCTCCAGCTCGAGCCCTATGCCCAGCGCCATCCGGCGGACATGTCGGGCGGTCAGCAGCAGCGGGTGTCCATCGCCCGCGCGCTGGTCTACGAGCCGTCGATGCTGCTGCTCGACGAGCCACTCGCCAATCTCGACGCCAAGCTGCGGGTGCTGATGCGCGAGGAGATCCGCGCGCTGCAGCGCCGGCTCGGCATCACGACGCTCTACGTCACCCATGATCAGGAGGAGGCCACGGCGATTTCGGACCGGCTCGCGGTATTCGATCACGGGCGGCTTGCCCAGCTGGGAGCGCCGGAAGAAATCTACGCGCAGCCGCAGTCGCTGTTCGTCGCTGATTTCATCGGCCGCGCCAATTTTCTGCCGGCGCGGCTGACGCTGCCGGGCGCGCCGGATGCCGGAGCGATATTCGCCGCCGGCGCGACGGTACGACCCGCGCACACCGTCCGGTTGCCGGCGAACGAGACCGCGCGCATCAACGCAGCCGACGGCGCGATCGTGATGATCCGGCCCGAGCATCTGGTGCTCGCTGCCGCTGCCGGCGATATCGCGTGCCGCGTCGTGCGCACGCAACTGCTGGGCGGCCTCCTTCGCTACACGGTGCAAAGCGATGTCGCGCCGGGCCCGATCCTCGTCGAAACGACGCGCCCGCTGCCGGGAATCGGCGAAGGCGCCACCGCCTGGCTCACCATTCCGCCGGCGGACGCCGTGCTCTACCACCGGTAAGGGTTTGCGAGGAAATAGCTATCTACGAGCAGGCCCTAAGCCGATGACTGCCACGCCGCCCCGGCTCGCGCCGCCCCTGGCCCGCGATTGGGCACCGCTCGCGCTGGGACTCATCATCGCCGTGGTCGCGGTGCTGTTCCTGCTCTACCCGCTCGGCAGCGCGATGCTGCTGGCCTTCGTCAGGAGCGGCGACGAACCCTCGCTCACCGGGCTGACGCTCGCCAACTTCGCCCGCTTCTTCACCGCAGCCTCGTACCAGCGCGCGCTGTGGAACTCGATCTACTCGGGCCTCGCCGCGACGCTCATCGCCACGGCGATCGCGCTGCCGATGGCCTACGCGGTCGCCAGGATCGCGATGCCGTTGCGCGGGCTGATCTCGGCGATGACGGTCGTGCCGCTGATCTCGCCGCCGTTCATCGGCGCGTACGCGTGGATCATCCTGCTCGGCAGGAACGGCTCGATCACGCAATGGGTGCACCAGTGGACCGGCTGGACGCTGCCCACGATCTACGGCCCGGTCGGCGTGATCCTCGCCCTCGCGCTGTCCTATTTTCCCTACGTGTACCTGATCGTCCAGGGTGCGCTGGCGGCGGCCGATCCGCATATCGAGGAAGCGGCGCGGATGGCCGGCGCCAGCCGGGCGCGCATCGTGCGCACGATCACGCTGCCGCTGGTGTACCCGGCCGTCGCGGCATCGATGCTGATCGTGTTCATCAAGGCGATCGGCGACTTCGGCGTGCCGTCCATTCTTGGCGGCGAGTTCCAGGTATTGCCGACGCTGATCTATTACCAGATCCACGGCTTTTTCAACCTCAATGCGGCCGCTGCGATCGCCGCGGTCAACGTCCTGCTCACGGTGCTGGCGATGCTGGCGCTCGAATGGCTGAACCGCACGCGCAGCTTCGTCACGGTGGGCGGCACCGCGCGCGCCGCCGCGCGCTTCACGAATGCCCGCGCGCGCGCGTTCGGCAACGTCTACTGCTGGCTCGTGATCGTGATCGCCATCCTGCCGCAGCTCGTGATTGCGCTCGCCTCGTTCGCCGACCGCTGGCCGGGGACCATGCTGCCGGAGAGCTACACGCTCGACCACTACCGCCGCGTCTGGTCGCAGCTGACGAGCCCGATCGCCAACAGCCTGATCCTCGCCGGCGCCGCGACAGCCATCTGCGTGGTCTTCGGCACGGTGACTGCGTACGCCAGCGCGCGCGGCCGGCTGCGGGCGCGGTGGGCGCTCGACGTGATGATCATGCTGCCGTTCGTCCTGCCGGGACTGGTGGTCGGCGTCGCGTACCTCACCGCCTTCAACAGCGGCTGGCTCGTGTTGACCGGCACGGGCATCATCCTCGTGCTCGCCTATTTCACGCGCCGGGTCGCGTTCATCTTCCGCTCGGTTGCAACGACGATCACGCAGATCGATCCGCGCCTCGAGGATGCGTCGACGATCTGCGGCGCCGGGTGGAGCGCGACGATGCGCCGGGTGATGGTTCCGCTCGCGGCGCCGGCCATCCTGGCGGGCGCGATCCTCGTGTTCTCGACGCTGATCGGCGAAATCAGCGCCACGGTGCTGCTGTATTCGGCCAGGTGGAAGACGATCTCGATCGCGATCTACGAGCTGGTGCTGGGCGACCTGCTGGCCGAGGCCAGCGCCATCGGCACCATTACGACGATCATGACGCTGCTGCTGGTCATGGCCGCCAGCCGTCTCGCCGGCCGCAACATGGCCGACCTCTTCCGCTGACGATCGCGGCGATTACGCCGGGTCGAGCGCCGCTGCGATCGCCGGGTAGAGCGCCTTGGTCGCGGCGATCGTCTTGTTGCCTTGCGTCAAGGCAGCGCCGGTCAGGAACGCATTGACGCGGCCTCCGGCTTCCTCGACCAGCAGCAGGCCCGCCAGCGCGTCCCACGCGTACAGGTGGCGCTCCGCGTAGCCATCGAGCCTTCCGTCGGCGACGCGCGCCAGGCCGAGCGCCGCCGAGCCGCCCTGCGTGACATTCGCACCGGCCGTGAGCAGGCGCCGCACGAGGCCCGTGAAGTCGTCGATCTCCACCCGCCCCGAACAGCCGGCGTCGACGGTCGCCCGGCGGATATCGGTCGTGGCGCTCACCTCAATCGGCCGGTCGTTGCAGCGGGCCCCCCCGCCGCGGCGCGCGGTGTAGAGCAGGTCATGGCAGGGATCGCAGATCACGCCGAGCTCGACGCGGCCGTCGACGACAAAGGCGATGGACACGCACCAGTGGGGCAGGCCGCGCGCGAAATTGGCCGTACCGTCGATCGGGTCGATCACCCAGCACGGATCGCCGGGCACGCCGCCGCCTTCCTCGCCCAGGAACGCGTCGCCGGGAAACGCCGACGAAAGCCGCGTGACGATCATCCGCTCCACCGCGCCGTCGGCGGCGGTCGCGACGTCCTGCGGGCCTTTGCGCGTGACGTCGAGACGGGAGGGGTCGGCGAGATAGCTGCGCGCCAGATCGCCCGCCGCACGCGCAGCCGCCCCGGCCGCGCGCAGGCGCTCAGCGAGTTGCGCGGAGGTCAGCACGACACTGGAAGATGCGCGGGCGTGATCGCATTCGACGGTCTGGATCGGAGGCTTGCATTATGCGTCCGAATGCGCCGGTTCCGCGATTCACCGCGCCCATGGCAAAGGCCCGGACGAACCGGGCCTTTGCTGGTTGCACCTGGCCGATCGTTCACGCGGAACGACTCCGCGCGAGGAGCGGCGCAATCCCGTCCATGAACGGCCCGGAACTGGAGGCCGCGCGTGGACGCTGCAGCGTTACATGTCCATGTCGCCCATGCCGCCCATGCCACCCATGCCGCCACCGCCCATGCCGCCGCCACCGCCCTTCTCGTCCTTCGGCAGTTCGGCGACCATCGCATCGGTCGTAAGCAGCAGGCCGGCGACCGAGGCCGCGTTCTGCAGGGCAAAACGCGTTACCTTGGTCGGATCCACGACACCCATCTCCACCAGGTCGCCGTACTGGCCGGTCTGGGCGTTGAAGCCGAAGTTGCCCTTGCCCTCGACCACCTTGTTGACGACGACCGACGGCTCGTCACCGGCGTTGTTGACGATCTGCCGCAACGGCTCCTCGAGCGCCCGCATCACGATCTTGATGCCGGCGTCCTGGTCGTGGTTGTCGCCCTTCAGGCCCTTGATGTTGGCACGGGCACGCAGATAGGCGACGCCACCGCCGGCGACAATGCCTTCCTCGACCGCGGCGCGGGTCGCGTGCAGCGCGTCCTCGACACGGGCCTTCTTTTCCTTCATCTCGACCTCGGTCGCGGCGCCGACCTTGATCACCGCCACGCCGCCGGCAAGTTTGGCCACGCGCTCCTGCAGCTTTTCCTTGTCGTAGTCGGAGGTCGCATCATCGATCTGCTTGCGCACGTTCTTGACCCGCGCTTCGATCGCTTCCTTTTCCCCGGCGCCGTCGATGATCGTCGTGTCTTCCTTGCCCACTTCGATCTTCTTCGCGCGGCCGAGGTCCTTCAGCGTCGCGTTCTCGAGCTTCAATCCCAGCTCCTCCGCGATCACCGTGCCGCCGGTGAGGATCGCGATGTCCTCGAGCATCGCCTTGCGGCGGTCGCCGAAGCCCGGCGCCTTGACGGCGGTGGTCTTCAGGATGCCGCGGATGTTGTTGACGACCAGCGTGGCCAGCGCCTCGCCGTCGACGTCCTCGGCAATGATCAGCAGCGGCTTGCCGGCCTTCGCCACCTGCTCCAGCAGCGGCAGGAGGTCGCGGATGTTGCTGACCTTCTTGTCGTGCAGCAGGATGTAGGGGTCCTCGAGCAGCGATACCTGCTTGTCCGGATTGTTGATGAAGTACGGCGAGATGTAGCCGCGGTCGAACTGCATGCCTTCGACCAGGTCGAGTTCGTTCTCGAGCCCCTTGCCGTCCTCGACGGTGATCACGCCTTCCTTGCCGACCTTGTCCATCGCCTCGGCGATCGTCTTGCCGATCGCCTCGTCGGCGTTGGCCGAGATGGAGCCGACCTGCGCGATTTCCTTGCTGGTCGTGCACGGCTTGCTGATCTTCTTCAGCTCGGCGACGACGGCGATCACCGCCTTGTCGATGCCGCGCTTCAGATCCATCGGGTTCATGCCGGCAGCGACGAACTTGAAGCCTTCGTTGCAGATCGACTGCGCCAGCACCGTCGCGGTGGTCGTGCCGTCGCCGGCGACATCGGAGGTCTTGGACGCGACTTCCTTCACCATCTGCGCGCCCATGTTTTCGAACTTGTCCTTCAGTTCGATTTCCTTGGCCACCGACACGCCGTCCTTGGTGATCGTCGGCGCGCCGAAGCTGCGCTCGAGCACCACATTGCGGCCCTTGGGACCCAGCGTGACCTTGACCGCGTTGGCCAGGACATTCACGCCAACCATCATTTTGCTGCGCGCGCTTTCACCGAAGCGGACGTCTTTAGCTGCCATGTTCTGTCTCCTGAATGCTGTGGGATGGGGCGGGGGGATCAGCCGACGACGCCGATGATGTCGTCTTCGCGCATGTGCAGCAGATCCTGCCCGTCCAGCTTGAATTCCTGGCCGGAATACTTGCCGAACAGCACGCGGTCGCCGACCTTCACGCCCATCGGGACCAGCTTGCCGTTGTCGTCGGTCTTGCCCGGTCCGGCATGGACGACCTCACCTTGCGAAGGCTTTTCGGCCGCGGTGTCAGGGATGACGATACCGCCTGCGGACTTCTTTTCCTCTTCAACCCGCTTGACGATCACACGGTCGTGCAAAGGACGAATCTTCATGTTGATAGCCACTCCTATTTGGAAAATTGTCTGAAATCAGTCGCCTGCGATGTCGCCGGCCGGTAATGCCGGGCCACCGCCACCGCCGCCGAGGCCAACGGGAACGGGCGAGGCGCCCGTTATTAGCACTCGACTGATGCGAGTGCTAATAATATAGTCAGCCCCGGGCAAAATCAACCCCCTTCTGGCGCCGCCCGGCCGCTGGCGCCCTCCCCTGTCCCGGGATAGACCGCCGCAAGCGGTGGCGAACCGCGGCAACGAGCGACGCCAGCCCGGCTCCGACAAGGCGCAGATCGACCCGGCCACGGAACTGGCGCACCGCGGCAACCTCGAGGGCGGCCGACTGCACGGCCGCAGGTTCGCCACGCACCGCAGGTTCGCCACGCACCGTCAGGCGAGATGCACGAGATGATCGACGGGTTGGCCTTCTGCAACCACCGGCGACTTCGCCCGTCCTTGCGCTACTTCAGCCCCACGCGGCAAGAGCAGCGCTGGCATTCGGCGCGGCGCAAGCACGCCGCGCAAAGTCGGGCCAGGAACGACGCGAGACAGGGCAACCGCGCGGATCCGGGCTGCGCCTCGGCGGGTACGGCGATCCGGCCCTTGCCCGCTCCTTCGCCGCGGCCGGCGGCGCGGCCGGTCAGTCGCCTGCGGGGCGGGTGACCTCCCGCCTCATCACAACGGCTTGCGGCACCTTCGAGAACCAGATCTGGTACATCGCTATCAGCCACATGGCGGCGAAACACATGCCCATGACGGCACCGGCGCCCATCGTCACCAGCGCGAAAGGATGATAGACCTTGGTGAAATACCACGAGCTGACGTCCAGCAAGTTGGCCGCGAACGGCAGGGCCACGATCGCGCTCTTGAGCCAAACCGGCCGCAGATAGGCGTGGCTGAAAATAAGGCCCATGAGGAAGAAGATGAAGGTGATGCCGAACATGTGGATGTGCGAGACGCGAACGAGCGTGAAGACATCGGTGCCCGTGTCCATCTCGGTCGACTTCTTGACGCCCTCGAAGTTGCTCAGGTTGGAAAGGTGGGGGTTGCTGCCGTCGTGGCAGGTCAGGCAGCGCTGCTCGATCGTCTGCTTGATGTCCCTTTCGTACCTCTCGCGGTCCGCCCCTTCCTGGGCCCACTTGACGAGCACGCCGAGCTCGTCGACCGGAAGCATCGAGGACATCGGTCCGCGCAGCGCGGACTCCAGGCGCGACGCCTTCCCGCTGCCGCTGTAGGCGACGACCACGTCCTGGTAGGACAGTCCCGGCTCGCCGTCGCGTCCCGAATACGTGTGATAGAGGTAGATCAGTGCGAAGAGGTACCCCATGCCGAGCGTCAGCAGCGCGGCGGTGTAGAGCATCCGCAGGCTGGAAGGCAGCTCCGAATAGTGAAGATAGTGTCGATGCAGTGAGATCTCGTCCATTGTCCTGTTTCCGTCAGTCTCGCTGGAGGAATCCGTCGAGGGAGCTGGGTCCCGGCCGACGCCATGCTCCGGCGGGACGCGCCCGCCGGTGTCGCGCTCATTTTGGCGGCGGCAGGATCACGTACACGACGCTACGTGCTCGCTGGCGGGCATAGAAGGCGGCGAGCCCTTCGATCTCCGCATCGGTCAGCACGTGGGACATCGCGGCCATCTCCGCGCTCTTGCGCTCCCCTTTCTCGTAGGCGCGCAACACTCTTTCAAGGTAATCGGCGCGCTGCGCCGCGAGCGCGGGTGAACGCGGGTCGGTGCTGTTGCCGTTGACGCCATGGCAGCGGTCGCACCGTTCCTCCCATTCGGCCAGGCTCAGCGGCTTGCGCACCTTCGGCATTTGCGGCTCCTGCGACGCGTAGAAAGCCGCCATGTCGCGGAGCGTCGTGTCGCTGAGGCCGGCCGCCGGGGCCTTCATGCTCGCATCTGCGCGCGATCCGTCCTTGTAGGCGCGCATCGCAGCGACGAAGTACTGCGCGTCCTGGCCGGCGATGCTGGGCATCGCCGGGTTCGTGCTCACGCCCTTCTCGCCGTGGCAGCCCGAACATGCCGACGCGGCGGCCTTGCCCGCCGCCGCGTCACCCGGCGCCGGAGTCTTCGCCTTGGCGGGCTTCTGCAAGGCATAGAAGAGCGCGAGGTTGTTCAAGTCCGTTTCGCTGAGGCCGGCCGCCAGCGGCTTCATAATCTCATCCTTGCGCTGACCGTTCTTGTAGGCTTTCATTGCCGCCACGAAGTACTTCGGGTCGAGGCCGACCAGACTAGGCATGCCCGGCATGCTGCTGATCCCGGTCTCGCCGTGGCATCCCCCGCAGCCGGCGGCGGTCTCCTTTCCGGCGCTGACCGGGTCGAGTTTGGCGGGCGCGGCCTTGCCCGCGCCGGCGACCGTGCGAGCCGGTACGGGTTGTGCGGGCTCCAGGCTGGCGTAGTAGGCGGAGACCTTCATGAGCGCATCGTCACTCAGGTACTTGACCGCGCGGCTCATGGGGTTGTCCCCGCGGCCGCCGCTCTTGTAGACCTTCATCTCGAGTTGGAAGTACGCCGGCCGCTGGCCGGCGATGTGCGGCACCCCCTCGCCCGTGCTGAGGCCGTCCATGCCGTGGCACTTGCTGCAGGAGTTTCCGGCCACGCGCTTGCCTTCGGCGATGTCTTGTGCCGTCGCGTACGCGGCGCGCATGTCGGCGCCAGCCGCGGTGATGGTGACGGTTTCCGCGGCCCGCACCGGCGAAAGACCGCCCGCGGCCGAGCCGACAAAGAGCGCGGTCAGGACAAGGGGTCGCACACTTCGCACAATCGATTCTGCCTTGAAAAGTTGTCGGCGGACGTGGAGTGTCGAGGGGATGCCTGGCGAAACATGAGTGGCATCCAGCGCCCGGAGACCAATCAAGCGCCCCCGAAACGAACCCTCGCAGTGGCAGGAATCCTAACATGACTCGCATCACGCAACCAGCGAATGCCACCAGGGCGCAACCGTCACGCGTCGCGCGGCAAAGTGATTCATATCGACGTCGCAGAGATCCCGTAATACCTCCCTCCTTGATCCATATCAATATCGCCCGAAGGGACGCGCGCTGCAATGGCTGCGTCCCGCGGGATCGCGATTGACGGCCTCAGCCCACGCGCGCGGGTGATCGAGGGAATAGCATGCCCAAACACGTCGTTCGACTACTCTCCCTGTTGGCTGCCGCGCTGGTGCTGGCGGTCGTGGCGAAGTGGGTTTTCACGCCGGAGTCGTTCGGCAGGTTCGGCCACTTTCGGGCGAATTCCGTCTCGGAGATTGCTGCATTGGAGCCGGTGTACCAGACCGCGAGCTATTGCCAGGGCTGCCACAGCGAGCGGCATGCCCAGTGGTCCGCGAGCAATCACAAGAGCGTGACCTGCGAAACGTGCCACGGTCCGGCGAAGGGACACCCGCAGAACGGCAAGCTGCCGATCCCCGCCGACACTGCGCGGCTATGTTCCCTTTGCCACCAGGCAACCGCGGGACGGCCGCCCACGCAGCCCCAGGTCCAGGTCGCCGAGCATTCGGCCGGACAGCAATGCGCGGTCTGCCACAACCCGCACTCGCCGAAGATCGCCGCGGCCGCTGCCACAGTGACCGGCAACATCGCGGCGGGCAAGCAGCGCGCGGAATCCTGTGCATCCTGCCACGGCGCCGACGGAATCAGCCCGAACGAGACGTGGCCGAGTCTTGCGGGGCAAAGCGCCTCCTACCTGGTGAAGATCATGGCGGCTTACAAGTCCGGCGACCAGAAGGACGTGATGATGACGCCGCTCGCCAAGGAGCTGACGGATGCCGACATCCAGAATCTCGCCGCCTACTACGCGAGCTTGCCGTGCCGGAGTGCCGGAGCGGGCACCGGTGGCGGCAACGCCGCCGCCGGGAAGGCGGTGGCCAAGAACTGCGCTTCGTGCCACGGCGAGACGGGCATCGCGACCAATCGCGCCTGGCCGCTGGTCGCCGGCCAGACTCCGGGCTACCTGGTGAACGTCCTGAAGGCCTTCCGGGCGGGTCTGCGCAAGGACCCGATGATGGCCGGCGTCTCGAGGGGCCTGAGCGATGCCGACATCGCCAACCTTGCCGCGTACTACGCCGGGCAGAGCTGCCGGCCGGACAACCAGGGGAAAGCCAAACCATGAAAATCAACTCGAACCTCTCGTCTGCCGCGCGGCGCAAATTCCTGGGCAAGCTCGGGCTGGCTGCAACCTGCACTGCGGCGGTGGCCGGGGCAGGAACGCTCGGCCTTGCCGGTGCCGTCGCCGCGAAGACGGAATCTCCGCCGCAAGGGGGCTCATTCCCGACCAAGGACTATGACTGGACCAAGCACCAGTGGGCGTTCGGCGTCGACGCCACCAAGTGCATCGGCTGCCTGCGGTGCGTCGAAGCCTGCAAGAACGAAAACCACGTTCCCGGCAATGCGCACCAGTTCCGCACCTGGGTCGAGCGCTACGTCTACATCGAGGGCGAACACAGGGCACGCATCGACAGCCACCAGGATCCCGTCAACATCAAGGCCTCCGGATCGGAGAAGGAATACCGCTTTGCCGATCGCTACAAGGACCTGAAGGTGGAGAAGGCCTTCTTCGTTCCCAAGCTGTGCAACCAGTGCACCCACCCGGCGTGCGTGCAGGTGTGCCCTGTCGGTGCAACCTACAAGACAGAGGACGGAGTGGTGCTGGTCGACGAGAAGCGATGCATCGGCTGCCGGTACTGCGTGCAGGCGTGCCCGTACGGCGCCCGCTACTTCGACGAGGAACGAGGCGTTCCGGACAAGTGCACGTGGTGCTACCACCGGATCACCAAGGGAATGCAGCCGGCCTGCGTGGAAGCCTGCCCGGTCGGGGCGCGCATATTCGGCGATATGCGCAACCGGGAAAGTCCGGTCAGCCTCTTCGTGCGCAACAACCGCGTGCAGGTCCTCAGACCCGAATCCGGCAACGGTCCCAACGTGTTCTATGTCGGCATCGACAAGGAGGTAAGTTGATGGAACCGCTCATGCAGTTTGCTCCCTACACGGGATGGGTGTTTCCCAACGAAACAGTGATCGAGTGGACGGTGCTCCTCGCCGTCTACCCCTACCTGACCGGATTGGTCGCCGGCGCGTTCACGGTTTCGAGCCTGTACCAGGTATTCGGCTTCCAGCGACTGAAGCCCGTCGCGCACCTCGCCTTGCTCACCTCGCTGTGCTGCATGCTTTTCGTCCCCCTGCCCCTGTTGCTGCACCTCGGACACCCGGAGCGGGCATTCAACGCGATGATCACGCCGCACCTGACCTCGGCAATGGCCATGTTCGGCTTCTTTGCGACGTTCTACGTCGTCCTGCTGATGCTCGAGATCTGGTTCGCGTATCGACCGTACATCGTCGAGCAGGCGCAGAAGCGGAAGGACTTCCTGGGCAAGGTCTACCAGCTGCTGACTCTCGGGTCGTACGACGTGTCCGAGAATGCCCTGCGTTACGACCGGAAATGGGTTTTCTGGCTCGCGGTCGTCGGCATACCCGGGGCCCACGGGCTCCACGGGTACGTGGGCTTCCTGTTCGGCTCGCTGAAGTCGCGCGAGTGGTGGTCCTCCGACCTCATGCCGGTCATATTCCTTTTCTCGGCGATCATCTCCGGCGTCGCGCTGCTGATCGTCCTCTACGTGGTGTCGTGCAAGTTGCGCCGGGTCCCCGTCGACCTGGACTGCCTCAAGGGGCTCGCCTACACGGTGTGGGCATTCATCATGGTAGCGCTGGTGCTCGAGGCGCTGGAATTCGCCAACATCGTCTACAAGGGGCGCGAGGGCGTCGACATGATCATCGAGTTCGTTTCCGGCCCGCTTCTCGTCCCCTATTTCGTCCTTCAGTTCGCCATCGGCGCCGTCGTCCCGCTCCTGCTGCTCTCGTACATGATCTGGCGCGGCACCACGGGGAGAGCCCTGGTCGTGGGCGTGACATCGAGCGCCTGCCTGGTGCTGTTCTCGGTGTTCATGATGCGCTGGAACGTGGTGATCGGCGGGCAGGAGATTTCCAAGACCGGCAAGGGACTTCTGACCTACTTTCTGCCCTTCCTCGGTCAGGAGGGCGCGCTCATGGCGATCATCCTCGTGCTCGCACCGGTCGTTGTGCTGCTGGGGATGATCCGCCTGTTCCCGCCGTGGGCGGACGACCCGATACACGCTGCGCACGCGGCGTCCTGAGGCTGCGGCGCGGTACGCTTCGACGGGTCCTGCAGCCCCGGCGGCCGCATCTGTTGCTATCATATGCGGCAGGGACAGCATGGGGTTCGGAGCGCTTTCATGCTCCGCCGCGCGGTCGGGGATGCCCGGCCTTGGCGATGGCCTCGCGGATGAGGCCGCACGTGACGGCGAGGCAGGGTTGAACAAGCTCGAGTATGTTGCGCCATGCGAAGGTTTGCGGAGTTGAACGGGTGTACAAAGGCTCTGCCGGGTCACTGAGGCTGGATTGTCGAGCCCCTCGCTTGGGCCGGGTTGCCGAACCACTTATCTTCAGGAACTTGCGATGAGAAATATCTTGTTGGGCCTTGCGTTGTCGTTGACGTTGATTGGCTGCAGCCAGGAAAAGGCATCAACCACCAAGGCGGCGCCTGTAAAACCGCCCGCGGCAGACATCGCTGCGGGAAAAGCCATTGCCGAGCAAGGCTGCAAGAATTGCCACGGCCTGGACGGCAGGGGTGCGGGACCGGCCATTCCCCACCTGTCGGCGCAGCGGGAGGTCTACCTGGTTGCCTCGCTCAAGGAATACAAGGAAGGCAAGCGCACCCATGCAGCGTTGCAGGATATCGCTGCCAAGATGAGCGATGCAGACATGCGGAACATCGCGGCGTACTACGCCGGACAGCCGCCGGTCGTGAATGCCGCGGCGGCGACCGACGTGAAGCTCTCGTCGCCATACGAACAAGGCAAGAAACTCGCCGAAGCCTGCGTGAAGTGCCATGGGGAGGGGGGCAATGCCACAGCCCGCGGTACCCCGAGCCTGGCCGGCCAGCAGCCGCTGTACCTTGTCGCCGCGATCCACGAGTACCACCGGGGCGACCGCGAGAAGAGCACGATGCGATCGATGCTGAGTGATTCGGACAGGCTGGCGGTGGAAAGCCTGGCGCTTTATTTCTCTGCCCAAACGCCTGTTCAGCGTCCCGCCGCCCCCCGCGGCGATGCGGCGGCCGGCGAGAAGCTCAGCGCCATGTGCAACGGTTGCCATGGTGCCCAAGGGGTGAGCCACGACGCTGCCACACCAAGCCTCGCGGGGCAGGATTTCGACTACCTGGTCAAGGCAACCAAGGCCTACTGGACCACTCGCAAGAGCTGGGGCATGCAGCGCTATGTCGCCGGGCTCAACGAGAAGGACGTCGACAACATCGCCGCCTATTATGTCGCGCAGAAGCCTAGAGCCGCCGAGTCGGTGCCGAGCTCCACGCAGGAAATGGCGGCGAAATGCGATCGCTGCCACGATGAGGAAAACAATCCCGCGCTGGTCACCCCGAAGATGCGGGGACAGGACAAGGACTATCTCGTCATGGCCATGCGGAAATATCGCGATGAGAAACGTGAAGCCTCGATCATGCACAGAATGAGCTTTCCGTACAGCAACGCGATCATAGAGAGCATTGCGACCTGGTATGCGAGCCAGCCGCCGAAGTAACCGCTGAGCGCGCTGAGCGGCGTCCATTGTTGACGATGCGGCTCGTCGGTCGCGCGAGGCCGCGTTCGCCGCGGGCACTATCGGGGCTTCGTTCCGGCGGGGCGGGTTTCCTCGGGCGGGTTACGCCACCGTGGCAGCGTTGCAGTCGCCGCGCTGCACAGCGCCCGACGTCGCCCGTCCCGGTTCAGCCTCGAATCTGCGCGGGACCAATCGTGTCGGATCGTTCCCCGCGCCCGGCGGGCTGCTAGATACTGGCAACAGGCGGCTTGCGCGAAGCGCAGGAAAATGGGGACAGACCACGTTTTCCGTCGTTGACTTCCCGGTGAGGAAAACGTGGTCTGTCCCCATTTTCCTGCGCTTTGGCCAAGCCGCCTGTTGCCAGTATCTAGAAGAAGCTGTAGACGATCAACACGATCGCCAGGATGCCCAGCAGCAGCGCCCCCCCGCCGACCACCCACCCGAACCACTTCGATTCTTCGGTCGGCGGCGGCGCCAGCTCGGCGTCGAGCCGGCCTTCGCGCACCATGCGCTCGTACTGGACAGCGCGTTCCCCCTTCAGTTCGTGTTCCGAAATGCGACCGGTGAAGACCACCGTGTCCATCGGGAATTTCTCCGGCCGCAGGTGGCCGTTGAAGAAGTGGAACGTGAAGATGAAGCCGACGGCCAGCAGCGCCTCCTCGCCGTGCACCAGCGCCGCGATGTTGAACATCCAGCCCGGCAGCAGCCGGGAGAAGAACACCGGGAACCAGAGCAGGAGCCCCGACCCGCCGATGATCAACATCCCCCAGAACACCGCCCAGTAGTCGAACTTTTCCCAATAGGTCCAGCGGTCGAACTGCGGGCGCGGGCCGTGCCCGATGAACCACAGGAAATTGCGGTAGATGTCGATGCCGTCCTGCAGCTGCGGCACCATCGAGTCGGGCCCCCACAGGATCTTCATGAGCCTGCCGCCGGCAATCGCCTTCCCGAACACCATCAGGACGTGACTCCCGAACACCACGATCATCACCGCCGCGCAGATCCGGTGGATGAGTCCCGCGCCCTCGAACCCGCCGAGGATGCGCGCGAGTGTGGCCGCCCACGGCCGGTCGGCGAAGATCAGCGGCAAGCCGGAGAGCGCACAGCCCACGAAGCTCAGCATCAGCCCCGCGTGCAGCACGCGCTCGATCGCCGTGAAGCGGCGGTAATAGCGTTGCGCCGCGCCCGCCCCGCCGCCGGCGGCTGCGCCGGCCGGGCTACCCATTGCGATCGCCATCAGTGCCTCTCCTTGCCAGTGCCGCGGCCCGGCGCGAACTTCTCGCGCAACTCGCGGTAGAGCCAGAAGACCGTGTGCACGCCAAAGAACGCGAACACGCCGAACAGCAGGAACTCCATGAACTTCGCGGCGTAGTAGTAGAGCGGGTTGCGCGCCTTGTCATGCTTGCTCGCGTGCGGATCGAAGCTCGCGAAATTCTCCGACGCGCCCGCATGGCAGGCCTGGCAGGTCTTGAGCCGGTTCTGCTTCGACACCATCGATGCGGGGTTGGACGCGGGCAGCACGTCGTGCGCGCCATGGCACGACGCGCAGGTGGCCATCCGCGAATAACCGAGCGCGGTGACCTGCCCGTGGAACGTGTCGCGGTACGTCGCCAGGTAATCGGCGTGGCAGGTGCCGCACTCCTTGATCACCTCGGTCTGGAACTTCGGCGTGTCGTGCTGCTGGATGCCGTGCGCGGAGTGGCAGTCGGTGCAGCCCGGCGCCGCCAGGACGCCGTCCTGCCGCAGCTTGCCGTGCATGCCGTTCATGAACGCGTCCCGCTCCGGCTTGTGGCAGGCGCCGCAGGTTTCCGGAACCCTCGCGCGGCTGGTGCGGCTCGCCTCGTTGGCCTTGGGCTGGATGCTGTGCGCGCCGTGGCAGTTGGTGCAGGTCGGCGCCGAGCCCTGCGCGGCGCCCTTCAGTGCCTGGCCGTGGATGCTGTCGTGGAACTTGCCGCCGATGTTGCCGCCCGGCAGCTTGCCGGTCGCGGCCATGGTGTCGCTGCCGTGGCACTTCGAGCACGTCGCCTCGATGTTCGCGTGATTGGTGCGCGACGCCGGATCCTTGGACCGCAGGATGTCATGCGTGCCGTGGCAGTCCGTGCAGTTGGCGGCGACCGTGTTGCCGCCCTTGCGCGCCGTGCCGTGCACCGTACCCGCATATTCCTTGGCGGCCTTGTCGTGGCAGGCCGCGCAGTTGACGGGCTTCAGCTGGTCCGCGTGCGGGATCTTGTCCGCCGCAACGTCGGTGTGGCAATCGGTGCACTTGAGCGTCGATGCGCCGTGCACCGAGGCCGCGAACTTCGCGCCGTCGACCGCGATGGACTTCCCGGTGGCACCCTTCGCGTCCTTGTCGGCATGACACATGAGACAGGTGTCGTTGACGCCGGGGGCAGGTGCCGGTGTCGTAGCGGCGAGCGCCGTGGCTGCGGTGCCGAACGCGAGGAACAGCACCGCACCGATCGCTCGAAGCGTTCGCGGAATGCTCATTGGGAGGGGTGGCGCAGGAGTGAGCGTGGCTTCGGGTGACGTTGTCTCCGGCCCGCCGGATTCGCCGCGCGGCCTGACGGAAGGTAGGATGACATCCGGCGCCGCCCGCGGTGTTGACTTGGATCAACGGGCTCGGCGCCCTGCGTAACGGGCGTCGTCGCCTGCCGGGTGACCGCGTCGTTTTCCGGCACGCTGCGGCGCGGATTGGCGTCAATCCCCACCGGCCCGCGGGCGCCGTGATCCCGACGATTGCACCGGGCGAACCCTGCCGTCTGGAGCCCCTCGGCAACCGTTTGTAAGGTTGTAGTACACGAATGCCGATTTTCGCGTATATTATGCTGGCGTCATTGTTATCGAGGTATCCGCTCATGCTCCATCCAGCCCATGTCGGCCATCTCTCGGTCCTGCGCGCCCTCATCCGCGACGGCGCCGTGCGCGGCGGTTTCGACCGCGACCTCGCCACCGATTCGCGCGAGGCGACGATGTTTTTCTCGAATCTCCGCCGCGCGCTGACCACGGGGTATTTCATCGAGGAAGATCCGGCCACGGGCGATCTCACCACCGTCGCCGTGCCGGGCTATGTCTATCACCCGGACCGCGGCGGGGCCGCCAGCCATCCCGTCGGCTTCGGCCTCTTCAAGGCGATCGCGATCGGCTACGAGCTGTGGCTCACCGGCGTCGATCCGGCGTGGCGCGGCGTCGGCCATGGCCGCGCGATGCTGCGCGCACTGCTCGCCACCCCGCCGGGCCGGCGCGCCTACGTGGTCAAGGTCCAGCGCTTCGGCCGCGACAGCCCGGCGATGACCCATCTTCTGGCCTCCTGCGCGTACGCGCAGGCGCGGGAAACGGTGCACCACACCTGGTTTGTCCGTGCCGACGCCCCGTCCCAGCTCGCGGAATACGTTCAGTCAGCTTCGTCGGCCGCCAACGCGACGCACTGACCCCCTCCGCCCGGCCGCGTCGGGCCGGCGCTTCGCATCCTTCCGCGCGGACCGAAATGCCGGGGGGTCGGCCCGGGACATTGCGCACCCGTCCGCAACGCCGGCGGGCTTGCGGCGGCAGATCGCGCGTTGGTGCCTCCGGCCGGGCGCGCCGACGATCGCACGCCGTGGTAACGTAGTGCGCATCATCCGCCGACAGATTCCCGCAGATCATGGACAACCTGACACCGACCTTTCCTTCCGGCGCAGAGCCGCCCGCCGGCGGTCCGCCTCCCGCTGACGGCTGGGCCGTCGACGCCGGCCATGGCCTCGAATGGTGGAGCAGCGGCTGGGGGCTGTTCCGCGGTTCGCCCTGGCTCTGGCTCGCGATCACCATGCTGTTCATCGCGATCATGTTTGTCCTCGCGCTCATCCCGATCCTCGGCCATATCGCGTCGACGCTTCTCTACCCGGTCCTTGGAGCGGGTATCTTGGTCGGCGCGCGCGCGCTCGACCGCGGGAGCGAGCTGAAGGTCGAGCACCTCT
>Ga0315273_10001658_pt1 | contig 25508 bp, 23 predicted proteins | sample YL17G02_0_MG_FD_205753 | JGI IMG/M metagenome (GOLD analysis project Ga0315273, IMG submission 205753) | Sediment microbial communities from Yellowstone Lake, YNP, Wyoming, USA - YL17G02_0 | ecosystem: Environmental > Aquatic > Freshwater > Lake > Sediment | place: USA: Wyoming | collected... | reverse complement strand
GCGTTTTACCCTTGACAATTATTCAAAAGTGTGGTATAATTATAGTTAGACATTATACTAAAATGTCTTTATTGACACCGCTGTTTACACAGGTGAGGAGCGGTGGGAAAGGAGGAATAAGCCTATTCGGGTTTATTTTCTATCAATAAAAAAAACAACCCCATAGATATAGCAAAATAAATCAGTAGGATAGTGGAGGCAGTATTTAATGATTAGGAGGTTACTATCAAGAAACTGCAGCAGTTTTACATATTAAAATTCTCTTCAGATAGATTAAAAAAAGCCAATTTTTCGATAGATATTTCTCTTGATGAAGCTAGAATTAACTCAGAAGTTATAACAATTAATGATTCTTCCTTATTAAGAACCCTTTTTCTTTATCAAAAACGAAATTTTGACCAAAATTACCTTGAAGATTTACTATTATTGCAAAAAAAGCTAAAAAAGTATGAAAACACAAATGAAAATCGTATAAAACTCACAGAAACAATAGATAAAATTGAAAAAATCTTATTTGTAGAAGATTTGATTTCTATCGAATTTACCAATAAAATCCATTACCTAAATATTCTAAAAAAGAATGGCTTTTATATAAATGGTATAAGATTTGTACCATTCATGGCATCTGCTGGTATGATTCGTAGAAACACAGCATTATTTATAAATAATGATATAAAAAATCCATTAATAGATATCCTAGAAAATGGCAGGGATGAGAGCGTACCGATGGTAGCAGCAAAATTCGGTGCGTATTTTTCGTTATACAGTTCTTCAACATTACCAGTTTCATTCCCGAAATTTGCAGTTGTACCAGATAAACACATTGATACAATAAGATGTGTTGATTTTGTAACTTATAAAGGAATTGACCAAGATGATGATGTAGAAGAAAGAAATTACACAATAAAAGCAAATGCATGGGATGGACAAGGTTTAATATCTCCAAGACTTGCAAAACAATGGAGTGATGAGTTAGAATTAGACTATACTTTTAGTTGTGCTATTATAAGAGCACCTTTCACGAAAGGTCTTGTTAGTGTATTTGATATTGAGAAATTTGCTGATGAAATAGCAGAAGATTTTTATTTCAAAGATATATATGGCAATATACAAGATGCACGTTATGTTGATTTAATATTATCTGAATCAATGTTCAAATTATATGACGCTTATATTAACACAGAAGATTTTATAAGAAAATGTCATATTAATCATTTAGGTTTTTCTATTGCTAAAGTCAATTTAAAAAAAGAGAAATCCTATTCACGTACCAGTTACCAGTTCTTGCAAGTATTAGAAATGAATGATGCAGATATCGCTAACCTATGTGAACCTACTATAAATTGGTTTAGAGATATTAGTGGTAATAGTCCTGAAAATATGCTATTATATGCAACAGGAGAGCACGATTTTAATTTAAAAGAATTTAAAAAAGCAGACATATCAGTTAAAGCTATTTTATTAAACCCCCTTCTTTCCAAAGACAAATATATTCAAAATAGATTTATTAAAACAATAAGCAAAAAGAAAAAAGAATCTTACATGGGTAGTGTTTTAATAAACGCTAATTATCAATTTATGATAGGAGACCCCTTCTATCAAGCATGCCATATATTTAACGTAGAACATGAACCAATATTAAAAGACGGAGAGCACTATTCAGAATATTGGCTAAACAGAGGCATAGACAGAATAAGTGCCATAAGAAGCCCAATTGTGCATCATTCAGAATTCAATGTATTAAATTTACAAGATAGACCAGATACAAGAAAATGGTTCAGCCACATTCACAGTGGCATAATTTTCCCTGCTAATGGAATAGGTATTGATTGTGCTATACATGGTGGTGCAGATTTTGACGGAGATTTAATTTGTACCATTAATAACAATATAATGGTTAAAGGTAGAGTTGAGGGAATACCAATATTGTATGAAAGTCAAAAAGCAGAAAAAACAATTGTTAATGCAAAAGATGATGAAAAACAAGTAAAAAGTCAATTGAATGGTTATAATAGTAAAGTCGGCTTTGCTACAAATATATCTAGTTCAATTTATACTATGCTCGAAGAATTTTCACCGGGCACAGAAGAAAGAGATGCACTTTTAAAAAGATTGAAAATTGGTAGAGTTATACAAGGAGAAATAATCGATGGGGTAAAAGGGCTTACTGTACCACCATTCCGTGAGCATTGGACAAAATATAAAAAAATAAACAAAGATATGACACCCGAAGAAGCTTATAAATGGGATTTTAATAATCGCATTTTATGTAATGTACGCCCTGCTTATTTTCGTTTTCTTTATCCCCATTATATGAGCAAATATAATAAAGAAATAAAAAAATATAATATTTATAGTCATCTTGCTTTTAAAAAATCTTTTGCAGAAATACTAAGAAACAAAGATAATTCTTATGAACAGGAAATAATGATAAAAGAATATAAACAGCATTCTTATTTCTTAGACAATCACTCAGTCGTCAATCATATAAGTAGGTACATGAGAGCAAACCTATCTCTCATAGGAAGATATACAACAAGGTCAGCTAAAGATTTTGATTATACGATACTACAGAATAAAGAAAATGATTTAAAACAAGAAAATATTATAAAAATGAGCAATTGCTTACAGGAATATAAAACGTTTAAAAAAGGAATGAGACATGATTTAAATAATTCATATTCAAATTTGGATTCCTTTATACATTATTTGAGAAAAAAATGCGTTAATGAAATAACTACTAATGAATCAGAACTTGCAGATTATGCAATAGAAATAACATATGGTAACGAGAAATCAATGGTAGAGTTTGCTTGGCGCATGTTTCCAGATGGTATTCTCGAAAATATAACTCGCACATCTTCTGGAATTATAAAAATGCCTATACAAGACGATTATGGAAAGATTGAATACCTTTGGAATAAATATACTATAAAAGAATTCGAATTAGGAGACTTGTATGAGAAGTAAAAAATCTTTCTCATTTGATGAGGAAAAAGATGCAGAGAAAATATTTAATGATGGTTTTCCTGATGGGATTATTGATTATAGTAAAATGTATCTAGTTGCAAAATATATAAGACAAACTTTTAATTATGGAGAAATTCGTTTAGAAAAAGAACTTATAAGATTTTGTCAAAAACAAGATATAAACTTCAATCCTATAACAGAAGCACACACAATAAAAAAATGGATAAGGTCTGCACTCAGCTATGACCTTAGAAAAATAGAAAGTGTATCTATTTCTCAAAAAGAGATAGATACATTAAAAGCTATAGATAATAATAAAGATAAAAAACTTTTATTCACTATTCTTATATTTTCTAAAGCATTAAAAATAGGGAGCGTAAAAAGAGATAAGTCCAAGCTAAGAAAGTCTGAGCATTATTATATTCACTATAATAATTTTTCAGATATTATACGTTTGTCCAGACTCAATAATATAAGTGAAACAGATTTAGCAGACATACTTCACGGATATTATAATTACTTTATTTTTTATAACGCAGAAAGAGAATTGATACGTTTAAATTATGTTGATAAAAATCCAGAGAATGAAATAGTTATTAGTGATTTAAATAATGTAATGGAATATTTCAATATTCTTTTTCAAGAGCATAAACCAATCTCTCGTTGTATAAATTGTGGAAAAGAAATAAAAAAGAATAGTAATATACAAAAATACTGTAAAGAGTGTGCAAAATTAAAAAGTAGAGAACAGCAGAAAGAATTAATGCGAAAAAGAAGGTCTGTTAGGAAGTAGAAATTCTTTTATATTATAATGAGAGAGTATATCAGTTTTTTTACAATCTCATTATAATATACATAATTTATTGCATTCCGGCTGAATGGCGGGACTGTTTATCCTTTTATCGTATGAATTATCCCCCGCCCTGCGGTTTAAGGTTACAGCTTCTCCCAAAGCTTTCCCCGAATCTTCACCCTCCTTACTAGGGGCATTAGAATAGATTAAAGGAGGTTATAGTTTTTTACTTTTTAGGAGGTGCATATGATTCAGATTGACACGAAGAAAGAGTATGACCTCAACAATTCAAATGTAGCTTCACAAAATATTCAGTTAGGTACTTACCTAAAAGAAATAGATACAAAAATAAGTGGGTCGTCTCCTGTATGGGACGACCTTTTTTTTCCATTGACCACAGCCAAACAAGGGCAAACTGATAAACCAGCTTTTGACCCTAATGGAATTGGTTATTTATATCCACCATCAGATACTACACAAATAATGTATATGATTGCACAAATGCCTCACTCGTGGGCGCAAGGTACAAGTATTGACCCGCACGTGCACTGGAAACAAGAGTCAACAGGTAGTCCAGTATTTAAAATGGATTATAAATGGTTTCCTATAGGCGGTTCTGTACCAGATACATATAGCACTTTTGTAATGGCTAATAAAAGATTAGCATACACAAGTGGTAGCATGCATCAATTGAACTCTGGTTCAGCTATGATTAGTGGGAGTAGTATTGCAAGTGTATCATCTATTATGATTATAAAGCTTTATCGTGATGATAACACTTATGCGGGTAACGCCTTAGTATATCAATTCGATATTCATTATCTGAAAGATGGCTTTGGAAGTTTCAATGAATTTACAAAATAAAATAATTAGCTTCTTAAAAGGAGAAAAATATGCCTAAAATTGAAAATACATACACAATACCAGTTGGACAAACTACATCTGGTTCTATATTTCTTAACGAAGGTGCACTAACTGGTCTTTATATAGCTGGAAGTGTAGTTACGGGTACAACACTTACCTTTTTAGTATCAAATGATAATGGTGCAAATTTTGGTGCACTATATACTTCAGGTAGCACAGAAGTTAGCCTTGCTGTTACATCTGCTTCTGTCAGAAGTTATGCATTAAACCCCGGAGATTTTAGAGGTTTTGATGTTATTAAATTAAGACTCGGTACAAGTGCATCGGCTGTTGCACAAGCAACTTACCCATTAACAGTTGTTGCTACAATAGATAACTTATTATAATATTATATATAATATAATTTTTATTATTGATTTTAAAATTAGACCGGGAATAATATATTAAGGAGCAAATAATATGACAGCACCCATTAAAAGCACAACTAAACCATATGTATCGCAATATCTTAGGAACACTATGCTTAATCATGTGCTCAGAAGTGCTAGTGTTGTTGCAGGAAGCTCTGTATGGTTGGGTTTATATAATCAAACAATTACTTATCATGAGGGTGATAATGATAATTGGACCAAAGTAGTAGAAACCGAATTATCTGGCAGTAGCTATCGGCGTGTATCTGCTTCTAATGTGTGGACAATAAGTAACAGACAAGCAAGCCTTAATACAACATTGGAATTTCCAATACCTACAGGAGAATCTTGGGGGCGTGTCAGTCATTATGGAATTTCAAATGGTTCTCAAAGCGGAAGTCTTTTATTTTTCGGAGAATTAAGTGCTTCAAGAACTATCGATGAAGGAGATACATTTCTCATTAATCCAAGTCAAATTAATATAACACTCAATGGTCATATTTCTACTTTTTTAGCAAACGAATTATTAGACCATTATTTAAACAGAAATATTTATACCAGCCCTTCTGCTTTATTACATGCTGCTCTTTATATTACACTACCCAATCAAAACGATGCGGGTGGCGTAGAAATAAGTGGTTCAACTGGTTATGCCCGTATTCCCTGTGGGGGCACAGGAAGTTGGGCTGCGTCTGCGGGGGGTTCTAGTATTAATCTTCGAGATATAATTTATGCATATGAAGTTATAACCGATTGGTCAACTATTAGAGGCATTTGTTTACGAGATGCTATAGCAGCAGGAAATCTATTAATGAGAGCCGATGTATATCCTAATGTAACAGTGCTTTATCCTGATGGCTTTATGATACCTGCCGCACTATGGAAAATGAATCCGATACATGATGCAGAAGGAGTTTTATAAATATGAGCACTAATACATCTGATTTTTTACAGAATAAAATTATAAATTATTTATTAAGAAATAGTCTATTTTCCCCATGCCCTTGTTATATTGCACTCTATACTACTCCTACAACTGCTTCTGGTTTAGAGACCGGAAAAGATGTTAGAGAAATATCTGGTTCTCTTGGTTATAAAAGAGTAGCCGCTTCCAGTATAGACCAAGCTGCTTTAACAACACTCGGTTGGGGTAAAACAGCAGCAGCAGTCGCAGGTATAATTTATCCCTTCTTGGTTTCAGATGGTTCTGCTACTAATATAGCACAATATGATTTTCCTGTAAGTACAGGGAATTGGGAAAATATAACATTTTCAGCAATAGTATCTGGTAGTCATGATTCAACTGTTGGAGGTAGCACCGTCTATTTCTTTGGTCCAATAATAAGCGAAAATCCTATATATGTTTCTACCGGAGAAGTTGTTTCAATTCCTGTATCGAGTTTATCTGTAAGACTTTCAGGAGGTATTTATAATTATGCTGCTGATGGTATGTTAAACCTTGTTTTAAATAAAAGAACATTTTCTGGTCCGGGTGCAAGCATATATGCCCATTTATATCATCTTTTACCAACCACCGATTCTGATGATTTTGAATATGAAGTGTCCGCCCCGGGAGATTACAGTCCTAAATATATTGCTGGCACGTCTGGTTGGACTATCCCTACTCCGGGAGTGGCATCTGGCTCTACAGCAAATTCAGCTTCATTGGTATTTACAGGTTCTGCTACAATGGAATGGGGTAATATAAAAGCGGTAACATTAGAAACAATGGGTGCTGATTTTCAGAGCATTCCTGTACTTGGTGCTAATCTATTCGTTTCTTCTTTGTCAGGTTCAAAAATTATGTATGCACAAGATGCATTTAGATTTCCTGCGGGTTGGTTAAGAGTATATGTAGTTTAAAGGAGTAAATATTATGACAACAATACCTATGTCAACGGGGATTTTAAGTAATGCGATGGAAAAAATGATATTACTCCATGTTTTTAAAAATGCCAGTACAGCCGGAAGTGTAGCTTATATGGCATTTTATACTACTAACCCGACAGATTCTGATGTCGGGACAGAAGTATCATCAGCTTCCTATGCCAGAGAAAATGTCATAGGAAAATGGGATGTATCAACAACAAGCGGTTGCGCATGGAATAAAAATACAATACTTTTTAATTCTGCATCCTTGCCGGGTTGGTCATTTAGTTACTTTGGCGTTAAGAATGGTAGTGCTACCGGGGGTAACAGTGGTTGTATGCTATTTTATGGTTATGTTAGAGATGGAGATACATTTAGAAATTTGTATTTACAAGAGTATGTTTCTTTTTTACCGGGCAGTATTGGTGTTAGCATAACAGGTTGTATGTCTCCATACTTAGCAGGTAAATTATTAGACCATTATTTAAACAATAATAATTTTGCAACTCCCGGGTCTGCAATATATGCGGGTCTTTTTTGGAATCCTTCAAGTTGGAATGACAAATATACTACTTCGGGTAGTGAAGAATTAAGTGGCTCGATTGGTTATTGCCGAATACCCTGTGGAGGTGCAGGAAGTTGGGTTTCTCCGGGTGTTACCGGAGGTTCTACTAGAAACGCTGGACATATTACTTTTGTACAATCTTCCCCTTGTCCTCTTTATGTTAATGGAGTAACTTTATATTCGGCGGGGTCTGGTGGAGAAAAATTATTTCAAGAATATTTGGCAAAACCAAAATATGTCGAATTATCAGCAGGTTTCAGAATAAGCGCATCCCAATTAAAAGTAGTATTGGATTAAGGAGATAATATATGACAGATTTTACAACAATTCACGCCAATAATCTAGAAGAAATTCATATGATTGCGGGAGACGAACAAGTTTTTGTTTATAATGTTTGGGACCACAACGGCGTTGCTCTTAATTTGACTTATGGTGCAACTTGGGTTACAATATTTAGATATGGTGATGTCAATTATACAGTAGCACAATTATCTGGAAGTCAAATTAGAAGCGGTTCTTCTTTTAATCAGTTTAGTGTTGTTTTTACTGGTTCTGGCTTACCAGCAGGTACTTATCAACAACAGGTAAAAATATTGGATTCTCATGGTGGTTGGCATGTACCATCACAAGGAAAAATAATAATATTCCCTAGTCCAGATACGGGAAGTTATGTGGGTAGTGAATAAATATATCTAGGAGGAGAATAATATGACTGATTCTATGCATAAAGATACAGTACACATATTTAATGTTACACTCAAATCAAACGAGAGATTATCTCCTACTAGAGAAAGAATATCAAATGTTACTATATTTGAAGTCTATCCTATTTATTGGAAAAAAGTTGTTATACCCGGGAAAGCATATTCTATAGGGCATCCTTCTTGGAGCGCAAGCGGAACTGTTATGATATCTGGTTCTGTAACTATCAATGCTAATAGTAATGAAAATTGTTATAAAACTACATTTTTTTCAGGTTGCGCTGTTATTATAGTTAATACTTCTATGAATATAAGTATTATATCAAATGCAGTTGAAGGCTCTTCTTCAACATAAAAATTAATTTAAAGAGGAAAAAATATGACCGCAAAAATAATAAAATTCAATAGTGAAACATGGCAATTTACCGAAGGTACACCTTCTGAACTATTCGCATTTGCAGCACAAAAACTATTACAGAGTGGCGGAAGGCAATTTGATTTAGCAGGTATGGATATTCTTAAAAGCACACTTGGCGCATGGTATCTAACCCTTTATTTTGGTAATAGCCCAACAATCAATAAGGAATAAAAATGGGAAAAAGAATCAGATATCCAAAAAAGAAAGTGAAAGAAGAAGAAAAAAAGGAAGAGCAAACAGAACAGAAAAATCATTATGTTCTCGATGTTCATAGCGTAACAACACAAAGTAGTTCCGTTATCGGAAAATAAATTAAAAAAAGGAAGGTAAAAAACTATGTCTAAATTCGTACCAGATGCAGTATTCAGTTTTTATTTCGGTTATATATCAGCTTCAAGTAATATGGTAGCTGTTTGTGCAGGAAGTCCATTAACTTATAGCGATTGCACTTCAAATATAGCTACAGGTGGTTGCATGTTAGCATTACAACCCATGACTACAGGTTGTTTCGCTGTTGGTGATGGTTCACCAAATGGTAGGACTATTACCATGACAGCTAAAACAGCAGCATCCATTGTTAACTCAGGTTCAGCTTTGGCTGTAGCTTTGGTTAATATAACCGCAGGTAGTGTAACATATATTACTACTTGTACATCACAATATCTTGTTTCGGGTGGCACAGTGGATATACCCTCATGGACCGTCAACGTTGCAGACCCTACATAATAATTATTATAGAAGGGAACTCTTTACGTTTTTAAATAATAAAAAATTATAAAAAGGATGCAAATCCAATAGGAGGATTCTATGACACATACTTTTGTTAATAAAATTAGAATCCCCAATACCCCAAATTCAGTAGACAATTCAACTACTATTACAGGTTCAATACCTCGTGTTGGTAGTGATACTTTAGTTGTAGCAATGCTTCTTTATGCGGGTGGTAGTGATAGAACTGGTGGTGCACCTACTTTAGGTGCACAACCCATGACACAGGCATCTACACGTTTTAGGGGTACAACATCACCAGAATGTACCATAGAAATGTGGTACTTAAACAACCCTATCGGACCGCACACTAGCGCATCTTGGCTTTCTGTGCCTAATGCTGGTGGCATTAATATGAGTATCGATGTAGCTACTGCTAGAGCACAAACTGGCAGTACAACAGCATTAGATTTTGCCAGCGGTAGTGCAGGTGCGACTAGTGCAAGTCCTAGAGGCACAATCGATTTCTCATCGGGCAGTGATATTATTTTTGCTGCTGTAGCAAATGGTGCAAATACTTTTGCACCATACTCTCCAACAGGTACTGTTATTTATACCAATGATAACGGTATATGGGGCGGTGGTTCACAATATTTTTTCCCACCCTCAACAGGTAGTACTACATCAGGTAGTTGGGGGTTTGGAACATCTGAGGATTGGGGTGTTGTAATTGCGTCTTTTAAAGACAAGCGTACAAGTCTTGTTGTGAGTAATACAACCCAAGCACAAACAGCAGATAATATAACTTTAACTTATAATGCCGAAACACCTCCAACAACAACTTTGGGCACTCCAAACGAAGGTTACTCAACAACCGCATCAACCGTTGACCTTAAGTTTACAGGTATTGATTATACAGGTCACAGGTTAGATTATCAAGTACAGGTAGCTACAGATAAGGCTTTTGATACGATTATCCAAGTAGACCAAGTGGCTCCTCCTGTAGAGTTTGTTGGTGGTCCATTTGATATAACATTCCCAACCCCTCCTACTCCGGGGGCATTAGTAGTTGTTGCCTTGGGGCAATGGGAAACAAGCGCCAATGGGATTTCTAAGGTTGAGGACAACCAAGGAAACACATATTATGAGGCAAAACAGAAAAGTGTCGGAATAATTACTTCCGGTATATTTTATGCAGAGAACGTTATTTCTAGCGGTACATTCACAATTACGGTAACATTGAATACCGCCACTATAGATTCTGTAGGTGGCGCAGTCTCGTATACAGGGGCAAGAAAGACTTCTTCTATTATCGGTACAAGTGCCAGCAATTCCGGAACGGGTACTAATGCCACTAGTGGAAGCATTACATCAACAACAGGGAGTGCACTTTATTTTAGTACTCTAACTTATGAATTGCAAACAAGTGCTTCTATAGTAGCCCCTTGGAACGAAAGACTAAAAATTGGTGCTGGCGCTGCTTTTTGCACAATTCTTACTGAAGACCAAATGGCAATAGGAGAAAAAACAGCATCGTTTACAATAGAAAGTAGTGCTGCTTGGGTAACTACCATTGCCGCATTCAAATCTGGTTCTTCTATTGTTGTTGATGCGTTTTCTACCGACCACACTGGTTTTTCAGCAGGTGCATCTCACCCTACAAATTCTGGTGTAGAGCAAACTTATACTACACAAACTCCTTTAACCGCTGGTACTTACTATTGGAGAGTAAGAGCAACCGACAGCACCACCGATGGTACTTATTCTGGTTGGGGTGGTTGGTCAGGGTCTAAGAGTTTTATAATTGAGGGGACTATATCTTTAGTAATTCAAAACGCTACTCAAACACAAAATTCTGATAAGATAGTATTACAACCCCGTAATATTTATTTAAATAATGTTATTCAAACACAAACTTCTGATAAAGTATCATTAACTCAACATTATGTTTTAGCAACTAATAATTCAACACAATTACAAAGTTCTGATAAAGTAGTTTTATCCGCTCATTATATTTTAACATCTGTTAAAAATGCTACTCAAACACAAAATTCTGATAAGATAGTATTACAACCCCGTAATATTTATTTAAATAATGTTATTCAAACACAAACTTCTGATAAAGTATCATTAACTCAACATTATATTTTAACTGTAAATAATGCTACTCAAACACAAACTTCAGATAAAGTAACAATAACCTACAACCCATCAACCACTTATTCTGCTATCGGTATTAACGCATCAGGCGATTATGTTAAGTTTGTAGGTGCGCCTGAAGCGTTTAGTATGACTGGCAATACTGATAAATGCACGATTGCAGGTTGGATGAAAGTCAGAGATATTACACCGGGTGCATGGGCATACAATCTAGGTTTTGAAAACGATGATACAACTTCCACTTATTCTGTATTACATGGATACAGAGACACGGATGTTGCAGAATTAGCATCGACAGCCGAAAATCATACTTGGGTTAATCAGCCTTCCCAAGATACTTGGTATTATTTTTATATTACAGGGGCAAACAACGGAACCAATTACATAGTTTGGAAGGGTGGTTATTATACTGCATCCGGTAGTGCCCCTGTTGAAGCGCATACAAATTCAATAGGTGCAAGTGAGTTTAATGTTCAACGAATATCTGTCGCAAATGACAGTTACAACGAAGTGTTAGACAGTTGTCTCGCTTATGTAAGGGTATGGACGGGGGTTGAACTAACGGATGCAGAATTGAGAACGGAGCGTAATAGCGCTACAGCAGTAAAAACTTCTGGACTTTGGGCAGATTGGAAATTATCTAATAATACAGATACAACAGATTATAGTGGAGGGGGACATACGCTTACATTTGGTGGTACTATTACATCGGAAGATGGTCCACCACTTCAACCAACCCTATCAGTAAATAATGCAACCCAAACGCAGACAGCGGGAGGGGTTGCTTTAACGCAACATCAGGTATTAGTTATAAATAGTACAAGTCAAGCACAAACCGTAGATGGAAACGTTTTAACATTTACAGAAATTGAAGATATAGTATTAATTGTACATTACTCTCTAGTAACAAATAATTCTACACAGTCACAAACAAGCAACAATATTGTTTTAACTCAACATCAAGTGCTATCAGTTAATAATTGCGTACAAGCTCAAACATCTGATAATATAAATTTAACATTTTATCCTCCTACGGGGGTATTAGAAATTAATAATGCTTCACAATTACAGTTGTGCGATGGTGCTAACAGTTTTGGAAGTAGTCCTGTTACAGATGATTTCAATAGAGCAAGTCTAGGAACCAATTGGACAACCATTAGTGGTACACCTTCTATTTCAAGCAATCAATTGATTACATCTTCCACAGGTACTACAAACCTTCGTTGGAATGTTTCTGATTTTGGTCCAGCAGTAGATATGTATATTACAGGCAGTGGTTTGACCGCTGTTTCACAAAGTTTGTATCTTTATTATGATTATGTAGATGGAACTCATTTTTATGAAGTTTATTTACAAGCTGCTAGTTTAACAGGATGTAGCCATTTTGCGCTATATGCGGGGGCTGGTCTTGTAATCGATGTTGGTGCACTAACTTGGGCAAGCAGGGCATCTATCAAATATGGTGTTCGTCATAAAGCAAATGGAGATTTTACTCTTTATATAGATAGGGGAAGTGGTTGGGAAGTAGTTACAACTGGTAATGATACCAGTATGCTTACTAGAGGCGCTGCCGTACATCAGTTTTATAAACCAGCCACTGTTCCTACCAACTCCTATGATGATTTTAGTGGTAGAGATTTATATCTCCTAGAATTAACTCATCATCCACCTTTACCTATAAATAACGCCACTCAATTACAGACTTCTAATAATGTTGTTTTAAGTGCTCATTATATTATAATACCTAATAATGCTTCACAATTACAAACAAGTGACAATGTTGCTTTAACGCAACATCAAGTGTTAGCAATTAATAATGTTACTCAATTACAAACAAGCGATAATATTAATTTAACGCAAGATTATGTATTATCCATAAACAATGTTACACAATTACAGACTAGCACTAATGTTAATTTAACTCAACACCAAGTATTAACGATAAACAATGTTACGCAATTACAGACTAGCGATAAAGTTAATTTAACACAAGATTATGTATTATTTATAAACAGCGCTACACAATTGCAAACCAGTGCTAATGTTAATTTAACTCAACACCAAGTATTAGCGATTAATAATGCTACTCAGTTACAAACAAGTCAAACTATCAATTTGACTCAACATCAAGTATTAACGATTAATAATGCTACTCAAACACAAACAAGTACTTTAATATTATTAACTAATCACACGATTTTAACTGGAATTAATAATTCAACTCAGTTACAAACAAGTAACAATGTTGATTTATTACAACATCAAGTTGGTGCAGTAGCACCTTTTAACGCTATACAAACACAAACTTCTGAAAATATAGCACTAACTCAACATCAGATATTAGCAATAGATAATGCTGTACAAACGCAAACTTCTACAAATGCTAATGCAAAGCCACACTATGATTTAACAATCAATAATACGACACAATCACAAACTAGTAATAAAGTTAATTTAATTCAAGATTATATATTATCAATTAATAATGCAACACAGTTACAAACGAGTGATAAGGTTAATTTAACTCAACATTATGTATTATCTATCAATAATACAACACAGATACAAACAAGTGACAAAGTTAATTTAACTCAACATCAAGTATTAGCAGTAAACAATGCAACACAAACACAAACATCTGATAATATAACTCTAACAACAACCCCGCCTAACTTCATATTAGCAGCAGATTATGTTTTATCTGACGCTGGTTTAAGTACAGTCAATGGCTATTACAACAATTCCGGTATATTAAATGGTAGACTATATTGGAAATTAAGTACTGATAGTGACATAAGAGTATGGTGGAATGGTTCAATATGGATAGTTGGTAACTATAATACATCTACGACTTACTATTATTCTACTGATAATGTTAGATTACCAGAATTAGCAACATCGTGGATAATTTTTGTACCGGGTGGTGGTATAATACCTCCTCCTACGTTCTACAGTACAATGAGTGCTTTACAAACACAAACTGCTGATAATGTTACATTAACGTTTAATCCCGGTATTTCAACTATAACTGTACAAAATGCAGTACAAGCACAGACTTCTAGTAATATAATATTAACACAACATTATATTTTGTCTGTTAATAATGCAGTACAGTTACAAACAGCTAATAAAATAGATTTAGTACAACATGAAGTTGGTTCTCTTAATATTAATAATGCAGTACAGACACAAACGACAAGTACTATAAATCTAACACAGCATCATGTATTATCTATAAATAGTGCAGTACAGACACAAACCACTAGTAATATTGGTTTAACTCAGCATCATGTTATAGTTATACAAAATACAGTACAGTTGCAAACCGCCCAAAATGTAAGTTTAACTCAACATCAAGTTTTAACAATTAATAATGCAACACAATTACAAACTGCTGGAAATGTTGATTTAATACAACATACAATTGGTTCTTTAAACGTAAATAATGCAACTCAGTTACAAACATCTACAAATGTTAATTTAATTCAACATCAAGTACTAGCAATGCAGAATGCAACACAGTTGCAGACAGCAAGCAACATATCTTTGTTCTATAATTTCACTTTGGCAATCAATAATACAACTCAATTACAAACTGCTCAAAGTGTTAATTTAACTCAGGATTATGTATTGTCTGTAAATAATGCAACCCAATTGCAAACTGCTGGAAATGTAAATTTAATCCAGCATCAAATATTAGCTATGCAAAATGCGACACAATTACAAACCGCAGATAATGTAGACTTAAGTGCACATTATGTTCTAGCTACAGTAAACAATGCTACTCAGCTACAAACCTCAAATAAGGTATCATTATTAGCCCACTATGCTTTAGCAACAGTAAATAATGCTACTCAACTGCAAACATCTTCAAGCCTATTATTAAAACAGAATTATTTATTAGCAATACAAAATGCAACACAATTGCAGACTTCTTCAACAATCATATCAAGAGTAAGCATTTCTATTGATAATGCAACGCAGTTGCAATTTGCTGATAGTTTAACAATATTCTTTCATGGACAACATTACATATTGGATATATTCAATGCTCTTCAAGGGCAAAGTGCTGATAATATAAATCTAAAAGTTTGGACAATAGTATTCCTAACTGCTTATATGTTAAGAAGCATGCAGGGTACAACACAAATAAAAACAGAATTAGATAAACCTTCATATCTTGTGAGAGATATGAGAGGGGAATCATATCTCTCAGAAAGTTTAACTGATGATACTTATATAGATAAATCTATACAAGGTACATCATACGCATATAAAAGGAAAATATAACCAGATAGGAGCATTATGACATATACTTATCTTATACCCCAAGTACCTACAGACAAAGACCACATACAGGTCGGTGCTAAAAATTTAGCAATAAAGTTGCAAGTAAAAGAAGGCAACAGTGCACTAGATATATCAAGCGCCAGTATAAAAAATATAATTATCGAAAAACCAGACGATACAATTGTAACAGGAAGCGCTGCTTTCTTTACTAGTGGTTCGGATGGTATACTTGTATATTATACGAGCAGTAGCAGTATACTTGACCAAGCGGGAGATTATAATGCACAAGCATATATCGAAATGACGGGGTTCGCTGGTTATACTACTCCTGTAATTTTTACAGTTTATGAAAATTTACCCCTAACAGATATTAATGACATAATACCTTAATGAAAATAGCTTTAGGCGAGGTGCAATTCCCCGCCTAAACATTAAAATATGAACTTTAAGTATCTTCACAATAGGAGGAAATATGTGGGTTGAAAAAATAGAAAAAAGAACTCAAAAATCTAAAACCTTTTATGACGCAGATACAAATAAATACCAAACAGAATTAACAATACATGACAAACATTTTAAAAACGAAACCGATAATTGGATTGACGTAGACGAGAATTTTGAAGATGGCGGAATACATAGTAAAAAATGTGATAAGACACGTCACGCAATCCACATTGCTAACGGTGGGGCAAGAAGATGGTATCCACGTAGAAATATAACCACAGAATATGTTGATATAACAAATATTCAATATTATACAAATCAATGGAGAAATCTTAATCTTCCTACCCCCGCTTGGACAAACAATAAAACTGAATGGGATATGACCAACCTGTATGCCAGTATCACGAATACTTGGCGCAGGATAAAAGCAGACTTTACGCTTAAGAACAGTAGTGCTTATACCCGCTTGAGATTTGCGGTATCTTTTGTTGGATTGACCTATAACGCTACTACGGGGGAATTGACCAGCACTACTGATGGATTGGTGTGGGGAACTATCGATAAACCGACAGCCAAAGATGCGAATGAAGTTGATGTTCCTGTCACGCAGGTCTATTCAGGTGGATATATTGAGTGGTCGGTAGATACGACGGGTGCGACATTCCCGATTTACGTTGACCCGACCTTCACCGATGGATACGGTGGGGATGTAAATAGTGCTTATGATACATATTTAGATTATACCGACCCCGATACTATTAAGGGTGCTCTTACTTACATCACGTCTGAAACAGATAATGCTAGAGCATTATTACGATTTGATTTATCCAGTATTGCGGCTGAGAGTACATGTACTACAGCTACTCTTACTCTTGTTGACGACGATTGTAAAGATGCGACACATTATATTTATCTCCTTTCTGTTGCCAATAGAGACTGGACGGAAGCGGGAGCAACATGGAATCACAAGATACATACTACAGACCATTGGGCGGGTTCTGTTGGTTGCAATACGGAAACTACGGACTATCTTGCTACAGCTATTGGTTCATTTTCAACTTTACTTGCAAATGCCGATGGTACTTCTTATACCTGTGATTTAACAAACACTACGGTTGAGGGTTTATTCGGTGGAAATATTGATTTGCTAATTAAGGGTAGTCCTTCGGGAAATAATTGGTTTTTCTCCTCCGACCGCGCCACAACTGGTTATCGCCCTAAACTGGTGGTGGAGTATACAGAAGGAACTAGTGCAATTGAAGGCTCTACTTCTTGGGGACAGGCGACTGGCGCTCAAGAAGGAAACGTTAGAACTTTTTCCGGGAATTGGATTGGAAACGGTTTTGTTTCTGGTTCGGGAAATTATGAAAAAATGTATTTGAGTTCAACGGCTTATATGGAATCCGAAGTAGTTAATACAGGTGCAAACTCTATTGATTTATATCAAAACAAATATAGCGGAGGAGATACAGGGGTATTAAAATATCGCAGTGGCTCTAGTGTTGTAGATTGTCAAGCCTCTGCATGGCAAACTTATAGTGGTTCTTTTACTTCATCGGGATATACCCAAGTAAGAGTAGAAGGGTCTTAAAATAAAACTTAAAGAAATAAAAGGAGAAAGAAATAATGCCACGTTCACTAAAGCATTAGTTATATAAAAAAAGAACGGGATAGGTTAGCTTAATTATCTAAAATATAAAGACGAAATAAAAAGAAATTTTGCAAAAAAATGGAGTTTTTATCGAAGTTAATCTTGAAAAAACAAAAACAGTTGATAATACTATTAAATATATCAATTCTTATCTCAAGAAAATCTTATAAAAAAGGAACAATTATGACAAAATCGCTTATTACTGGCGGAGCAGGTTTTATAATGTCACATGTTGCTCGCTATTGTATTGATATGGGACACGAGGTAGTTATATTAGACGATTTAAGTGGAGGATTTATCGACAATATCCCCAATAAGACAAGATTTATTAAAGGTTCCATTACTGATAAAGACCTCGTTGAATATTTATTTAATCGAGAAAAATTTGATTATGTATATCACGGAGCGGCATACGCAGCAGAAGGGCTTTCTCACTTTATAAGGAGATTTAATTATACAAATAATTTAATTGGCAGTATAAATTTAATCAATGAAGCAGTAAAAAATGAAGTCAAATGTTTTGTGTTTACTTCATCTATGAGCGTTTATGGTTCAAATTATACACCCTTCACAGAAGACATGAATTTGAAACCAGAGGACCCCTATGCTGTTTCTAAATATGCAGTGGAAGCAGATATTCGTGCTGCCCATGAGTTATATGGCATGGATTATGTAATATTTAGACCTCATAATGTTTATGGGGAAAATCAAAATACCGGAGACCGTTTTAGAAATGTTATAGGGATTTTTATGAAACAAATCGTAGAAGGAAAACCTATGACAATATTTGGTGATGGAAAGCAAAAGAGGGCATTTTCTTATATTGATGATACAGCACCTTATATTGCAAAATCAATTATAACCCCCGCTGCACTTAATCAAATAATTAATATTGGTGCAGACCAGCCAGTTACAATAAACAGTTTATCAAAAGCTGTGGCTAATGCATTTGGTGTGGAACCTGTTGTAGAACACTTACCCCCAAGGTTTGAAGTATTTACAGCATATTCAAATCATACCAAAGCTTATAAAATATTCGATATTAAAAATACAGTGCCTTTGGAAAAAGGTTTAAAGAAAATGGCAGATTGGGTAAAAAAAGTGGGGATAAGGGAAAGTAAACCTTATCATGCTATTGAGATAGATAAAAATCTACCTCCTAGCTGGAAGACTATTACTACAAAATAAAATCTTAATTTTATAAAGGAATAAAAATGGCAGAATTAAAAGAAATTACTACAAAATCAGGATTTGTCATAAAAGAATCTTGGTGTAGAAAATGTGCAAAAATGAAACCTGCCTCTGAATTTTATGAAGCTACAGATATGGGAAAAATAGATACATTGATGATTATGAGCGTATGCAAAAACTGCATTTTATCTCTTTATGAAGATTTTTATAAAGAAACATCTTCTATAGAAAAAGCCATACATAAAATTTGCACATCATTAAATATAAAATACTCTAACGATGCTGCATCAGCGGTAAAATCCCAAATCGAAACCCTTCATAATAGTGGTAAAAAAGTTAGTGCTGTTATAGGAATTTATCTTTCTAAACTAGTATCTTTAAATCCTTCAATGGAAAAAAATATAAAACAAAACTTAGTATATGATGATGTGTCTGTTATATTTACTGAAAAAATAAATGACCCAACCATAGTCCCTATTCCAGCAGATGTTCTTGATTTTTGGGGGAAAGAATTAGCTAGAGCAGATATTGAATTTTTAGAAAGAGAATATTCTAATTTTAAAAATACTCATAAAGCAGACACACATGCAGAGGTTGTTTTGCTAAAAGAGGTATGCTATACCATGTTGAGAATTAGGCATAAAAGAATAGATAACGACCCTGATACAGCAGATGATATGAAAGAATTGCAAAGCCTGATGAAAAACTTAGCCATATCTCCAAATGCAGTTAAGACAACTCAAAATGCAGGAGTTGATACATTCGGGGTTTGGATAGCTGATATAGAGCGGGAAGAACCTGCACAATGGTTATTATCAGACCCAAGAGGTGACATATATCGAGATGTAGCAAACACAGATGAATATTATAATAAATATATGGTTAGACCATTAAAGAATTTCATTCAGGGTAGCAAGGACTTTAACATAGACGAGGGAGAAATAGAAAATTCAGAGTTTGACCCCAATGAGTTTGATAATTTTGTAAATATCGATGATGGGGAGGTGAGTGATGAGTAAAAAATTAAAACCAAGGGGAAGTCCTTATTTACAAAAAATGAAACCTTATTCTAAGTCTAATGAGCCTGTAAAATTTCTTAGCGAAAAAGAAATGACTAAACAAAAAAAAGAAAGAATTAAAAGTTGGGTTACTTTTTATAGAAGTAATCCTAGTTTTTTCGTAGAGCATTATTTAGGAATTCCACTATATCCTTATCAAAGATATTGGATAAATTTAATGGCTAGGTCTACAGAGTTTGTAGGAATAGCATCTCGTGCAAGTGCAAAATCTTGGTTGATTGGTGTTTATGCTATAGCCAGATGTATATTATATCCGGGTACTATTGTTGCATTGGCATCTTCTACTAAAGCACAAGCAGGTTTAATTATTTCAGAGAAATGCAAATCTCTTATGGAAGAACATCCAAATATTTTGAGGGAAACTTCGAATATCGTCACTAATCAGAATAAGTGGGAAATGACGTTTTATAATGGTTCAAAAATTAATGTAGTTGTTTCTGGCGAAGGCGGTAGAGGTTAAAATAATAAATGTTTGTAGAAATAAAGTTTTATATAAATAAATCCAAATGGAGGAACATATAAAATGGAAAAGCAAAAAGAATGGAAAAAAGAAGAAATAGATTTTGTTTTAAAAAATCACCCGAAAATGTCAATAAAAGAAATGGCTGAATATTTGGGAAGAACGCAATCATCTGTTGAAAATAAAAGATGTAAACTTGGTTTAAAAAATGAAAGAAAATATAATTTTGATATTGATTTTTTTAAATCTCCATTAAATGAATTTTCGGCATATTGGCTTGGTTTTATTTATGCAGATGGTTACATATCTTCTCATAAAGAATTAGCAATACAATTGCAAAAAGATGATTTTGAGCATCTAAAAAAATTTAATAAATGTTTAGGAGGAAATATTCCTGTAACATTTCTTGAAAAAAAACCTAGATATATAAAAGGAAAATTTACTGGAATATCTTATTTGTGTCAAATAAGAATATTTAGTACAGAACTAGTTTTTGATTTAAATCTTTTGGGTATTCATAAAAATAAATCTTTAGATATTGAATTTCCTAAATTAGAAAATGATTATTTGACATGGTGTTTTATTCGAGGATATTTCGACGGAGACGGTAGCATATATTACGACAATACTAGAAATATGCTTAGAGGAAAAATAACTTGTGGGTCTCCAGATTTTATAGAATCTTTTCGTGAATTTCTAAAAAAATTTAATATAAATACATATGTATCTAAAGATAAATTAGATTGTGGAATAAGCGGAAAAGAAAGTTATAAAAATTTTTATTCCAATTTATATGACAATGCTAATATATTCTTAGATAGAAAATATAAAAAGTATCAAAAATACAAACATTTATTGGCTTCAATAGGCAGTAATGCTTATTAAAAATGGCGCAAGAAACGGGAAAGCTGAGATGCTAATCCGAGTGGAAGGCTATTTAAGAAATAGTCACACGCAACGCATAGACGATGACCCTCGAAAGAGAATATAATTTGTCCAAGAGTGCGCCTACCCTTATAGGGTAAAAAGATATGCTGAACTTGAAAGAAAAAAATTTCAAGAATGTAAAGATAAAAAACTTTACAGATAACAAAATGCACCGCTCCCATGTTACTGTACTAGAAGAAAGACGTTTAATACCGAATGAAGTTATAGATTCAATTATTCGCCCTTTTCTTGTTAGTCGTCAACCCCCTTATATGAAAAATCCAAAATATTCTTCAATAGAAGAACTAAGAGAAGAGCCACAGGAAATTATTATCACTAGTGCGCACTATAAAACTTATGAATGGTATCCTGAAACTAAAAAATTTATTAAGATGATGGCAGATGGAGACCCAAATACAAAAGGTGTATTTTTAGATTACTTAATCTCTATTCATCATGGTATAAAAACTAAAAAGCAAATGGCTAGAGAAAAAGAGAATATGGACCCCATCACTTTCTTAATGGAATATGGAAATATACCATATGGTTCTTCGAGTTTGTCTTTCTATAAACTTGGTTTATTTGAAAGGAATATAAAAAGAAGTTGGAGACCAATAAGGGATGAAGTTTATATAACAAGTCCAACTCATAAAAATAATTATGATATACCAAAACTTTCAGATGAAATGCGTATTGTTTCTGTTGATGTGGCTATGAGAGCGGGTTCAACAAATGATAATACAATTATAAGTTGCGGAAGATTGTTACCTAGTAAAAAAGGTTGGCAAACAGAAATAGTTTTTATGGAATCTCATAATGGTAAAAACACCAATCTACAGGCTTTAAGGATAAAACAGATATACGAAGAATTTCAAGGTGATGTTTTAGTACTAGATTTACAAAATGCAGGTATCAGTGTATTTGATGCATTAAGCTCAGTAACAAAAGACGAAATGAGAGGGGTAGAATATCCAGCATATACTGTTATGAATTCTTCAAATGTTGATACAAAAGTGTATGATGAATTAATCACTAGAACTCTTGGGCAAGACGCTGTACAATGTATTTTCCCTATTTCAGCTAATGCACCCCTTAACTCTTTAATTGCTGTTAAATTTAGAGAGAGATTAAAAAAGAAACTAATTACATTTCTAGTTGACGATAACACAGAAGAAGAATTTTTAATAAAATCAGGAAATAAAGATATTTTAGACCAAGATGATACTGGTATTAGAGCATATCTTTTACAAGCACATTTACAAATAAGCTTAATGGTAAATGAAAGCATAGCTTTAGAAATGGCTCCGGCAAACGGTTTAGTAAAATTGGTTGAACCATCCGGTGCACGTAAAGACCGTTATACTTCGGTATCTTATATGAATTATTACATTAGTTTAATGGATACGGAACTTTTAAAAGATAGATATTCTGATTGGGATGACATGGAAGCTTTCCTTGGAGTCTCAGTTTTTGTTTAAATGAAATTGAAGGGATAGTGATTCGAACATGAAAAGCACTTCCTGAGTGCCTTCCCTTCAATATAATATTTCAGGATTTGCCTACAGGAGGTATGAATGACTTGTGGAATTTATTGTATTGAAAATTTGATAAATAATAAAAAATATATAGGAAAATCATACGATATAGAAAAAAGATGGGGTAATCATAAAAGTCAATTATTAAATAAAAATCACGATAACGACCATCTTCAAAAATCTTGGAATAAGTATGGAGACGAATACTTTAATTTTTTTATTATCGAAGAATGTTCAGAAGAAAAATTGATTGAAAAAGAAATGTTTTATATTTTTTATTTTGATGCAAAAGATAATGGTTATAATATGACAGATGGTGGAGATGGTTGTTGTGGATACAAACATTCTTATGAAGAATTAGAAAAAATGTCAAAATGGCAAAAAGGAATACCGAAATCAGAAGAAGCAATAAAGAAAATGTCACAATCTCTCAAAGGAAGAAAAGCTTGGAATAAAGGAATCCCCGTAACAAAAGAAACAAAAAATAAAATGTCCAAGAAAAAAATTAGAAGAATGAATCCCAATGATTTAAAAAAAGAACTTAGTATTATTCGTATAGGAAATAAAAATTCTTTTTTTGGGAAAACTCACTCCGAAGAAGTAAGAAAAAAAATAAGTGAAGCAAAAAAAGAATATTGGGAAGATTGGAGGCTAGAAAATGGCAGATAATAATGAAAGCAACGATAAAGAACAAGAGATTACAGAACAAGAAATTTGGGATGTAATTGCTTTTGCTAGAGGTATAACAAGTATGATTGGGCAAGGATATTTAAATCCTGATTTAATTAGTAGCCGAATGAGAGATATTACTCTTAATCCTATGGCTGCTACAGAGGATACTCTCAATCAAGCACTAAAAAATCCTAAAGAAAACGAATTACAACTTCGTGAATTTTCTCAAGATTTTGAACTTAAATCAATGGTTTACAAAAGACTTATTGCTTATATGGCAGACATGCTTGCGTTTGATATTACTTATACATCAGAAGCTGAACCAAAAGATTATGAAACTCCGAAATATAAAAAAGATATAAAAGCGGTAGAAGATATTCTAGAAAAATTTCCTTATAAAAAAGAATTCGGTATTGCTGTAAAACAAATGGTAAGAAACGATGCATTTTTTGCTTGTACCAGAGATTTAGGAGATTCTATAATTCTTCAAGAACTTCCTGCTGATTATTGTAAAATAACTGGTAGGTGGGAGGGCGGTTTCCTCTTTAGTTTTAATATGTACTGGTTTTTATTGCCGGGTGTTGATATTAATATGTATCCAGATTTCTTTAGAAAAAAATATAAAGAAATATGGGTAAACGGAAATAAAGCAAAACCATATATGCCTTCCATGCCTCCTGAATTTAGAGATTCAACTTGGATTTATTGGGTTGATGTCCCTATTGATGTAGGTATGTGCTTTAAATATACACCAGAATTGGCAACTAGAGTACCATATTTTACTCCTTTGTTTAGTGATTTGATTTTGCAATCTTTGATGCGCAATCTTCAAAAGCAAGCAAGTATGGCTGCAGCAAGTAAAATGATTATCGGTCAAGTACCAATGTTAAACAGGGATGCTAAAGCAAGCGTAAAAGATATGATTGCTATCAGTCCAGATTTACTTGGTAAATTCTTAGCATTGGTGAAAAGCAGTATTAATGAAGCTATTAAAGTTGCTTCTGCTCCTTTGGAAGATATGAAAGGTATTAGTTTTGACTCAGAAAATGAGTTATACGATAGTTATTTAAAAACAACATTGGCTTCCAGTGGTGTAAACACGAATTTAATATTTACAAGTGATATTAAACCAAATGTTCTCGAAACACAATTGAGTTTAAATGTTGATGAACAAATGATGACAGATTTATATGAGCAATTTAATATCTTTATGAATTATTTTGTCAATAAATATACTAAAACATTTAAATTCAAATTTAATTTCGAAGGTACACAATTCTTCCTAAATAGGCAGAATAGACTAGAATCAGTAATGACTCTGTTTAATGTTGGAATTATACTACCACAGAAAATAGCAGCGGCTATGGGAATGAAACCAGCACAACTCAGAAAACATATGGAAGAAGCACAAGCAACTGGCTTTACGGATTTACTTACTCCTCCTGCGCTTGAAGGTCAAAAACAAATGGCGGAGATAACAGGTAAACAACAAAAAGATTTAGCTGACCAAACCGCTAAAAATCAACAAGACTTAGCAAACCAAAACTCTAAAAATCAAGAAAAAGTAGCACAAAAGTCAGAACAAACAATTAAACAACCAACGCCTGTTACTGTTGTTCCCAATAAAAGTGGGGACACAAAAAAAACTGATAAAACAGGGCAACCTGTAAAAGAAGGTAGACCAACAAAGCCTGTATCGAAAATATCAGAGGAAACCGAACAGACAAGAACCGAGGGTACAAATCTTGGGAGAGGAGGTAAATTATAATTATGGTAAAACTTATAGGTGATACACTTAGAA
>Ga0315273_10001656_pt1 | contig 25513 bp, 18 predicted proteins | sample YL17G02_0_MG_FD_205753 | JGI IMG/M metagenome (GOLD analysis project Ga0315273, IMG submission 205753) | Sediment microbial communities from Yellowstone Lake, YNP, Wyoming, USA - YL17G02_0 | ecosystem: Environmental > Aquatic > Freshwater > Lake > Sediment | place: USA: Wyoming | collected... | reverse complement strand
CCCGCCCCGTTGTCGCGCACAAAGAAAGCCCGTTGACCCTCGACCTCGGTTTGCCCAAACTGGATGCGTGCCTGCGGGGTCTTGCCGGTGAATTTGAAGGCATTGCCCAGCAGGTTCGTCAGCGCGAACTCCAGCAATCGCACGTCGCCGTTGGCGTTCAGCCCTGGTTGGATAACGAACTCCACCTGCCTGTCCGGCTGTGCTTTCTGCAAGCCGGCAGCCAGCGTCCAGGCCATGGCGCTTAGATCCACACGTCTTATGCTCAAATCGGTGCTTGTCAGGCGCGAAAGTTGCAGTAGATCGTCGATCAGCTGCCCCATGCGCTGGGTTTCAGAACGCACCCGTTCGAGGTATGTTTTTGCCTGTCCATCCAGCTGGCTGCCGTAATCTTCCAGCAATGCCAGGCTCCAACCGTCAATGCCGCGCAGTGGGGCGCGCAGGTCGTGCGAAACCGAATAGGAAAAGGCTTCCAGTTCCTTGTTGGCAGATTCGAGTTGGGCGGTGCGCTGGATCACACGTTGCTCCAGTTCGGCGTTGAGGCGGCGCACCTCCATATCTGCTTGCCTGAGTTCGGTCATATCATCAAAAGTTACAAACACCTGATAAGGCTTATCATCTCCAGGTTTGAACTGGGGCACTGTATTGATATTGATCCAGTGATATTTTTTTTCATTTGGAATATAGACGCCCATCAACTGGTTCCGCAGTGGTATGCTGGTCTTCAGGGTAACCATGCTGGGATGTTCTTCTGCTGGATAGTCCGAGCCGTCCTCATGGACAGTTTGTATATTGGCACGCATCGAAACCGGGTCGCTGATCTGTGCCAGTTTCACGCCCAAAATGCGTTCCGCGGCTGGATTTGCATCTGTCACTCTACCGTTCATATCTTGGTAGATGACGCCAACCGACATGTTTTGATAAAGGGTTTCATATTTATTCTCAGATTGCTGCAATAATCCTTCGGCGTGTTTTCGCTCCGATTCCATTAACCTTTCTTCCAGATGTTTCCGGTCAGTCACATCATGAAGGAAGATTATTCTCCCCCCGAGCGTACCATGTTTTTCATAAAAGGGTGAATCACTGAGTTCATAGATCCGGTTTTCCCTGCCTCTTGTGAGCTTTATTTCAAATGTTCTTTCTCTCTTCTGATGAGCTCGTTCGCCAGGCGGCAGCAGGTTGGCAATAACCTGTTCCATTTGCTTCCCAACCAGCTCTTGCACACCGAGACCCAGAATGTCCTGCGCGGCCGGGTTCACTTCCACGATGCGGTACTGGTTGTCAAGGATGATCAAACCATCTGCCATACCCGTCAGCACGGCAGCCTGTGCGATCGGCTTGATATCGAACAATCGCCATCGGAACATGCCTGTTGCCAGTAAAATGCCGGTAATGCTGAAACCGAGCGGGGTAAGGTCCATATTCTTGAATGGAGTGATATGCAGCACGTAAAGGAGATTGCCAACCCAGGGCACCAGGATCCCTATCATAACCAGGGTACTCTGCCAGCGGAATATTTTGGCCGGTACCAGTGTTATCCGGAAAGTTATAACCGTGGCGGCCAGCAGGACCATGTAGCTGTAAACCCAGTAGACCCAGAACCCGGGGCCGTAGGTCTTGTCAGATAGCACCAATCCATTTTCCTGGTAAGGAATATACCTGGCCCATATTAGCCCGTGGTTTCCATTCGTCCAGGCAAGCACCAGGGTTACCGCCGGTATCACTGCCAGCCATGCCAGCCTCTTTATATTCAACTGCTGTTTGGCACCGGAATGATGGAGTACATATGCCAACACTGCCAGAGGCACGCTGACAACGCCAATATATTCGATCTTTGCCCACAGGATTTTGTGCGCTAGATCCTGGTCCACCAGTCCCATCAGAGCCGCGACGATCCATTCGGCGATCCCAGACAATAACAGGATAAGCGGAATAGTCTCAGAATTATTTCGGCGGTAAAGCCAGACATACACGGCAATGAACATGCAGGTTATTGCCGCGGCTGTCATGATCAGCACGTAGGGCGACAATATGGGTTTCATTTCATATGCTCCACCATGCATATTACCCCACCATGGTGCGGATCTGCGGCAGCACTTCCAACCCGCCTACACCTGGCAGTTTGAGATCCAACAGCTCCTGGGCGGGTTCCTGGTTCACTGTTTCTCCTCAATAGTAAAATAGAAGGTGGCGCCTTGGTCCACGGCTGCCGCTGCCCAAATGCGCCCGCCGTGCCGGTGCACGATGCGCTGGACGGTCGTCAGCCCGACCCCCGTGCCGGGAAAATCGGAAGCCTTATGCATGCGCTGAAAGGCCCCGAATAGTTTTTTTGCCAGGGCCATGTCGAAGCCCGCCCCGTTGTCGCGCACAAAGAAAGCCCGTTGGCCCTCGACCTCGGTTTGCCCAAACTGGATGCGCGCCTGCGGGGTTTTGCCGGTGAATTTGAAGGCATTGCCCAGCAGGTTGGTCAGGGCGATCTCCAGCAATCGCGCGTCGCCGTTGGCGTTCAGCCCTGGTTGGATGACGAACTCCACCTGCCTGTCCGGCTGTGCTTTCTGCAAGCCGGCAGCCAGCGTCCAGGCCATGGCGCTTAGATCCACACGTCTTAAGCTCAAATCGGTGCTTGTCAGGCGCGAAAGTTGCAGTAGATCGTCGATCAGCTGCCCCATGCGCTGGGTTTCAGAACGCACCCGTTCGAGGTATGTTTTTGCCTGTCCATCCAGCTGGCTGCCGTAATCTTCCAACAATGCCAGGCTCCAACCGTCAATGCCGCGCAGCGGGGCGCGCAGGTCGTGCGAGACCGAATAGGAAAAAGCTTCCAGTTCCTTGTTGGTCGCTTCGAGTTGGGCGGTGCGCTGGATCACACGCTGTTCCAGTTCGGCGTTGAGGGTGCGGATATCTTCTTCCGCCTGCTTGCGGACACTGATGTCTTCCGTCAGGGTCACAACGCGGTCCACCTGGCCCTGGTCATCCATAATTCCATAATAATATTGTGAGACCCATTCGGCATTTCCAGGTCGGAAATACCGGGTCTTCAGATCGGGAAGGTTCAGGAATCCACCCTGTTCATACACCTGCCGTACTTGCTCCTGGTAAGGCAGCAGAATTACATCCCTCTCATCAAATCTCAATTCAGCCGATTTCTCTTTTAACATTCCCTGGTATTCTTCTTCGGAAATTGCCCAGATGTTGCGCCAGGCTGCGTTGGAGGATAACAGATCCCCTGTGCGGCTGCGCACGGATATGCCAATGGGGGAATTGGCGATCAGGGCCTGGTTGAAAACCTCTGAGGTTCGCAGCACCTTGCTCATTTGCTCCACCCGGTCGCGCGCTTCGACGGCATCCGTCATCATGTTCAGCGTCGCCCTGCGGGATTGGAACAAGTCTTGCTCCGCCTGCTTGCGCTCCAGAGCCCCTCCTACGCTTGCACCAATACCCTCGAAGAACCGGATGGCCTCCAGATTAAAACGGTCCGGGCGGCGGTCAGCCAGGTGCAGCATGCCGAGGATCTCCCCGCTCGCGCGAATGGGGATCAAGGCCAGGGATAAAAAGCCCACATGGATGCACCGATTGCGGGGATGCAGCCTGGGATCGGCCTCCGGGGGAACATCCAGGAATGGAAGCGAGTTGTTGGTCCAGGCGCTGCCGCCGGGGGTAAAAAGCGGATTGGCGGGATCGGCTTTCCCGCTCACGATCATGCCGCAGGTGCATTCCAGGCTTACGGTCCCGTCTTCATTCCGGCAAAGCCCGCCATTGGGGTCTTTGCTGGTCAAAGTGTTCTCGGCCTTCAAGAACTCTTCGGAATAGCCAAGGGAAGCGACAAACGGATAATCAGATTCTGTCTTAAGCCGCAGTCCCACCGCATCAAATCCGGCCTCCTGTTTTATCACCGCCACCACTTTCGCTGCAGTCTGCTCAACGGGAATGTCGGTGTTGATCACTTTTAACACCTCGGATTGCAAAGACATCAGCTTCTCGCTGCGCTTGCGCTCGCTTATGTCCTGGAAGAAGCCGGAGATTTTTCTGCCCGCAAGATCCGCCTTTCCAATGACATGAACGCTGCGCAGGTTGCCTTTTGCCGAGATGATCTCCAACTCCAAATCAAACGGTTCGCCCCGCTCGATCGCCCGCTTGACCGCCCCATCAATGATCGGCCGGGAGGCGGGCGTGTAGAAGTTGATGCCCTGGTCAACCGTCGGACGGCCGGTGATATCCAATTCGTGGATCTCGTAGACCATGTCGGTCCAGGTTTGCTGCCTGGTCTCAATATCAAACTCCCAGCCGCCGACTTTTCCCATCTTTTCGGCCTGGATAAGCAAGTCCTGGTTTTTCACGAGCGCCTGCTCCGACTTTTCCTCGCTGTCGTGTAGCACCAATACCCGCTGCTCGGAGACACGGCGGAATCCCACGGCCATGCCGATTAGGACCACGACAAAGACGATCTTGGCGAGCGCCAGCTCCAGGGGCAGCTCTCCGGCTGCGCCCTGGACCTGCACATACGGCTCCACGATCACGGACGCCACCATAACCAGGGGGATCGTCACGCCCCAGGTTATGGCCTCCTGCCGGCGGCCGAGCAGGACAGCCGCGAATCCGACCAGCGACAGCCACCAGATGGTCGAAGTCAGCCCGTACGCGACCGGGATCAAGAGCGTTATTGTTGCTATCAGTGCAGTTCCGTGAGCGGCACCTGATGACCTCGTTTGCGGTCCGCGCCGGTACCATGCCCAGAGTGCGGTCAGGGCAACGAGACCCGCAGCGTTGCCCCACCAGGGCGTTGACAATCCTGTTTGCAGAGCGACTACCAACCGCTGGACGGTGAAGACCAGTAATGTGAAGCCGACAGCCGCCATGCCGACTTGGATGAGGTTGTTTCGATCGCCAACCACGTCCGTCCTGGCATCGCTCCGCGCCACGGCGTGTTTGCGAACGCTCATCGATGCCCCCCTCCGCCCGGCGGTGCCGGTGCTGGCCCGGCTCTGGGAACGCTGTCAGCCTGAAGCTGGTCCGTCGCATGGCGCGGCGCTTCGCCCAGGCGACGGCAAAGCGAGTTGATTTCCTCTTTCAGTTCGATCATGCGCAATTCGCGGCCGACCGAGGCGCGGTTGAATTGCTCGAGTTCGTTATTACTGGCGTGGAGTTCCTCCACCTTTTGCTGCAGCGCCTGCTCCGCCCGCTTGCGCTCGGTGATCTCTTCCAGGGCAATGCACCAATGCCCTCGTCCATCCAACAGGAGTGGCTCGACGCCGATACTCATCCAAACCTTGCTGGGAGCTCCGTTCCGGTCCAGCTCCATATCCAATTCTGCCCCGTGCATGGAGCCACCCTTCGCGATTAAAGCTTCAAGCCCGTTGCGTACTTTGCAAAGCTTGCAAACTTTTGAATAACCGCAGCCGCGAGCGTCTTTTCTCCTATGAACGCAGCGCAGGGCATTACCAGGCCGGTGTTGTAGAATATCCGCTTTGTCGCCTCCGCACATGCTTATGCCAGCCAGGTTAACCATGACAATATCGGTTGTTTCGTCAATGACCAGCATGGCCACCGGCGAGGATTCGAAGACCGCGTCAAAGTTCATTTCAAGATTCTCGCGGTGTTGCCTCAGCTCCTCCTCCAACTGTTTCCGCCCGGTCATATCATGGAAGATCAACAACCTCCCGCCATGAACTCCCAGCCGGTTGTTTAATGGTTTGGAACTGATATCGAAGAAGCCATTTTCCTCACCAATTGGCAACCAACATTCTTCTTTAACGGCTTGAGGTTGGGTCGCCTCAGCCACAGGCGGCAAAGAAGCCAGGAACTGTTGGATGGGTTTCTGTAATATATCCCTTCTGGGAAGTTTGAATATTTTCTCAAAAGCAGGATTGACATCCAGGATGATATCCTGGATATCAAGTACCGCCACCGGATCAGATATATGATCCATCACTGTGCTGCGTGCGATCGGGAGAATGTCAAAAAACCGATATCGAAATAATCCCACGACAATGAAGATATTTGATATTGCGAATGTGAAGGGCAGGATATCCCGGTTGGGCAGCAGGTTCATCCCCGCCAAAACCAGAACCGTGCCCGACACCGGGATGAGCAGTCCGACCAGGATGATCAAAGTTTGCAGCCGATAGATGCCTTTTTGCCGAAAACCTTCCCGTCCCAGGACAAAGAACCCTGAAAGGAGCAAAATATAACTGTAGATACTGCCTATTAATATGATCGGACCAAATTCATAAGTGTAGACCGAATAAGGTTCCGCCGCGATCAGGCGCGGGAAAATGATCCCCAAACCCGGGAATAGATCCGCGCTGATCACTGTGCCAAAACCCAGCGAACCAACTGCCAGAAGTCCGAGCCAACCGAGAAATGCAGGGCTGAACCTGCCAATGTATACAATGATGAAATACAAGCTGGCTACCGGGAAAAGGAACGTGGTGAACCACTGGACATCATCCCAAAACATCTTTCCATTCAGGGTCGGATCAACCATTTCCAGGATGAAGCCCACCGTCTCCAGCATTTCAACAAAGATGACGATGGAAAAAGCTCTGGCGCCCAGCACCGAACGGCGGCGGAAAGTGAAAACCGCCAGGCTCAGGGTGATAACCAACGAGAACAGGTAAGGCAGTAGGTCAAGACGCAAGATTTCCATTTGATTTTCCTGCACGATCTTGCCAATACAAGCGGATGAATAATTGATCATCCGGCACGCTTGTCAAATTTGGCGCCTGCAGCAACCCAACCGACCCTTCAGTTGCTGGGTTCAACCCTCGAAAATCCAGGCAAGTCAATGTTAATGAACTAGCGAAAACATATTATGTTCACATGTAACCGCTCAAACATCCGGTAGGATACTATTTCGAAGCCCGTTGAAGCGGGCTGACACCCTGTGATTAGCCGTCTTTAGACGGCTTTGGAACATCAGCCGGGGGATTCATCCCCCGGCGATCAGGCGCAAGGCATATGACTGAGCAGGTACGTTCACATTATATATCGATTGTGAAATATATGATATAGCATCAATTACAGGTTCGATAACTCATACGCTTGGCAACTTTTACACCACTTAATGGGGGGCATCCACGATAATTCAAACTTTGGATGCAATGGCAGAAAACCATCAAATGTGTTGACCCGGCGCATACGATATATATCCCCCATCATGCATGGCAAGGCGATTCAACCTGTCAGCCAGATTCAAACCATATCCGCCGCCAGCGCCCGAAATAATGCTTTATGGTTGAACGTATGGACAGAAAGCCGCGCTTATGCCCGGAACATCCTGGCCGATAGGCGCATGATCAACACGGCAGAATAATGTCACTAATCCAGGTTCTCACAGAATTGTTCTCTCGCTTTCAATAGATATATATCTTTCATTTGATCTCCACTGATCCCGACAAATCGGTTCCAGTTATTACATAAGGCGATTCCAATTCTAGGTGTAATCTCTTCCGCAGACACACTCAGGTCATAAGCTGCCGCCCAATTGCCCATTTGTGCAAATGCCTCGATAAACGGAAGGTATTCGATCCCTTTTGAAGGTATAAGAGCTTTCGATTCAACGATGGAACTAAACTCAATAATCGTTTCCCAATCTTGGAATTGCCGGGCGAGGTCTGCTTTTTCGAAATAGTAGCACCAATTATGGGGCGGTTCAGGCCCAAAAATAGCCAGATCAGGCGCGGTGGGTGAATTGCTCATCATCACCAGGTTAATGTCTGACAATGGAATGATTTTCCTTGTTTTTTCAGCAAGATCTGGATCATCGCTGTAAACAGTATCTAACAGTCGGACACATCCCTTTCCTCCTTGATCAAAGTACATTCCTATTGCCTGGGATGAATTTCCAACGAATTTTTCCCCGCTGCGCATGTAGGGGGAAGAAAGAGGCGCGTTCGGCGATAATTGAGCTGCACCTAATTCATATATGCTGAAGTAACCATAATTCGGAATGAGCTTGACCTGTTCTTCAAGAAGCAGGTTGAGTTCATACATGGCTTCAAAGGGGAGATTCTTATCCGTAAACGTTCCTGTCCCAAGAATAGCCGATCCGGCCTTAAGCGATGGAACGCGCCAGGCAAATTGCCAGTAAATACTCTTTTGGAGTGCCCAGTCTCGTCTGTAGTAGTTGGAATTAAAGACCTGGACAGAAATCGACATGATCAGTAGATAAGATAAAAATACCTGCTTTTGAATCCGTGTCCTGAACATCCAATCGATAATATTCACGATCAGAATGGCTGCACCCACCATCGGTGCAAGCGCATAGCGATCCGCCCATTTATTTTCGGCAATGAATCTTAGATTGGCCCAATAAGGGATTCCCCCAGCCAGGAAGGCAACAAAACCAAGCAACAATATTTGTGGAAATGATTCTTTTGGGCTGTTACCAACTTCCCGACTGGTGGCTGTGATATATAAACCCGCCAACACTGACGCGCTGATCGCTGCAGACCAGGCAAAAATGGCGGTCTTCGATTGCAAAAAATCGAATTGACCCTCTAAAACACGTCCAATCCATACATCAACAAGAAGGTACTTTAGGTCTCCCAAAGCCAGTTCTATCAGTTTTATTATGCTGGTAATTGGTGTTTGTGTAAGGGATTTCAAAAGATCGGCGGGATTATTTTTATCAGCCAGAAGGGTTATCAATAGTTCAGGGTTATTTTTATCCAATCCAACCAAGAGTATTGGCAATTCAAAAAATCGCCACCAAAAAAAGATAGCCAGCCCAATTACAAATGGTGCCCACATAAGGAGGGTTTTTCTCAGGGCTGATTTCTTTTCATCAAGGTTTTGCGGGCGAAGAGTAAACCAGATGATCAAAGGGCGAAGAATTTCGAGACCAACGAAATATTCTATTATGAAGAATTGGGCTAACCCAAAGAGTATTGACAGCGACAACCATAACCAGGAACGCTTATGGTCCCGGATGGCAAGAACTGTAAATAAAAGGGAAAACCCTAATAAAGCAAACGAAGTGAAATGTCGACTGTAGCAGAGTGCAATTGGTTGCTGTAAGAACGCCGGAAAGACAAATAGAAGCAGCCCGGTCCAACGATTTTGGGACACACGGTCCGGCCAAACTTTGTCCAGCGTATAATATATCCCCAGCACTCCAAACCATCGCAAGAAGAAACTGATGACCAACCATAACAATGGTGTCATTTTGGTGATGGGAAAAAAGATCAAATATATAAAAGATGAAAATGGCCTTTCATAAAAATATTGGAAATTGATTCCGGGGTTATGCAGACCATAAAGATATACCGATTCCCAGTCATCCCAATAAAAACCAGGCTGGAAAAATAAAATCCCATAAGCAGCCAAACCCACCAATAATAAAACGACGGGATAGAAAAGAGGCTGATTAATGGTCTTTGTTATCTTGAAAATGGATAATCTCACGAAACTAACTCCTCTGCACTGGAATTTTTCAATTAGTTGGGAGCCCAAGGAGACTTTTAGAAACCCGTTTGGCATATCAACTGGTTTCGACCTGCGGTCTGCGTTATTGAAGGCTTGGATAAGTTACAAGTGCACCCTTTTAGATCAACTTATTTACGCAACGATCCTCCCTTTTGAAGGTTCACGCTGCATTCCAAACGCCAATTCGAGCGCCTGGTGGACCGCCCGCGCCTCCACGATTTCGATCTCATCCGGCCAGGGCTCACCCTTGCGCAGGCGCTTCGGTACAATGGCCGTTTTAAAGCCGAGTTTGGTCGCCTCGCGCAATCGGACGGGCATCTGCCCGGGCATGCGAAGTTCCCCCGCCAGGCCGATCTCACCGATCAGTACCGTATCCGCTTTGACCGGCAGGTCGCGCATCGAGGAGGCCACTGCTGCGGCAATTGCCAGGTCGGCGGCGGGTTCGTCGATCTTGAGGCCACCCACCACGTTGACGAAAATGTCCGCTTCGGCCAGTTTTAACCCGACGCGGCGCGTCAGCACGGCCGCGATCATCAGCAGACGGTTGTAGTCCACACCGTTGGGGGTGCGGCGGGCATTGCCGAACTGTGCCGCGCTGGTCAGTCCCTGCACTTCCACCAACAGCGGGCGGGTGCCTTCCATCGTCACGGCGATCGCCGACCCCGCCGCATTGACCATCCGCTCAGCCAGGAAGGCCTCAGAGGGATTGGTCACCTCCGCCAGCCCGCGCTCGACCATCTCGAACACTCCCACCTCGGCAGTTGCACCGAAGCGGTTCTTTACCGAGCGCAGCAGCCGGTAGGCCTGGAAACGGTCACCTTCGAGATACAGCACCGTGTCCACGATGTGCTCCAGCACACGCGGGCCGGCGATCGTCCCCTCTTTGGTCACGTGCCCGATCACAAACACCGCCGGTCCCAACGACTTGGCCAGTTCGCGCAGCCGGTTGGCTGACTCTCGCACCTGCGAGACCGACCCGGCGGCTGATTCCATCTCTGGCAGATAGACGGTCTGGATGGAATCGATGATCAACAGGTCCGGCTTGACCACCGAAACGTGCTCGAAAATCGTGTCCAGGTTGGTCTCGGTGACGAGGAACAGGTCCGCCGGGAATTTTGCCTCAGACGCTATGCGCTTCGCCCGCATCTTGATCTGTCTCTCAGACTCCTCGCCCGAAACGTACAGCACCCGCAGCCGGGTCGCCATTTCAAGAGCCAATTGCAGCATCAGGGTCGACTTGCCGATACCCGGGTCACCGCCCACCAGCACGATCGAACCGGGAACAAGGCCACCGCCCAGCACACGGGCAAATTCGCCGATCGGAACATGGATCCGGTCCTCGGCCTCGCTGCTGACCTCCGACAGGCGGTGCGGGGTGGAGCGTCCGCTCAGACCACGCGGGGCAGTCTTCCCCCCTGCCAGCACATTGGCCACAATCTCCTCCACCATGCTGTTGAACGAACCGCATTGCGGGCACTTCCCCATGAAACCGGCGGAGATGCGTCCGCACTGTTGGCAGACGTACCGGGTGTGAGTTTTGGTTTTGGGCATGGGGTTATTATACTCTCCGTCCGGCGTGATGCTTCCTGGAGATGGCTTGCCATTATATACATAAATGGGGGATAATGGTCTTGACTTGCATCTCCTTCCCCTCCCGGAGGTCTCATGGTTGACAACACCCCCATCACCCTGAATTGCCCTTCTTGTGGAGCACCACTTGACTATGACGGCACGAGTTCGATCGTACGCTGCAGGTTCTGCAAGAACATCGCCCTCGTACCAGGTCTTCCTGCCGCGCAAGAGGCGACCCCGCGCGCCTCGCTGGACGAAGTCCGCCGGCTGGCGCAGAACGGTAATCTGATCGAGGCGATTCGCCGTTACCGCGAACTTTACGGGGTCGGCCTGAAAGAAGCCAAAGATGCCGTGGATGCCCTGAATGCTGGCAAAGTAATCGAGGTCCATCGCGTGTTCTCCGGCCCGTTGAACGCTGAGGAGACCAGCCGGGTGCTGGAAGAAGTGAAGGAACTGCTTCGTTCAGGGAATAAGATTGCGGGCATCAAGCGCTATCGCGAAGTCAACGACGTCAGCCTATCCCAGGCCAGGGAAGTGGTCGATCGGGTAGAGGCCGCCCTGACAGGCATCCCTCTCCCGCCCCGCCCTCAAATCCTCGGAGAGCCATCTTCCACCCCTTTGAACATCTCGCCCAGGCAGGTGGTCAGATCAGGTAAAGCGCTCAGTAGCATCATCACTCTCACCATCGTGATCTTTATCGGCGGTATCCTGGCGTTTGCCCTGTCGAGTCCGGGAAGTCCGTTTGTCCCACGGTTGTTCGCCAGCGGGTCGGTCGCCCTGGTATCCTCCGGGCCAGGGACTTTGCCAGACGTGGCCGTACTGTTCTATAACCCCGATGCAGATACCCGCCTGATCGGACTCGTGGATGGCAGCACCGGCAAACTGCGCTGGCAGGCTGAACCCTTGGCCGGAGATGGCTACGCGGACGCCATCGCGGCAGGCGGCGACCTGCTCTACGTTGCGAACGGGACCGCCCTGCTCGCCCTCCGGAAAAGCGATGGCAGCCTGGCCTGGCAGGCCAAGATGCCTGATAAATTAAACTATGGTGACACCACCCTGCTGATGACGGACGGGCGGGTGCTCACCCTGAACGTGGACCAATCCCTGCAAGCCTACGACGCCGCCACCGGCAGCCTGGTCTGGAGCCGGCGGCTGGTCGGGTATGACCGCACTCTGCGTTTGATGGGCGGCTCGCTGGTGGTGCTCGATTTCATCGCTGACACTTACGACTACAGCCTGTTCTTCCTCAACCCTGCCGACGGCAGTCAGCATCGCCTCCTTACCCCCACCTGCCAGGTTGACCAATATTCGTCCGCCACCGTGGATATCGATTCGGGATTGCTCTACGTCGGGACCGAAAATGCCCTGTATCTAATATATGACACTTCTTTCGGTTGCGTCCAACGCATCGACTTCACCACCGGAAAAATAGTCTGGCAGACCCTCTCAGAAGACAGCTTCAGCTTTTCGCCCGTAGGCTTCAATCCGCTGATTGCAGATACAGCTTTTTATTTCAATAACGGCAGTCAACTGCTGGCGGTGGACAAATTCAACGGGACAGTCCAGTCTCTCCTCGCAAACGAAGATTACGATTTCGTCCCGCTGGCAATGATGGACGATACCCTCCTCGTCCGCGCCCGGCGGACGCGCGGCACGGAACGTTTTGAACTGTGGGGGCTGAACCCCGTTTCGGGAGAACAACTGTGGCAAATTGACCTGCAGGGTGCTGCGCCAATTGATCCGCCCAACGAAATGGTCGGACTGGTGGACGGCACTGACATTGGCTGGACCTGGAGGCTGGTCCCGGCTGGATTAATACTGATCAAATTCCAGGCCGATCCCAACCAGCTGGTTCTGGATGCCATTAACCCAACCGACGGCACTCTTTTGAGCGAACAGTCCGTCGCCCTGAAACATGTTTCCGGTGACTATTATTCGGTCCCGAAGGTCATCGGCTGGCAGGATAACCTTGTCTACCTTAGTCTGGACTCTAAAATCTATGCCCTGGACATTACCACCGGTGAAATTCTCTTTAACTACTAATATAAAATGCGCACACTTCTGACTGTGCACATTTTGGCCTTCATCCCCGCGCTGACAAACCCAAGAAATTATTCGCCCTGCCCTGTATCATCCCCGCACGGGACACAGGCTTCGTCCAGCAAAGTTAGGAACCCCTCCGCTTCATTCTGAAGGATGATCTTCGTGCGCATAGCACGCGGCAGGCGCTGGAGCGCCAAATACCGCATGGCGTGCTTGCGGAATAAGAGCAATCCCTTGTGCTCACCATAAAACTGCATATTGCGCTCCAGGTGTTGGCGCACCATCTGGCGCACCATCGCAGTCGTCACCTGCTCCCGGTCGAGACGGGCGAAGATCCAGGGATTACCGATGGCAGCCCGCCCGATCATGACTGCCTCGCAGCTGGTATGCGCTTTCATGCGCTCAATGTCTGCAACCGATTTTACGTCCCCGTTTCCAATGACCGGGATTTTCACCGTTGCCTTGACCTCGGCGATCGCATCCCAGTTGGCCTCCCCGCCATAGCCCTGTTCCTGGGTCCGCCCGTGGACAGCGATCAGCGCGCCGCCATTCTCTTCCACAATGCGGGCAATTAACTTGTAGGTGCGGTTATCCTCCCAGCCCAGGCGGATCTTGCCCGTCACCGGGACGTCCAGCAACTTGGTTAACTTCTGGAAAATGCGTGCCACCTTGAGCGGCGTGCGCATCAGTCCCACGCCCGCACCCCGGTTGGCAACCGTGCGCGCCGGGCAGCCCATGTTTATGTCAATGATGTCAGGCCGCTTCTCCTGGACGCGTAACGCCGCCGCAATAATGAGATCCGGGTCATCCCCATATACTTGGATGACGAACGGGCGCTCTGCTTCATCATAGGTGAAGCGGGTCGCGATGTGCTCGTATGCGTTGACAATGAACTCTGCCCGGGTGAATTCGTTATAACTCATCGCCGAGCCAAGCGCCCGGCAGATGGAACGAAAAGGCCAATCCGAGAATCCATCCATGGGGGCGAGCATGGCATCCCCATAGATCGGAATAGCTCCCACCCGAAACGTGGGCGGCTTTGAGGGCAGGGCTGAAGCTGCAATCTGGGTTTGGAGGACTTGCATGTGCGAAAGTGCTTTCTACTTCAAGATTGGGTGTCGAGCAGTTAACCTAAGAACCGGCTCCCGGCGGCATCCCCGCCGGTGATGAAAGCGGCTGGAGCTTTTTTTGGGTAGACCTTAATAGGACAGGAACCGCTGGACATCCTAAATAGTTCACTTCTTTAGGTGGTCTATAAACTGCTTTCGAAACTTGGATATTTTGGGCGCAATAACGGCACGACAATACGGCTGGAAGGAATTGTTGGCAAAGTATTCCTGGTGGAAATCCTCGGCCGGATGGAACTTGTCAAATGGTGTCACCTCGGTCACGAAGGGGTTGTCCCAAAGTTGAGCATCAGAAATTTCCTGGATAACCTGCCTCGCAATCTCCTTTTGCTGCTCGTCGTGATGGAAGATGGCTGAGCGATATTGCGTGCCTTCGTCTGCGCCCTGACGATTCATTGTCGTCGGGTCGTGGATGGCAAAGAAGACCGTCAAAATGTCGTGGTACGAAACCACCTGCGGGTCAAACGTGACCTGAACGGCTTCGGCGTGACCCGTATCTCCATTGCAGACCTGGGCGTAGGTCGGGTTTTGGATCTGTCCGCCAGTGTAGCCCGATTGGACTGATTCGACGCCATTGAGTTCATCGAACACGGCTTCCACGCACCAGAAACAGCCACCAGCAAGCGTTGCCACCTGAAAGATCTTACCCACAAAACCTCCGAAATCATATGCCATTACGAACCACAAAAGGTGGTGAAGCAATCCCCTCGCGTATGTGGGGATTGCTCACCTGGAGTGCACCCATCGCAGTTTTGTGCATGTGTCGCTCCCTCGCAACAACATTTATCTTATCTGCGTCCCTGTAAAAATCACGAAACCGGTTCGGGCGCTTTTTCGGGATACTCAGCCCGTTTCAGCACCACTTCCTCCCCAGCTACATCCACACGAATGGTATCGCCTTCGTTGAAGGTCCCGGCCAGCAGGGCGTCTGAGAGTGGGTCCTCAACTTTTTGCTGAATGATGCGACGTAAAGGCCGGGCGCCCATCTCCGGGTCATAACCCTGCTGCGCTAACAGGTCCAGGGCGGCTTCGGTGGCGCTCAACGTCACTTCGTGCTCGGCCAGACGCTCGGTCACCTTATCCAGTTCGAGCGTCACGATCTGGCGGATGTCATCCTTGTTTAGCGAGCGGAAGACGATCACGCTGTCCAGCCGGTTGATGAACTCCGGTCGAAATACCTTCTTCAGCGACTCGGTCAGTTTCTTGCGCATCTCTTCGTAGGAAGTGCGCTCCTCGGTTTTCTCGTCGCGTTTGAGTTGGAAGCCCAGCGAGGTCTGTTTTTTGATTTCTTCCGCGCCAACGTTGGTGGTCATCACGATGATGGCGTTGCGAAAATCCACCGTGCGGCCTTTGGCATCCGAGAGATGGCCTTCTTCCATAATCTGGAGCAGCATGTTGTGGACTTCGGGGTGGGCCTTCTCGACTTCGTCGAAAACCACGATGGAGTACGGGCGGCGGCGCAGGGCCTCGGTCAGTTGACCGGCATCGTCGTAGCCGATATAACCGGGAGGGGCACCCACCAGGCGGCTGGCAGTGTGGCGTTCCATGAATTCGGACATATCCAACTGGATCAGGGCTTCCTCGCTCCCGAACATGAACTTGGCCAGCGCCTTGGTCAACTCGGTCTTGCCAACACCGGTCGGACCGAGGAACATGAACGAGCCGATCGGGCGCTTCGGGTCTTTGAGTCCGGCGCGTGCCCGCCTCACCGCTTTGGAGATGGACTGGATGGCTTCCTTCTGGCCGATAATGGCCTTGTCGAGTTCCTCTTCCATCTTAAGCAAGCGTTTCGACTCCGCCTCGGCGATCTGCATGACCGGAACGCCGGTCCACATGGCGACCACTTCAGCGATATCCTCGCTGGTAACGACCGGGCTTTGGGCGCGTTCCCAACTGGATTTCATCTGTTTGAGCTGTTCGTTCAGGTCGGCTTCCTGGGTTTCCCAGTTGTGCACGTCTTCGGCCTTGCCTTCTTCCTGGGCCAGGGCACGGTTGGCGCGCGCCAGTTTCAGTTGTTGGTATATATCCTTCGCAGACGTGGACGCGCCGGACTTGTACATGCGCACGCGCGAAGCGGACTCATCAATCAGGTCAATCGCCTTATCAGGCAGGAAACGGTCCGATACGTAACGGGCCGAAAGCTGGGCAGCTGCCTCGAGAGCCTCGTCTGAGATGACCAGGTGATGATGCTCCTCGTACATCTTGCGAATACCCTTGAGGATTTCAATGGTCTCTTCCACCGACGGTTCGTCCACCACGATGGGCTGGAAACGCCGTTCGAGCGCCGCGTCGGATTCGATGTGCTTGCGATACTCGTCCAGCGTAGTGGCGCCAATGCACTGCAATTCACCCCGGGAAAGCGCCGGTTTTAGAATGTTGGCCGCATCCACCGCAGAACCAGCCGAACCTGCTCCCACCAGCATGTGGAACTCATCTATGAACAGGATGGATTTGGTGGATTTGAGTTCTTCAATGACGCGCTTCAAGCGCTCTTCGAACTGCCCACGATACATCGTCCCGGCTACCAGCGAGCCCACGTCCAATTTCAGAACGCGTTTACCCAGCAGCGGCGCAGGCACATCGCCATCGGTGATACGCTGGGCCAGTCCCTCGACAATGGCTGTTTTTCCGACCCCCGGTTCTCCGATCAGCGCCGGATTGTTTTTTGTGCGGCGGGCCAGGATCTGGATGACGCGCTCGATCTCGGTTTGGCGGCCAATCACTGGGTCAAGCTTGCCTTCTTCGGCCAGGGTGGTCAGGTCGGTTGCCAGTTGGTCCACCAGCGGGGTCTTGGGCTCCTGCTTGCCGCCCACCTTGGCTGTCTCCGGGACGGCCGAGGCCTGGGATCCGCTGCTTTCCTGCAGCACGCGGCGGGTCTGACGGCGCACCTGGTCGGGGGTTACGCCCAGTTTTTTAAACACTTGCATGGCCGCCCCTTCCGAGCGGACCAGTCCGAGCAGCAGGTGTTCGGTGCCGATGTAATGGTGCTCCATCTTGCGGGCCTCTTCGATGGCGTATTCGAGCACAAGCTGGGTGTCGGGAGCGAGCTCGATCTTGCCACTTTCGTTGACTCCCTCGCCGCTGACGCGCTGAATCATCTCGCGCACACGTTCCGTCTCCAGGCCGAGTTCACGCAAGACGCGTCCGGCCACCCCCCCATCTTCCGTCAATAAACCTAGCAGCAGGTGCTCCGTGCCGATCAACCCCTGACGGGCACTTTCGGCTTCCTGGTGGGCCAGGGCAAGCACACGACGGGCTCGCTGGGTAAACTTTTCCATACTAGCCATTTGAGTCTCCTGAAGAAGAGGAACAAGATGCCATCCTGCCCTACAATCAGACAAGAATTGTCTGGTTTAATTCTACCAAATAATGAAGGCTGTATTTATATGAGGATGATTAGAGTTCGAGTTAGTCCCGGTTCCGGGATATCATCCCGAATCACTTGCGGGACGGGGCGTGGTAGTCCCGGTTCCGGGACGGGACCCGGGGCACGGGACAAGGCAATTGGATTAGCGAAGAAATGCTCGTTTCGGAAGCCACTGGGGGGCTTTGGTTTGATGGGAATTGGACTTGAAGGTAAATTCTGTCCCGCAGTCCGGGCAGCCAAACTGGCATTCTATCACATCCGGCCAGCTGCCATCCTCTTCCACATCTGCAAGGTCGGTAAAAGATGGGAATTCAACAATTCTCCCATCTTCCACGAGAGTTCGTAATTTCCGCAGGAATCTGGTCAACTCCCCTTTTGATGGGAACTGGCGTTTCTGGTTCAGAGAAGTGCAATTTTTGCAGGTCATCAGCGATTATCTCCTTCCCCGCCGATTTTACCGCGTTCCAGGCGTGATAACAATTTTTCCAGGTTGTGCTCGGCAACTTCCTCCAGCGAAATCTCCAGCTCGGTGCAGACCTGCGCCAGGTACCACAGCACGTCCCCGAGCTCGCCCTCCAGGGCTTCACGGTCCGCTGCGTTGATAACCCCGGACTTGTCGCGGAAGATCTTCTTGATCTTCCCGGCCACTTCCCCGGCCTCGTTGGTTAGCCCGAGGGTGGGATAAACGACCGGATGTCCGATGGGCGGATATTTGGCGGTCCTGCGGGATTTTGTCTGGTAGTCGCGGAAGTTCATGGGATCCTCTCGCTCCAGCCGCCGTCCCCGGCGGCAGCGATCCTATCCGAATTACTTTTGTTCTTCGCCATCAACTCACTCCTCCAACAAATACGCCAGCACCCACCTGGTGGTCGCTACCAGCGCCTCAGTGTGGGTGCGTTCGTAGTTGTGCGAGGCATCCACGCCGGGACCGATCAGTGCCACGGCTGCGTCTGCACCCGCCCTCCACCAGGCTTCGCCATCCGAACCATATTGAGGATAGATGTCCACCTTGTAGGAGATTTCGTTCTTCTCGGCCAGCGCCCGCAACCGGTTCGACATGTCGTGATGGTACGGACCGCCGCTGTCCTTGACACACAGCGAGGCGTGGAACTCATCCGAGTTCTGGCCCTCGCCCACCGCGGCCATGTCCACCACCAGCAGTTCTTCCACGTTCGCCGGGATGCCTGCTGCCGCGCCGTGACCGACCTCCTCGTAGTTGCTGATCAGCAGGGTTGTCGTCCGGGCAGGTTTGCGACCGGCATCGCTCAGAGCCTTGACCGCTGCCACCAGCGCAGCCACGCAGGCCTTGTCGTCCAGGTGGCGGGAGCGGACAAACCCGGCATTCACCTCCACGCGCGGGTCGAAAGCCACGAAGTCCCCCACCCCAATCCCCAGTTCGAGCGTTTCCGCCTCGCACATCGTGCGGGCATCCAGTCGTATTTCGAGCGTATCCTCGCTCCGCTTAATTTCTCCCACTTCGCTGCCGAAGACGTGGCTCGATGCTTTCGTAAGTAGGATCGAGCCGCGCACCTGCCGCCCCGAGCGGGTGAAGACGGTACAGCCTTCGCCCTCGATGGTGTTCCAGACGAAGCTGCCGATCTTGGACAATTTCAACCGCCCGTTGGGCTTGATCTCCTTGACCATTCCTCCAAGCGTGTCCACGTGCGCCGTTATGGCGCACGCCGCCCCATCCTGGTCGCTCATCCAGGTGGCGGTCAGCGCTCCTTTGCGGGTGCGGGATAATGTGAGTGCCGGGAAGGCTCTCAGGGTCTGTTCAGTGAACGAAATCGCCGCTTCAGAAAAGCCGGTGGGCGAAGGCGTATTGAGCAGTTTGACCAGGATGTCAAACAGGAAGGGAGTGTCAATTTCGGGCAGATTGGGCATGGTTTCCTCGGCTAAAGAAATTATACGCTAGAAACCAGCCCATCCATGTTAGAATATCTGTGCTATGAAAGTTATCCGCGCTTCCGAAGTTGGCACTTACCTATACTGTGCGCGTGCCTGGTGGTATCACCGGAAAGGGATAGAATCCACCAACCAGGCTGAAATGACCAGCGGGGCAGAACTTCATGGCCTCCACGGACGACAAGTCATCGCTTCCAGTATGACCCGCATTCTGGCGTTCATTTTGCTGCTGTTGGCGCTGGTTCTGCTCGTCGCTTTCTGCACCAGGCAGATTATTTAATACATCCGGCAGAATCCATCCCCCCACACTGGAATCCCATGGCTTCTCTCTACCTCGGTCTCGCCATCCTCTTGATAGCCTTCGTCCTGTTTTTCATCTCCGGACGCCAGATCCGTTCTGCCGGTCTCCCCGGCGGACGGGTGGTCTACTCCGACACGCGCAGCTGGGGCCCGGTCGAGAAGCCGCTCATCGACCCGCAACTGGGCCTCACCGGCAAGCCGGATTACCTCGTTGAACAGAACGGTAAACTCATCCCGGTCGAGGTCAAGACCGGGCGCACGCCGGAAGCGCCTTACGATTCGCATATCTTCCAGGTGGCGGTCTACTGCTTTTTGGTCCAGAAAACCTGCGGTAAGCGTCCGCCATATGGCATTATCCACTATCCCAACCGCGACTTCGCCGTGGACTACACACCAGAACTCGAATCGGCCCTGCTCGACCTTCTGACCGATATCCGACGTGCCGAACGCCGCTCGGACGTGCAACCCTCACACGCCGACGGGCAGCGCTGCCGCCGCTGCGGGTTTCGCAATAGTTGTGATGAGAGATTGGCCTGACTCCCTTGCATCTGATCCCTTTCCGCTCGGCAACACCGTCTCGGTGTGCTTCCGGGAAGGTCCCCGCAGGGGGAAGAGCATTCGTTCCTCAAAAACGAATACGAAATGAGTCCTTTTTCCGCTAGCATTTGAATTACTAATAATGAAGGAACCCTCGAGGAAAACGATGGTTTTAAAGGAAATTATTCGTTCCATTTATTTACTAGGAACGAATGTATTCCCCGCCGTTGGTCTTTCTTCTTGCGAGCCCTTTTGCATCCCTCTCTCCACGTCCATTAGCCGGGGCGGCTTTTGCGACCCAGCCCCGTAGGACGAGCCGCCATCAGCTACCCCGAAGTCATCTATCGTCCATCCTCTACCTCATTTGAACCCGACTCCCACCAACTCGCCCCCACATTGTGGGGCTGAACAACAGGTATAATTACCCCAATGTCCGCCCCCCCTGCCATCCCCCGCCGTATCGCCATCGCCACCCATCCCACCATGCCCGAGGCCGTGCCTGTCGCCACCGCCATTGTTGAATATCTGCAAGGCAGCAGTGTCACCGCCCTCCACGGCATGCTGGATGAAGCTTCCCTGCGCAAGCGTGTCAAGAACGGCGATTTCGACCTGTTTATTGCCGTAGGCGGGGACGGGACGGTGCTCCGTTCAGCTCATCTGTGTGCCCCGGTCGGCATCCCCATCCTGGGGGTCAACCTGGGGCGGCTGGGGTTCCTCATCCAGATCGGACGCGAGCAATGGCAGGGTGCTTGCGACAACATATTAAAAGGTGAGTTCTGGACTGAAAAACGCATGATGATCCGCGCCGAGCATAAACGCTCGGATGAATCGCTGGGTAACTGGCACGCCCTCAACGAGGTGGTGGTCAGCCGCGGCGCCTCCGTTCATCCGGTGCATCTCTCCGCAAGCGTGGATGGGATGCTGCTGACCAACTACGTGGCCGATGGTCTGATCGCTTCTACCCCCACCGGTTCCACCGCCTATGCCCTGGCCGCCGGAGGCCCGATCCTGCCCCCCGACCTGCGCAACATCCTCCTTGTCCCGATTGCCCCGCACCTGTCCGTCGACCGGGCGGTCGTTCTTTCCGAAGGCGCTTCCGTCACCATCACCCTGCGGGATCGCAGCGAGGCCGTCTTAAGCGTGGATGGTCAGATCCCGATTGGTTTGGCTGATAACGATCAGGTGGAAGTCCGCGCCGGAGATTATGCCGCCCAATTCGTGCGCTTCGGAGACCCCGGTTACTTCTACCGTAACCTCACCGCCCACATGAACCAGAACCCTGCCATTGGGTTGCCGCGATGATTGAACCCCCTGCTACCACTTTTTGCGCCAGCCACCCCGCCGTGGAAACCTCTTTGCGCTGTAATAAATGCGGGAAACCGATTTGCGCCCGCTGCGCGGTCCGCACGCCCACCGGTTACCGCTGCAGGGAATGCGTTCGCGGCCAGCAGAAGATCTTCGAAACCGCCGAATGGGTCGATTTCGCTTTGGGGTTCGCCACCGCCGGAATCCTTTCTTTCCTGGCCAGTCTGCTGGTTGGCCTGATCAGCGGTATTGCCGGCATTTTCGCCTGGTTCATCATTGCCGCTGCTGCCCCGACGGTTGGAATGGGGATTGCCGAAGCGGTGCGCTCTGTCACCCGCAGGCATCGCTCCCGGCCGCTCTTCATCACGGTCGCTGTTGCAGTCGTGCTAGGCGGGTTTCCGGCCATTATTCTAAACCTGATTTCCTTCAGTCTTTTCGGTCTTATCTTCCAGGCTATTTTTTTGTTCGTTGCCACCCCGGTCATCTACACCCGTCTGGCTGGCATTCAGTTGACGAGATAACATGCTGAGCGCGCTCCACATCCAAAACTTTGCCATCATTGACCACCTCGAGTTGGATTTTGGACCGGGGCTGGTGGTCTTCACCGGGGAGACCGGCGCCGGTAAGTCCATCATCATGGACGCTCTCGACATGCTCCTCGGCGGGCGCACCGATGCCACTGCCATCCGCAGTGATGCCGACCTGGCGCGTGTGGAGGCCACCTTCAAGTTATCTGGCCCGGAACGCCTCGCCGCGCACGAAATTCTAAAACGCGAGGATTTGCTCGACGAACAGGACTACGTTATCCTGACACGCGAAGTCCGCCGGGAAGGACGCAGCCTGGCCCGCATCAATGGCCGCACCATCAGCCTGTCGCTGTTGAAAGAACTGGGCGAACTGCTGGTCGACATCCACGGACAGTCTGAACATCTCTCCTTGCTCAACATCCATGCCCACCTCGGCCTGCTCGACCGGTATGCCAACGTTGAGTCTCTGCTGGCAACCTACCGCAAAACCTACCAGAACCTGCTCGACCTCCGCCGCCAACTGGAGGAGCTTCACACTACCCAGCGTGACGCAGAACTCCGCACCGAAATGCTCACTTTCCAGGCCGATGAGATCGAGGTCGCCAAGCTTAAACCCGGTGAGGACGAAGACCTGCGCAAAGAGCGTGACCGGCTGGCAAATGCAGAGTCTCTCACCAACCTGGCTCAGCAAGCCCTTACCGCCCTGGACGAAGGCACCTCGGAATCCCCCTCTGCGTCAGACCTGATCGGGCAGGCAGTCCGATCACTGGCGAAACTGGCCCAGGTTGACACGACGCAGAACCCTCTGGCGGAACAGTCCGTTTTGCTGGAAGAAAACCTCGCTGACCTTGCGCGGAGCCTTCGAAATTACCTCGAGGCCATCGAGTTCAACCCTAAACGGCTGGAAGAAGTCGAAGAACGCCTCGACCTGATCCGCCGTCTGGAACGTAAATATGGCGGCACGCTCGAATCCACCATTGCCTTCGCCGTCGATGCCCGCAAACAACTCGATACCATCATCACCGCCGCCGGGCGCATCGGCGAACTGGATACCGCCGAATCTGCCGAGCTCACAAAACTCTCCGGGCAGGCCCTCGGGCTCTCGCAGAAGCGCAAGGAATCTGCCGAACAGATGAGCAAGTCCATCGAGGCCGAACTGGGTGACTTGCTAATGGCAGCCGCCCGCTTCGCCGTGGATTTCCAGACCAGGCCCACCGCGGATGGCATCCCCCTGCCAGATGGCACCCGCGTTGCTTTTGACGGAAACGGCCTGGATAAAGCCGAATTCCTGGTCGCGCCGAACCCGGGTGAGGGTCTGAAACCGCTTGCCAAGATCGCCTCCGGCGGCGAGACCTCCCGCCTGATGCTGGCGCTGAAAAACGTCCTGGCGCGCGCAGATCAGGTCCCTACGCTCATTTTTGACGAAATTGACCAGGGCATCGGCGGTCGCGTCGGTGGGACGGTCGGCGAAAAACTCTGGCATCTCGGCCGTTCCCACCAGGTATTTGTAATCACCCACCTGCCGCAACTGGCTGTCTACGGCGACCAGCACTTCCAGGTGCAGAAGGTCATCGAGCAAAACCGCACTGTGACCAAAGTTGCCACACTGACAGGCGAACCACGCACTCTCGAACTGGCTCAGATGCTCGGCGCGGTGACCGAAGGCACCCTCCGTTCAGCCCATGATATCCTGCAAAGTGCCCAAACATTCAAGAACCGGAATAATTCCGCTGCCAACTAGCAAAACTCGCCTTTTTTAACCCCTATCAGGAATGCGATAGTCCCGATTGTAGGACGGGGCGATAGCCCCGGTTGTTGGACGGGGCGGGGCACGAGACCCGGGATCGTTGATTTATTCTCAAAAACGATAAAATATTAATTGGACTAGGATGGTAAATGTCAGGGTTGTCAACTTATCCATTCGACTGTATAATCCCCCCATCTTATCCACCGAGGTTTTAACAATATGGAACAAAATGACGCCCTTCTCGGGCAGGGGGTTGCGGACGATAGCAATCTACCTACTGAAGCAGTCCCGGTTCCCGCACGGGACGACGACACCAACAATAATCAAAACAATATGGAAGCCCTCCTTGACCAGGAAGGCATGTCCTTGGATTTTCCCCTACCCGGTGAAATCCGTACAGGCGTAATTGCCAGCATTAACCAGTCGCAGATCCTGGTCAGTGTTGGTGCGAAATCGGAAGGTGTGATCACTGGCCGCGAATTGGAAGCCATCCCGGATGAAGAGCGGGCTTCACTTCAACTGGGCCAGGAGATCCTGGTCTATGTGTTGTCCGCTGAGGATTCCAGCGGGAATGTTGTCCTTTCATACACCCGCGCCCGGGAACAAATGGGCTGGGCTGAAGTTGAGAAGCTGCTTGAAGAAGGTAGTTCTTACGATGGCAAGGTTGACGGCTTCAACAAAGGCGGAATTATCGTCCCCGTGTATGGCCTGCGTGGATTCGTGCCTGCCTCGCAGCTTGGCATCTCCCGCCGCATGGCCGTCACCGGCGACACCCCGGATGCGCGTTATGCCAAAATGATTGGCGAGGCGATCACCGTCCGCGTAATCGAAGTGGACCGACTGCGCCGCCGCCTGATTCTCTCCGAACGCGCCGCTTCCAGCGAGACTCGCCAGTCCATCAAAGAACGAGTCATCGAATCGCTAAAAGAGGGCGAGGTATATACCGGTAAAGTCACCAGCCTGGCTGATTTCGGCGCTTTCGTCAATGTCAGCGGTGCTGATGGCTTGGTGCATCTATCCGAGATCTCCTGGGAACGCGTTCAGCACCCCTCCGAGGTGCTCGAAGTGGGCCAGGAAGTGCAGGTCAAGATCATCAATATTGACCGCGAGAAGAAACGCATCGGGTTGTCAATCCGCGCCCTGCAGAACGATCCCTGGCAGAGCAAGGTGGATAAATTCAAAGTCGGCCAATTGGTGGAAGGTATCATCACCCGTTTGACCAAATTTGGTGCTTTTGCCCGTTTGGATGGTGACCTTGAAGGCTTGATCCACATCTCCGAGATTAGCGAGAATCACATCGAGCATCCCAAGGAAGCCGGCCTGCATGATGGCAGTATCGTCACACTGCGTATTATCCGCATTGAGCCCGAACAGCGCCGTATCGGCTTGAGCCTGCGCAAGGTCGACTCCGGTGCATACAAAGACCTCGACCTGAAACAGCTTGACCTCGAAGGTATTAACTTGGAACTGGCAGATGACAAATCCTCCGAGGTAGTCCCGGTTCCAGAATGGGACAAGGTAGCCCCGGTTCCAGAACGGGACGAGGTAGCCCCGGTTCCAGAACGGGACGAGGTAGCCCCGGTTCCAGAACGGGACGAGGTAGTCCCGGTTCCAGAACGGGACGAGGTAGCCCCGGTTCCAGAACGGGACGAGGCAGTCCCGG